>Ga0206836_10030_pt1 | contig 44169 bp, 33 predicted proteins | sample Alteio_BWOrgCont_28_FD_152871 | JGI IMG/M metagenome (GOLD analysis project Ga0206836, IMG submission 152871) | Enriched cells from forest soil in Barre Woods Harvard Forest LTER site, Petersham, Massachusetts, United States -... | ecosystem: Environmental > Terrestrial > Soil > Temperate forest >...
GCTCCGATGGCGCGAGCGTAGAACAAAAGGTCGCGTGGATCGATCGCTGGATCGAGCGCGCCAACCAAAAAGAGGCGGCCATGGGCGGGCGCCTGGACGAAGATCGGCGCCGGCGCCGGGAAGAACTATCGCGAGAGCAAACCGAGTTAACGGAACTCAACGCCCGTTGGGCGAAGATTTAGGCGAACGTCGCTTCGCAAGCCGCGAGCGAGTCAGAATTATGGCGACCACAACCAAACAGGATTATTACGAACTTCTCGGCGTTGGCCGTAAAGCCGGCCAGAAGGAGATTCGCGGAGCCTATCGGAAGCTGGCCCGCAAGTATCACCCTGACCTAAACCCCGGCGACAAATCCTCGGAAGAGAAATTCAAGCAGATTCAAGAAGCCTACGACGTCCTCTCGGATACCAAGAAACGGCAGATGTACGATCAGTTTGGCTTCGATGCCGAACGCAGAAGCGCAGTCCCCCCGGAGCAAGAACCGGGCGCTCACTTCGACTTCGGCGGATTCGATTTTGGCGGCTCGAGCGGCACAAACTTCCGGGACCTATTCAGCCAATTCTTTCGCGGGGGAGCAGCGGGAGCAGGCGCTCCCCAAGAAGAACCGGGCTCGGATCTGGAGTACGGAATCCAGATCGATTTTTGGGAAGCCGTGCGAGGCACGGTAAAAAAAGTGACCATCTCCCGCTTGGAGACCTGCACGGCGTGCAATGGCACAGGCGCGGTAGGGCCGGCGCAAACCTGCGAGGCCTGCGGGGGAACGGGGCATGTTGCGCAAACCTCCGGCCGGCAATCCGATATTTCTTCGGCAAAGGACCAGGTCTCTGCTCCCAGCAATTCTCAGAGCACCTCCTCGGAGTATGCTAATTCCCCCAGTTCCGAAACTCCTGCTGCGGAAGCGCCTGCCACGACTGACGAATCGGCAACTGCGCCCTCGAGCGAAGAACTGAATCAGTTGATGGAGCAATATGCCGCGCCCCAGCAGGCTCCCACTGAGGGTGAGATTGTTGAAGGCAGAGTTGTAGCGGTAGCGGATGTGGGTGTGGTAGTCGACATTGGCGGCAAGACCGAGGCTTTGATTCCCGCGGGCGAATTCATGGAAGCGGATCAGCCCATTCAGCTCGATCCGGGACAAAACATCGAAGTTCAACTCACCGGCGAGCACAAAGATGGGTATCTCGTAGTTTCTTATCAGCGCGCGCGTCGACGCCGCGTCTGGGCCAATCTCGATAAGGCTTACCACGACAAAACGACGTTGACGGGCCGCATCGTTGATCGCGTCAAGGGCGGCTTGGTCATTGACGTGGGTGTGCGCGCGTTCCTGCCTGCTTCGCAGGTCGATCTTCGGCCGGTACATGAATTGGAGGAGTGGAAGGACCGCGATATTGAGGTCCGAGTTCTCAAGCTTAACCGGAAGCGCGGAAACGTAGTGGTCAGCCGGCGCGCTCTTTTAGAGGAAGAGCAAAAATCGCAGCGCCAGAAATTGCTGGATTCGATTACCGAGGGCCAAGTCTTCCGCGGGTCGGTCAAGAGCATTACGAGCTATGGCGTATTCGTGGATATCGGTGGAATCGATGGCCTCCTGCACGTCTCCGATCTTTCCTGGGGCCGCGTGGCCAATCCCGTCGACGTCGTTCGGCCTGGCGACGAACTGGATGTTCAGGTTCTAAAGTTCGATCGCGAGAAGGGCCGCATTTCCCTCGGGCGCCGCCAGTTATTGCCCGATCCGTGGGTTACGGTTCCTGAGCGCTTTCCGGTAGGTGCGCGGGTGCAGGGACGAGTTGTTGGTGTTGCAGACTACGGCGCCTTTGTGGAGCTCGAGCCGGGCGTCGAGGGGCTAGTTCATGTCTCGGAGATGAGTTGGTCAAAGCGCAAGCAGCACCCGTCGAAGTTGGTGCAGGTCGGCGATGCCGCAGAGGTGGTGGTTCTCGAGTTGCATTCCGACCAGAGACGAATCTCTTTGGGCATGAAACAAGCTCAGGCGGACCCGTGGGTCGAGCTGGCGCAAAAATATCCGGTTGGCTCGCAAGTCACGGGACGCGTCCGCAACCTTACCGAGTTTGGCGCCTTCCTGGAAATTGAAGAAGGCTTTGACGGCCTCATCCACGTGAGCGATATCAGCTGGACCGGAAAGGTAAAAGATCCCGGCGAGGCGTTGAAGAAGGGTGAAACCGTTCAGGCAAAAGTTTTGAAGATCGATCCTGTGCACCGGCGCGTTTCGCTGGGCATCAAGCAGTTGAACGACATTTGGGCCAATTGGTTCGCTTCCCATAAGGTGAATGACGTTGTTCGCGGAAAGGTTTCTCGCTTGACGACCTTCGGCGCGTTTGTCGAGTTGGCGGACGGCATCGAGGGTTTGTGCCACATTTCGGAGATTGAAGATCGTCGCGGCCGGGAAAAGAAGCCCCCCCAGCAAGGCTCCTCGACCTCGGTTCTCGCGCCCGGCCGTGAGTACGATTTCAAAATCGTAAAGATTAATCCCGACCAGCACAAGATTGGGCTGAGCTATCGGGCAGCCGTGCGCCAGACCGAACGCCGGGAGATGGAGGACTACAGGTCCTCGAAGTCTTCCTCAACGGCAACGATTGGCGACGCCATTTTGGCAAAGCGCAGCCTGTAGTCTTTGCGCACTATGATACCCTCGGTCATGCGGTTTCTATTTGACTCGGTGCCGGCGGGCATGGCGGAACGTTTTTTGCACAAGCTTGATGGGCCCGGAGTTTTGCGTTAATGGGAGAATCGACTGCGATGAATGACACGACCATGACCAAGGCCGATCTGGTCGAAGAGGTCATACGAACGACAGAATTGCCCCGCAAGGAATCCGAGGCGATTGTCGAAACCATATTCGACTCCATCATCCAGGCTCTGCAAACCGGCGAGAAAATCGAAATTCGCGGCTTTGGCAGTTTCCGCACGCGCCAGCGCCGAGGCCGTGTTGGTCGCAATCCCAAGACCGGCGCCAAAGTAGACGTGCCGCCCAAACGCATCCCCTTCTTCAAGCCCAGTAAAGAGCTCAAGGACTTTGTAAACGGCGACGCCGCTACAGCCGCCGCTGCCCTGCCGCCCCAAGCACCTTCACAATAAATCCTCATCGCCATGGATTATCTTTGGACGCCCTGGCGGTACAGTTACATCGCCGCCGGCGCGAAGGATGACCGCTGCATCTTCTGCGATGCGGCCGCAGCACATGACGATCGAAAAACCCTCATCGTCTTCCGCGGCAAGAAAACTTTTGTGATCCTGAACCGCTATCCCTACACGTCGGGACACGTGATGGTGGTTCCCTATGCGCACCAGGCGACACTCGGAGCTTCGGAGCCGGAAACACTTGCGGAGATGATCACGACGGCTCAGCGTCTCGAAGGGACGCTCGAAACTCTCTATCACCCCCAAGGCTACAATGTTGGCATCAACATCGGACGTGCCGCCGGAGCAGGCATCGCCGGCCATCTGCATATGCACGTGCTGCCGCGCTGGATCGGGGACGTCAACTTTATGACTAGTGTGGGTGAAACACGCGTTCAGCCCGAGGACCTCACGACTACCTACGAACGATTGCACGCCGCCTTGAATCCCTGAGCCCGCGGGAGAAGGCGCGGATGAATCTCGAACTCAGCGACGAACAGGAACTCCTGCAACAGACGCCGCGACCTTGCAGATCGGAGGTGAAACCTTTGGCCAGCGAACTCGACGAAACAGGGCCATTCCCGCAGCAAAACTTGGTTATCGCTTCCTGATTGTTTCACGGTTCGTGACCGGCTCTTTTTCACGGTTTTCGACTGCCTATGCCGCAGGTCGCATTGCGCGTGTATCCTTGAACTCATGCTCGAGCTCGACCGCCAAATCGCATTCGACTCAGGCCGGGCGGAAGAGTTTTTCGCCAACGTTCCCCCTTGTGGTGCGGTCGTTCTGATCGAACCCCGACCAGGTCTGCCAGGCGCTCGCCCTCTTTTGCTGCGCACTGCGGATTTGAGGAGGCGCCTCCGGCTTCTGCTCTGCGAACCGGAAGCGAATAGTAAACGCCTCAATCTGCGGGAGTATGCCGCGGGCATTCGTTTTCGAGTTACAGGTTCTCGCTTCGAGCAGGCCCTGGTGCATTGGCAACAGGCGCGAGTTCTGTGGCCGGGAAACTATCGCGAGCGCTTGCGTCTCCACCCTTCTCCGTTTGTAAAGTTGAATCTTGCGAACGCTTATCCTCGTGCGTATATCACTCGTCGTTTGGGCGCCACGGGTTTGCATTTGGGGCCCTTTGTCACGCGCCGTGCAGCGCAAGGCTTCCTTGAAAGTTGGCTCGATCTTTTTCGAATTCGCCGCTGCCAGATCAAAATCCGGCGCGATCCAAATTTCCCCGGATGCATCTATTCCGAGATGAAAATGTGCCTGGCGCCCTGCTTTGGAGGGTGCACCGTTGCCGAATACGCGGAAGAGGTAAGCCGCGCGGCTGCCTATTTGCGTTCGGGAGGGAGTTCTCTTGCCGATGCCCTGGCCGGCGAGCGGGAATCTGCCAGCGCTGCACTCAATTTCGAGCAAGCCTCCACCTTGCACAAACGCTTGGAAAGAATCCAAGATCTGCAACGGACTCTTCCGGATGTCGTTCGTCCGATCGAACAGCTTCATGCGGTAATCGTCATGCGCGCGGAGGCGGAAAGCGCCATTGCTGTTTTCAGGGTGCGCAGCGGAGAGATAGCAGACCCTTTTATCCTCGAATTTGCCGATTCCGCGGCGCAGCCGCGATCTGCGGAACAAAGGCTGCGCGAATTCCTCGAACCGGTAACTCCGCTTGGCGAAGCCGGCCAAAGCCGCCCAGCCTCCGTCGGAACTGCTTTTAGAGATCTGGAGGATCACATCGCTTTGCTGGCACGCTGGTTTTATGCGAATCCGCGTGAGGGCGAAATTTTCTTTCAGGAGACTCGGCCGGCCGGCTGGCCGTATCGGCGCATTCTCCGCGCCTGTAGGAGGCTGCTTGCGTCGCCGGGGAGCGAAAAAAGCGATCCTGCAGGCGGTATTAGGTAAGTGTCTGCGCGTTTCAACCCGAGCGAGCGCATCGTTTTTCTTGCGATTTCACTTGTCAGGTGTTAGCTTCCTGTCGCATTGGGACGCCCTTACCCGGGGGAGAAATGGCTGAGCCGACAGAACGCCGCACTTCACGGCGCTTCACCATGGTGCTTCCGCTCGCCCTGCGTCTCCATGAATCGCCAGGTCCCCTGGAAAAACAAGGAGAAACCCGCGACGTCAGCTTCCGGGGTTTGTATTTTTGGACCGACGAGAAGTTTGAGCCCGGAAGCTCGATCGAATTCGTCCTCACGCTGCCCAAAGAGATCACCATGACGCGCGACGTCAAGATTCATTGCTTCGGCCGCGTTATCCGGGTCGAGCCTCATCAGCAAACGAGAGGAGTGGCCGCCCGCATTGAACGTTACGAATTCCTCCCGACATCTGCTTAAGTATCCCGCCTTCAGTTTCTCGCCGTCGCAGTACAATAGCCCTCCGAGAGCTCTGTGCGAAAAGGAATGGAGCCGCTGCAAACACACCCCAAGTCCCCAATGTGGTCATGCGGCGCCTGACTCTGCTCATCAACGCCGATAACACCCTCTGGGAAAGCAACGTCTTTTTCGAGCATACCCTGGAGCGCTTTTTCTCTCTGGTTGAGCCTTTCGGCTATGCCCGGGCCTACGCGCGGCACATCTTGAACGAAACCGAGCGGCAAAATATTCAGCAGCATGGTTATGGGCTGCGCAGTTTTGCTCGTTCGCTCGAGCAGAGTTACATGAAGCTTGCCGGCGGTTTGGCCCAGAAGAGCGCGCTCGAAGAGGTTGCTTCGATGGCCGCCGAACTCGAGCACACTCCGCCGCGCGTGCTCGATGGCGTGCCGGAAACGCTTGCCTATCTTTCCAGCCGCCACAGAATGATTCTCTTCACCGAGGGCGAGCCCGCCGAGGAGGCCGCCAAGGTCGAGCGTTCCGGGCTTCAGGGATTCTTTGACTCAATCGAAATCGTCGCCAATAAGAGCATTCGTGTGTATTTGGACTTGATCGATAAGCATCACATCGTTAAGTCGCATGCCTGGCTAGTAGGCAGCAACGCGCAGGAGGAGATCAACCCAGCCTTGCAGGCCGGCCTCAACGCGGCCTTCGTTCCCCATGCAGTAACTGCAACCCGGGAAAGTACAGACGTTCAGAGCGGCACTGGAAAGCTTCTGATTGTCTCCAGTTTTCGCGGACTGAGGGACCACTTCTAGCGCGAATTACGAAACCTGTGGGCGGCACGATGGGCAGTGCTGCACCAGTTGAGGCGCTATGCCGCCAAAATGGGGGCGTAGAAGCTCAATGCGGTGTCCCCTTGCTGAACAATGCGCTTGCGTTCCAGGTTACCCGCGAGCATCGGAAGTTCATTGTTTCGCCGATGTTCGAGAATCAGGCGGCCGCTTCGCACGAGCAGTTCCGATTCGCCTAAAAATTCGAGTATCTCCTGGCACGCCCGGCGATTCGCGTACGGCGGATCCGCGAAGACGAACTCCACGCGAGCCCCGTCTTTGGCTAACCGCTCCAGCGCATCCATTGCGTCCTTTCGAAGGAGTTCCGCCGTCCCGAAAAATGTCTTGCGGCTGCCCACATTCGTTGCGGTCGCAATCCCGAGAGATGCCAGATTCCGGGAGATCAGGGCGGCGCCCGCCGGGTGATTCTCCACGAAAATGGAACCATGTGCGCCGCGGCTCAGCGCCTCGACGCCCACGGCGCCTGATCCCGCGAAGAGATCAACGAAAATCGACTCTTCGACATCCGGGCCAAGAATATTAAAAAGGGTTTCCCGCAGACGATCGCTCGAAGGCCGCAAGGCCATTCCTCGCAGAGTCTCCAGACGGCGGCTCCGAAATGTCCCCGCAATCACGCGCATGGCGCGAGCTTTCTCCAATCGGCGTTGTGCAACTGCGGAACAGTTTCGGACACGCGCTTACCTCCTAGCCCACCGAAGCTAGCTGATACCTTCGTTGCCAACCGGGATCGAGCGCCTGTAGCAGGCGGAGGCACTCGCCTTCGCTGGGACTATCCGCCAGTGAAAATGCTTCTTGCCGCGCCAGTTCTAGCAATTCTCGGTCCCGCAGAGGGTTTGCCACATGAAACCCAATCGATCCGTGCTGCCGCGTGCCAAAGAATTCTCCCGGCCCGCGCAATCGCAAATCCGCCTCGGCAATGGCGAACCCGTCGTTTGTCGCCACCATTGTCTGGAGTCGCTCGCGCGCGTCGCCGGAAATGCTCTTCGGCGCAATCAGCAGACAAGTGCTCTTCTCGGCGCCGCGCCCGATGCGCCCTCGCAATTGATGAAGCTGAGAGAGGCCAAAGCGTTCGGCATGTTCGATGACCATAACCGTGGCGTTGGGAACGTCCACACCAACCTCAACCACGGTCGTCGAAACGAGAACTTGCACCTTGCCTCCGCGAAACGCCTCCATCACTTCATCTTTTTCCTCACTCTTCATCCGGCCATGCAGCAGGCCTACGTGTATTCGAGGAAAGACGCTCTTTCGCAGGCGTTCATATTCCACGATTGCCGCCTTTAGTGAAAGTTGTGCCTCATTGGATTTCGATTGCTCGATCACCGGATAAACCACATAGGCCTGCCGGCCCTTCTTGATCTCGCGACCCACAAAATCCCACACGCCCGGCAGATGCTCCGGGGCGGACCAGCGGGTCTCGATTGGCGTTCTCCCCGGCGGCATCTCGTCGATTACGGAAACATCGAGGTCGCCGTAAAGCGTAAGGGCCAGGGTTCGAGGAATAGGTGTAGCCGTCATCACCAGGACGTCCGGCGTCGCTCCTTTCTCCATCAGGCGCTTGCGCTGCAAAACGCCAAACCGGTGTTGCTCGTCCACAATCACCAGACCCAGGCGCGCGAATCCGGCAGGCTCCTCCAGCAACGCGTGCGTTCCCACCACCAATTGCGCTTTCCCCGAGCGCATGCGCTCGGTGATTTCCCGTTTTTCGTGCGCCTTGAGCCCGCTGATCAGCAGTTCCACCTGGTAACCTGCCGCCGCAAACACACGGCGCCCCGAAAGGAAGTGCTGCACGGCCAGAATTTCGGTGGGCGCCATGAGAGCGGCTTGGTAGCCATTCTCAATCGCGATTGTGGCCGCCTCGAGCGCCACGATCGTTTTCCCGCTGCCCACATCGCCCTGCAAAAGGCGGTGCATCGGCGTGGGCTTCTCTAGATCGGCGGCAATTTCGGCCAGAACTCTTTTCTGGGCGTTCGTCGGTTTGAAGGGCAGAATGCGCTTGAGCGCCTCCCGCACGCGGGGCTCGCGCACGCGGAAGGAAATCCCCGCATGCCGCTCCGCTTCCTTCCGGCGCAGGGCCACGCTGAGTTGATAGAGAAAGAACTCCTCGAAGATCAGCCGCCGGTGTGCCGGCGACTGAAACTGATTCAACAGGTCCACAGGTACGTCTGCGGGAGGAAAGTGAACGAAGCGGATGGCGTCGCTGCGGCTCGGAAAGCCATAGCGCTCGAGCAGCGGCGCCGGCAGCCCGTCGGGAAGGACTTCAGAAAGATTCTGCAGAGCGCCGTAAATAATTCGCCGCAGCATACGCGAGCTGACGTTGTCTATTGCTTCGTAGATTGGCACGATGCGGCCCATCTCGGTGGAGTCCGCCGAATCCGCGCCGAGCAGCTCGAATTGCGGGTTGACCATTTCGATTCGGCCGCGGCGCGGGTCGAGATCCGCTTTGCCGTGCACCACAATATCCTGCCCCTCGCGAATGCGCCCTTGTAGATAACTGCCGTGAAAGAATTTGCACGCCAGCGTCCCGGTAGCATCTCCAATCAATAAATGGAAAATGGCTCCCCTGCCGCGCGTAAAACGCACAAGAGCGGCTTGGCCAACGGTAGCGTGAACGGTATATGTGCATCCGGGCGCGATCTCCGCGATTTGATTGAAGCGAATGCGGTCCTCGTAGCGAAACGGCAGGTAAAGCAACAGATCGTTCACCGAATGAATGCCGCGCGAAGCAAAGACGGCAGCGCGCTGTGGACCGACGCCTTTGAGATATTTCACTTCCGTGGCAGAGGTTATGTTCATCCGGGCTATATATATCATCGCATCTTCATGGGCCGTGCTTGCATTCATGGCGGCCTATGCATAGATTGGCTGCCGGACCAACTGTCTGAAGCGCGCGCGGCTTACCCGGAGAGAGCTTGTCGTCCCTGTACATAGCGCAAGAACCCAGACCGAACGTTCTGAGCCGGCGTGACCTCCGCATCCTTTTGCTTTGGCTCTTGGCCGCACTCGTCGGCGCTTTTGTTGCTTACCGCTACTTCTTCCGCGCTTTTCCCGAGGCCTCTGTCGATTTCAAGGTTACGCGAAGCGCCGCGGTGGACCTCGCCCGCAACTTCGCGTCGGCCCAGGGTCTCCCCCTGCAGGGCTATCAGCCCGCAGTGGTCTTCGATGTAGACGATGACACGAAGACCTACCTCGAGCGCGAGGTCGGCCTCCAGCAAGCCAATCGCCTCATGTCCTCGGACGTCGGCGTCTGGTATTGGCAGGTGCGTTTCTTCCGTCCCGGTCAAAAAGAGGAAATTCGTGCGCGCGTGGACCCAAACGGCAGGATCGTTGGTTACGAGCACATTCTCGAAGAGGCCGCGCCCGGCGCTCGCTTGGAACGCCCTCAGGCAATGGACCGGGCCCAGCAGTTCCTTACGCAGGCTCTCCACATCGATCTCGCGAACTATGCTTTCCTGCCGGAAGAGGCGACCTCGGTCGCCAGGCCGAACCGCACCGACTGGACTTTCACCTGGGAACGTAAAGACTTCCGCGTTAAGGAAGCGCCTTATCGGCTGCAAGTCGCCATTCAGGGCGATCAACCCGGCGCCTACCTCGAATTTCTGAAAGTGCCGGAAGACTGGCAAAGGTCCTATGCGCGCTTGCGGTCGTCCAATAATTTCATCGAAACGATCGCCCTCATTCCCTACGCCGTGCTAATCGGCGCGGCACTTTCCGTGCTGATCATGCTCGCCCGACGCGGCCTGGTTCGCTGGAAATCCGTGCTCGCCTTGGGAATTTTTATCACCGCGCTCTATTTCGCCATGCAGCTCAACCAGTGGCCGCTGGTTCGGGCCGAGTACAACACCAACAATTCTTACGCTAGTTTCGTCGCGACAGAGATAATCAGGGCCTTGGTGGAAAGCTTTTCCGTGGCGCTGCTCGTCCTGATCGCCTTTGCGCCAGGCGAGCCTCTCTATCGCGCAGACCAGCCGCATCAGCTTCGCCTCGGCAGCGCCTTCACGTTCGCCGGCCTGCGCACTCGCCAATTCTTCTGCTCCGGATTTATCGGCCTCTGCCTTGCCGCCGTGCACATCGGTTACGTGGTGGGCTTTTACGTTGTGGGTCGGCGGTTGGGCGTATGGGCGCCTCAGGACCTGCAATATTCCGATACCCTCAGCACCGCGCTCCCGTGGATTTACCCTCTGACCATTGGCATCTATGCGGCGACAAGCGAAGAGTTTTTGTTCCGCATGTTTTCCATCCGCTTCCTCATGCGCGTGACGCGCTGGAGAATTCTGGCCGTCGTGCTGCCGGCCTTTGCCTGGGGCTTCTTGCACTCTAATTACCCGCAGGAGCCGCCCTATATCCGTGGAATCGAGGTCGGAACCATCGGCATCGTGGCCGGCTGGGTCATGCTGCGCTGGGGAATATTAGCCACCTTGATCTGGCACTACACGGTGGACGCCTTTCTGACGAGCCTTTCGCTCATGCGCTCCCAGAACCTGTACACGCGTATATCGGGAGGACTCGTCGGTTTCGCTGCCGCCATTCCTGTTCTCATTGCGGGTGTGCTTTACCTCAAACGCGGAAGTTTCGCGGACGAGACCGGCCTGCTCAATAGCGCTCGGCCTCTGATCGAGCCCTCTGTCGTTGCCGAAGAACCTGTTGCCGCGGAGCAGCTTCCCGCCTCATACGAAGCTCTCCATCCGCGCGCGCTGATCCTCCTGGCTACGGCGGGTATCCTCGGATTCGCTTCGCTTTGGATTATCAAAGCGCGGAGCATTGGCGATTTCGTTCGCTTTCCCCTTGATAGCAGAGAAGCGGCTCTGCGCGCCGACGGAGTGCTCCGGCAACAGGGCCAAATCCCGGCGTCCTACCACCGCGCCGTCTCAATCCAGTACACCTTTGACCCTCTTGTGAACGAATATCTTCGTCGCACCATCGGCATCGACGCGGCGAACCGGCTCTACCGCGAAGAGGTACCTGCCGCCTTTTGGACCGCGCGCTATTTTCGCGATTTACAAAAAGAGGAATATTTTATCGTTCTCCTACCGGATGGAGCCTTGCACTCCGTCCACCATACCCTCGCCGAGGCCGCTCCCGGCGCCAATCTGACCGAAGAGCAGGCGCAAGCCCGTGCCGAAGAGTTCCTGCGTGAGGCCAAGAAGATCGATCTCAGCCGATGGAAGCTTGTCGAGGCGCAATCGAATAAATTGCCTGCGCGGACAGACCACAGCTTTATCTGGGAAGAGGCGCGGGCGCTAAATCCCGCTCCGCCCGGGGCCGAAACCGCGCACGTGCGAATTTCGCTCGTAGTCCAGAGAGACGAAGTCTCCGGATATCGCATTTTCGTTCATCTTCCCGAAGATTGGGTTCGCCGCCAGAATGCCACCACGCTCGCGAATACCTTGCAAATGGTGCTCTTCGTCTCTCTCGTTGGCGGTCTCGGACTCGCTATGTTGATTATCTTCCTGCGAAGTCTCAAGACATCGTTACCCGCTGCGGTGCCCTGGCGGGGTATTGCGCTGTGGTCGCTCGTGGTGTTGGCGGCTTCGCTGGTGAGATTCGCTACGCTCGTGCCGCAATATATGCTCACCTATCGAACCGATCAACCTTTCGCGACGTTCATCGGGACCCTCCTGATCGGCCAGACCCTGGCCGCATCGCTTCTTTACTCCGGCACACTTTTTCTCCTCGGATTGGCTGTGTTCTTTCTGGCGCAAGGGTATGGGTTCGATCGCGTGCCGGTCGCTCGCATCCTTCCCAGCGTTTATTATCGCGACGCGATTCTGATCATGCTCTGCGGCTGGGCTGTTCTTGCCGGTTTTCGCCGCCTCCGCGATCTCGTCGCCGCCCTTTGGCCCGTGGCACACTACGGCTTCCCGGCAAGCGTTCCCGAAGGTCTGGATGCGATCTGGCCCGCGTTGAGTTCGCTCGCGACAGCGATCATCTTCTGCATTTTGGCAGCAGCTGTTATCGCTCTGGTCTTGGGGTTCGCAGCCGGGTATCTCCGCCGCGCGTCGATCCAGTGGCTGGTGCTCGCGGCGCTGGCGATTTTCTCCGTGCCTCAGTGGGGCAGCGGCGGCGACTTCGTGCAAACTGCGCTTCTTACTTTTTTGGAATTAGCGGTAATCTGGTGGGGGGTGAGTCGCCTCGCGCGGCTCAATTTACTAGGATATCTCTTACTGGCGATGCAGTTGTCGTTGACCCCGGCAATCGATGGGCTGCTGACCCAGCCGAACGCCTATTTCCGCTCGAACGGCGTCATATTGATCACGGCGGCCGCCATTCTGATCGTTTTACCGCTCATTTTATGGCGTAGCGCGGCGCGCCGCGAGTCGCTGTCCAGCAAGTTCGTGCCGGTATAGATTTCTTATATGAAGGCTCGTTAATGCGTGGTCGCGAAGAAACGGAGTCGAGAACGTCCGGCCGGATCTCCACGGCGCGTCGGTGGGCTGAGTACCTCGTCGCTATACTCGCCGGGAATATCATCTATTTGGCAATCGAACCACAATTGCCATATCCCTTGCGTCACCGCATGTTTCAGATTGATCTGGGCTTGGCTCTGGATTTCCTGATCTGCGTGGCTTTGTACGGACTCATCCGCTTGGTGCGCACTTCCGGATCGCGCAGCGCTTAACTCTCGTGAGCCTCGGCAATCTTCTTGTCGCGCCGCGATCCGGGACTGACGTAGTAGAGCAAAACCCCTAGAAGGATAATCCCCGTCCCGATCATAAGTTCGTTCGTTGTGCCCACCTGTTCGCTTCGGTTGCGCACGAGGCTCAAAACGAGTAGTGCCGTGGGAGGTGCCGTGATGATAATCGTCGTTAGAATCCCTCCGGGTATGCGGTAAGGCCGCGTCAGGTTCGGTTCCCGGAACCGTAAGGCGATGAGCGCGCCGAATTCCAGCAGGATACTCAAGCCCGTCAGCAGCACGTCGAGGATGAGCAGCCGAAAAAACCCGAGCGGCAGGCACACCGCCCATGCGATCGCGCAAGCTACGATGGCAACCCACGGAGCGCCGGTTTTCGGGTGATGCCGCGTAAACGTCTGCGGCAGATATCCGTCGCCTGCCATGACGGCCGGCAGCCTCGTAAAAGAAAGCATCAGGCTGCCGAAAGTGCCCGCGGCGCCGATCATGCCCGCCGCGGCAATCGCCAGGGCTAGCATCGTGCCGCCAAGCACCTGGCCCGCATCCACCCAACTTCCTGTTGTCCACAATCCAGGATCAAGTCGCGCGACAGCGACCGCGATTACAGGGAATAGATAACTGGCGATCACCAGCGTCACCGATCCGAACATCGCAAGCGGGTAAGTAGTTTGGGGGCGGTCGACCTCATCGGCAATCGTGGACAGATTGTCCCAACCCATGTAGTTCCACATTGCGATAATGATGCCGCCCTCCAGATCCAAGCCATGGAAGGGCGCTCCTGGCGCGTTGCCGGTGGGCCTCCTTACTAGCGCGATCAGGATCATCGCCGCAAAAGGCAAAAAAAGTAATACGTTCAGCCAGATCGACCCTTCGCCCACCGCCTTTGCACCAAGGATGTTCCAGGCGGCACACAGCGCAATTAACGCCAGTTCAAGTGCAATCGCCCGGTAACCCGTCGAGAATTGCGGCGCGAACCGTCCCAGATAGGCGACGAAAAGCGTCGGATAGAGCGCCATCTCGAAGACGCTGCCCGTTAGGGTCAGCCACGACTCCTGGAATCCCCAGAAAGGCCCCATTCCCCGCCGCACCCACACATAAAATCCGCCTTCGCAAGGAAGCGCCGCCGCCAACTCGCTGACCATGAGGGCCGTCGGGATGCTCCAAAGTACTGGAGTGATCAGCAGGATGATGATCGCTGCGCGATAACCCACCTTTCCAATCAGATCCTCTAGCCCATAAGGTCCCCCCGCAACCATGAAGTAGGTCGCGGCGATGAGCGGCAGAAGAGTGAGCTTGCGCGACCGGCGCGCGGCCGAGCCCGTAACCGTTGAAGCGCGTGACACGCCATTGCTTATACCACAACGGCCTTTTCACCATCCCATCCCCTCCCTTTCCTTCGTCTTCATATAAGTGTTTTAGATTCAACGAGTACGGCATGCTTACGTTTTGCCGCATTCTAGCGTCTAAGTGAGTGAGGTTTTAAAATAGACACCGGCCGGGCACGCGTGAAGATCGGTCGGTCAGAGGTTCGCATTCGCAATGTCGTCCGAAGCGATGGCGGGTTCACAGGAGTTTAAGACGTTGGGAGCGTCAGGGGATAGAGCCATTGCGACCCCCGCTCTGGGTGGCGAATTGCTTTCGGCCGCCGAGGACCGCCTCCTCATCGAGCGGGCGCAGGCCGACGACCGCGCCGCCTTCGAAGCTCTCGTCCAGCGCTATGACCGCCAAGTTTTGCGCCTCGCGCTCAACGTTTTGGGCAGCGCCGAAGACGCCCAGGACGTCTACCAGGAAGCGTTCCTGAAGATTTATCGCAACCTGCCGCGCTTCCGCTTCGATTGCGCTTTCTACACCTGGATTTACCGCATTGTCACAAACGTTTGCCTCGATCATTTGCGCCGCCGTCGCAGCCATCCGGAAGACCAGGCGCCCGTCATCCACACAGACTCCTCCGACGAGCGTCGCTCTGCGGACTTCTTTGATCGGCAGCAAGCGGCGGGTGGCGGTGAGTCAAATCCCGAGCGGCATCTTCTCGGCCTGGAAATCGGGCACAAAATTGACGCCGCGCTCCAGGCGCTCTCCCCACGCGAACGCCTGGTCTTCGAGATGAAGCACTATCAGGGCCTGAAGCTGCGTGCGATCGGCGAAGCACTGGGTACGACGGAAGACACCGTAAAGAATTCGCTGTTTCGCGCCACGCGCAAGCTGCGAAGCCAATTGACAGGATTAAGGTAAGCGGGTCATGTTGCCTGAGCTCAATTGCTCGAATTTTGAGGACTGCGCGGTCCTGTACGCGGTGGGTGAGCTTTCCGTGGCGGAACGCGCCTTGGTCGATGCGCACGTGCGGCAGTGCGCCGGCTGCGCGGCGATTCTTTCGAGCGAGCTCGAATTACGGGAGGCTCTAGCCTCGCGTGTGCAGCCCGCCGATGCGCTCGATCGCTCTAAACTTTTGCTGGCGCGCTGCCGCAGCGAACTTTTCGAGGCCTTGGACGATGCCGCCACGCAGCCGAATCGTGCTTGGCGCTGGGTAACCGGTCTTCGTCGTGCTTTTGTCTTTCATCCCGCCTGGAGTGCCGCCACAATGCTGATTTTAGGGCTCCTGGCGGGCACGGCCGGTCGCGAATGGTATCGGCAGCTCTCCTTGCCGGCTGCGGGGAGACCGGTCGTCACTATCTCCGCGCCCGCTCCGATCACCCAGCAGGAACTCGAGAAAATAGATCTGGATGGAATTCGGGTAGAGCCGCAAAGCGACTCGGCTGACCCCAAAGTGGAATTGCAACTGCGCTCGCCCAAGCCGCGCGTCATGCAAGGAACTCCTGATGATGCCGAAATCCGCCGCGTGCTGGCGTACGTCATCGGGCACAGCCATCAATTCGACGATGGAGCGCGACTCGATTCCATTGATGCCCTCCGTCCCAAGGCCAATGATCCTCAAGTACGTGCTGCCATGAGCGAAGCACTTCGGCACGATCCCAATCCTGCTGTCCGTTTGAAGGCCATCGAGGCGCTTCGCGGATCCGGCTCGGAGCCGGACGTACAGAGCGCCATCCTTGCGGCTCTCGCTGGCGACGATAATTCCGGTGTGCGCATTCAGGCCTTGGACACGCTATTCCAGCAGTTGGGAAGCGGCGAGCCATCGAGCGCGCCCTTGGATGATCAAGCCGTCAGCGTCCTGCGCGATCGTATGCGCAACGATTCCAATAGCTATATCCGTTCGCGCAGCGCCGACGTGCTCGGCCGGCTGGCATCGATGGAGGAAGACGCACCGTCCTCAGGGGGGCGTCATCCTTGAGACTTCCCAAGACGCTAGGTTACCCCCGGGGTTCCGCTCGCCGGAGCCTCATTGCGATATTACTTTTCGCGCTTGCTCCCGTAGCCGCTGCCAGCGCTAGCCCGCATGTTTCCTCGTTAGATTCCGAAACAGCGGAAAACCATTCCCTCAGCGGCGTGATCGCTACGCGCCAAGGGCTCCAGCTCACCTTCCAGGCCGACTGCGGTGACGTGCAGATCTTCACCGATGCTGCCAATGAGGTGAGCTATAGCCTTCACCCGCGTTTAGGGACCGCAGCCCACGATCCTGCCGCTCTTCTCGCGGATTTTTCGCTCAGCGCTCACCAGACGTCGCGAGGCGTTGAGCTCATCGCTCGTGTGCTGAAAGAGAGCGCTTGCCGCGTCCGCGTGATTTACGAAATTCATGTGCCGCGCCGTTACTCCTTGAACGTCGCGGTTCAGTCCGGAGCAATCAGCGCTCAGAATATCGCTGGCGGCGCTGCGTTCTTCACCGGGGGCGGAGACATTCGGCTGGGCAGCGTGGCAAGCTCCGCTTTCACCACGCCAACCCTCGGGAATTCAGTTTTCGCCGCTCGTTTGGAATCAGCCGGCGGCAATATTTTCGCGGGAGACATCGGCGGAGGGCTTCGTGCCACGACGGGCGGCGGCCAAATCTTCGCCGGGGACGTGCGCGGCCCGGCCGTGCTGCATACCGGGGGCGGCGAGATTCGTGTGGGTCACGTTTTCGGAGCAGCCCGTTTCTCGAGCGGCGGCGGCAACATCAGCGCGAGCAAGATCGACGGCGGCATGTGGGCGGAGACGGATGGTGGAAGAGTGGAAATCGGCAATGTCCCTGCGTCGTCCTTCTTCGCGCCGGAATTTTCCGCAGGCGAGGGGGATGCCCTGGCGATTCCCGTGCTGCATGCGCGCTCTGAGAACGAACAGGTTCTGCCCTTTAGCGATGCGCCGGATATAAGCCGGTTCGCGCGCTTGTTCGATGCTTTCTTCTGGGGAGGCATTCGCCTTGATCCTGTAGAGCAGCAGAAACACCTCGTCGCTTCGGTTCCCCCAAACTACCCTGAGGTGGCCCGACTGGCGGGGATCGAAGGCGATGTCACGCTGCGTATCCTGATCGGCGAGGATGGAACCGTCCGCGACCTCCGCCCCGTTTTGGGCCCGCCTGTTCTGGCCCGCGCCGCAATGCGTGCCGTCGAGCAGTGGCGCTATGCCCCCGCTCTCGTGGATGGGCATCCTGTCGACGTGGTCACCACGGTAACGTTTGCCTTCCATTTGCGTTAATCCTGTAACTGCAACGACGAAAGCTTCGCTTAACTCCCGTCGCCGCGGGGAACGGACGTGGGCCGCAATCCACCGCGCGTTCCTTTCCATTGAGCTGTCTTATTGCCGAACGATGACGACTTTTGCGGCCGGGACCTCGAGGCGCATCAGGCGGAATTTCGCGTCGAAGTAGATCTCGATTTCAAGATCCTTTGAATGCACGCGCAATGCTTCCAGACGCGCGCCGTCGATTGTTTGCGGCCCGATAGACTCCGCGTCGATGCTGCCAGGCGTCGCGTCTTGCGGAATGAGGACAGGAAAGGTTTGCGTCCCTTTGGCTTGCCAATCGTAGATCCTGCCGAGGACCGCATACTGATCGTAGAGATTATTGTCGAGTACGGCGATTCGGGCCGAAGTGAATTTGAAGTCCTGTTGGATGGGCTGTTTGCCGCCAGGAACAGTGATCGACGTCTTCGCCGTGCCTCCTTCGAAATTGACTACTCCCGAGGCTTTCTTGGTTCCCTCCGCGTTCCAGGTGTAGCGTTGCGGCGTTCCGTCCGCGGACACGTGCAGTTCCCCGGAAGTGCGCATTTCCGGACTGCCGGCAACCCGGATCACCGTCTGCTCCTGCAAAACCCAGGTGCTTCCGGCTCCTTCGAGATCGAACTCCTCCGTGCCAGCCTCGTTGCCTTGCTGCAGAATGCGGAATTTTCCCTTATCCGCGGCGAAGCTCACATCCGTCGCGGGGCGGGGGTAGGGAAAGAGGGCGTTCGGCGCCGCGATCACCAACAAGCCGGCTATCCCCAACGGCCACAGCAGAAAACGAAATTTCATAGCTTCTCCCGTCGTGCCGAGAGTTCTTCATCCAGATTCGCTAGCCGCCTGGCAAATGGCGGCAAAGCCAGAATTTGCGCCACCACGCGCGCCGGATTATCGTCGCCGGGGACGCGGTAATTAGCCTGTTCGTAAAACGGCAAGCGCGCGGCCAGCAACTCTCGAAAACTGGCCTCGTCCCGGAATAGCGGACGGTTGCTTACGGTAGCGCAGCGAGCCAGCAGCAACTCAAGCGGGCAATCGAGCCACACCGCTATGGCTCCAAAATCCCTCAGTCTCTCCACGACGCCAGGTTGCGCGTAGGTGCCGCCGCCCAATGCCATTACCGTAGCCCCTCCGGATTCCGCCACCCGTCCGAGAGCTCTCTCGAGTTCCTCGTGCTCGATCTCTCGGAAGGCCGCTTCCCCTCTCGTTTCGAAAATGGCGGGAATACTAAGCCCGGCATTTTGCTCGATCCGTTTGTCGAGATCTTCGAAACGCCAGGCAAGTTGGCGAGCCAAAAGGTCTCCGACTGTGGTCTTGCCGCAGCCCATGAATCCCGCCAGGCACATCAAAGGTGAATCGGAACGCTGTCTCGCCATGATGTTGAATTGTGGTAAGGATGCGGGCGACACCGGCGCGACGTCTTATTCCCGTTTTGAGATTTTGATCGTGCCGCTGAAGGAAGAGAGTTCGACTTTGGCCCGTCCGTCGTTCATGCTGCCGAAAAGGCTCTGCGCTAACCCATTGGCGGGCGTCTGCGGCGGCATCTTGTGGCGGTCCGGAACTACGGGGGCCTGATTGACCACATGCCCGTACAGCGAGGTAGCTCTCACGTCAAACGAATCGTTGCTTGAAAAGCGCACTTCAATCGTGCCGCTATAGTTCTTCAACACATAAATGCCGCGATTCATGAAGCCGCCGTCAAACAAAATATTCCCGGAGGAAGTTTGCACACGCACATTCTCCATGCTGGGCTGCAATAATTGAAAATTCCCGCTGATCGAAGTGGCGTCCAGCCGGCCTGCGCAGCGCGTACACACCGTCGATCCCCCGATGCTCTTGATCATCAGGTAACCTTCGACGTCCTGCAAGGAAAGGTCGGCGGCCACGGTGTCGAAAGACATATCTCCATGGACGCTATCCACGGTTACGTTTCCCGAATCGCTGCGAACCTGAAGTTCGGACTCCGTCGGCACGCTGATCTCGTAGTCCGCCCGCAGCGCATCCGGACTGGCGTTTTCCGAAACCACGTGCGTGGCGATCTCGATCCGATTGCCCACCTGCTCGGTGTCGACCTCGACGCTCGCGCTCGCCTTTTGGCCGGAAACCATCACCTCGGATTTGTCCCAGGCCCTTACCTGGATTCGCCCGGTGGCATTTTGCACCGTGATCACGGGCTTCCCTTGCACGTTAAAGTGCCTTTCAAAACGTCGCGTTTGTGCTCCGGCCGAACAGGTCAGAGTCAGCGCGATCAACACTGTACCGGCCCCTTGGGACCATCCTGAAATGACTCCGTTCTTCATTGCCCCTCCGAGGCGCTGCGGTCCATCGCCGTCGCTAACAAGACAGCCTTCTGTTGGTAAGCCCCGTACAGGTAATCACGGGTCATCTTGTCATTCGGCCGTTCGCGAACGGATTTTTCACACACAGCGATGAGATTGTCAACGATACCCAGGTTCTCCCGCAACGAACTTGCCAGTAAGGGGTTCCGCTCCGGCAGCGACGCGAACACTCGCTTTAGGTCCCCGTCCAGCGTTTCCCCCAAGTCCGCTGCGATCAACTTCTCCGTCGCGCCCGGCACGCTCAAATGAGCGGGCAGCAGCGAGGCGACGCGGAAGTCTTTTCCTGCCGGTGCCGTTGTCTGGTAGGTCGCCAGCATGGCTGCAATCAGCAGTAACGAAATCGAAGCGCCGGCGAGCGCCCATCGTGGTGCGGTGCCAAACCAGGTTGCCCACCAGCCTGCCTGCGCGGGCCTTCTCTGGATCAGTCCTTCCGACTCCATCTCTACCCGCAGCGAAATCCACAGGTGCTCGGGCGGCGCCACCTCTTCGCTGCCCCATTCCATTCCCGCCGTCCGAATCGCCTCCAAATCGCTCCACAGCAGGCGGCAATCGGTGCAACCGTTCACGTGCGCGGCAGCGGGGGCCGGCAATGGTCCATCCGGCTGCTCTTCCAGGATTCTCTCGAACTGCGCGCATTGGATTGGGCTCATCGCATATCCTTCCGCGTAGCAACCTGTTTTACTTCGATACGCTAATCGCCGCCGCCCGAACCGCCCTTGGCGGCTTGCCGCTGCTCTCGCGCGCGGCTGCGTTCGAACTCCTGCAACAACTCGCGCAGTCGCATGCGCGCCTTGTGTAACTGTGATTTCGAATTGCCGATCGAGCAGTTCATGATCGTGGCAATCTCGTTGTGTTCGTAACCCTGAACGTCGTGGAGCACGAAGATGGAGCGGTAACCTGGCGGCAGCTGCTCGACAGCACGTTCAAGATTTACCCGATCCACGGATCCCGTGAGTCGTAGATCAGGTCCTCCGATATCCTTGCGTGGCCCCCCGGTCTCTTCGTCTGGGTCCGTCGTCTCTTCGAGCGAACTCTCCGCAAGCGTTTTCTTGCGAAGCCGCATGAGCACGATGTTCACAGCCAGACGATGTAACCATGTGGAAAATGCCGACTCACCCCGGAACGTTCCGATCTTACGAAAAAGCTGCAAGAAGGCTTCTTGCGTAAGATCTTCCGCCTCCGCCGTATTTCCCACCATCCGCAGGCAAAGCGCGTAGACCCGCCGATTATGCAACCTATAGATGCACTCGAAGGCCTCGGCGTCGCCCTGCTGTGCCCTTCGGATTGCCTCCGCTTCGCTTACTGCGCCGATTTCTGTTGGTCTCGTTCGGGCCACCGGTCCCGTCGGGACGCATCAGCTAGTATCGATGCCATCCCTGCTCCCCAAGGTTGTCTATTCCTTATGACGTATTATTATCTCTCAGGCTCGGGGGTTCTTGGCTCTTTCGTACCGTTTGGCGACGGGCAGGCCGTTCTGGCACCGGCTGTACGACTGTCTTTCGGCAGGCGGGCTCCATTTTGGCCAGTGTTGGTGCGGGGCGCCGATTCTTATGGGCGGATGGCTCGGGAGTTAACGAAACGATCCTCTGCCAGAACGCAGGTAATTCCTTGATCGGCAGCGCGCAAAAAAACGACTTCAGAACGATGGTCGTTTCCCGAAGACTGGTGTTCAGGTCGTAGTCCAAAACCTCTAAACAAGTCCATTGCTTTCGCCAGGATACCGCCACCCCCTCGGCGATCTCTCGGGCGGTCCCGCGGGCCTCCCGTTGCAGTCCGGCCACAATCTCCTCCAACGCCCCGAGCTTGCGGAAGAAGCGGGTGCGCGCCCGAAAGCGCACAAGCGACAGCACGTTGTTGGCCCGCGCAACTTGCTGCGCCCGCTCGCTTCGAAAGAACCGCGGCCGCAGCGGCGCTGTGTTGGCGAATGTGCCGAACTGCCTGCTGTGTTCGTAAAGCGAGCGCAATATCCCCCTTAGCCGCCCGGCCAAGCGGTCGAAAAGCTCCGCAAATATGCGTGCCTGTTCCCGCGCCGGCGCCAGCCTGCCCTGCCGGCACAGGTTAAACGCGTCGTCGAGAGTGACGCTCAATATGGCGTAGCTGATGTCCAATTCGCCGCGGGTGGCGTCGAAAAGCCTGTCCTTCTCCTCGGGCAACCAGGCAATCCAGTCTTCCTGCACGCTGGTCGTGTGGCGGGGCCCGCGATTGGCGAATGCATCTTCCAAGCCGCACCTCCTGCGGGGAACGTGATGATATCACAGCCTTCTGAGCCCACGTCCTTCCTTGACGCTTGGAGAAACGCATCGGTATACTTCAAAAGCACAAACGGAAAGCCTCCTTGCCCTTCGAGCCGCTCGATCAGTACTTTCAGCGCAAGAAAAAGCTCGCCGAAGTCAAAGCGCTCGGCGATGATCCCTACCCGCATAAATTCGAGCAGACCTCGACCCCCGCTCAGCTTCAGGCCGCTTATGAGGGCAGCGATGCCGCGGTCCTCGAGGCTCATCGCATCGATGTCCGCACAGCCGGCCGCATTTTGACGCTTCGCCTCCACGGCAAGGCGGGCTTCGCCCATATTCAGGGAGACGGCGGCCGTCTACAGATCTACGTCAAGCTCGACGCGGTTGGCGAGCGCGTCTTCCATCTGTTCCAGTTGCTCGACATGGGCGATATCGTGGGCGTCTCGGGCTATCTGTTTCGCACCAAAACGAATGAATTAACCGTCTGGGTGGAGACGCTGACGCTGCTTTCCAAAGCTTTGCTGCCACTCCCGGAAAAGTGGCATGGCTTGGCCGATGTTGAATTGCGCCACCGCCAGCGCTACGTCGATCTCATCGTGAACTCGCGCGTCCGCGAGACGTTCTGCCGCCGCGCCGAAATCCTGCGCGCCTTGCGCGGCTTCTTCGATTCGCGCGGCTACATCGAAGTGGAAACTCCCATGATGCAGACCATTGCCGGCGGCGCCGCCGCGCGCCCTTTTACCACCCATCACAATACGTTCGATCTCGACCTCTACCTGCGCATTGCCCCGGAGTTATATCTGAAGCGATTGCTGGTCGGAGGACTCGACCGCGTCTACGAGATCAACCGCAATTTCCGCAATGAGGGAGTTTCCACCGAGCACAATCCCGAGTTCACCATGCTCGAGTTCTATCAGGCTTATAGCGATTACCGCGATCTCATGTCTCTCACCGAAGAGCTCTTCGCTTCTCTCGCGCAAAAAATCTGCGGGTCGACGCAAGTCACTTTCGGCGAGCTCCAGCTCGATTTCGGTCGCTGGCAGCGCCTCAGTATGCGCGAAGCCATTGCCTTGCATTGGCCTCCGGACGCCGGCCCGGCGCCTTCGGTCGCCGACCTGGCGGCTCCTGGCGGTCCCCGGGTAATCGTGGAGCGCTACAACGAATGGCGGCGGCGCGAGGGCTCGCGTTCACCATCCGAGCCGCCCTTCAAGCCGCTGGATGTCACTTCGATGTCCGATGGTGAGATCACCGGCCTGCTCTTTGAAACTTTGGCCGAGCCCAAACTGATCCAGCCAACTTTGCTTTACGATTTCCCAACGGACATCTCCCCCCTCGCAAAATGTCGCCCCGACGATCCGTCGATCGTCGAGCGCTTCGAGGTCTACGTCGCGGGCATGGAATTGGGTAATGCTTTCTCCGAGCTGAATGATCCCGAAGAACAGGAGCGCCGTTTTCGGGAGCAGGTTGCGCGTGGAGGCGACGAAGTGCCGCGCGAAGTCGACCTGGACTACATCCGCGCGCTCTCCTACGCCATGCCCCCAGCCGCGGGCATGGGCATCGGTATCGACCGGCTCACCATGCTCCTTACCGATTCGCATTCCATCCGCGAAGTCATTCTTTTCCCGCTTTTGCGTCCCCAGGCAGAAACCAAGCCATGAGATTCGCCTGGCTTGTGGCGAAGCGGTATCTGAGGTCGCCAAACCGGCCGGCGGTTCTTCGCCTGGTCACCGTTTTGGCCGTCGTGGGCGTCACCGCCGGAGTGGCAACGCTCGTGATCGCCCTAGCCATGAATAGCGGCTTCCGCTCTACCATGCAGGACCGTTTGCTGGGCGTGACGGCTCACGTGAGCGTGTCCCGTCCGGGCTCCGCGGCCCTCAGCGACTATAGTCAACTCGCCGAACGCCTCGGTCACGTTCCCGGCGTCAAGGCAGTGGCTCCAGCGATCTATATCACTGTGCTGCTCTCCTCCGGGGGACGAGCCAGCGGTGTCGTCGTAAAGGGAATCGATCCTGCGCTCGAGCAGAAGCGCAATGAAGCGCTGCAAAGGATCGTCGCGGGTAACGCCGACTTTGCGCCCACCTCGGATGGTTTCAACTCCGTCGTCGTGGGCAAACTGCTGGCCGACAATTTGGGACTGAAGCCGAACGACTATGTCACACTGACCAGTCCAGCCGGCCACATGACGCCTTTCGGAATGATCCCGCGTTCGCAGCGATTCCGCGTCAGCGGGATTTTTGATTCCGGCTTCTACGACTACGATGCGAATTGGGGGTTCGTCTCTTTGCCCGCGGCGCAGAACCTTGCCGGCGTTGGAGACGTTGTGAGCTTGCTCGAGTTCCGCATCGCCGATGTTGATCACGCTGACCAAATGGCCATTCGATTGAAGCAAGAGGCCGGACCGGGCTACACTGCCACCACCTGGATGGATGAAAATCGCGCCCTGTTTCGTGCTCTGCGCCTCGAGAAATTGGTTACAGCTCTGTTTATTGGCTTGATAACCTTTGTTGCCGGTTTGAATATTCTGGTCGTACTGGCCATGACGGTGAGCGACCGCGCGCGCGATATTGCCGTCCTCATGGCCATGGGCGCGCGGCGCCAGCAGATTCGCAAAATTTTTGTTTTGCTCGGAGTCGCCGTCGGCGGCTTTGGCACGGCGCTCGGCCTCTTCGCTGGTTATTTCTTCGCCTGGGCGGCCGGCACGTACAAGCTGATCCCGCTCGACCCCCAGATTTACTCGGTCCCCTTCGTGCCCTTCCAGCCCAATCCAGGCGACGCCTTGTGGATAGCGGCTGCCGCCCTGGCGATCAGCATCGCTTCCACCCTCGTTCCCGCGCGATCTGCCTCTCGTATTCAGCCCGTGGATCTGCTGCGATATGAATAACTACAGACTCTTCCGCCCCAAACTAGGGCATATAGTTTTGGCTTGCCGCGTGCTCCTCTAATTGGCGCAAAGGAGCCGCCAACTGCATTCCGTAGACCGGCTTCCCGGAATGGCCTCAGGGGCCGCTCCAATCGCCATGAATGCAATGACTTGTGGCGGCGCTGTTTGAGATCGATAATGGGTCTTTGATTCCGGCGGCAGTTTGTGGGAGAAAAGGGGAAAGATTTTGGAGTCCGAACGCAGTGAGATCGGAGCGATGGCAGCCCTTAGAAATGCGATCTTGCGGCCGAGTTTGGCATCCAAGTTAGTGGTGATATCTTTTTAACTGCGTCATGGCCAAAATCGAACAGAGTGTAGCGATCGATGACACGGAATCCTCGGAGACTTTAGGCGGGGCATGCCTCGAGGCCCGCTCTCTGCGCAAAGTTTACGGAAACGGGCCCGAGGCCATCACCGTCTTGGACGGAATCGATCTCGTGCTTAGCCCGGGCGAAATTGTCGCCATCGTCGGACCTTCTGGCTCAGGGAAAAGTACTTTGCTGCATTTGCTTGCCGCGCTGGACACCCCAACGAGCGGTGCAGTATACTTTGATACGAAAGCGTTGGGGGCGCAGCCAAGCGATTCGCTCGCGGAATTCAGAAATCGGCGAATCGGTTTCGTGTGGCAACGGCATCATCTGTTGCCGGATTTTACGGCGGCCGAAAACGTAGCCATGCCGCTGCTGCTGCGCGATGCCAGCCTTAGCGAGTCCCTTGAGAAAGCCGATGAATCACTTGCGGAAGTCGGTTTGGCCTCTAGAACACGGCACAGGGCTGCGGAACTGTCCGGCGGTGAGCAGCAGCGCGTGGCCATCGCGCGGGCGCTCGTGACCAAACCGGCGGTGTTGCTTGCCGATGAACCCACCGGCGACCTGGATGAACTCACGGCCCTGTCAATCATGGAATTGATCGAGCGCTTGCACCGGAAACACCTACTGACTTCCATCCTGGCGACGCATAATCCTGCTCTGGCTAAGCGCTGTAGCCGCGTACTGCGGTTGGAACATGGTCTTCTCCAGCCCGACCCGGCATACCAACAGGCCCCTTTACCGGTAACGGAGGGAGAAAAGAGCTGACCCGTGTTTGAACGCTATACGGAAAAGGCCCGTCGCGTCATCTTTTTCGCTCGCTACGAGGCCAGTCAATACGGAAGCCCGTACATCGAGACGGAGCATCTGTTGCTCGGTCTGATGCGCGAAGATAAAGCTCTCGCGAATCGATTCTTGCGTACTCATGGCTCCATTGAGTCCATTCGCAAGGAGATCGAATCCCGCATCACCATTCGCGAGCGCATCTCTACGTCCGTCGAAGTGCCCTTAAGCCAGGAGTGCAAGCGCATCCTCAACTTCGCTGCCGAAGAGGCGGAGCGGTTGGGCCATAAGCACGTAGGCACAGAACACCTTCTCCTCGGCATCCTGCGCGAGGAAAAATGCTTTGGCGCGGAGATCTTGGCGGAACGCGGCTTGCGTCTGTCTTCGCTTCGCGAAGAGCTGGCGCGCAGCGCTGGTGAAAAAGTCCAGGTGAACCGGCCCAAGGAGACTTCGCTCCTCGCCGAATTCAGCCGCGATTTGACGCAGGCGGCTCTTGAAGGGCAGCTCGACCCCTTGGTCGGCCGCGAAAAAGAGGTCGAACGCGTCATCCAGATCCTTTGCCGCCGCACCAAGAACAATCCCGTGCTGATCGGCGAGCCCGGTGTCGGCAAAACGGCGATCGTCGAGGGGCTGGCGCAATGCATCTCTGACGGAGACGTGCCTCCTTTCCTGGCCGATAAGCGCATCCTCTCGCTCGATCTTTCGCTGATCGTGGCCGGAACGAAGTACCGCGGGCAATTTGAAGAGCGCCTGAAGACCATCATGAAGGAGTTGATGGAAAGCCAGAATGCCATCGTCTTTATCGACGAGCTGCATACTTTGGTTGGTGCGGGTTCCGCCGAAGGTTCGCTCGACGCCGCCAACATCCTCAAGCCTGCTCTGAGCCGCGGGGAAATCCAATGCATCGGCGCCACCACTCCTGGCGAATACCGCAAGTCCGTCGAAAAAGACCGCTCCCTCGAGCGCCGTTTCCAGGCGGTCAAGGTAAATAGCCCGAGCGAAGACGAAGCCATTCGCGTCTTGCAGGGTGTACGCGAGCGTTACGAAAAATTCCACGCTATCAGCTACACCGACGAAGCCATTCAGTACGCGGTCTATCTCTCCAGCCGCTATATCCCGGACCGTTTCCTGCCCGATAAAGCCATTGATTTGATCGATGAGGCCGGTGCGCGCGTGAAACTGCGCCAGGCCACCTTGCCCGATGAAGTTGCCGAAATGCAGAAGCGGGTGAAATTCATCACCCATCGCATGGAAACGGCGATCGCCAATCACGAGTTTGAGAAAGCGCGCTTCTATTCCGAAGAGGAGCGCAAAGAGAAAGATAATTTGCGGCAGCTCCGCGAGCGCCTGAAGCTCGATGATTCCACCACCGGCATCGTAGCGCGCGAGGATATCGAGGAAGTTGTCTCGCGCTGGACCGGTGTGACCGTCACCTCCATTAAGGAAGACGAGCAGCAGAAACTCCTGCGTATTGAACCGGAGCTGCATAAGCGCGTCATCAGCCAGGAGAGGGCTATTACCGCCCTCGCTCGCGCCATTCGCCGCAGCCGTGCAGGCTTGAAGGCGCCTGGGCGGCCGGTCGGCTGTTTCTTGTTCCTCGGCCCTACTGGCGTCGGTAAGACCGAAGTAGCTCGGCGGCTCGCTGAATTCCTCTTCGGCACCGAGAAATCATTGGTCCGTTTTGATATGTCCGAGTACATGGAGAAGCACTCCGTATCGAAGCTGATCGGCGCGCCTCCAGGCTATGTGGGCTACGAAGAGGGGGGCCAGCTCACCGAGCGTGTGCGCCGTACGCCTTACTCCGTGATCCTGCTCGATGAAATCGAGAAGGCCCACCCCGACGTTTACAATATCCTGCTGCAAGTCTTTGAAGATGGTCAGCTTACCGATGGGCTGGGCAACACGGTCGATTTTCGCAACACCATCCTGATCATGACCTCGAACCTCGGGGCCCGCCATCTGCAGAAGCGCTCCGCGCTCGGTTTCCAGTCCATTGGCGAAGAGGGCGGCGGTAAGAGCATGGACGAAATGGTCATGGGCGAGGTTAAGCGCGTCTTCAATCCGGAATTCTTGAATCGCCTCGACGAAATTATTCTCTTCAATCCGCTCATCGATAGCGATCTCCTGCGCATCATTGACCTGCTGGTCGGCCAGATCAACGACACGCTGATCCACCGCCAGGTGCAAATTGTCTTGACTCCCGAAGCACGTCAGTGGATTCTCGACAAGACCTGCGGTGATCGTAGTTATGGCGCGCGTCCGTTGCGACGGGCATTGCAACGGTACGTGGAAGATCCGCTGTCGGAGGCCCTGATCCAGGGAGGCTTGCAGCGTCCCGCGACCCTCGAAATCACCGTCTCCGGCGAGGGGTTGGGCTTCCGACCTGTCGTCGAAGCAACCCCGGTCACCCACTAAGAATCCTACGCCCACAGGCCGTCCCTACCGGGCCGGCGGAGAGCGAACAAATTTGGCTTGGGGGGCGCGGCCTTGACATTTGGCACGGCCGCACATAAAACTTCACTCCTGTTTTCCGGCGCTAACATTTCGGGTTTGCTGTCACTGGCGGTCTGCCTGTTGACGTTTGCTATGCCCCTGTGGTCGCAAATCACTCCGGGTGGCACGGTGACTCCGCCAAATCCGGAATCGCAGATAGCGCCCGCCACTCCTGCGGCCCCGCAGCAGACCGGGCCGATTATCGACCGCATTGAATTCCAGGGGAACCGCCGCATTCGCAGCGAGACGCTGCAAGCGCGGATCTTTACCCGAAAAGGCGATCCCTACAACGAAGAAGCCCTGCGGCGGGATTTCCAGGCCCTTTGGAATACCCAGTATTTCGAGGATATTCGCCTCGAAGTCGAGGACAGTCCTGGTAATCCCAACGCCAAAATTGTCGTTTTTTACCTAGTCGAGCGGCCCATCATTCGCAGGATCGAGTACCACGGCAATAAGTCCATTAGCGAATCCGATATTCTTGATGCTTTCAAGGATCACAAAGTGGGCCTCTCGGTCGAGGGCCAGTTTGACCCCACCAAGATCAAGAAGGCGGAAACCGTGATCAAGGAACTTGAGTCCCTGCACGGTCATCAATTCGCCGTGGTCAAGCCCACCTACGAAAAAATCCCTTCTACCAACGCCGTCAAACTCGTCTTCACGGTTGACGAGGGACCCAAGGTCAAGGTTGGAATGATCACCTTCCAGGGCAATCACGCCTTCTCCGACCGCAAGATCATCAGGTCCATGCACAATTCGCGCCCCACCTCCGTTCCTTTGTGGCTCTTCGATGTCCCCCTCTTGCACAAAACCTTCGACCGATCCAAGCTCAATGAAGACTTGGAAGTCGGTGTCCGCGAACTCTATCAGAGCGCCGGTTACTTCAAGGTTGTGGTCAAGGACCCCATCCTGAATACCATTGACGTCGACCGCGGCGGATTAGGACCTATCCCCATCATCGGCAGCGTGCACGGTAAAGCCACCAACATCACCATTCCTATCGAGGAAGGCGAGCAGTATCGTATGGGGCGTCTGGTGATCCGCAGCGCCGATCCGGAGAAAGGGCTCACCCTCAAGCGTGAAGCTCTGGAAGCCATGTTCCCTCTGCATCAGGGGGATATTTTCGATCTCAGTAAAATCCGTAAGGCCATCGAGAACTACACCAAGGCCTATGGCGCCTATGGCTTTATCGATTTCACCGCAGTGCCGCTCCCGGATGTGCACGACGACACCAAGACCGTTGACCTTACTATGGACTTCGACGAGCAGAAACAATACTTCGTCCGCCGCATCGATTTCTCCGGCAATACTACGACTCGGGATAAAGTCATTCGCCGCGAACTACTGCTCAGCGAAGGCGATATCTTTAATAATCGCGCCTGGGAACTCAGTATTCTTCGTCTCAACCAGCTCAATTATTTCGATAAGGTCAGCGCCATGGACGCGGACATCAAGCGCAATACCAAGCAGGGCACCGTCGATATTTTGCTCAAGCTCAAGGAAAAAGGTAAGCAGTCGATCAGCTTGACCGGCGGCGTCAGCGGCCTTGCCGGCAACTTCGTTGGACTCGGCTACCAAACCAACAACTTTCTCGGATTAGGCGAGACACTGAGTCTATCTGGCCAGATCGGCAATATTCAGAAAACCGCTGTGTTCAGTTTCACCGAGCCCTATCTATTCGACCGGCCCATGGCCTCCGGCTTTAGCGTCTCCTACTCCAGCTTCAATTTCAATCAGGCCCAGCAGGAGTCCATCCTGTTTGGTCAGCAAATTCAGATTAATCCCAATATCGAACAGGACTACACACAGAACAGCCTCGGCGGCACAATCTTCACAAGTTATCCCTTGCGGAGATTTTCCTTTGCCAGGGTAGGACTCACTTACGGTTATACCCATACAAACATCTCCGCCTTTAGCACCGCTTCTACCGACCTGTTCGAGGTCTTGCAATTTCAGTCCCTGGGCGGCCCTTCCGCGCTCACGGGCATTGACTCCAGTTACGTCACGCCTTCGTTTACTTACAGCACGGTCAACAACCCCATGAACCCGACCACCGGAAAATCCCTGTTCTATTCCTTCAAGGTCGAGGGGCTCGGCGGCAACGTTAGAGCTTTGAGCAACGTTGTGGAAGCCAAATACTTCCATCCCATTAATCACAAGCGTAATGTGCTCGCTTTTCATTTCGTGGGCCAATTCGTGACCGGCTACGACGGTCTTGTCGCTCCTCCTTTCGAGCGGCCCTTCCTCGGCGGCGAACAGGACTTGCGCGGCTTTGAAATCCGTACGGTCTCGCCCATTGCATTTATTCCCATCGCCACTACCGAGACCTTTAGTTTCCTGGACCCGACCCACCTCAATTTATCCGGCGGCGCTACCCTGCGCTCCACTCCCCCCATTCCCGTGCTTACCTACGAGCCTTCTTTCCCGGGCGGGGACACCTCGGGCGTCGTCAATGCCGAATATCGTATTCCCATCGTTGGGCCGGTCAGTTCGTCGCTTTTCTTCGATGCTGGCGAGGATGGCATCTTGAGGAAAGATCAAGTGCAGCTCAATTCCACGGGGCTCTCCAACATTACTACGTCCTTTCCCAGTTTTAACAATCCTTCGCTCTTGATTCAGCCCGGAACGAATTTCAAGCTGCGCGCCTCCGCGGGAATCGAGTTCGTCGTCCAGTTGCCCATCATCAATGCTCCCTTCCGTCTCTACTGGGCCTATAACTTCGAGCGCCTCGAGCAGCAGATTGCCGCCCCGCTGTCGAACTTCCAATCCATCGATTATCAGAATCTGAGACAATCGGTGGGCCCCAGCTTGTGGGATTCGCAGGTTCTGCCCCAGTTGATGAATTTCCAGGTGAATACCCAGAGGATCAACTTCTTCGAGCCGGCCAATACCTTCATGTTCACGGTCAGCCGGACATTCTGAGTGGACAATGCGTACGCCCTGACCGGACAAAAAATGTCGCAAAAAATCGGAGACAAGAGCATGAAAGTGCGGGCGGGATGGCTTGGCCTGGTGATGGCCCTGAGCGTAGCCCTTGCAGGATGCAGCAGCAATAACACCACCGCCGTTACCTTATCGATTTCTCCGACGTCGGCGACGGTCCTCCTGGGCACCAGTATCCAATTTGTTCCCGCGGAGGCGGGATCGCAAAACGGCATACAATGGAGCGTCGATGGCATCAATAATGGAAACGCCACCGTCGGCACCATCGACTCCACTGGCCTCTACACCGCTCCCGAAACGCTCCCCGTTCCGCCTTCGGGTGTTGTCGTCCCGGTTCTCTACTGCGAGCCGAACGCCGGAATTCCCGGCTCCGGCAGCACCGGGTCGATTATCGAACTTCAGAGCGGCTTCGATTTCACGAACTTTGCCGTTGGCAATACCATCACCATCATCGGAAATAGTGTTCCCGGTTGGGACACTTCGTTCGTGATTGTTGCTTCAGGCCTGCTCGCCAATGGCAATTTCGGCGTTCAGATCGCCACCCCCGCCGGCCCCCCAACCGTGGGTACTGGCGGCTCGGCGACGGTCACTCCCGGCGTAACCATCGGCGCCCAAGTCGAACAAACCTCGGTTGTCGCCACGGCTACCATTACTCTCGATTCCGGTATTCGTGTGTCGCTTTCTCAAACTACTTTCACCATCGGTACCAACGAGCAGTTTCTATTTTCCAACTCCAACGCGTTCGGCCCCACCGTCATCGTGACCGGCACGAGCAATCAGGCAGTCGCTTGGAGCGTCACCTCCGGCGGCGGCACCATCGATCCCAATTCGGGGCTATACACAGCGCCGTCCACGCCGGGCACCGCCACCGTTACGGTAACCTCGCTCGCGGACAACACCCAGTTTGCCAGTGCCACCGTCAACATCGTCACCGCCGTCGATCCCACGGTCACCTCCATCAGTCCCCCCAATGGAGCGTTAGGCGCTGCCTTTCAGGAAGTCTTTATCACCGGGACCAATTTCATCTCCACCACCAATGTCTTCGTTAACAAGAGTCTTCTGCCCAGCGGCGCTCTGTTCTCCATAACGCCAACCACGCTCTTCGTTATTGTTCCGGATTCGGTTCTGTCTTCAAATTTCCCGGTATCGGGCAGCACAGTGCCCCTCACCATCACTGTGGGTCGCCAAAACGGCGTGCAGCAATCCTGCTCCCCATTGCCCTGTCAGCTTGTCCTCTCTCCCGTCCGGCCGGCAATCGTAGCCTCTAAGCCCGATAGCGTTGAGGTCAAGACGACGGCTGGCGCAGCCATCACGCTGGACGGCGGCTATTTCGGCACCACCAACACGACCTTGGGCTTTCAGGGTAATCCGATGGTGAACGTACAGTTTGCTGGACAGCAAACCGGGTTCACATTTAACTCGGATCGGCAATTACTGGTTACTACTGCGCCAGGGTCGGTCAGCGCACCCGGGCTCTATCCGATCACCGTAACGAGCGCGGTATCAGGCTCCGCCAATGGCTCCGTGGCCGCTGCGAATCTCGCTGTGCAACCCGTATCCACTCCCAGTCAGATTGCTTCCTCAACGGTGGGCACAACGCCGTCGTCCGTTGCCATCAATACGGCTACAGGTGTTGCCGTCGTGGCCAACCAAGGATCGAACGACATCACCCTCGTTAGCTTGAACGATGGGCCCATGGCGGCTGGCGGCATTATCACGCCGTCTCTTTGCACAGGAACTCTCGGCTCCGGCTCTGCAACAAGTCCTGGTTGTGTGGCGTCGGCGCCGGTATCGGTCGCCGTTGATAACTTGCGTAATCTCGCTCTCGTGGCAAATAGCGGCACCAGCACATTGGCAGTGGTCGATCTAAACGCGCGGACCGTGACTGCCCTGCTCACTTTTCCTTCAGCCGATATCGCCGGAAATCCTTTTGCTTTGATTCCCCGAGCGGTAGGAATTAATCCCGTCAGCGGACGTGCTCTCGTGGCCTTCACGTCTACGGCTTCCACCGGTTCGAATGCCGGCGCCATTCTGGATATGAACCAAGTTCAGAATATTTCCGGGTCAGTCTCCTTGCCGGCAGCGGGAGTGAATCCGGTTTTAATCAACGTAGCCAACATTAGTAACGGCCTGAATACGCGCATTGCCGTTTCGCCTCGGCTGAACTGGGCGCTGGCCACTCCCGGTGGCGTCGGTGCGCTCTCGATCGTCGATTTAGGGCGCCAGACCGTCAATCAGATAAGTGGCATTGGCTGTCTTTCGGGTAGCTCGCCCCCTACCGTGACGGTCACCACGACGGCCGTCAATAGCTTGCAAGTTGGCCAGCCCGTGCTCATCAGCGGCGTAAGTCCTGTGAGCTTCAACGGAATTTTCGCCGTCACGGCCGTGAATAACACCAGCTTTCAATACTTCGCGCATGCTCCCTGTCCGTCGGGTTCCCCATCGGGCTTTGGAGGCATTGCGAGCTATGCGCTTCCTGTGGCCAGTGTTGGCGTCGACCTCAACGTTCGCTCCGTAAGCATCGACGATGAAACCGAGAAGGCGCTTCTTGTGGATCCCACTGCCGCGGAGCCGGCCTTCATTTTTAATATTCTCGATCAGTCCTCTCAGCCGGTGAACAACCTTCTGTCGTCTATCGGCAACGTGGCCGGCGAAATCAACCCGCTCACAAACGGCGGCCTGGTAGTAGACAAGGGCGGAAACGTATCTGTAATCGATCCTACTGTGCCGACGGTGGTCTCCGGTTCGACCGCCACCACGGGGACGGGGAATACGCCGGTTGACGTTGCCATTGACCCGGAAACGAATACCGCCGTCGTTCTCAACCAAGTCGTTGTCAATCAAGTCCCTCAACCCGGCAACGTGATGCTTTTTTCGCTTGGCAACTTGCGCGCGGCGCCGCAGATCACTCAAACCGCGACTTGCACGCCGGCCCCTTGTAGCAATGGGCTCGTCTTGTCGCGCGGCTCGCAAAGCTCCTCCCAGGTGACGCTCAATTCCAGCCTGGGATCTCCCGCTACGGCCGCCGATCAAACGGTCATTCTGATCGGACATTTCGATAGCTCTTCTACGCCCAAACTGGACGGCGACGGCTCGCCATTCACACTCCTAACTCAGAGCACCAGGGAAATGACCGCAACATTATCGGGGGTTACCTTGGCGGCGAACGGCCCCCGCCGATATGCCCTGCAGGCCGCCGACTCAGCCACGGTGACCTCCAACGCGGCTCGCCTGCCGGCCATTCAGGCCGTCAGCCTCGTTACTGGCTGCTCCAACCCCGCGCCCCAGGGTGTGGCCATCAATTCCGGTCTCAATGCCGCCATAGTCACAGAGCCCGGCTGTAACCAAGTCGCTATGGTCAGCCTGTCGGATAACTCCGGATTTACCCATGGCACCGGTTTTGGCGCCAGCCCCGAACTTGCCGTGCAATCGAATCCGCAAGGTGTCGACGTCTATCCCCCGGCCGGGCTGGCGGTCGTCGCCAATGCGGGAAGCAGCAGCGTGTCTATCGTCGATATGGTTAACGACGGTGTGCCCGTCACCTTCAACACCGATCCCGTTCCCGACGGTGTCGCCGTCGATCTCGGCACCGGCAATGCTCTTGTCACAGCGAATGGCGCCAGTGTGGTTGACACCTTTGCCGTCTCCACTACTGCCCAGACGCCGAGTAACATCGGTGTCCAGCAATCGCCTTCCGGCGTGGCTATCGACCCCTTGCGTGGCGTGGCGGTAGTGGCGAATAGCGCCAGCGGAAGTAACAACGCCAGCATTCTCAACCTGAGTTCAAACAGCACAACCTTTACCACGGCGGCTGGCAGCATCTTTTTTCCTCAAGGCGTCGCATTCGATCCCATTAGTGATACCTTCATGATCACGTCCGGCTCAAACAATCAGGTTGTGCTCCTCAACCCTGTGTCCGATCAAACCGCCGCGATCCGCGTGGGCATTGATCCCAGTTCCATCGCTTACAATGCCGTCAGCGGCACGCTCGTCACGGCGAATAACTTGAGCAGCACCGTCACCATGGTCGATTTTCTTGATCAAACTGTGCGCGCTGTATTCTCGTTGAAATCCTCTTCGCAATTCGCCGTGGCCATTCAACCCCAGACGAACCTGGCTGTCATCGCCGATACCGCCGACAACCAACTTCTGTTGGTGCCGTTGCCAAATTAAATGAACCGCGCCATGCAACAGACGTGCCTCGCCCCGGCATCTCATCCGCAGCAATGCCGGGTTGTGTCCGCGTCATTTGCAGTAAAATCGCCTGATAAGTTGACGCCCTGGAAATGCGGTCGATATAATTCCCCGCAAGGAGAAAGTATGAAAGCTCATCAACAACCGAAGAAACTCGGGATACTCGCGCTGGCCCTGCTCTGTTTGCCTGTTGCTGGCGCCTGGGCTCAGACGGGCGGCGCTGCCGCTCCTTCGGGGCAGATGAAGATTGCCATTCTCAACGTGCGCCAGGCCATCGTGGCCACGGCGGAGGGAAAGCAGGCTTCGGCCCAGCTTCAAACTCAGTTCGCCGCCCCCCAAAACGATCTCCAGGCTATGCAGAAACAGATCTCGGATTTGCAGACTCGCCTGGCGAATAATCACGGTACCCTCAGTGATGATGAGGCAGGCAGACTGCAGCGTCAGGGCGAGCTCTTGACCCGCCAGTTTCAGCGCAAGCAGGATGACCTGAATGAGGAAGTGAATGCCGCACAGAGCGATGTCGTCGACAATATCGGCCGAAAAATGCTCGATGTTCTTGACCGCTACGCCCGTGAAAACGGCTATACCCTCGTGCTGGATACCTCCGCGCAGGGCACGCCTGTGGTCTATAGCTCCAGTCTGATCGATGTCACCCAGGAAATTATTCGCCTCTACGATCAGACCTATCCCATGAAAGCCGGTGCTGACGGCTCATCCTCTGCCGCCCCCGGCAAGCCGCTCGTTCCCCGAGCCCAGCCTTCGGCTCAGCCTTCCACCCCGGCGCCGGCTCCGAAGAAGCCTGCCCAGTAGGATTTTGCGCTCGCGGGCGAACCCGGCCGCGAAAACTTGTAATCCGGCTTCCTGAAGCAGCAGGCTGCCACGGCGCTTTGGCCGCCTTTCTTCGTTTTGGCCTGCCTCTACTAGGCGATTCCTCGAGTCGCGGTTGCGCGCCAATCCGCTTTCCAAGGTAGTGGGTCGGTTTGAATTTTCTTGATCGTTACACAGGAGGTCAAAATTCAGACGAACCCACCACCCTTTCCCGGCTTGCTTTTATGGGTTCCCGCAACTATACTGAACCTTCGTCGAAGCCGGTCGCATGTCCGAGTGGGCGCGAGCCCACTTTTTTGTTGCAGAAAGAGCACGGCGATCGCCGGCCAACATGGAGTTGGAGCGCATACGCGATGCCGCCGAACGCGCCGCACGTACGGCTGGCGTGCAACTCGTCGACATCGAATGGAAGATCGGCAAGCAACGCTTTCTGCGGGTTTACATCGATAAGCCCGGAGGCATCAGCCATCGTGACTGCGAGGCCGTTAGCGAACAGCTCGGCGTCCTTCTCGATGTCGAAGACTTGGTCCCTGGCCCCCGGTACATTCTTGAGGTCAGCTCTCCCGGTCTCGACCGCAAGCTGACTAAGGCCCCCGATTTCGAAAGATTTACCGGTCGCCTGGCCCGCATTTCGACGCTGCAGCCAGTCGAGAATTCCACCTTCTTCGAGGGGCGCTTGGCGGGATATAGCGACGGCCTCGTGAAGATTGAAGTCCAGGGGCGCATTATCGAATTGCCTCTGGATGGGATTCGCAAAGCGAACCTGGTCGTGGAGTGGTAGGAGCATAGGAATGGCCAATCTGCTGGACCAGATGATTGAGCAGATCAGCCGGGAAAAGCATATCGAGCCCCAGATCATCGTGGCGGCTATTGAGGACGCCATGGTGGTCGCCGCGCGGAAGTATTATAAGACCGACGAAGATCTGCGCGCCAAGTTCAATGCGGAAACCGGTCAGGTCGACGTGTATTCGGTTCGCGCCGTTGTCGACGAGGTCGCCGATCCTAAGAAGGAAATGACCCTTTCCGACGCCCGTAAGGTCGATCCCCACACCGCCGTCGGCGGCGAATTGCTCATTCCCAAGCCGACTGCCGTCCTAGGCCGCATCGCCGCTCAGACTGCCAAGCAAGTCATCATGCAGAAGGTGCGCGAGGCCGAGCGCGACACCATCTTCAACGAATATAACGGGCGCGTCGGAGAGCTGGTCAATTGCATCGTTAAGCGCTTTGAAGGCCCCGATGTAATCGTCGATATGGGCCGCACCGAGGCCCGCCTGCCCAAGCGCGAGCAATCCCGATTGGAAGCCTACAATCTCGGCGATCGTTTGCGCGTCGTCATCAAGGCGGTCGACCGCGCCGCCAAGGGCCCGCAAGTCATCGTCTCGCGCGCCGACCCCGTGTTGGTGCAGCGCCTGTTCGAAATGGAAGTCCCGGAAATCTACGATGGCACCGTGCAGATTCGCGCGGCGGCCCGCGAAGCGGGCGAACGGACCAAGATCGCCGTTCTCAGCCGCGATAAGGACGTCGATCCCGTGGGCGCGTGCGTGGGCATGAAAGGGATGCGCGTGCAGTCCATCATTCGCGAATTGCGCGGCGAAAAAATCGACATCATTCCTTTTTCCGAGGATATTGTCGCCTTCGCGCAAAAATCCTTGAGCCCCGCCAAGGTTACGCGCGTCCAAATCGTCGATCCGGAAAACCACCATCTCGAGGTCATTGTCGAGGATACTCAGCTCTCTCTTGCCATTGGCAAGAAGGGTCAGAATGTGCGTCTCGCCAGCAAGTTGATCGGCTGGAACGTCGATATCAAGAGTGAGGAAGAGAAGCGCCAGGAGATCGAGGCCCAGATGGCCGCTCTTACGGCGCCCGGGACGTCTCTCTCGGAATTGACAGGCGTCGGTCCCAAGACCATCGAAAAGATCGAAGCACATGGCGTCTCCAGCATAGAAAAATTGGCCGATATGACGCCCGAGGAGTTGACCGCGATTCCCGGCATCGGCGAAAAAATGGTGGAAAAGATTCAGCTCTCTGTGGCCGCGTATTTTCAATCCATCGAGCAGCAGCAGGCCGAGGGCGCCCATGCCGGCGAACTGCCCGCCGATCTTGAAGAACAGCCCGGCGAGGGCACTCAGCTCGCCTCCGAGGAAGCGGCGACGGAAGAAGCGCCGGCCGCCGAGGAGCAGGTCGAGGCCGTGTCGGAACCTGACGGCTCCGCAATTGCGCAGGAAGCCGCTCCCGATCATGCGGATCGAGCAGAATCGGAATCGTCCTCCGAAGAGACCACTGGCGCCGCACACACTGGAGAAGAACCGAAAGAGAAATCAACCGAAGAATGACGGACATCAATCAAATCCGTATCAACGAGCTGGCCCGCGACCTCGAAGTGAAGGCCAAGGCAATCATCGACTACCTGCCCGAGGCCGGCGTCACGGAGAAAAAGACCCACTCGAGCTCGATCGACGTCGCTGCAGCGGAAAAAGTGCGTGCGCATTTCCACTCGCTCGCCGCGGCGGAAGCTGCCGCCGAGGCTAAGGCGGAAGCGGACAAGATCGCCAGGGACGCCGCCGCTAAGGCTGCGCGGCTTAGGCCCGCCGCACCGCCGGCGCCGCCGGCAGCGCCCCCGACTCCTGCGCCCGCAGCTTCGGTTGCTGCGCCCGTTGCTCCTCCTGCTCGCCCATCGGCTCCGCCCGCTCCTCCCAATGCACCAGGAACCGCTGCTCCAGCTCAACCCGCGGCCGCCCCGGTTTCAAAGCCATCTCCGAGCCCAGTTCCCGCGCCGCCCGCTGCGGCGCCGCGACCGGTGGCGCCTGCACCCGTGCGGCCTGCCGCTCCTGGAGCTCCAGCACCGCCAGCGGCTGCGCCCGCTGCCAAGCCGTCTCCGGGCCCGGGTTCCGTGCCGCGGCCCGCTGGGCCCATGCCCGTTCGTCCCGGTGCACCCGCGTCCCCGCCAGGCGGGGTCGCTCGTCCGCCGATGCGCCCCGGTATGGGTGCGCCTGGCCCGCCAAATCGTCCTGCAGCCCCAGGTCAGGCGCCCGGTATTGCCGCGCGCTCCGGCGCTCCTGCGGGAGCGCCGACGGCTCGTCCCGGTGTGGCCACTCCCGGTGGCCGCCCGCCAATGCGTTACACGGGCGCGCGTCCCGGAAGCATGCCCGTTCGTCCCGGTGGACCCCCTCGCCCAGGCGGTCCGCCGCCTCGGCCCGGCCAGCGGCCCATGCGCCCCGGCAACCCAGTGTTGCCGATGCCCGTCGTGCCTCCGCCCAAGGCGGAGCCCGGCAAGCCCATTTACGAACGCAAGCCTGCCGCTCGCGCTCGCCCCACTCTAGAAAAGCGCTTCGAAGAGGGCGAACGCAAGTTGCATCCAGTTCGCACGCGCCCCGGCGAAACGCAGCGCCGCGCCACTCGCATTGAGCCGGTCGCGCAGCCGCCGCGCCCTCCGCGCCAAATTACCATCACCGAAGGCATCACGGTCCGCGACCTCGCCGAGAAGCTCGACGTGCGCGCCAAAGACGTCCTCAAGGAATTGCTCGATCGCGGTGTCTTTGCCTCCATCAATCAAGCTCTCGACGTGCCCACCGCGAGCAGCCTTGCCGAGGCCTTCAGCGGCATCGTGAGCGTCGTCTCCTTCGAGGAAGAAGTCGTCCAGGAAGTCGCCAAGGAAGAGAAGAAGGAAAACCTTTTGCCCCGGCCGCCGGTAGTCACCGTCATGGGCCACGTCGACCATGGCAAGACCAGCCTCCTGGACGCCATCCGCCAGACCGACGTCGCCGCCGGCGAAGCGGGCGGAATCACGCAGCACATCGGAGCCTCCGTCGTTTCCATCGATGGTCGCCGCATCGTATTTATCGATACGCCGGGCCACGAGGCGTTCACTCGCATGCGCGCTCGAGGCGCCAAAGTCACCGATATCGTCGTGCTCGTCGTCGCTGCGGATGACGGCCTCATGCCCCAAACGCTCGAGGCCATCGACCATGCTCGCGCTGCCAACGTGCCCATCATCGTCGCCATCAACAAGGTCGATAAGCCCGAAGCACAGGCCGAGCGCGTCAAGCGCCAACTAGCCGATCGCGGATTGATGCCCGAAGAGTGGGGCGGCGATACTGTCGTTGTCGAAGTCTCCGCGCGCGCCAAGAAAAATATCGATAAGCTGCTGGAAATGATCTTGCTCGTGGCCGATTTGCGCGAATTGCGCGCCAATCCTTCCGCCCCCGCCAAGGGGACCGTGCTCGAATCCCGCGTCGACCGCGGCCGCGGCCCGGTCGCCACCGTTTTGGTTCAGAACGGCACCTTGCACACCGGCGACGTCTTCATCGTCGGCGCCGTCTACGGCAAGGTGCGCGCCCTATTCGACGATCACGGACACCCGGTCAAACAAGCCGATCCTTCTACTCCTGTCGAGGTTCTCGGCCTTCAAGGCATTCCCGAGGCTGGCGACCAGTTCCAGGTCGCCGACGAAGCCAAAGCTCGCCACATTGTCGATTACCGTCAGACCAAGCTGCGCGAAGCCTCCCTGGCCCGCACCGCCGGCGCGCGCATCACTCTCGACCAATTGCATGAGCAGCTGAAGAGCGGCGAGACCAAGGAATTGCCCATCGTCGTCAAGGCCGATGTGCAGGGCTCCGTGGAAGTTCTAAGCGAGCTGCTTCCCAAGCTCTCTACTGACTCCGTGAAGCTCAAGATCATTCACGCCAGCGTCGGCGCTGTCACCGAAACAGACGTCCTGCTCGCCTCCGCCTCCGGCGCCATCATTTACGCCTTCAACGTCCGGCCGGACCGCAAGGCCTCCGATCTCGCCCAGCGTGAAAATGTCGATATCCGGGCCCATTCCATCATCTATGAAGTTACCGACGAGATTAAGAAGGCCATGGCCGGCCTGCTCGAGCCGGTCTACAAGGAAACCCATCTCGGCCGCGCCGAAGTCCGCAATTCCTTCCGCATCAAGGGCGTGGGCACGATCGCCGGCTGCTATGTTCTCGATGGCATCATGAAGCGCGATGCCGAGGTCCGCGTGGTTCGCGAGGGCGCGGTCGTTTACACAGGCCGGATCAATTCGCTGCGGCGATTTAAAGACGACGCCAACGAAGTTCGCTCCGGCTTCGAGTGCGGTATCGGAGTCTCGAATTTTAACGATATTAAAGTCGGCGATGTGCTCGAATGCTTCGCCATGCAGAAGCAGATCCTCGCCGAAGCCACCGCCTGAGCATCGGCCCTGAGCGCCGGGCCATCATGGCGCTTTTGGCACTTAAATGAAGTCATCGCAAGCAAAGGCTCTCGGCTCATAACGGCATTCGCGCGTAAGTAGGTAGCCATGCCTGTCGGTTTGTTGACCTTGGAAATCTACATCCCTGACTCCCACTCCCTGAAAGACAAACGCCAAGTTTTGCGAAGCCTCAAGGATCGCCTCCGCGCCCGCTTCAACGTGGCCGTCGCCGAGCTCGACGGTCAGGACACCTGGCAGCGCGCTCAAGTCGGCGTCGTCACGCTTTCCAATAACGCCGCGCACGTCGAACAATCGCTGCAAGCCGTTTTCGCCGAGGCCGAACATTTGCTCGGCCGCGACCTCGTCGACCATAATTTAGAAGTGCTCTAGGCTATGACCGTCGCAGGACATCGTCACGAACGCGTCGCGGGAGAAATCCGCCAGGAAATCAGCGTCATGCTTGCCGGCGAACTGAAAGACCCTCGTCTCGCCGCGGCTTTCGCCACCGTCACCGAAGTGCGCATGTCGCCGGACATGAAGCAGGCCAGGGTCTACGTCAGCGTCATAGGCAGCGAAGCGGAGCAAAAGACCACCATCAAAGCCCTCACCGCCGCCGCGGGCTTCATCCGCCACGAGCTCAGCGAACGCCTGCAGATTCGCCGCGCCCCCGAACTGGTCTTCGTCCTCGACCGCTCCGAAGAGTACGGGCGGCGCATCGACGAACTCCTCCGCCGCACCAAATCCCCCGGCTGAACCCAACCCGCCGTATTTACCTTCCCGCCTGGAATCCTGAAGCCCGCTCCTCCGCATGCTAAAATAGGCGAGTCCATGCTTTTCGAGCGCGCCGTCTAAGCATCGCCATGACCTTCCTGATCGCTGTTCCTCTTTTGCTGCTGTTTTTGTGGGCCCAGAGGTATTGGTTCCTGCGTTTGTGGCGGGCTTTCAAGCGGCTTGAATCCCCCATCCTGCGCCGCATCGCGCTCTCCCTCACGCTGTCCGCCTTCGGCCTCATGGCTACCGCGCTTCTCGCGGTCTTTTTTTCGGGCCGCCGCGATGTAATCTGGCGCTTTGCCGGATTGATGGGCGCGATTGGGCTGTGGATCTCTACCGCCTTTTTCTCCTGGTTTTTGCTCCTGCTCGTCGCCGGCGTCCGTTGGACTTGGCATCGCGCTCGGCGCCTGCCTTCGCTCGGCGATGCGGCTGCGGGCTCGCAGTCCACAGAAGTGAGCCCCGATGTTCAAATCGACCGTCGCCGCTTCGTTCAGGGCGCCACCGCATTCGCCGGAGCGATTCCCTTCGGCCTAGGCGCTTACGGATTCCTCATCGGCCGGCACGCCTATCGCGTTCACGAAGTCGATCTGCCCCTCGCCGCGTTGCCTCGCGAGCTCGACGGCTTGCGCATCGCCCAGCTCAGCGACATCCACATCGGCAGTTACATGTCCGCCGCCGAAGTGCGTCGCGCCGTGGCCATGGCCAATGAGCTCAATCCCGATCTCTCCGTCGTCACGGGTGATTTCATCACCGGCCCGGGCGATCCTCTCCAAGCCTGCATTGCCGAATTGTCCGGCCTGCGCGCGCCCCTGGGTGTGTGGGGCTGCAATGGAAACCACGAAATTTACGCCGATGCTCAAGAGGAGTCCGCGGAACTCTTTGCGCAGCACGGCATGAAGTTACTGCGCCAGGAAAACGCCGAGATCGACTGGCGCGGCGGAAAATTCAATCTCATCGGCGTCGATTACCAGCTTGCCCGCAGCCGCAGCGGACGCCGCCTCGCTATGCTCGCGAGCGCCGGCTCGCTCGTGCGCCGCGGCATGCCCAACATTCTCCTTTCGCACAATCCCAATTCGTTTCCTCGCGCCGCGGAACTCGGGATCGACTTGATGCTCACCGGCCACACTCATGGCGGCCAGGTGCGCGTTGAAATTCTCGACCGTCACTTCACCCCAGCGAGCTTCCTCACTCCTTATGAGGCTGGTTTGTACAAGCGCCCCCTCGGCTCGCCGTCCGCGCTGGACGACGGCGAAGTGTGGAGCGCCCAGCCGTCTGCTGGGGCTTCGCTCGTCTACGTCAACCGCGGCTTGGGCACCATAGGCGCTCCTATCCGCCTCGGCGTCCCTCCCGAGATCTCGCTGCTCACCCTTCGCTGCGTCTGATCGACGCATTCCGGGGGCATTCCGGGGCATTCCGGAAACTTGACGCCCTCACGCCCCGGGCATAGTCTTGCGCCCAGTTGAATGACCAGTTGAACGAAGTGAAACGAAACACCATCGTCCCGGTCCTGCGGCGTTTGAAGAATCCTCGTCCGGCGGAGGTTCCCTTGCGACGTCATCTCCTGCTTCTCACTTTGGCCCTGCTCTTGACGGGCTCGTTTTCCCTCGCGCAAGCGCAAGGGAAAACCGGCAAGGTTCGCACAACTCTCGACGTCTACGTCATCGACGTCGAAG
>Ga0206836_10031_pt1 | contig 43567 bp, 43 predicted proteins | sample Alteio_BWOrgCont_28_FD_152871 | JGI IMG/M metagenome (GOLD analysis project Ga0206836, IMG submission 152871) | Enriched cells from forest soil in Barre Woods Harvard Forest LTER site, Petersham, Massachusetts, United States -... | ecosystem: Environmental > Terrestrial > Soil > Temperate forest >...
ATATTCCGCAAGGCGGGCAAAGGAAAAACAGGGGCAGCCATTATTCAGAATGGAACATTGCCTGATGAGAATATTGCTATTGGCAACGTAAATACAATTGTGGATATAGCTGCGCAACAAGAAATAGAAGCAACTGCGGTGATAATTATTGGTGAAGTTGTGAAACTGCACAACAGGTTCCCTTTGCACCTGGCCGATTTAAAACATTTACTCAACTAATTTCAAAAATGAGCACAACAAAGAACAAATTATTTCCTGTATTTCTGAAGCTTGAAAAGTTCAGGGTGCTGATTGTGGGGGGCGGTAAGGTGGCGCTGGAAAAGGTTAATGCAGTGTTACAAAACAGCCCTGCCACAAGAATTTCGCTGGTGGGCATAACCGTGTCCGATGAAATTTTTGCACTGGGCAAACAGTTCCCTAATCTTTCTGTATATCAGCGGCCCTTTCTTACTAATGACCTAGACGAAAAGGATTTTGTAATAGTAGCGGTAAATAACAGGGAAGTAAGTCATGAAATAAGACTGGAGGCTGAAAAGCGGAAAATAATAACCAATGTTGCCGATACTCCTGAGCAATGCGATTTTTACCTTGGCTCTATAGTGCAGAAGGGCCATGTGAAAATTGCAGTATCGACAAATGGTAAGTCTCCTACTATCGCCAAACGTATAAAAGAGACCCTTCAGGAGAGTTTTCCTGACGAAATAAACGATTCTGTCACAAATCTTTCGAAACTAAGAGTATATCTTAGCGGTGATTTCTCTGCAAAGGTGAAAAAGCTGAATGAAATAACTTCTACTCTTTCTACGGAAGAAGGGCAAAAGAAGCATAAGAAAATTAAACGGCAACGTTTAGTATATTCCATTTTCTTTGCGGTCATTTTGTTAGTTACAGGCTATATTTTTGCTTTCTATGTGCCACCCGGAACAATTTCTGTTCTGGCAGGTAAAATAGATGTAACGCAATGGCGATTTGCATTAATTGGATTTACCGCAGAGGTTATTAATGGTGCACTAGGAATGGCTTACGGGGTTACTACTACTACGCTTCTATTATCTGCGGGTATTGCACCTGCATTCACTTTAATTATAGTGCATATACTGGAAGTGTTTACCGCAGGCAGCACAGGATTAATTCATTACAAAATGGGTAACGTGAATAAGAAACTGTTGCGTGGCCTATTGTTACCGGGCATACTGGGTGCAGTAATAGGCGCATATATACTTTACTCCTTCAGGCAATACAACAACATTATTAAGCCAGTTGTGTCGGTATATACGCTTATTCTTGGTGTGCAGATAATTTACAAAGCACTGAGAAAAGTGCGTGTAAAGAATAAGATAAAGAAGCTTTTCCCGCTCGCTATCATTGCCGGCTTTCTTGATTCTATAGGTGGAGGTGGCTGGGGCACTATTGTTTCTTCTACACTAATTGCCGGCGGAAGAAGTGCGCGTTACACCATTGGCTCGGTTATTTTATCTAGATTTTTTGTGGCACTGGCCAGTTCAATATCCCTTGTTTTCCTTGTCGGCTTTTCACAATGGTCGATAATAGGATGGCTGGTTGTAGGCGGATTGGCAGGTTCGCCTGTAGGGCCTTACCTGGCAAAGCGAATGCCTGTTAAAATTACTATGATACTGGTGGCTATCACCATTATCATCATCAGCTTGAAACAGATACTTTTTTAACAAAACACATTTTAACGAATTATGATAACAACAGATATAACCATTATCGGAGCAGGGCCTGCAGCACTTTTTGCAGTGTTTGAAGCAGGATTGCTTAAGCTCCGCGTACATCTCATTGACTATTTACCCCAACCGGGAGGGCAGCTTTCAGAAGTATACCCGAAAAAACCGATTTATGATATACCGGGCTACCCTACAGTGCAGGCACAGGAGTTGGTAGATAAACTTCTGGAACAAAGCAAGCCTTTTAATCCCGGTTTTACATTGGGAGAAAGAGTGGAGTCACTTGAAAAAAGAGGTGAGCGCGATTTTGTGTTGACCACCGATAAAGGCACACAGATAAACAGCAAAGCGGTAATAATAGCGGGTGGCCTTGGCTGTTTTGAGCCACGCAAGCCTGAAGTGGCGGACCTGAATAGGTTTGAAGGCGGCAAGGGAATTAACTACATGGTATTGGACCCTGAGAAGTTCCGCAATAAGAAACTGGTACTTGCAGGTGGCGGAGACTCAGCTCTTGACTGGACTATTCACTTAGCGCAGATTGCTTCGGAAGTTACATTGGTACATAGAAGCGAATCTTTCCGTGGCGCACCAGATAGTGTGAACAAAGTTTTTGAATTATCGAAACAAGGGAAAGTAAATCTGTTGCTTAATTCAAACCTTGCAAAGGTTGATGGCAACGGAGTGCTAAAAGAAGTGATAGTACAAAATAAAAATGCAGATGACAGCCGTGTTATTGCGACCGATGAGTTGATATTACTTTTTGGCCTTAGCCCGAAGCTTGGCCCGATTGAAAAATGGGGATTGAATATTGAAAAGAATTCCATTGAAGTCAACCCGGAAGATTATTCTACTAATGTAGAAGGTGTATTTGCAATAGGTGATATTAATACATATAAGAACAAGCTGAAACTTATTTTATGCGGATTTCACGAGGCTGCAATTGCCAGCCATAGCATATACAAGTACATTAATCCGGGAGTGAAATATACATTGAAGTATACAACAGTAAATGGCGTAAATGCATTTTAAGAAATGGCAGAGAACATTAAAATAACGGTTATTAATAAAGGCTCAGAGCAAAGCTTTGAAGCCCCTGATGATGTGGGTTTGAACCTGATGGAGTTTTTGAAAGCTACGGACCATCATGAAATTGAAGGTATGTGCGGTGGAATGGCTTTATGCGCTACCTGCCATGTAAAGGTACTTGAAGGCAATACCGGTGAGGAAGGAATTAATGATGAAGAAGCAGCCATTTTAGAAACACTTCCTGAAGTATTCAGCAACTCGCGCCTGTCGTGCCAGATAAAATTAACAGATAAGATAAAGAACCTGAAAATAGAATTGGTGTAAATGAAAGAGATTGACTTAATAAAAGACCTTGTTAGTTTGCAATCGCCTGTTGAAGCTTTAAAATCGCTTGCACGTGTTTACGCCGGTAAAGTGGTTTTCTCGACCAGCTTCGGGTATGAAGACCAGGTAATAACGCATTTGTTATTTGCGAATGAAATTCCTGTTGAGGTTTTTACGCTTGATACGGGAAGGCTTTTCCCGGAGACCTATTCAACCTGGAATAAGACATTGGATAAATACAAAAGACCTATTAAAGTTTATTACCCTGATGCTAATGCAATTGAGAAATTAGTTACTCAGAAAGGGCCAAACAGTTTTTATGAATCAGTTGAAAACAGAAAAGAATGCTGCTTTGTACGAAAGGTGGAGCCGTTAAAGAGAGCTTTGAAAGGAAACGCAATATGGGTAACAGGTATACGTGCAGAGCAATCGGCTAACCGTAAAGATATGCCACAGGTGGAGTGGGATGAAGCCAACCACATTATAAAGTACCACCCATTGTTACACTGGACGTTTGAAGAGGTAAAGGATTTTGTCGGTAAGAATAATATCCCGTACAATCCTCTACATGATAAAGGGTTTGTCAGCATAGGCTGTGCCCCCTGTACGCGGGCCGTTAAGGCGGGAGAGGATTTTCGTGCCGGACGATGGTGGTGGGAAGACAGTAGCAAAAAAGAATGTGGATTGCATGTTCATCCGGCTATGGGGAAGGCTTTAACTGTTTAGTTATTAGAGTTTTTCCACAATCCTATTCAATGCTTGGCACTTTATCTCTATATTTGAAAATCATTTTTTTCAACTATGGAGTTATCAGAACAGGAGTTAGTCCGTCGCAAGAAATTAGAAGAAATAAAGGCATTGGGGATAGACCCATACCCGGCAGACCTTTTTGAAGTAAACGCCAACAGCGCAGATATACTCGAGAACTACGAGCGTAATAAACTCGATTATAAGAATATAAGCATAGCCGGACGTATTATGGTACTGCGCCCTATGGGCAACGCAGCGTTTGCGGAATTGCAGGATGCAAGGGGCCGCATACAGATTTATGTAAAACGCGATGAGATTTGTCCCGGGGAGGATAAGACAATGTACAATACTGTTTTCAAAAAGCTGATTGACATTGGAGATATTATTGGTGTGAAGGGCTTTGTATTTACAACGAATTCAGGAACTATTTCTATACACGTAACTTCATTTACGCTGCTTACCAAATCAGTAAGGCCTTTACCTGTAGTTAAGGTTGATAGTGAAGGCGTGGCGCATGATGTGGTAACTGACCCTGAGTTGCGTTATCGCCAGCGTTATGTAGACCTTATTATTAACCCGGAAGTGAGGAATGTATTTGTACAGCGTACAATAATCATAAATTCCATGCGTAACTTTTTTAACGAAAGAGGTTACCTGGAAGTGGAGACACCTATTATGCAGCCTATTCCCGGTGGAGCGACAGCACGGCCTTTCATAACACATCATAATACGCTGGATATTCCATTATATCTGCGCATAGCCAATGAACTTTACCTGAAGCGCTTAATTGTTGGAGGGTTTGATGCAGTATATGAATTTGCGAAAGACTTCCGTAATGAGGGTATGGACAGGACGCACAACCCGGAGTTTACTATGATGGAGATATACGTGGCGTATAAGGACTACGAGTGGATGATGCAGATGACTGAAGAGATGATCGAAAAGATAGCCATGGATTTATATAACACTACTAAAGTGCAGTGTGGTGATAATATGCTGGATTTTCATCGCCCTTTTAAACGAATCAGTATTTATGATTCTATAAAGGAACATACAGGTGTTGATGTTTCGGGTATGACAGAAGAAGAATTGAAAAAAGTATGCCGCGATTTGAAAATAGAAGTACTGCCATCAATGGGGAGGGGCAAACTGGTAGACGAAATATTCTCTACCGCGTGCGAGCACCACTACATACAGCCAACTTTTATTACCGATTACCCGGTTGAAATGTCGCCATTAACAAAAAAACACCGTTCTAAACCCGGCCTTGTAGAACGGTTTGAGCTTATGGTGAATGGTAAAGAACTTTGCAATGCATACAGTGAGCTTAATGACCCTATTGACCAACGCGCCCGTTTTGAAGACCAGATGAAACTGGTTGAAAAAGGCGATGATGAGGCGATGCTTATAGACAACGATTTTTTACGCGCGCTGGAATATGGCATGCCACCCACTTCAGGAATGGGTATGGGAATAGACAGGCTGACCATGCTCATGACCAATTCTCCTTCTATTCAAGACGTAATTTTCTTCCCGCAAATGCGACCTGAAAAGTTTTAGATTTTGCCCTGGATTATTAACCCATAGACAGGGATAATGACCATTATAATATCGATTGTTACTTAATAATCTACCTCGGATTCTTAACCTTTTCTGCAAAATAAGGTTTTGTTATTAATCTAAATGTTTTAGATTTGTTCCTGCTCTTTCGTAAAAATCAAAAAATAAATAACACAACCTAATCCCTGAATCATGAAACATTTAATTACTCTCGTCTCAATTTTTACGCTTTCTATCGGAAGCCTTATGGCTCAAACACCAAACCCCGGTTTTGAATCGTGGACTGCGCATACCGGTTACAACACACCCGACAGTTGGAATAATGCTAACCCTACAACCTATATTACAGGTGTATTTACTTGCGTAGAGGCCAGCGGTGCAAATGCGCACAGCGGAAAATATGCACTGGAATTAATTACACAAACCTACCTGAGTAACACTGCCCCAGGTATTGCTACTACAGGCACCATCAATACAATAACCCAGGCAGTTAGCCCTGGTATAGCTACCACTGTAACTCCTGATAGTATTATGGGTTATTTTAAGTATACCTCGGTAAGTGGCGATGCAGGATTTATTTCTTTTACCATTTTCGGAACCAGTAATACCGATACGGTTGCCCAGGCGTATTTTCAAACTCCTGCTTCAACTGTAGGAAGCTGGACCCGTTTCTCAGCGCCGCTTGTATACAGGTCGGCTCATGCTGTTACAACATCTGAGTGGATAATATTATCAAGCCTTAATCAAACAACAGGCAAAGTTGGCAGTGTACTTTATGTAGATGATATAGCGCTTGTTACCAACCCATCGGGAATTAAGAACATTAGTTCTGATAAAGGACTGACTGTATATCCTAATCCTGTAAGCAGTCAGGTAACAATTAATAACACGGTTACTTCCAAAGCAACCTTTGTGTTATATGATATTACCGGCCGTAAGGTGATGACAACTAATATCGGAAGTTCCTTTAACACTGTTGATGTATCGGCTCTTCCGGCGGGTATGTATATCTATACTATTATAGATGAAAACAATTCGGTAATCAAAACCGATAAGCTTATTATCCAGAGATAATATCTCATTATTACAACACAGTTCATTTCAGTAACCCTGTTATGGGCTGTGTTGTTTATATATTCAACAGCCAAAGAAAAATCAATTGAAAAGCAGGATATATCTTTTATTTATTTCCTTTTTGTTAACCTGTTCAGCGGCAATAGCACAGAATACGGGAACCCTGAAAGGTATAGTTACGGACTCCGCATCGAAAGAAACTGTCATAGGCGCTGTGGTGCACGATTCAGCTGATATAACAATTGCTGCAGCCACTGATGTTACCGGGGCTTATGAATTGCATTTGAGCCCGGGCAGGCATAAAATTATTTGTTCCATAATCAGCATGAACCCCGATACGTTTGTGGTGAATATACAAGCAGGCGCCGTTACAGAACGTAATATCCGTTTAACATCGGGTAGTACAGAAATGCAAACACTTGTGGTTTCTGCAGGTAAATATGAAAGGAAGCTGGAGGACATTACCGTTTCCATGGAAGTATTGAAGCCTACACTTATTGAAAATAAAAATGCAACTAATATTACAGGTGCGCTTGAACAAACCCCCGGATTGGATATATTGGATGGAGAACCCCAGATACGTGGCGGCAGCGGATTTAATTTCGGTGTAGGAAGCAGAGTTGCAGTTCTTATAGACGGATTACCTGCTTTGCCCGGCGATGGAGGAAAAATAGACTGGAACTTTGTCCCGGTTGAAAATATTTCCCAGGTCGAAGTTATCAAGGGAGCATCTTCGGTTACATATGGATCATCGGCATTAAGTGGCAGTATAAACATACGTACTGCATACCCTACCGATGTGCCCCAAACGCAAGCATCTGTATATTATGGCATGTATTCAAAACCTTCTATTGCCCATGCAGCCTGGGATACAACAGCAAACCATAATATGTACGGAGCAAGTTTCCTGCATTCTCAAAAATTCGGGCAACTTGATTTGGTGCTGGGAGGAATGGTGCTATATGACATTGGCTATATAGGCCCGCCGCCCAACACTTCATTAAATGGCGCGGCTATTGATTCCAATTCTTTAGGCGAAAAAACAGGCAGATTCAATTTCGACCTGCGTTATCGACCTAAGAAAGCACCCAAAATAAATTTTGGCCTGAATGGCAATTTCATGTATTCTACTAACAATACATCTTTGATATGGGCTAATGATAGCTCAGGGTTATACAGGGCATATCCATATACTACAACGTTGCAAAAGCAAACGGTTTTCTATCTCGACCCTTTCTTCAATTATACGTCAAGTACAGGTTGGCAAAGCAGTTTCCGTGCCCGCTATTATTATACCAATAATAACGTAACCAATAGCCCTTCAAACACAACCAATGTAACCTATGGCGAATACCAGTGTATTAAATCTTTTGACCAACTTGGCGGGCTTAACGTTACAGCCGGCTTGGTAATGACACAAACATATTCCCGCGCTGACTCTGCCACCGTTTACGGAACCTTCTATCCTTCGTCAAATAACCAATTACAGAACTATGCTTTTTATACTCAACTTGACAAAAAGTTTTTCAAAGTATTGAATGTATCAGTTGGTTTCAGAGATGAAAATTTTGAAGTGAATAGTGAGGGGTTCCAATCACATCCTATATTCCGTTCCGGTTTAAACCTGCAGGTGGCTAAGGCTACATTCCTTCGTTGCTCATATGGACAGGGATATCGCTTCCCTTCTATCACCGAAAAATATCTGAACTCAGAAATTGGTGGCTTACCTGTTTTCTCTAACCCGAATCTTGAGCCCGAATCAAGCTGGAATGCTGAGATAGGTATAAAGCAAGGTTTTAAAATCAACAATTTTACCGGCTTTATAGATTTAGCAGCCTTCTGGCAACAGTATCAGAATACTATAGAAATTACATATGGCACATGGGGTTTTACCCCCGGCCCGGGTGGTACTTACAATGAGCTTAACGGATTTAAATACCTGAATATTGGCCCAACAAGAGTAAGGGGGCTTGAGCTTTCGGTGCCGGCGCAAGGAAAGCTTTCAAAAAACTGGGAGCTTGATGTGTTGGCGGGCTATACGTATACGGTGCCGCAAACGTTAGCGCCAAATTATGTTTATGCAACTGATAGCTTAGGGAATAAGCAAACCTATACCAATACCAGCACCAATACCGCCAATAATATTCTGAAATACCGTTTCCAGCATATTGCTAAAATCGATTTACAAATAACTTACAAGAGATATTCAATTGGCGGTGACTGGCGTTATTATAGTTTCATGCAGAATATTGATACTGTATTTTACGTGGACGACCAGATTGCGCATTACGGGATTCAACAATACAGGTTAGAGCATAACAGTGGTACTTCAGTATTTGATGCGCGTGTTTCAGCTGATGTTACCAAAATCTTCAAGATATCTTTTATAGTGAATAATGTTGCAAACCTCAGTTATTCGCTTCGCCCGCTTAAAATAGAATCACCCAGGGTGTTTATGGTGAAGTTGTCTGTCAAGGTCTGACATCAAGCTAACTTAAAAGCAGTTTCCTGTTTTATTTCTTTCATTACAAAGGAGCTTTGTACATTAGCAATGTTATCCAGTGACGATAGTTTGTCCATTACAAATTCCTGGAAACTGTTCATATCCTTGGTAATCACTTTTACGCTGTAATCAATGGTACCTGAAAGGCACTGTACTTCCATTACTTCATCAAACTTTACTATAGCTTTTTCAAATTTTGAAAGCATGCCTTGCGAATGTTCTTTCAGTTTCACGCTGCAAATAGCGGTAAGTCCCTTCTCAATTTGATTCTTGTCAAGCAGGGCGACATATTTCTGTATTATTCCTGCTTTTTCAAGTTGCTTTATACGTTCATAGGTAGGTGATACTGAAAGGCCTACCGAATCAGCAATCTCTTTAATGCTTTGCAGGGCATTTTTTTGCAGGCGGTTCAAAATGCGTTTATCAGTAGCATCGAGTTTATACATAGTGCAGAATTTTTTACTGTTTAGCTATATTATTCATATGTATTCAATATGAACGTTCTGAATTGGTACAAAATAAAGGAATATTTACTAAATAACATATATAAATCAAAAATAAAAACTGTTAATAGTAGTTTTGTAAAAAATAAATAAGTCATGAGACCATTGAAAGTTGCCATACAAGGCATAGCAGCATCCTACCATCACGAAGCATCTCGTCTTTACTTCAAAAACGAATTCGATATAATGGAGTGCAGCACATTTAAGAATGTGTGTGATAAACTGGCCACGAACGACATTGATTATGCCGTAATGGCCATTGAGAACTCCATTGCCGGTAGCATACTGCCAAATTACAACCTGGTTAAAGATTATGGGTTCTACATAATCGGTGAGTTGTACCTGCATATCGGGTTTCATTTGTTAACCAATAAAAATGTGGTGTTAAGGGATATAAAATGGGTGGAATCGCACCCTATGGCTATAGCGCAGTGTATGGAGTTTCTCTCTAAGCATCCTGAAATGACTATAGTAACAAGTGGTGATACAGCCACAGTGGCTAAGAAAATCAAGGAAGGAGATTATACTGATAGGGCTGCTATTGCAGGCACAGGAGCCGCAGAATATTACGACCTTGAAGTACTTAGGAATAATATTGAAGATAACCCGGAGAACTATACCAGGTTCTTAATAATTGCAAAGCACTGCCCGTACGATGAAAAGGCCGATAAGTCGACTATAAGTTTTGAATTGCCGGATGGTGTAGGGCAATTATCGGGTGTATTGAATATTATAAATGAATATAAGGTGAATTTGAGTAAAATACAGTCAGTACCGGTTCCGGGTAGGCCCGATAAATATTCTTTTTATCTCGATTTGGAGTGGGAAACCAAGGATCAGCATGAGTACCTGTTGAAAGAAATAGAAAAAGTAACCAGGGGATTTGCGTTCATGGGGCAATATAAGAAGGATGTAATTAATACTCCGGAGTTAAAGGAAGTTAAGATTCAGAAAGGGAAATTTGTTTTAGAAACAGCATAACCACAAATATTTATGAAATGGAAACAACAATGGAAATAAACGTGAAAAAGAACAGTATTGTTATGTTGAATGAAGGTAAACTGGTCTATCGTAACTCAAAGCTATGTATGACAAAGGATTTGGGCTTGCATGGCAATATGTTCGGCGGAAAAATGATGTCGCTAATTGATGAAGTAACATCAATATTTGCGTGTGAAATATGCGATACACCGCGTATGATAACAAAGAAGATTGAAGAGGTGATTTTCGAAAGGCCCGTCAAGGTGGGCCAGATAATTAAAGTCTATTGCGGAATTGAAAAAATCGGGAACACATCAATAACCATTAAGGTAGAGGCAAGGGGCTATAACGTATATACCGAAGTCGAAAAACTTGTCTGTTCAACCCGAATGATTTTTGTACGAATAGATGATGAAGGGAATGCCATCCCCATTTCTGACAAAATAAGGGGAAAATTTAAAAAGGAAGTTAACTTATAGTGCAGTAAAGAACGTTTAACAATCTGAAAAATGAAACTCAAATTAAATATAAAACCTGTAAGCGAATGGCTGCCTGGACTAAAACACCCCCTGGTAATAGCAGGCCCATGCAGTGCTGAAAGTGAAATACAGGTAGCTGAAACTGCAATTGCAATAAAAGAAGATACCAACTGTAATGTATACAGGGCAGGTATATGGAAACCCCGTACGCGCCCCGATTGCTTTGAAGGAGTTGGTGAGCAGGGGCTACAATGGTTAAAGGCTGTTAAAACTATTACCGGTATGTATACAGCTACCGAAGTGGCAAATGCCGGGCACGTTGAGGCATGCCTGAAACACGGAATAGATATTTTGTGGATTGGGGCAAGAACGACTGTTAACCCTTTCCAGGTACAGGAGATAGCCGATGCGTTAAAAGGGACTGATGCTGTGGTACTGGTTAAAAACCCTGTGCATGCCGACATACAGTTATGGGCCGGGGCATTGGAGAGAATTAATAAAGCAGGCATTACTAAGTTGGGCGCTATTCATCGTGGGTTCCATGCATTCGAAAGTGCACCGTTCAGGAATATACCGTTGTGGCAATTGGTAATTGAATTGAGAACGGCTTGCAAAGAATTACCCATTATTTGCGACCCGAGCCATATATGCGGGAACACTGAGTTGATACCCTATATTTCGCAAAAGGCAATGGATATGGCATTGGACGGGCTAATGATTGAGACCCATATTCAACCGGGTATAGCAAAGAGCGACGCCAAACAGCAATTAACACCTTTGCAATTGAAGAGATTATTGAATACGCTGATACTTAGAAAACCGGATAGCGAAAGCGCTGAATTTAAAAGCAGCCTTGAGGCCTTGCGCGAAAAGATAAACTCGGCTGACGAGCAACTGCTGCTGGTTCTATCGCAGCGCATTGATTATTCAAAGAAGATAGGGGAGTACAAAAAGGCAAATAACATTACTATACTGCAGGTAAACCGTTGGGAAGAATTGCTGAAAAATAGAATGAATCTTGGGCAGGTAATGGGATTAAATTCAGAATTTGTAAAAGAAATGTATAGCCTGATACATGAGGAATCAATACAAGTGCAAACAGAAATAATGAATGTAGGTAGGAATAATGCTATCCGTAAAGGGGAGCTTGTATAAATTTAACGGTTAGTAAACGACATTTAACCCTAAAAACTCGTATTTTCGCTATAAGTGATTATGCTTAAAGGCGATATGAAAGTTTTAAGGCCACTGTTAGTTTGTATTTTTACTTTAATGCAGGTTCTGCGTGCACAAGGTGCTAACCTCACCGGCAAAATAACCGATGAGGCGGGGCAACCCCTTCCTTTTGTAGTAGTATATATTGATGGTACCACTTATGGCACCACAGCAAATGTCGATGGTATTTATTCCCTTGAATTAAAACCGGGCAAGTATACAATCGATTACCAGTTAATAGGATATACACAACATAAAGAGGCGGTTGAAATAATTAACTCGAATGTTACTCTTAATGTTCAGTTAAAGGCTGAAGGCATTAAGATGAGCGAAGTAGTGGTGAATGGTAATGCCGAGGACCCTGCTTATGGAATAATTCGCAAAGCGATAGAGAAGAGAAAATTTTACCTGGAACAGGTTGATGCCTATTCTTGCGATGTATATATAAAGGGCTTACAGCGTATAACCAAGCATCCGCAAAAAATATTCGGACAGGAATTGCATTTCAATGAGCTTGATTCTACTTCAGGAATTATTTACTTGTCGGAATCGGTTTCCAAGTTCAACTTTAAGCAGCCCGATAATATCAGGGAGGAAATGATATCATCGAAGGTAAGTGGCAATAACCAGGCCTTCAGCTACAACCAGGCATCGGATATGCTGATTGATTTCTATAAGAACATAATACAGATTGATGTATTAAGTGAGCGTGGGCTAGTATCTCCTATAGCCAATGATGCCATGTTCTTTTATAAGTATCATTTAGCCGGTTCGTTTGTTGAAAACGGCAAGGTGATAGACAAAATTCAGGTTATCCCCAAACGCAGTTACGACCCTGTTTTTAGGGGATATATTTACATACAGGAAGATACATGGCGCATACACAGCACCGATTTGTATTTGACTAAAGATGCCCAAATCAATTTCATCGATACCTTATTTGTAAGCCAATCGTACTTACCGGTAACGCCTGATGTGTGGATGCTCTTTTCAAATAAATTCAGGTTCAACTTCAATATTTTAGGAATACAGGGCAATGGAGTTTACGTATCGATCAATAAGAACTATGTGCTAAACCCCGATTTCCCTAAGCACTTCTTCAATGGAGAGGTGATGAAGATTGACGATGATGCAAATAAGAAAGATTCATCATACTGGAACCAGACACGCCCTGTGCCACTTACCAAAGAAGAAGATAAAGATTATGTACGAAGGGATAGCATACATGCAAAGCACGAAACCAAAGAGTACCTTGATTCTGTTGATGCAAGGCGGAATAAACTAAAGCCATCAGCTATTTACCGGGGCTACCGTTATTTCCAGCGCTATAAAAAACAGACATGGTTCGTGTCTCCCCTCATCCAGACTATAGGTTTTAATACGGTGCAGGGTTGGAATGGGGGATTGAGAATAGGTTATAATAAGGAATATGAGGACAACAGACGTCTTACTATTATAACATCGGCCGGGTATGGGTTTTCAAATCAGCGTTGGCTGGGCGATGGATATGTTTACTATTCATATAATCCTGAGAAGCTGTCCTATTTCTATATAGGAGGAGGAGTGAAACCTGTGCAATTTAATGATGCAGCCCCTATTACCCCATTCCTTAATTCGCTTTTTACCTTGTTCGAAGACCAGAACTATATGAAGCTTTACCAGAAAGCCAGTATTCACGCTGCTCATTCTACGGAGTTGGTGAATGGTTTAAAATTTACAGTAGGCTCAGAATATGCTTACCGTACCCCACTCATGAACACTACCGATTATAAACTTGTACAGGTTGGCTCAAGACAATATACTTCAAACGACCCTCAATCGTCCACAAACGATTCTTCGTCTTTCCAGCATAATACCTCATGGACGGTTTGGGCGCAGTTTAAAATCAGCCTGAAGCAGAAATACTATACCCTACCGCACCAAAAAATAATAGTAGATACCAAGTATCCTATTATAACACTCGATTATCGGAAAGCTATTGGTGGTATTCCCGGGCTTAGTGCCAATTACGATTACGCAAAGGTTACCATATCAGGGAATATTAATTTTAAAATGTTTGGTGAAACCGAATATAGTGTGGCTGCAGCTCAATTCCTTACCGAGAAAGATGTTTGGTTTATGGATTATCATCATTTCAATGGCGATGAGATTATTTTTTCTTCATTTGCGTTGAACAGTTACCATTTGTTGGACTATTATAAATACAGTACGGCAGGCCCGTCTATTGAAGCACATGTTCAACATAATTTCCATGGTTTTCTTTTTAACAAAGTTCCATTGTTGCGCAAACTGAAGTTGAATGAAATGGTGGGAGTGAATTACCTGGTTACCGATGTGATACAATATTACGAGGTATTTGTCGGGGTGCAGAAGTTCAATGCCTTCAGGGTCGATTTTGCCACTTCGTTTGCCAATAATGCCAAGGTTACTGAAGGAATACGCATTGGCATAGGGTTTTAGGGCTGTGATTGCTGTCACATACCCCGTTTTTGTATAAAGCGTATCTTTGCACCTCATTACTAAAAACGATGGCTAAAAAGACAGAATTCTTTTATACGGAAGAAAAGGACCTTCACTTTGTGCGGCCGCTGGAGATTATCCGTGAGCATCCTGAAATAAGGAGCTATATGGGTAGGAACAGAAATACTTTTTGGGTGACATTTATATTGGTTACCCTGCAGTTAGGTATTATGTACCTGGTTCATAACCTGGCATGGTATTGGGTATTGATAGTAGCTTATCTGGCAGGTGCTTTCCTGGTACATGCATTGTTTGTAATGGTGCACGAGTGTTCACATAACCTTATTTTCCAGAAGAAGCAGAATAATACGCTGCTGGGTATTTTTGCCAATATGGCCATGTTCTTTCCAAGTTCAGTTTCATTCCAGCGTTACCACCTTAAGCACCATGCTCACCAGGGAGTACATGAATATGATGCCGATTTACCATCGGAATGGGAAGCTCGTCTTGTCAATAACAGCACTTTAGGTAAAGCATTATGGTTATTGCTTTATCCTGTAATTCAAACCTTGCGCGTACCTCGTATGAGAGAGATAAAACCTTTTGATGGATGGGTGGCTCTTAATATTATAGCTGTAGTAGGTGTTGATGTGGCTGCGTGGATATTTTTAGGCCCAATGGCATTTGTTTACCTGTTTGCTTCCATGTTCTTTTCAGTTGGGCTGCACCCGCTAGGTGCACGCTGGGTACAAGAGCATTATATGACCAGCGATGACATTCAGGAAACCCACAGTTACTATGGTCCGCTTAATACTATTGCTTTTAACGTGGGTCACCATAACGAACATCATGATTTTCCTTCTGTTCCATGGAATAACCTTCCAAAAGTACGCCAGGCAGGAGCCAAGTGGTACAACAGCATTCCATATCATACTTCGTGGACAAAACTCTGGCTGAAGTTTCTCTTCGACAGAAACGTATCTATATACCACCGTATGCTCAGGAAAAAGCCTGAGAAAAAAACTGTAAAGGCTTAATAGAAGCATGGCAGAAAAAAGAATAGCCATTCTGGGTGCAGGTAGCTGGGCTACTGCATTGGTTAAGATATTTTCAAATAACGTGCCGCAAATTGCCTGGTGGGTTAGGAAAAAGGAAAATGTCGATTACATTAAAAAGTACAAACACAATCCCAATTACCTTAGCGATATTGAAATTGACCTTAACAAAGTCACCATTTATACTAACCTTAAGGAAGCAATAGCGAATGCCGATATATTGATAATTGCTGTGCCATCGGCATTTATGAGCGAAGCTTTTGCCGGAGTTAAGAAAGATGACTTTAAAGGTAAGCTTCTGTTCTCAGCGGTAAAAGGTACATTGCCCGATAAGAAAATGATGGTGAGCCAGTTCTTCCAACAGCAATTTAATATTCCAATTTCATCAATGGGCATCATAGCTGGTCCTTGTCACGCTGAAGAGGTGGCTATGGAAAAGCTTTCGTACTTAACTGTTGGCTGCGATGATTTGAAAGAAGCCCGCAATCTTGCCAACTTACTTACATGCCGCTATTTAAAAGCCGGAATATCTTCAGATATGTTAGGCATAGAATATGCAGCAGCCTTGAAAAATATTTTTGCTATTGCCAGCGGTATATGCCATGGACTAGGTTATGGCGATAACTTCCAGGCAGTGCTTGTCGCTAATGCCATACAGGAAATAAAGCGTTTTATTGATACGGTTCACCCTATACAAAGAGATACCAATGCTTCAGCTTATTTAGGCGACTTGCTGGTTACAGCATATTCTCAGTTTAGCCGAAACCGTACGTTAGGAAGTATGGTGGGTAAGGGCTATTCTGTGAAATACGCACAGATGGAAATGAATATGGTTGCGGAAGGATTTTATGCCGCTAAAACTATTTATACCATCAACCAGCAGTATAAAGTAGAGATGCCCATTTGCGAAGCTGTGTACAGAATACTGTATGAGAAAATGTCGCCCTCAGTAGAAATTCGTTTACTTGCCGAAAAGCTTGCGTAATGGAAACCTTAGCCAATTGTCCCATATGTAATTCTTCGGCCTTTACTCCTTTTATAGAGTGTACCGATTATACGGTAAGTAAGGATAAGTTCGCCATTGTACAATGCAGTTCATGCGGATTCAAACTAACAAACCCACGCCCTGCAGAAGAGGAAGCAGGGAAATATTACCAGTCGGAAGACTACATATCGCATTCCAATACCAGTAAAGGGCTTGTAAACAATATGTACCAGCGTGCAAGGAAGTTTACACTTAAGCGCAAATTGAAACTGGTAACTAAAGTCAGCAGTAAGCAACAGGGTAATTTACTCGACCTTGGTTGCGGAACAGGAGAGTTTTTAAATACCTGTAAAGAAGCCGGCTGGAAAGTGCAGGGTATTGAACCTTCGCCCGGTGCAAGGGAATTCGGAGCTAAACAATATGGTTTACAGGTCCATGAAATAAATAACTGGCAACCATTTGCCGATAATAGCTTTGATATAGTTACTGCATGGCATGTACTTGAACACGTTTACCAGATTGAAGAAACTATCAGGCAGGTAAAAAGAATATTATCACCCACGGGCACGTTTATTGTGGCACTGCCCAATTGCAGTTCAGCCGATGCAGCATTCTATAAACAATACTGGGCAGCGTATGATGTGCCACGCCATATATGGCATTTTACACCTAAAGATGTGAAAGCGCTTTTTGAAAAGCAGGGTTTTGCATTGAAAGAAGTATTACCCATGCCCCTCGATGCCTATTATATATGCATGCTTAGCGAAAAGTATAAAACAGGCAGCATTAATTATGGCAGGGCTGCTGTTCATGGCTGGGCAAGTAACCGCCAGGCCCATGCCAATGGCTCGACGTACTCAAGCCAGATATATATATTGAAGCCGGTTAAATAAGGGTTACTATCTTTGTTCCGTATTAGTTAAAGTTACCTGTGACTTTATAAAACACTTTTATGAAAACAAAGACTCCCAAAGAAAGTTACGCTATATCAACCCACCTTGTATTGCCCAATGAAACTAACCTGTTAGGCAACCTTATGGGTGGAAGGTTATTACACTGGATGGATATTACTGCTGCCATTGCAGCACATCGCCATAGTCAACGTGTGGTGGTAACGGCATCGGTTAACCATGTATCGTTTGAACGTGCTATAAAGCTGGGCGATTATGTAACCATTGAAGCAAAGGTTTCCCGTGCATTTAATACATCTATGGAAGTATTTTTAGATGTAACCGTAGAGACAGGTTTTACCGGTGAAAGGGTAAAATCGAATGATGCAACGTATGTATTTGTTGCTGTAGACCAGGTGGGCAGGCCTATTGAAGTACCGCAGTTGACTCCCGAAACTCCACTGGAAAAAGAGCGGTATGATACGGCGTTAACAAGAAGGCAATTGAGCCTTCTATTATCAGGTAAGGTAAAACCTGATGCAGTTCCCGAACTAAGAGATTTATTGCTTGGAAAAAATAAATAATCATGGCTCTGAAAATATATACCAAAACGGGTGACAAAGGACAAACATCTTTGTTAGGTGGTACCCGTGTGCCCAAGCACCATATTCGTATAGAAGCTTACGGAACGGTTGATGAGCTGAACTCATGGATTGGCCTGTTGCGCGATTCGATTACTGATAAACATGTACAGGGTATATTGATAGAAGTACAGGACAGGCTTTTTACAATGGGTTCTTCATTAGCATCTGACCCTGAGAAATCGAAAGTGAAGATACCGCACTTAAGTGAGGAGGACGTTACCTTGTTTGAAAAAGAGATAGATGCCATGGATGCTGTGCTTCCGCCTATGAAGAACTTTGTATTACCTGGTGGACATCAAACAGTATCATACTGCCACATTACCCGCTGTGTTTGCCGTAGGGTAGAACGCAGGGTTATTCACCTAGCCGAAAATGAACAAGTGGATGAACTGGTAATAAAGTACCTCAACCGCCTTTCTGATTACCTGTTTATGCTGGCCCGTAAGCTCACCCAAGACCTGAAAGCTACTGAGGTTCCCTGGAAGCCCAAGATGTAATATGCAGCGCATAGCTATTCTAGACCTGGGCACAAACACCTTTAACCTCCTTGTAGCAGAGAAAGGTAAGGATGGCAACCCTGTATTTATTTATTCGAAAGAGTTACCTGTAGAACTGGGTAAAGGAGGAATACATAAAGCGCATATTACGGCTGAGGCTATAGAAAGGGCCATAAAAGCATTGCATGCCCACCGCAAAACCATGACGGAACATGGTATTAAAGACCAATATGCTTTTGCTACATCGGCTGTGCGAGGCGCTGAAAATAAGAAGGAGTTTACTGAAAGGGTCTGCATTGAAACCGGAATAGAGATTAATATATTATCGGGCGAGGAGGAAGCTAAATGGATATACGAAGGTGTAAAACATGCATCGGTATTAGGTAAGCATACTTCGGTGATAATGGATATTGGCGGCGGCAGCACTGAGTTTATTTTTGCAAATGATAAAGAGATATTCTGGAAGAAGAGTTACCCGCTTGGTGTAACCAGGCTTTATGAGATATTCCGGAAGGCAGACCCGCTTATTCATAAACAAGAGGAAGTAAAGGAGCATATTACGGACATGCTGCAAGATATGTTTGCGGCGGGTGAACAATTTAGACCAGTTAATTTAATTGGCTCTTCAGGTTCATTCGACAGTTTTGCGGAAATTCTGCAGGCAAGGATAGGCGGTAAACAAAACCCAGGCAATGGCTTCGATTTCCCGATGGATGAGTTTGAAAAACTGCACCACCTACTCATGTCTTCAACCGTTGATGAGAGGCTGAAAATGAAGGGGCTTATTGAGATGCGTGCACCCATGTTTGCTTATTCATCTATTCTTACCAAAACAGTTCTTGATAAATTAGCAATTAAACAGATGAGGTTATCACATTATGCTCTGAAAGAAGGCATAGCAGGGCATTTGCTGGCTAAATTATAAAGTCTTATTAAGCAGTTTTGATGAGCCAAGCAGTTTTTGAAAGTGCTTATCTGTATAAGCTTTTTTAATCAGCTCTATATGGCCCATGTGGTGGCAATCGGAACCTACAAAACTTATCATGTCGTGTTCAATAAGCCATTGTGCTGCCTTTTTTGTCATAGGTGAATAATGCCCTGTAACCGAGTTGATGTTCATCTGCAGGTAAACCCCGCGCCCGGCCAGCTCTTCGTATTTTTCAAAATCGTTTTGCCAGAAGCCATAACGCTCAACGTGGGCCAGCACAGACTTGTAGCCCTGTATGCCCATTTCAAATATCAATTCGTTTATATTATCGGGAGGGTTTATAAAAGGTATCTCCCACAATAAATATTTGTTGCCGAATGTCAACACGTTTTTTTCCTTTAGCTTCTTTTCAAATTCAAAGTCGTAGTAATATTCCGCGGCAGCTTCTACTTGTATAGTAAGCCCTGCTTCTTTCACTGCCTGTTTCACGTTCTTCAGCCCGCCCAAAATAATCTCGGGAGTGTTGCGGTATGAATCAGTCATTATGTGAGGCGTGGTAACTACCTTGCTGTAACCAAAGTCCTGCATAGCCCTGATAAGGTTAAGCGAGTCCTCCATAGTCTGCGCCCCATCGTCAATAGCGGGAATGAAGTGCGAGTGCATATCGGTTTTTAACACCGATAAATCAGGAAGGGGCAGTTCCTTCGTTTTATTAAAAATATCAAATAGTCCCATTAATCTTTATGCCGATAATATGTGTGCAATCTTCAAAAGTCCTTCGTTTATATCTACAGTATGCTTGCGGGTTTGTGTAAATGGAGTGTACACAATATGATTATTCACAAGCCCCGCCATCTCATTTTTTCTTCCCTGCAAAAGTCCTTCCATGGCCGCGTGCCCTAAGCGGCTTGCCAGCAAACGGTCGAAGCAGGTGGGGCTGCCACCGCGCTGCATATGGCCAATAACAGTAACTCGGGTGTCGTAATGGTGAAATTTCTTCTTTACTTTTTCAGCAATTTCAAATGCACCACCTTCTTTATCACCTTCGGCCACAATAATTATACACGACGATTTATGCCTCTTCCATCCATCTTCCAATCGCTGAATAACTTCATCAATATCTGTTTTGCTTTCCGGTATCAGTATGTCTTCTGCGCCGCAGCCAAGGCCACTGTTAAGGGCTATAAATCCTGCGTCGCGGCCCATAACCTCGACAAAAAACAGGCGATTATGCGATGCAGCCGTATCGCGTATTTTATCTACCGCTTCAATTACGGTGTTAAGTGCTGTATCGAATCCTATGGTATAATCGGTTCCAAATAAGTCGTTATCAATTGTACCCGGAGCGCCCATGCAGGGGATATTGGTAATATTCGAAAACTCCAGCCCGCCTTTAAATGTACCATCTCCGCCAATCAAAATAAGCCCTTCTATGCCGTCATCGGCTAACCTATTTTGCGCCTGCTCCATTCCCTCTTTGGTTTTGAAGCGTTCGCTTCGAGCCGTCTTTAATATAGTTCCTCCACGTTGTATTATGTTGCTTACTGAATGAGAATCCATAGGCAGGAAATCGCCATCCATAAGGCCATCGTAACCGCGGCGCACACCAACCATTTCAAGGCCGTGATACAAACCGGTGCGAATCACCGCACGCACACAGGCATTCATGCCCGGCGCATCACCGCCCGATGTAAGTACCGCTACTTTCTTCATACAGTTTGAGGTACTTTATAATTCTCCTTAAACCATTTCCATGTGGTTTCAATTCCATGCTTGAAATCTACTTCCGGAGCAAACCCTAAAAGTTCTTTGGCTTTATCAATGGCTGCTTTCGAGTCTTTCACATCACCTAACCTTGTTGGCTGGTAAGAGGGAGAGAGAGAAGAGCCTGCAAAGTTTTTTAATATGTGGAATAGCTCATTTACTGTGGTCTGACCGCCGGTGGCAACATTAAAGGCATTTCCACTTGCATTGTCGGGTGCGAACAAAGCTTTAATGTTAGCCTGCACCACATTCTCTACAAAAGTAAAGTCGCGGGTTTGGCTACCGTCTCCATAAATTACCGGAGGCTTATTCTGCATTAAAGCAGTTATAAAAAGCGGTATAGCTGCGGCATAGGGTCCAAACGGATTCTGCCTCGGGCCAAAAATATTGAAGTAACGCAAGCCTATTAAACTCATGCCATAATTGCGAGTAAACACCGATGCATATAACTCATTGCTGTATTTCGATACTGCATAAGGCGATAGCGGAATAGGCAAGTCGGTTTCACGCTTGGGCAACGATTTACTGTCTCCGTAAACCGATGAAGAACTTGCATAAACCAAACGCTTAACACCTGCATCGCGGGCTGCAACCAGCACATTTAAAAAGCCTGTAACGTTTACCTCGTGCGTGGCTATGGGGTTAGCAACCGAGCGTGGCACCGAGCAGAGAGCGGCTTCGTGTAAAACGTAGTCAATGCCCTTGAATACCTTTTCGCAAGTGGCTTTATCGCAAATGCTGCCCTGTATAAACTCAAAGCCTTTGTGTTTTTCAAATGGCTTTATATTGTCAATGTTGCCGGTGGAAAGGTCGTCGAATACCACAACGCGTTTGGCATTATGGTTCACAAGGTATTCGGTAAGGTGAGAGCCGATAAAGCCCGCGCCCCCGGTTACAACAAATGAATAGTCGCTTAAATTAACGGAATGGAACTTCTTGTTCTGCACTAAATCTTTTGGTTTTGCAAAATGTATGTCTGCTGCCAGCTTTGCGATAGGGGTATCGTCCAGTTCTTTTCGAACTCGGCTTTGGTAGCTACAAGGTTGTTAAATACTATAGTATCGGGGGTTATCTTTCCTTCTTCGGCAAGGCGGCTAAGCTGGTCGAGTGTGCACGATACCACGTTGCCATTGTCCATATAAGCCACAAGGCTTCGGTTCAGCATAGTTACGCCTAACTTGCCCTCGAGTTCTTTTATAAAGCGCACCGATGTATCAATAGCGCGGCCACACATATTGTCGCCCTCTTCGTCGGCCATGAAAACCAGGAAGCGGTTATGCAATAGCTTTGAGTGCGATTTAAGCAGGCTGCCATGGCTCAGCCAGTTATCGGTAAAGGCTGTAAGCGCCTCAGTAACAGTTTTTTGCTCCTCGCCTGTAAACTCGCGTTCTGCCTGGAAAATCCACACCTTCGATGCAGGGGCCATTTGTTCGTAAGCTGTCATACTTGTTCTTTAAATCGACTACTAATTTACCATTTATTTCGATACCAGCCTTGATACCTCCAGGCTGTCCCCGCATTCCTGCAAAAGCTGTTCCATACTCTTCTGTAAAACAGGGTGCATAAGGCCAGGCGCCAATTCATTTAATGGGTTAAGCACAAACCTGCGGCTTTGCAAATGGGGGTGAGGTACTATTACTTTTTCTGTTTCTATTATATCATTATTAAAGAACAAAATGTCTATATCAATGGTGCGTGGTTCATAGCGTTCGGCGGTACGTATGCGGCCCAATGCTGACTCAATTCCAAGTATAGTATCCATTAATGTATCTGCATTTAATGCAGTCTCCAGCAATACCACCTGGTTTAAAAAGTCGGTGCTGTCGGTCATTTGCCAGGGCTCGGTTTCATAGACTGATGAGCGCTGCACCACCTTGCCTGCTTTTTCATTCAGCAGTTCTATGCTTCGCTGCAGGTTCTCTTCCCGCCTCCCCCTGTTGCTCCCTAACGATATGTACACCCTATTCATAGTACAAAGGTAGTTTTTTACCCCTCTTTCGGCTTTTGTCATTCTGAGTGTAGCGAAGAACCGCAAAGCGCTCACGAATTCCTTAACAAAACGATTTGAACATGAGTAATCTGCCGGGTTAATTTGTTCTTTGGGCGTGCCCCCTTTGGGGTCGGGCTATTCGCTATTACTCCTCGCTTCGCTGTGGGGTAACCGCTTCTATCCCTCACGCAAATACCTGTGGAGTTCTGTTTTAGGGAACGCCCAAAGCTTAAAAACTCAAGACGAAAATTTATTGATTGTGAATCAATACCTTAAAACGGTTTAGGAGATTCTCTCGTATAATATCAACGAAATATTACCCAAAAGTTATGGTAATGTTAAATAATGTCCCTACATTCGTGTAACTCAAAAATTAACCCTGGTATGAAAAAGATAAAGTTACTCACTGTATTAGCCTTATTTGCAGGGCTTTCTGCAAACATTAGCGCGCAAAAAAACGTTACCAAGTACATTAAAACTTACTTTACCCAAGCACCCGATAACACATTCTCGAGCGGTGTTAAAGCTGTGTATTGTAACAACACCATTTTCGATACGCTGGCGGCATACATTAACAAAGCAAAGTACACCATCGACATTGCCATATATGAATATGAAACCTGGAGCGGAGACCCCATCTACACCGCTATCAACAATGCATACAGCCGTGGTGTAAAAATACGCCTGATACAAGATAACGGATATGCTTCAAAGAACACAGGTGTAGCAAAGCTCAACTCTTCCATACCTACGCTTACCAGCCCTGCACCCGCTTCTGCACCTTGCGGTGGCAGCTACAACATTATGCACAACAAGTTTGTTATAATAGATGAATACGCTACTGCCGACACAACCAATACGTATGTATGGACAGGCTCACCCGACTGGGACCAGGCTATGAGCCAGGGCGACTACAACAACTGCATAGTGTTCCAGTCGAAGGTGCTGGCAAGGGCATTCACCAACGAGTTCGACATTATGTGGGGCGACACAACCCACGGCGGAAAATCAAGTTCATCGGGCAAATTCGGCCCATGCAAGCCCAACTCGGGCACACACAAGTTTACTATTGGCGGGTCCGAGGTTGAACTTTACTTCAGCCCCAGCGACAGTGTGAACAACCATATAGTAAAGGAAATTGAAACAGCGCAAACTGATCTTTACTGCGGCATGTTTACCTTTACCGAAACTACCGACGCCACAGATATTGTTAACGAGCACAAGGCCGGCGCCTTTGCTGCAGCCATACTCGACAACTACAGCAGCGGAAGCTATACGCCTTACACCACCATTTTACCGGGCGGCCTTGGCAGCGACTTCCAGGGTTTTGTAAGCAGCAGCTACCTTTACCATAACAAGTACCTTATTGTAAACCCTTCGGCCCCGTGCCAGAACCCTGTTGTGCTTACCGGCTCGCATAACTGGACATCTTCTGCTGACCAGGAGAATGACGAGAACACTGTGATAGTACATAACGACACCATTGCCAACCAATACCTGCAAGCCTTTGCGGGCGACTTTAAAACCATAAGCGGCAGCTCATTGGCTACTACCAAGAATCCTTGCAAGCCCACAGGCATTGATGAACCGGCAACCGAATTGCAGCTCGATGTGTTCCCTAACCCATACAGAGGCAACGTAACCATTAGCTATACCCTGGCGCAAGACACTAAGGTAACCATGTATGTTTACAACATAATGGGCGAGAAGGTGGCTACACTGGTTGACGCGAATCTCGAAAGTGGCCAACACCAGTTCCAATTCAACGGTGCTTCTTCAGGTGTTTACATTCTTCAGGTTAATGAGGGTGGGCGCATCTATACCAGGAAGCTGATACAAGAGTAACTCCCTACAGGTTTTTATATACAAGGCCCTGGCAATAAATGTCAGGGCTTTTTTTCTTCGCCCGCCGTAGTTTTACACGAAGGCCGGGTCGCCCACCGTAGCCGTTACTTCGTAATTGCGAGGCTGTTTTAGCAGGCGTGGCAATCTCAGTATTCAATCTCGCGCAAGGCGCAAAGGTTTTACCGCACATTCCCGGTAGCCATAGGGTGAGGTCGCAGTTTTAAATAAGTTATTGATTTTCAATATTTTAAACGAGGTAACACTTTTTGATACTTTTGAGATGTTATATAATTGATATTCAACGTTTTGAATAACTGTTACCCCGCCGAATCTGTTACCCCGTGTTACCCCGTTAGCTATACACTATGATATATTCTTATATTTCTTTTTAGAGTCTTTTTTACAGCTAAATACACGAAGTATAAATATTACATCTTCCTCAACGCTGTATATAATAAGATATGGGAATTTTTTAATGTACTTCTCTCTTGTGTATTTGTACTTATTCGGATATCCCAAGGGAGCTAACTGTATTTCCCGTGAACATTTGAAAACAGTATCGGCAAATTTTTCTCCTAAGCCTTTTTGTTGTTTTTCATACCAGGTTTTTGCCTGTATTATATCATTAACAGATTTATCAGTAAATATTAAACGATGCCTCATTTTTTACTTACAATCCTTTTTGCCGATTCTAAGGTGTAGTATTTTAATTTACCTGCCTTATGTTCAGCCAGGGTTTTATCTAATTCCGCCTTTTGTTCCAAGGTAAGCAGGCTTTCACGCCCTTCTTCCTCTTTATACGATTTCAGCATTTTATAAATTACCTCTAATGCCTTATCATCAATATCATCTATATATTGATGAGCCTTCTTTCTTAATGCAACTGCTGTCATAGCCAATTATATTAAATGTGTATAATACAAAGTTACTTATTTCGTAGCATTTATTTTTATAATCCCCCACTTGTTTTCAACAACCCCTATTATAGGATTAAGGAATCCCGATAGCTATCGGGAGGAATAAGCCGGGAATAAGTTTACTTACTCCTTATTCCTTACACCTCTTCTACTGGCATAAAAAACAATAACTTATCAATGAAATAACAATGCATAAACAATGCAATTATCAATAAAACGCCATTGATACTGAATTTGCAAGTGGCTGAAAACCAATAAGGAGTTATTGATATATCAATGTTTTTTCATATTATTTGGTTTACTATGAAGTGTGTCGAATAGCGTCTACTTCAAAATTGTTAACTTTTTACATTTGGTTATTAAATTTATTTCACCGCAGAGGTCGCAGAGTAAAATCAGCGCAAAGAACGCAGAGTTTTTCATTTTTAATTCCTCATTTTTAATTGCCTAACGCAAAGTTAAGCCTAATGTTTACTATATTAAATAAAAAAGTGATAAAGTTTTTAACAGGTCAATCCATCACTAACGACTAATGACTGTCGACTAACGACTACCTATTTTCATTCTTACTTCTTACCTATTACTTCTTACTTTCTTTCGCTCCATATCGTATTGCCTCTTCAAGTACATCAATGTTTATGTCTTTCAGTGTTTTGAACTTAATGCAGTACCCTGTTACGCTGGCCTTGCCCAGTTTTTTTCCAAACGTTTTGGCTAAGTAGGTCTTATCTTTTATACCGAGTATATAGACAGAGATGCCGGTTTTGTTTGCGCTCAAACCAATCTGAAAAAAATCTTTGGTCTTTCCGTCGGCATATTTTATGGTGTAAAGCCCGTAGCCTATGGTAGGGTTGTTAACGGTTTTATTCTCGCTGTTTTTACCGGTGTCGAACCATAGTTTACAGCCCGATAAAACTTTAAGTATGCGCTTGTGCAACTCTTGTATTTCGCTGCGCTTTGGTTCAGCCAGGCTGGTAATGTACTCTTCTATTTGTTCTTTTATGCTCATAAAATATTCAATTATGGTTGCTTACTCTGCTCTTCAAATTTCGCATTGTTTTTTAATATTCCCACAGAAAGGAATAGCCTGAGTGCAAATAATCGAGCAGCATTAATATTACAAAGGGCATTTCAATAATTAAAATCCAGTAATACTTTTTTTGATTATTGATGAATTGAACAAATAAATCGGCTATGAATAAAAATACTATTGTAATAACCTTTGAAAATATAAGGATTGCCCCTGTTAGTCCGTCAATCTGACCGCGCTCCTGGCTATGCAGGTAATTTATTGTTAGAGGTATTAATACAAGGAGGTATATAATAACTAAGTGAAAAGGAGATAACCTATACTTTTTTCTGGGTCTAGTGGTGTCCATTTGTTATATTATTTCAAACAAAAGTTACACAAAGTTCGTTATTCAATTTCTTTAGTAAAAATAACAATAAAAAAATACAATGAGCCCTCTCTACAACCCTCTCCCAGCGCGGTGTCCATTGTTAAATACAGCGATTTACAATGAATGGGTTAAATCTTTGATTTTCAGAATATTATGTAATAATTTGATTCTCTCATGGTTCCGCCTGATTGCTAACCGCTAGTAGTTTCGCTTAGAAAAGAGAAACCTGATGTTTGTTTTCAACAGGGTATAATGCTAAAATCCTTATCTATCAAATATGAACTTTAACTATAATTTTGTATTATAATGGGTAAGCCATATTAATTTCTTTCACTCAAAAAGTCGATATTTTAATATAAAAATGCATTTCAGTACGTAAAAACTGCATCTTAGGACGAGTTTTGTTGAATGAGTAAAAATCTTTTTTATGTTAAGGGGCTGAAATTTATCATATAAAAGAAGATTAATTAGAAAACTAAAACAAATCAAATGAGCCAAGAAGTAAGAACCTTGAAACTTAAAGATTTAGTCTTATGGACTGAAAATCCAAGAGACCCGATTGATAAAGACGCAAAAGATCAAGATGTTGTAAACAGAGCTATAGATGGGCAGCATTCTAAATGGACTCTCAGTAAGCTTGCGTTTGAAATGGGGGACTACTATGATTTTAGTGAACTGCCAACAGTCGTATTTCATGGTAAAAGACCAATAGTGTATGATGGTAATCGAAGAATTATACTTGGCAAATTAAAACATGGATATGTAAAGCATGATCATTTTGACATTTCAAATCTTCCCAATTTTCCTTCTGAAATACCATGTAATGTCTGTTCTGAGAAAATTGCTTTAAAAAATGTATTGAGAAAACATGGAGAATCAGGTTCATGGCAACCGCTTGAAAGGGATATGTTTCTACATAAATTCATGCATCAAGAAAAAAGTATTTTTCTTGTGCTTGATGAAAATACAGGATTAATTAGTACACATAATCACTTGAATCAACGTTACGTAAAAGACGAAATTTTCACTAATGAAAACCTTAACGCTTTAGGTTTTGAAATAAAAGGTAATAAACTTTTTAGCGTTTTTTCAGATAAAGAGGCAACATCAATACTCGCTGACTTATCCAAAAAGGTAGAGGATAAGCAAATTACTACACGGAATAATAGAGGTAAGGTTTTTGATGTGCTTGATAAGAAACATCAGCAACTAATTGATGAGAGTAAAGAAAATGAAGCCACCCCGGCAAAAATAGATTTTAGAAAAGATAAAAAAGGGAAGAAGGGGAAAGCGAAACAAAAATTAACAAAACGCAGACTTAAAAATGATGAATTGCTGTTTGGGGCAAAATTATATTTAATTTCTGGTGACGTTAATGAGCTATATAGGGGTATTGATGACCTGTATGGTTATTATCTTAATGATAAAGATAAATTATCTTCTTCTTTCCCAGGTTTAATTAGAATGGCACTGCGTTTGCTATGCGAAATGGCTGCCAAAGAGGAAGATTTAAGGATAGATGAATATGTCAAGAAGTATTTTGCTAATGCTAAAAAGGAGCTCAATACCGATGAAAAGACTACACTTTCTAATCAAAATGTCTCCGATGCTACTATTGTTCAGTTATTGCATACTGGAGCACACAATTATAAATCATCTAATAATATTGCACAGACAATTGCGATTTCGATTATTCTCGGAGAAATGATTAAAATAACACATGGAAAAGCAGAATAGCCGCAAAATATATTCACCGTTAAGGTATCCAGGTGGGAAGGGTTGTATTTTTCCATTTGTTTCTGATTTATTTTACGAGAATCAATTAATAGGTATGAATTATGCAGAACCATATGCAGGAGGGGCTGGGCTTGCCCTAAGGCTGTTATTTGAAGGCTATGTGGAAAAGATATATATTAATGATATAGATAAATCTATTTATTCATTTTGGAATGTAGTGCTAAATAGGCCTAAGGAATTTTGTAAGTGGATTAGAAATGTAAAAATCGATATTAACAGGTGGGAGTATTATAAGGATATGCAATCTAACATAGTACGTATAGATGAATTCGAATTAGCTAAATCAACTTTTTTCCTCAATCGCACAAATATTTCTGGTGTAATTAAGGGAGGGGCAATTGGGGGCAAAATGCAAGAGGGGAAGTATAAATTGGATGCTAGGTTTAATAAAGCAGACTTGATTAATCGAATAATGAAAATTGCTGAATTAAAAAGTCGAATAGCTGTTTCGAATTTGGATGGGATTAGTTTTCTAAAAAAAATGGACAATAAAAAAGAAGACATTTTTATATATTTAGATCCACCCTATTTCCAAAAGGGCGCAGATTTATATATGAATTTTTACAAGGAAAATGATCATAAGAAATTATCAAAACGAGTTGCTAAATTGAAAAAGAAGTGGATGGTTTCTTATGATAATCAAGAGTTTATATTAAATCTTTACGCTGAACAAAAAAAAATAACCTACAAACTTTCACAATGTGCTTCAAATAGAATTGGTGATGAAATTTTGATTTTTTCTAATAAAATCGATTTTGCCAGTTCAATTAGTGCATTAAAAAGCCCAATGATATTAAATCAATTGTGTGTACAATAAAATTTATTAAACAAAGGCATGGAAAATAAAACAGAAAACCTATCTATAGTAGTTGATGAGTCTAATGCTGAAAAAACACGTCACTTTTTGGATATATATGAAATGGAAACCATTATTGGCGATAGTGATAATAAATTCTATTTAGGCACGAAGGAACCAAGAATTTGCCGATTCTGTAAGAAGAATGAAAAAGAAGTTACATTTAAAATGGATGCCCATGTTATGCCGCAATTTATGGGTAATAGGAACTTACTGTCCTATTTTGAATGCGATGAATGTAATAGCCTTTTTAGTAACTATGAAGATTCATTTGCAAACTTCCTTGGTATCACTAGAACCTTTGCTCAAATCAAAGGACAATCAAGAAAGGTTCCTAAATTTAAGGACCCAAGAACTGGGATTGAAGTTTACCTTTCTGATACAGGCATACAATTGACAACTGTAGAGGGTAAGGATTCAATAAAAATTGATGAAGAAGGCAAGTCCTTAGAAATTACTACAACACGGCCAACTTACATCCCTATTCATATTCCTAAAGTACTTATAAAGATTGGGTTATCTATGTTACCTGATAGTGCGGTTGAAGATTATGATCTTACAAGGAAATTTATTTTACAGTCAGACAAAGACATTAATTTCAATAATAGTAATATGCTTCGCATATTTGGTTATTTCATCCCAGGGCCTCCTAAATTTCCAACACCATTTGCGCAACTTTATAGAAAAAAAACTGAAAAAGCTGAGCTTCTTTGTCCTTCAAGGCAATTGATACTTTTTTATGCGAACTATTACTTTCAAATGGTGTTACCTTTCGCTGATTCTGATAAAAACTTACAGGGGAAGCAAATTAATGTTCCACTTTTCCCTTTACTTGTTGATAAGTCTTATATGGATAAATATGGTGACTATAGAAGGCTTAATCTTAATTTAACAAGTAATCAAAAGAAGAAAGGCGAAGAGCATAAAATTACATTCTCTTTTGAAGGCCTTACACAGACTTTATAAAGTATTAAAGAGTGCCACTTAATAGAAAATCTTACTTAATAAGCCTTTCGCTATTAAGGGTAGGTAACAATTAGTTCTTTTCATGGTGGGATAACGGGACTCGACTCCGTGCCGCCTTAGCTTTAGCGGTGGCGCAAAGGGGAACGCCCCATAAACAAAAATAGATTGCTTCGTTCCTCGCAATGACGGGCTGTTTTACATAATCAGATGCTTCGATAGGCTCAGTGTGATTGCCCTCCCCCTAACCCCCTTCAATAGGGTATAACTTCTCAAATCTTCAATCGTTAATCGATATTCGTTATTCCGGCTGTTCACACCCTACTTTTTGCTAATATTGCACAAGCAAAATACAACCCATGAAAAACTTCTTCGCCTCGCTGTTCGGAGCCATAATAGGAATCTTCCTGTCGTTCTTCCTTATATTCATAATAATAATGGGTATGATAAGCAGCGCGGTAAAATCGTTCAAGACCGAAAAACCCAATGTGGTAAGCCCCTCTAGCGTATTGGAAATAAGGCTAAACAAGGCTGTGCGGGAGCGCAGCGACGAACGTGGCTTCGACTTTAACCTGGGCGATGGTGAAAAGCGCTTTACCGAAAACTCGGGCCTTAACGATATTATAGCCGACATACGCCATGCCGCCACCGACAACAACATTAAGGGTATTTACCTTAACCTGGGCGATGTGCCATCGGGCCTTGCCACAGTCGAGGCGGTGCGCAACGAGCTGGCCAAGTTCAAGGAAACCTCGCATAAATTTATTATTGCTTACGCTTCGGGCTACAGCCAGAAATCGTATTACCTGGCCTCGGTAGCCGATAAGGTTTACCTATACCCTGAAGGAGAAATTTTCCTGAAGGGATTATCGGCGCAAATAATGTTTTACAAAAAAGCCCTCGATAAGCTGGGTGTAACCGTGCAGGTATTCCGCCACGGCCGCTACAAGAGCTATGTTGAACCGTTTATACTGGATAAAATGAGTCCCGATAACCGCCTGCAGACAAGGATGCTGCTGTCGTCGGTATGGGATAAAATGCTTACCGATATTGGCGCTAACCGTGGCATAACTGTAGGCGCTATAAACGAAATGGCCGACAGCATGAGCATACACTCGGCAGAACTGGCAGAGAGCCACAAGCTTGTGGACAGCCTGCTGTACCCCGACGAAGTGATGGATAAAATGCGCACCAAATTGGGCATAAGCGCCAGGCAGGATATATCGTTCATTGGCCTCGACGATTACCGCCAGACCTTTTATGAGCCCTACAGCAGCACTTCGAAAATAGCGGTGATATATGCCAGCGGCGATATAGTGCAGGGTAATGGCACCGATGAGGAAATAGGCTCGAACCGTATGTCGAAAGCCATACGCGAGGCCCGCCTCGACCCTGCAGTAAAAGCCATAGTGCTGCGCGTTAACTCTCCCGGTGGCGATGCGCTGGCTTCGGATATTATGTGGCGCGAAATTGACCTTGCTAAAAAAGCCAAGCCTGTGGTGGTATCTATGGGCGATTATGCGGCATCGGGCGGTTATTACATTGCCTGCGATGCCAATACCATTGTGGCCGAGCCTACTACCATTACCGGTTCAATAGGCGTATTCGGCCTTATACCTAATGCACAGCAATTGCTTAACGATAAACTGGGAATAACTGTTGATACCGTTAGCACCAACACACACGCTGCGGCCGGCTCGGTGTTCTACCCGTTGCAATCGAACGAAATGGCGGTGCTGCAAGGAGGCGTTGAGAATTTCTATCACACCTTTTTAAGCCGTGTGGCAGCCGGCAGGAACATGACCGTCGCAAATGTAGATAGCATTGCGCAGGGCAGGGTGTGGAGCGGGGCACAGGCCATAAAAATAGGCTTAGTAGATACCCTTGGCGGTATGGATGTTGCGTTGAAAATAGCGGCTAAGAAAGCTAACATAACTACCTATAGCGTGGAAGAACTGCCTGCGGCATCGAACGCATGGAAGAGGTTCCTGGCGCGTTTCAACCCCGAAGACATGGATAACAAAATACTGCAGGATAAGCTGGGCGACTTTTACGCCCCTGTGCAGGAACTGACAAAAGCGGCTACTACAAAAGGCATACAGGCACGTATGCCCTACCAATTAATAATACAATAAACCAAAAACTCAAAACAACCTATGCAAACATTAGTAGGAATTATGATGGGCAGCGCATCGGACCTGCCATTGATGAAAGAGGCGGCAGCCATATTGGAAAGCTTTGAAATACCTTTTGAAATTAATGTGCTGTCGGCTCACCGCACACCCGACAAAGCTATGGAATATGCGGCCAACGCTGCCAAGCGTGGCCTGAAAGTTATGATTGCCGGAGCGGGCGGAGCGGCTCACTTACCCGGTGTGGTTGCGGCTTTTACCCCATTGCCTGTTATCGGTGTTCCGGTTAAGTCGGCCAATTCAATGAGCGGGCTCGACTCACTGCTTTCTATAGCGCAAATGCCGGGTGGTGTTCCTGTTGCTACCGTTGCAATAGATGGCGCTATGAATGCCGGCATACTGGCTGCACAAATTATAGGTACAGGTAATCCTGAAATACAAAAGAAAGTTATTGCCTACAAAGAAAAACTGAAAGAGAAGATTTACAAGTCGGCGGAAGAAACCAACAAGCTCGACTTTAAGTTCCAGGTTAAGTACGCTGTAGTATAGCCTAATTAAAAGCAGCTGATGCGCTTAGAGTTTATACGTAGTCATTTGCCACGCTGGTTCATTCTGGTGATTGACACGTTTTTCGTTTTCTGCGCGCTCATTGTCGCTTACCTGCTCAGGTTCAACTTTCACATTCCGCAATCGGAAAGGGACACATTTGTATATGTGTTTCCTTTTGTGATTTGTTGCCGTGCGCTTAGCTTTTACATTACGGGCGTATATAAAAACATTATACGCTACACCGAAGCGCGCGATGTGCAGCAGATTGTGGTGGTGCTTACGGCGGTAAGTTGTTTTTTCGCGCTTGCGAACCAAATAACCTACCGCATTTTCTCGGGCCACTTTGCAGTGCCGTATTCTATCATCGCCATTGAGTTTATGTCTACCACCTTTATAATGATTGCCGCAAGGCTCATTTATAAGGCTACCTATTCCGGTACGTTTAACCCGGCTAAAACCAAGCGCAGCATAATTATTTACGGCGCCCGCGAAGCCGGTATTATTGCCAAGCGTGCCGTAGAGCGAGATGCAGGGGCCAAGTATGAAGTGGCAGCGTTTTTAGATGAGGATAAAAATATGTGGGGCAAGCGGCTGGAGGGTATCACCATTTATTCGCCCGATAAACTGAAAGGCTTGCTGGCAGATAATAATGTGGCTCACCTTGTAATTTCTGAACCCGATATTTCTTTCGAACGCAAGAATGAAATAATTGATACTTGCCTGAGCAATGGCGCTAAGGTGCTGAACGTGCCGCCCATCAATAACTGGATTAACGGCGAACTGAGCTTTAAGCAGATTAAGAAAGTCCGCATAGAAGATTTATTGGAACGCGACCCAATAGTGCTCGACCGAGATAAAATTAATACACAGTTGCATGGAAAGACTGTGCTTATTACAGGCGCTGCAGGTTCTATCGGCAGTGAAATTGTGCGGCAGGTAATGCCGTTCCATCCTAAAAAACTGGTGCTGGTCGACCAGGCTGAATCGCCTTTGTATGATGTGGAACTGGAGATGAAAGAAATTCCATCTATGCCTTACAAAGCATACATAGCGGATATATGTAACAGCGAGCGCATGCAGAATATCTTCAACGCGGAAAAGCCCGATATTATTTTTCATGCCGCAGCTTATAAGCATGTGCCTATTATGGAGGAAAATCCTGCCGAGGCTATTTTGGTAAACGTAAAAGGCACTATGCAACTGGCAGATATATCGGTGCAAAGCGGGGTTGAGAAATTTGTAATGGTATCGACCGACAAGGCTGTGAATCCCACAGGTGTTATGGGTGCATCGAAACGCATTGCGGAAATTTATGTGCAGGCATTGAATAAAAAAGGCAAAACACGTTTTGTAACTACCCGCTTCGGCAATGTGCTGGGTTCGAATGGTTCGGTTATTCCCCGCTTCCGGCAGCAGATAGAAAAAGGCGGCCCTATTACCATTACCGACCCTGAAATAACGCGCTTCTTTATGACTATACCCGAGGCCTGCCAGCTGGTGCTGGAAGCAGGTGCCATAGGGCAGGGGGGAGAGATTTATGTGTTCGATATGGGTAAGTCGGTGAAAATACTTGACCTTGCCAAACGCATGGTGCAGCTATCGGGATTGAAGTTAGATAAGGATATTAAGATTGTATATACCGGCCTGCGCCCGGGTGAAAAACTGTATGAAGAATTGTTGCATAACAACGAGAATTCATTACCTACTCACCACCCATTGATATTAATTGCCAAAGTAAAAGAAGAAGATTACGACAAGGTTTCTAAAACCATAAACGAGCTTATTGGTATGGCCACCACCCGTGACGATATGAGTATCGTTCAGAAGATGAAAGAAATTGTTCCTGAATTTGTAAGCAACAACTCTGTTTTCGAAAAACTCGATAAAGCTACTTCGATAAAGCAGGCTTAGCTTGCTGCACTGCTATCAACTTAATATCGTATATCACAATTGCCCCGGGGGGAATTTTGCTCCTGTCGCCCACTAACCCATTTGCTAAATCAGACGGAATGATAAATAAAGCTTTGTCGCCCACATGCATTATCTGCACAGCCTCGTGTACTCCTGTCTCTACATTATCTTCCGCTACCTTAATCTGCTTGACAGAATCTTTGGTATCGTAACAAACGGTGCCGTCTTTCATCAGGCTTATTTTATAATTTACCGAAGCAATCTCACCACCTTTGGCTTGTTCGCCCTTACCATGTTCTTCGAACATGTAATAGATTCCTGATGCAGTTTTCTGCATATCGTAATTACGCCTCTTTATATATTGCTGAATCTCGTCGTCCTGCTGTTTTATAAACTCTTTGTGCGATTCAATAAGGCCCTTATTCACATCCTTCTGGTTAACGTCGTGGTGAGGGTTTTGTGGTATGTCGTTATCGTCAGTACCGCAACCGCATAGCAAGGCAGTAGCCATCGCCAGTGGTGCGAAAAATTTATTTAATGAATAGGATTTCATTTTCCGGTAAGTTCTTTTTTGTAGGAAGAAAGCAGGCCCAGGAATTTCATTATCGTTTCATCCATCGACAGGTCACTCATGCCACCGGCTGCGTTCACATGCCCTCCGCCTTCAAAATTGGCGCGGGCAAATTTGTTCACATCAAAAGTATCTTTCGAGCGGAACGAAATGCGTATCTCCCCGTTTTCCTTTTCCGTAAACAATGCCGAAAACACAACTCCCTGAACGGATAAAGGTTCGTTTACTAATCCTTCTGTATCCCCATCCTTATAATCGAAACGCTTTAAATCGCTTTGGGTAAGTGCAATAAATCCTGTAGCATATTCGGGGAATATTTTCATCTTCTCCATCAGGGCAAAACCCATGAGTCTCAGGCGTATCTCGCGGTTGTTGTCGTTAATCAGCTTATAGACTTTGGTAATCTCCGCGCCTTTTTCCATTAATTCAGCCACTACATAATGCGTATGCGTAGTAGTTGAAGAAAAACGGAACGAGCCTGTATCGGTCATAATGCCGGCATAAAGGCAGTTGGCAATATCTTTATTTACCCTGTCTGTTTCACCCAGCTTTTCAATCAGGTCAAAAACAAGCTCCGCGGTAGAAGAAGCCTTCACACTATGGAAAGCTATATCGGCAAAGTTCTCGGGTTGAGGGTGGTGGTCAACCAGCATTATAACTGCATCGGCCTTGGCTACTTCCACACCCAGTTCATCAATGCGCTTCAGCCCGTTAAAGTCGAGGCACACTATAAAGTCAGCCTTGCGAATAGCAGCAACAGCTTCCTTAGGTTTTTTATCGTAGGTAATAATGCTTTTTGCCCCCGGCATCCAGTTTAAAAAGTCTGGAAACACATTGGGAGAAAGTACTGTTACCTTGTGTTTCAGCTTCTTAAGGAAATGAGAAACCCCCAGCGAAGAACCTATGGCGTCTGCGTCGGGTGATTTATGCATTATGATAGCCACCTTCTGGGGCGTATCGAGTATTTCTTTCAGTTTTAAAAGCTCCTGTTCTGTCACAAATAATAGGGTTGTAAGAGGCAAAGTTAATGTATAAACCGAACTTACAGGTTTTTGGTGTTAAGAGAGTCTTAATTATTACGCCCTTACAGGGCTGACAGTGTATTTAGTCATAATCCCGTAGGGCTTCACCCTACGTTAAAATATCACGTCCTTTCAGGACTTTATTGCCTTGAAAGGGCAAAATATAGCAGTGCAGTGTATTGAGGACTAATCAAATAAGACTTCACCCTACGTTAATATATGGCACCCCGTTGGAGGTTTTCTTGCCCTGAAAGGGCAAAATATGCCAGCCCAGGGTAAAGCCCTGCGCAATAGGGTTGGTGAAAGTCTAAGCCCTGTAAGGGCGCAATAAAATTTACGTTACAGGTAATTTTACTCTTGTATATTTGCCGACACTTTAAAAAAAACAGACTATTATGGCAGGAAACAGGACATTTACCATGGTTAAACCCCTTGCAGTAGCGGAAGGCAATGCAGGCGCGATATTGCAAATGATTCAAAAGGCTGGATTTAAGATTATAGCTATGAAGCAAACCCGCCTCAGCAAAGAGGCTGCCGGCGCTTTCTATGCTGTGCATAAGGAACGCCCTTTTTACGGGGAACTGGTTCAGTCTATGTCATCGGGCCCTATTGTAGCTGCTATATTGGAAAAAAGCAACGCTGTTGAAGATTTCCGCAAGCTTATTGGCGCGACCGACCCGGCTAAAGCTGATGAAGGTACCATACGTAAACTGTATGCCAAGTCTATATCCGACAATGCAGTGCATGGTTCTGACAGTGATGAGAACGCCAAAATTGAAGGCGATTTCTTCTTCTCTATGCTGGAAAGGCTTTAAACTATCTTTTTCTTCTCAGTCTCAATAAGCTGCATAAGCTTATCCGATAACTCTTTTAACTGAGGCATCAAAGACTTCACTTCGTTTAAGGCAAAGATGGAGTCTTTTGTCGTTTCTATTTTTGCCAGCAAGTCCGACAAATCAATGTCGTTACTGTACTGGATAGACGATTTCATGTGGTGGGCGCTGCGCTTCAGGTTAGTAAAGTCGCTGCGGGAAATAGCCTGTTCTATATTAGCAATATCAAGGGGTATGTTTTTATACATCAGGTCAAGTATCTCTACCACAAAACCCATATCGCCTTCGGCTAGTGCATATAAGTAACTTAAGGTTCCCTCGGCCATTTTATAGCTTGTTAAGTATATTCATAAGCTGGTCCTTCATGTTGCGGCTCACAGGCACATGCTTGTCACTTATTACAATGGTATGGTCATCTATCTCCCTTATCTTATCAATACGTACAATATAAGAGCGGTGCACGCGCACAAAATCTCTCTTAGGCAATTTATCTTCAATGGCCTTCATGGTCGAAAGCACAGTATAGCGCTGTTTATCTACTGTATATATGTGTACATAGTCGGCCAGGGCCTCTATCATATAAATATCCCTCATATTTAGGCGCACAAACTTGTTGGTAACCTTTATAAAAAGCTCATTGCTTTCAGGGCTCTCCTGCTTCAGGCTCTCCTGCATCTCCTTTGCTTTGGTAACGGCTTTCAGGAAGCGCGGATATTCAACGGGCTTTATTATATAATCGGTTACGTTAAAATCAAATGCCTCGGCTGCATATTCTTTCTTCGATGTTATAAGTATTACCTGGGGTATATCGCGGAAGGTCTTAATAAAGTCGATGCCGCTCATTTCGGGCATTTCCACATCAAGCAGCAGCAGGTCGGGCTTTTCAGCTTTTATAGCATCAAGAGCCTCAACAGGGTTGGTATAAACCCCCGACAACGTAAGGAAGGACGTTTTCTCAACGCAATGTCGTACGGCTGCACGTGCTACTTCATTATCATCTATAATAATACACTTCATGGTAGGGTTTAACAATCCAAAAATAACAAATTCCGGCAATTTTATTTCTGATAAATGTAACCAATCATCGAATGAACGTTGCTACTCATCGGTTTCTGTAAGCGCGGGGCATCAAATGGTAGTAAAATTGAGTATAAAACAAATTAATCTTACGTAAAAATGAAAACAATTAAAAGAAATAGCATCTGGGTTGAAGAAACCAGGATAGGTACAATAATGATATTGATTGTAATTCTTTCAATGTTGTTTGCAGGTAAAGCATCAGCAGCGCCCACCACCACGGCAGCTAATACAAATAACTGTCTTGAGTCATGCTCGGCAGACTGTAATAATTTCAATGCCGTTATAAAGTGGAGCACAACCAGCGATATGGGCAATACGGTTTTTACCGTTGACCGCACCCGCGACGGTGTTCACTTTGAAATAGTGGCAACGTTAACAGCAGTTGCAGGCGATTCAAAACACGAATATTCAGTAGTTGACGAAACTCCTATGAGTGGTGTATATTATTACCGCATATCCGATTGCGATTCTACCGGTAAAACTACTTACCTGAACATGGTTGCATACACACCTTGCGAGAACGACCAGGTTATAGAAGCGTTTAACACGGGACGTGAGTTGTTTATACAGGTGAACGCCCCTAAACCCGACAGCACTTCAATAGTTCTTAAAGATATGAAGGGTAATGTGGTTATTTCTGAGAAACGAAAAGTATCGTTAGGCTTGAACAATTTCAGCTTAAAACCCAGTATTGAAAAAGGGGTATATGTACTGTCTATTAAATATGGCAAGTATAAACTGAATAAGGTATTGGCATTAGAGCCTGCAGTGGCTAAACAATAGGGGTTGGGTTCCGGGCACCTACAGGGGCAGGGGAGGCACAAAATGCCTCCTTTTGCTTTTTATGCCTTTTCATTCAGAAAGCCATTCGGGGCATTATTACCAATCATCGAATGAACCATACCACTCGTCGGTTTCCATGAGCGCAGGGCTGCAAACCGCCGTAAACTTGCATATATAAAACAAATTAAACCCAAGGTAAAATGAAAACAACAGAAACATACAAAAGCGACAAAAAGGAAACGAGTGTAGCTTTAACATTTGTAGCTATATTCTTCCTTTTATTATTAATGGCCGGAAAAGTATCGGCTGCACCTTCAGGAACCACTACCACAAACAGCAGCATTGAATCATGCTCGGCAGATTGTAATAATTTCAGTGCCGTTATAAAGTGGAGCACAAACAGCGATATGAGCAACACTATTTTTACTGTTGAACGTACCCGCGATGGTGTTCATTTTGAAACAGTGGCAACTATAACTGCCGCTGCAGGTGATTCAAAACATGAATACTCAGTAGTAGATGAAAGCCCCATGAATGGTGTTTCATATTACCGTATATCCGATAATGATTCTGCCGGTAAAACTACTTATCTGAACACGGTTACATATACTCCTTGCGAGAACGACCAGGTAATAGATGCATTTAACACGGGAAGTGACATATTTATACAGGTAAACGTGCTTAAACCCGACAGCAGCACAATAGTGCTTAAAGATATGAAGGGTAATGTGGTGGTTTCCGAGAAACGGAAAGTATCGGTGGGGTTGAACAATTTCAGTTTAAGGCCCAATATTGAAAAAGGGGTGTATGTACTGTCTGTAAAATGTGGCAAGTACAAACTGAATAAGGTATTCGTATTAGAGCCTGCAGTGGCTAAACAATAGGGGTTGGGGTTCCGGGCACCTACAGGGGCAGGGGGAGGCGAAAGCCTCCCTTTGTTTTTTTATGCCCTAATGCCTTTCGGCGCATAATTACCACTCATCGAATGAAAGCTACCAATCGTCGGTTTGAGTAAACGCAGGGGGTAAAAGAGGCGTAGAATTGTATATAAATAAACCTCGACAAAATGAAAACGAACACACGCACAAACACCGACGGCAGGTTAGAACTGGTAACTGTAATAACCTTCTTTATCATCCTCTTCTTTGTAACCATATTTTCGGACAAAGCTTCGGCGCAGGTAAATGGTAATTCGGGCCACTGCCGCCAATTCGATGGCAGCAGCACCAGTGTTACATTCAGTAATAACGATATGAACCTGGAATCGGGTAATACCATGACGGTTACCTGCTGGGTAAAGTCAATCAATTCTGCCAGTGAAGGAAACTGGGCCAACCTGGTTACCTTAAATAACTCTGCAAGTAATGGCGATGATGGGCAATTCTGGCTGCAACACAGCCAGTTAAATACTGTTTTTGAGTTTGCCGTAAAGAACAATGCAGGCACAAGAAATTATATACAGAGCGTTACCAATCCTACCGATGGTGTGTGGTACCATGTAGCCGGTGTATACGATGGCAGTTATTTAAAGATATATGTTAACGGTGTTATGGAGGCACAAACCTCCATGACAGGAACCATAAATTCATTCCTCAGCACCTATGCCCTCAATTTTGGCCAATGGGCTTATAACGGAGATAGCTACCGCCACTTTAACGGTGATATTGACGAGGTTACCATTTGGAACGTGGCCCTTACCCAAACGCAAATACGTACCTATATGTGCCAAAGTCTGCAAGGAACTGAAAGCGGCCTTATAGGTTACTGGAGGATGAATGAGACTAACAGCAATAAGGTTTATGACATGACCTCAAATGCCAGGACAGGTAAAGCCAGCGGAGGCAGTTCAACCATTGTATGGTCAGGTGCACCTATAGGCAACGCAAGCATTTATACCTATGGTGGTTCAAAGCTATCATTAAGCAATCCTACCTATGGCGATTCACTGGTGGTGAATAATTTCAGCTCTACTCCAACAGGTATACAGATTTACAGGATTGATACCACACCCAATACTACCGTACCTCCTTCGGGATATACTGCGGTGGCTAATAACTATTATTATGGAGTGTTTTTAATCGGTTCAACATCACCTACTTATGAAGTAAACTATTACTATAAATCGAATCCTGTGGTTACAGCCCCTTCTTATTTCGGGCTGGTTAAACGCAACGATAACTCAGTATTGACATGGACCGATGTAGCTGCCACACTCAACACAATGATATATGCCTTCCAGAAAACCGGGCAAAGCGGCAGGAATGAATATGTGCCTGCACTAACCAGGGGTGGACTGCCCATTAAACTGGCAAGTTTTAACGCACAACCCGAAGGCAACCAGGTTGACATTAACTGGGTTACAGCTACAGAAGTAGATAATAAGTACTTTACAGTGGAACGTACCACCGACGGAATTAATTATGATGCAATTGCCATTGTAAACGGAGCCGGAAACAGCGACCATGATATCAGCTATTCTGCAGTTGACCCAAACCCGTTGGAAGGTACTGCTTATTACAGGTTGCGCCAGACCGATTTTGATGGTAACACCCAGGTATTTCCTATTGTGGCAGTTACTTTCTCCGGTTTTGAAAATGTAAACAGTTACAATCTTGCCAATGTTTACCCCAATCCTTTCCGCAATAACCTTACCCTGAATATTGAGAGCGCTAAAAGCCAACAACTTACAATAAACATAATGAACGGAAATGGAATGGAAGTAGATACTTATACCATAAACTGTTCAACCGGTAGCAACACCTTTGAATATGGAAAAGCGAATATGCTTGCCGGTGGAATATATTTTATCTGCATAATAGATGCCAATGGCCTGAAAACAGTGCAAAAAATAGTAAAGCAATAGAGGAGGATAGAAGTAGTATACGCCCCTTAATGGGGCACAATGCGGGGGAGCAGCTATAAGGGGTTTTAGCTGTCTTCCCTGCTTTTTTTCTGGGATTTATCAGTCAAAAAAATGATTTGCATCAGCAATAGGTTAAGGTAATATAGCTACCTTGCATTTGAATTTATTGCTTTAATGCAATAAAAACCCCTACAAGTTGAAAATACAGAAGAAAGTAATTTATGTGTTCGCACTTGCATTCAGCGCATTGCTGTTTGTGGCGGGATTCTCAGTTTATAATACCCGCCTTGGTACTCACTCAGCCGAAATGATTTCGCATACGCAGGAGGTGCGTTATAATATTGAAAGAGTATTATCTATTAATACTGATATAGAAGATGCCGCAAGGGGATATGCGCTTTCGGCAGACAGTAAATTTGCCGATTCCTGTTATAAATCGGCTACATCACTTAACCAGCATCTTGAAAAATTAAGCGAACTGGTGAAAGACAACCCTGTGCAGGAACAGCGTTCGACTGAACTGGTTTCACTTGCCCGTAATAAGTCATTTTATGCTGCTCAGCAAATGGCAACTGAGCTATCAACTGACAGTAATGCAGCTAAAATACAAGCCATTGCCCGGCAAATGAAAGATGAAGAAAACAGGTTGCTTAGTGTGCGTTTTGCCGATAATCAATCGGCTGCCAAGCGCTCTGTTATTACAACCTTATTAAGCTGTATTTTTCTTTT
>Ga0206836_10032_pt1 | contig 43087 bp, 32 predicted proteins | sample Alteio_BWOrgCont_28_FD_152871 | JGI IMG/M metagenome (GOLD analysis project Ga0206836, IMG submission 152871) | Enriched cells from forest soil in Barre Woods Harvard Forest LTER site, Petersham, Massachusetts, United States -... | ecosystem: Environmental > Terrestrial > Soil > Temperate forest >...
GACAAGGCCAGCCATAACGATTTTTTGCGCGAGTGCAGCCATTGGCTCACTAACCCCCACAACAAACTACCCAGTGAAGCGCCTATATAGTGGAACATAACCGCTTCGCTTGAATCAATAGGGCCCGTTATATGCAGGTTCTTTGAGGCGTACTCTGAAGAGAAGGTAATAAGCACACCAATAACGTACCATACAGGTATACCCAACAGTATGCAGTATAGGTACTTAAAGAAACGTTCCGTGTTAGTGAACAGCATAAAGAAGTTGCCTTTACTTACTTCCTGTGCTTTTAATTTCGAAAACATGCCCGATTCACTAACATATATACGTAAAATAAGCAGCAATAAACCCTGTATGCCACCCACCAGGTAGGCAACGCTCCAGCTGAAACTTTTATTAATAGTGTAGCCGAACACGGCGCCCAGTATACCCACGAGCCCCACTATAGTGGTGCCATTGCCCCGTGTTTCTTTTGTCATTACTTCCGAAATAAGTGTAATGCCTGCCCCCAGTTCACCTGCAAGGCCAAGCCCGGCAAAAAAACGCGTGGTAGCATATTGCGTAATGTTTATCACGTAGGCATTCGCAATATTGGCAAGCGAATAAAGAAGTATGGTGAAGAATAATACAGAGAGCCTTCCTTTTTTATCGCCCAGTATGCCCCATATAATGCCACCGATAACCATGCCCAGCATCTGCATGTTTTGCAGAAATTTCCCTTGAATCGTCAGTTCATCGCCGCTGAAACCGAGCGCTTTAAGGCTGGGTACGCGCACTATATTGAAAAGGGTAAGGTCGTATATATCTACGAAATAGCCCAGTGCGGCTACAATTACTATAATGTTAAGCGTACGTGTTGTAAGATTCGACACAAATGTTCCTTAAAAAATTACTTTGCTAAAATAATCAGTTTTTCACCTGCATGGGCAAATTGGCTGCTGAAATGTTTTTATGTTTGCAATAATTATGCTCGATTACTTTGGGTTTACATTGCTTTTGTTTGCAGGGGCTTTAGCGGCTGGCCTGCTAGGCGCATTATCGGGCCTGGGCGGCGGGGTTGTTATAGTTCCATTGCTTACACTGGTTTTCCATGTCGATATACATTATGCTATAGGTGCATCGCTCATAGCTGTTATTGCCACATCATCGGGCGCAGCCTCGGCATTTGTAAAAGAAGGGTATTCCAACATACGCATTGCCATGTTTCTTGAAATGGCCACAACCATAGGCGCTATTGCAGGCGCTTTTGTGGCCGTTTACATGTCGCCTTCAACCATTGCCATTATATTCGGTTGCGTGCTTGTTTATTCCGCCATTACGGCCCGCAGCGAACCGAAATTTCCCGATAATTTTAAAAAGAGCCTGTTTGCCGAGAGGCTGAAAATGAACAGCCATTATCCCAGTATTAGCGGCCCGCAGAGTTATAGTGTTTACAATATTTTCGGGGGGTTTTCATTAATGACCGTAGCCGGAATGCTGTCGGGATTGCTGGGCATAGGCTCGGGAGTTATTAAAGTTGTAGCTATGGACAAAGTAATGAAGATACCTTTCAAAGTATCTACCGCCACCAGTAATTTTATGATTGGCGTTACCGCTGCAGCCAGCGCGGGTATATACCTGCATCGCGGCTACATCGATCCTGCCATATCCATGTCGGTTATGCTGGGCGCATTGGCCGGGGCCGTAATAGGAGCAAGGTATATGGTAAGGTTCAGGGTAAAAATGCTTCGGAACATATTTTCCATTATAATATTCGTATTGGCCATTGAAATGATTTATAACGGTATAACACACAAGCTGGGGTGAGCGAAGAAAAGCACAAATTCGGCGATACCGATATGGAACTGTTTATAAGCAGGCTGTTGCGCTATGGAGTTATTATAGCATCTGCCATTGTGCTTACGGGCTGCATAATATTCCTGGCAAGGCATGGAACTTCGCAACCCGATTACGGCAAATTTGTAGGCGAACCCAGCGAGTTCCGCAGCGTGGTAGATATTATTTCGTCGGTAATGAAGATGAGCGGCAAAGGGCTTATTGAATTCGGGCTACTGGTATTAATAGCCATTCCTATTTTGCGCGTTGTGCTTTCGGTAATTTCTTTCGCGGTAGAAAAAGACAGGAACTATGTAATTATTACATTAATTGTCCTGGCGCTTTTACTTTATAGTTTGCTGGGGCAGCAATAAAACATTTACGCTTTAGCGGTTTTTCCTCCAAACAGTTTCTTCACTTTATTCCACAGGTTTATATAAGCATCACGGTCGAACAGGGCTGAATCGTTAGCCGCTTTATAGGTAAGGAAAACTCCCAGGGGCATAAAAACAGCGATAGGCAGCCACATTCCTGTTGTTACGGTTAGTGCTTCTTCCATAGCCGATTTCTGGCAGATAATGGTAACTATATAATACACTATAAACAGTATAAGCGACATTACCACGGGCAGCCCCAGCCCGCCTTTTTTTATGATGGCTCCTAAAGGCGCGCCTATAAAAAACAGCATAAGGCACGAAATAGCGAAGGTGAATTTTTTATGCCATTCGGTGCGCATTCGTAATATCTGGTCGTTGGTTGAGGTCTGGTCATCGTCCCTCACTTTTACCTGTGCCATGGCATTGCGCACGGTTTGTATGGCATTGTCAATGGCGCTAGCCTTTGCCCCGTCGGCTGCCTGGCTTATGGGCCTAAGCTTAAGCGCGTTGTAACGGGTCGAACTATAAAAATTCCGGGAGAAGTCGGTATAAAACTGGTTTTTGTTTTTGGCCTGTAGTTTTGTCATGGAATCGGCCACATAGGTCAACTGTTTTATGTTCAGCATCTGCGATTGAGGGCTGTTCTTATATGCATCTTCGCTGGTGCGCATAAAGCGGAAACCTGAAAGGTCGAAATATAGAGTTTGCTGCTTGAAATTATTCACCATAAAAGGGTGGGTGGCATGCTGCGTTTCGTTTTCTATTAATTCCTGGTAAGTATTGCCATGATATAGTTCAAGGATAAGATAGTGCTGGTCGCTCGACATTTTCATTTTACCGTCCCTGGCCTTCACCATCTTGGTGTTACCTAAATCCGACGAATGGTCATAAATCATTACATCGTGAATGGTCTGCTGGTCCTGGTCTTTTTTACCAATGTATATGCTGTAATTATCAATGCCGTTGTAAAATACCTCCTGCTGAATATTCAGCGCCGGTTTGGCCGAGCGTATGTCGAAAAGCACGGAGTCTTTTTTCAACATTACCCAGGGCAATACGTTGTTGGCAAAGAAGAAAGCGCCAATGGAAATTACGAATATAAGTACTATAAGCGGCGACATTATTTTTGGCAGCGACAGCCCCGCCGCTTTCATGCTCGCCAGTTCATTATTCTCTGCCAGGTTACCGAATGTCATGATTGATGCCAGTAATATAGCCAGCGGCAGCCCCATGGGCATAAGGGTAAGGGTAACCATACCCAGCAGTTTTATAATAATATAAAGGCCAAGGCCCTTGCCCACTATATCGTCAATATAAATGTAGATGAATTGCATAAGCAGCACGAACAGGGCAATAGCAAGGGTTAGCGCCAGCGGCCCTATAAACGACTTGAGCATGTACTTATAAAGTACTTTCATAGACTGTAAAGATACCTGAAAAACGAAAAACAGGGCCGTAGAGTATATTGTTGGGTTATTTTTTACTTTTGTCTTTCTCAAAAGCATGATAAATAATAAGAAGATAGTAGTTGTGCTGCCCGCATACAATGCCGAGCAGACCTTGGAGCAGACTTATAAGGAAATACCCTTTGATATTGTCGACGAGGTGGTGCTGGTTGATGATGCCAGCCGCGACAATACCGTGCAGGAGGGGCAACGCCTGGGTATAAAGCACATTATCCGCCATGAGCAGAATAAGGGCTACGGAGGCAACCAGAAGACCTGTTATAATAAGGCCCTTTCTATTGGAGCCGATATAGTTATTATGCTGCACCCCGATTACCAGTACACCCCCAAACTTATTCCCTCCATGGCTTTCCTTATTGCCAATGATGTGTACCCGGTGGTGCTGGGTTCGCGTATTTTAGGTAAAGGAGCCTTGAAAGGCGGCATGCCCATGTATAAATATATATTCAACCGGTTTTTAACGCTTTCGCAGAACATACTTATAGGCCAGAAACTTTCAGAATACCATACAGGCTACCGTGCTTTCTCTCGCCAGGTATTGGAAACCATACCTTACGAGCGTTGCTCCGACGATTTTGTGTTCGATAACCAGATGATATCGCAGATATTTTATGCCGGCTTTGATATTGCCGAAGTAACCTGCCCCACCAAATATTTCGAAGAAGCCTCATCTATAAACTTCAGCCGCAGCACTACCTACGGACTTGGCGTACTGAAAACCTCGTTCACCCACTTTTTCAATAAAATGGGCATAGGGCACTCCAAGCTTTATGAAATGAAAAAGAGGGGCTAAGCCTGCTCTAAAATTCTTAATTTTACACTCTCAATTCTAAAACTTGTTTGCCATGTCGAACGCATTTTATAAAGTACCCCCCGCAAAAAATGAGCCTGTAAAATCTTACGCACCCGGCACACCCGAACGCGCAGAGTTGCAGGAAACGCTACGCCGCTTTATGAAAGAACATAAAGATATACCTATGCACATAGGTGGTAAAGAAATACGCACAGGTAAAACAGTCGACATTAGGCCACCGCATAACCACAGGCATGTGGTGGGGCAGTACCATAAAGGAAACGCGACGCATGTAAAAAAGGCTATTGAAGCCGCCAATAAAGCCAAAGAAGAATGGAGCCATATGCCATGGGAACAGCGAGCCGCTATATTCCTGCGTGCAGCCGATTTAATGGCTGGCCCTTACCGTGCAGCTATGAATGCCGCTACCATGATTGGCCAATCGAAAAACGCTTTCCAGGCTGAGATTGATGCCGTATGCGAGCTGGTAGATTTCTTCCGTTTCAATGTACAATTCATGACCGAGATATACCACCAGCAACCCGAGTCTCCGGCTATGACCTGGAACCGCACCGAGCACCGCCCGCTGGAAGGATTTGTATTCGCGCTTACCCCGTTTAACTTTACATCTATTGCCGGTAACCTGCCTTCAGCCCCTGCGCTTATGGGTAATACCGTAGTGTGGAAACCATCGAACACGCAGATTTACGGGGCGAACATGATAATGGAGATTTTTGAAAAAGCAGGATTGCCTCCGGGCGTAATCAATCTTGTGTATGCATCGGGCCCTGAAGTGGGCGATGTGGTTTTCTCTCACCGCGATTTTGCAGGTATTCACTTTACAGGCTCTACCGAGGTATTTAATGGCATTTGGAAAACAGTTGCCAATAATATTGATGTATATAAAACATACCCGCGTCTTGTAGGTGAAACAGGTGGTAAAGATTTTCTCATTGCTCACTCTTCAGCCGACCCTAAAGCGGTGGCAGTTGCATTATCGCGTGGGGCTTTTGAATACCAGGGACAGAAATGTTCTGCTGCATCGAGGGCATATATACCTGCATCGATGTGGAAAGAGGTGAAACAATATTTGCAGGAAGATTTGGCATCGTTCAAAATGGGCGATGTGGAAGATTTCGGCAACTTCATAAATGCTGTTATCGATGAAAAATCGTTCGATAAAATAAGCGGATATATATCTGCTGCTAAGAAAGATAAAAAGGCGACAATAGTAGCCGGAGGAAAATCAGATAAATCGACCGGATACTTTGTACAGCCAACGGTTATTCAAACAGTTGACCCTTACTATACCACCATGTGCGAAGAAATCTTCGGCCCTGTACTTACCATATATGTGTACGACGACAGAAGGTTCTCGCAAACATTAGATATTGTAGATAAAACGTCGGGTTACGCCCTAACGGGTGCCGTTATGGCTAACGACCGTAACGCTGTTCTGCTGGCAACTCGCAAGCTAACGCATGCGGCAGGTAACTTTTATATAAACGATAAACCTACAGGTGCAGTAGTTGGACAACAACCTTTCGGTGGCGCCAGAAAATCGGGTACTAATGATAAAGCAGGTTCAATGATTAACCTGTTGCGGTGGGTATCGCCGAGAAGTATAAAAGAAAATTTTGTGCCTCCTACCGATTACCGTTATCCTTTCCTGCAGGCTGATAAGAAGAAATAACATTTTCGTACACTTCTTCCAGTTTAGCGGCTATTACCTTTTCCGAGTATTTGCTCCGGGCATCTTCACGCAGTTGTACGGGGTTAAATGTGGCATAACGGTTATATATTTCCACAAGCTTATCCTTCATATCGCTTACGTCATTCAATTGGCAGGTGAGCCCGTTACGTTCATTAATAAAATCTTCAGGCCCGCCGCAACGGGTTGTCAGCACCGGGTTGCCACGGTATAAAGCTTCCGCAGCAGCCATGGAAAAACTTTCTTTTTCCGATGATATAACCACCACATTGGAATTATCTAATAGTGCAATTATTTCATTCGGGTCCTTATAGCCCGCCATTTGAACTTGTTCCTGTATGCCCAGCGATGCAATAAGCTGATTTAACTCGCCCTCCAGTTCTCCGGTGCCGGCAATAATAAGCCTTACCTCATCACTGCCTTTAAATGCTTCGGCAAAAGCGCGTATAAGTATATCCTGCCGTTTACGCTGCCTGAGCTGGCCTATATTTAAAAAATAAAACGGCTTTGTCTTTTTAGGAAACGCAGGCAAAGGAATATCGGCAAAATCGTTATTAATCATATTGGGCAGGGTAATGAACGGCACCCCGAAAAGTTTTGAATTGAATGCCGCGTAATAAGTGCTTACCGCTATGCGGCAGGCTGCGTTTTCTATCATGGCCTGCCTTTCTTTTTCCGTTTCGTATACGGTAAAATGGTCCACCTTATCTATAAACATGGAATGTTCGGTAATAACATAGGGTATGTTAAACACACGGTGCAGGTGGTAGGTAATGTATGAGTAATCGGCTAATCCGTGGTGATGAATAACATCGGGTTTGCCGTTCTGCTTTATATATTTCCTGAAGTGCTTTTCAATGTGCGCCAGGAAAGCTTTTTTCTGCACCTGTATAGGGTCCGGTGCAAAGCGTGTAGGTAATAATCTTACAAAATCTAACCGGTGGGGAATGATATTTCTTCCGGGCACCCATATGTTGAATTTTTCGCCTTTCAGTTTTTTCTGCAGCCACACCATAAGGCTGAAATAGCGGCACATAAACAGGCCCACTTTGTGTCCGTTGTCAATCAAGGCGTCGGCCTGGTTACGCACTACCATGCCGCCTGTACGTCCCGGCACAGGGTACCATGTAGATAATATAACTATGTGCAATTTTTTACCTGGCACCCCGCAGATGATTTATTTTTCTTTTCGTTCTGAAATGCAGCCAGTTGATACATCCTGCAACAGACTTCGCTCTTTCAAGGCCGCTTTTTTCCTCTTCAATAACGCGATAGTCTTTTATATCAAGTATAGGGTAGGCTTCTTTTGCAAATTTAAACTCTTCGGGCGTAAAAACAAGGGTTCCTCTTCTCAGGAAAAAATTCCTCACCATATTCAATGTGGTTTCCTTACCCGGGTATTTGGGGAAAGTATAGGTATAAGAAGGGTTAATGGTATAGCGCGATTCCAGCAGAGAGGCAACATCATTCATATTATTCAGTAAGGCAAAGTGTCGCAGTACAGTTGCATATTCATTATCAAATTCATCTCTCTTCCCCGTCGATTTCGATTCACTGTGGGTGCGGAAATATACCAGCACATCATCAATGCTCAGTGTATTATCGGTTCCATATTGCTGAATATATTTTATCCACAGCTCGCGGTCCATTATATAATGCAATCCTGTATTCAGCGGCATAAACTCGGCCATGACACTGCGTCTGAAAAAAGTGGAAGGCTGGTTTATATCGGGAAAACGCAAATGATAATTGAGATTCTTTTTCTCCGTGACAGTAGGTTCTGTTTTTCGCTCTTTTCCTTTTTCATCAAATATTATGGTGCTTCCGGCCACTACATTTACAGTTGGATTTGAAAATGCCTTGCTCACGGCCTGCAATGCACCCGGTGCATAATAATCATCGCTGTTCAACCAGCCGATTATTTCTCCTGTGGCTTTGGCAAAACCTTTGTTTACGGCATCGGCCTGGCCCTTGTCGGGTTCACTTACCACGTATGCCAGTTTATTCTTGTGTTTTTCAAGAACAGATTTGGTATTGTCGGTGCTGCTACCGTCAATTATAATGTGTTCGGTATCCGGGTATTGCTGGCTGATAACGGAGAGTATATTTTGTTCGAGGTAGCGCCCCTGGTTAAAACTGGGGGTTATAATGGTAATTCTCGCTTGCATTTTTTACAATCCCTGCAGCTCGTCGAGTATAATATGTAATACAGCCGAGTGGAAATTTTCCACTATACCATAGCTACGGGTAGCTGATGGAACAACAATATTTACGTCGCCAAGCTTGGCCAGCGAGTTTTCGTTGGTGAAACCGCTAAGGGTTATCACCTTTCCTTTCATCTCTTTGGCTTTCTTTACGGCGTTCAGTATGTTTTTCGATTCGCCCGAGCTGCTTATGGCAACCAGCAAATCGCCGGGCATAAACTGCGCTATAATCCATTCTTCCATGGCGCGTTCCCAGCCGTAGTCGTTGCCGTAGCAGGTAATCATGGCCGCGTCGGTAAACGACATGGTATGCTTGCGGCCCATCTTCATATAGTCTTCCATCATGTGCGAGCAGATGGAGTTGGAGCCACCGTTGCCTAAAAAGAAAATGCGCTTGTGGGCGCGTACAAGTTCCAGTGATTTTTCGAGTGCCGGTTTAAGCTCAGGGTTGGCAAAATGCGCGGCAAACTCTTTTTGGTATAAATCAAGTTGTTTCATAAATCGATTTTCAGGTTATAAGGGTGCAAATTTAGGCAATTCTGAGGACTTTAATGAAAAGATTTTCCTACCTAATAAAATATCGGAAACCTAAACAGGCTTGAAGAATACCCATATCCATATACATTGCATAGTTAGAAATAGAACTGCTTGAACTTCCGGTTGGTGGTGGCAAATAATAATAGGAAAATGTATTTACCACCCCATGTGGAAAATGTACCTCAGAATAAAGAAAACTAAGTGAGAAGTCTATACTGAACCATTTATTGCTTTTTATTGTAAACCCCATTTCAGCAAGAAAAGCAACACCATTACCCATGCCAGGGATTTCTGAACCAGAAGTATAACCTATTGGCGATCCGTCTTCAAAGAAACTATTCCCGGGATTATTTATATTGCAACTTACCGCACCAAACATTAGCAGGAAATATGTGTTAAAGAATGAATCCCTTGGTTTTGTCGCAGCATAGAAACCTGCCATATATTCATACACTTGATCGTGCGGAGGGTTAATATCCATTCCCGTTTTTGCAGCAAACCCAAAATGAGTTTGAGGTATATAAATGCCCGTCAAATCAAAATGCCCACCTGGTAATGCAAATCCCGAAACTTTTGAATATTCCTGGTAATAGTAAGAAGAACTTAGAGACTTATAATCGATAAAGGGGGAACTAATACCTGCATTGAGAATTAATACGAAATGTCGAGGCAAAGTGTCTTGTTTTACCCAAGTAATCATTTCAGTATTATTTGCAACTGATTGCTGCCCAAAACAATGTATGTATGTAAATAATGGGAAAAGTAAAATAATTTTTTTCATTACGTAATGGCGATAGTGCTAATTGTGAATGCGATAATAACGAAATGGTAGAGCGAATTATTGCCATAAAGGTAGGAAAAATTGGGGGTAAACAAACTATCAGAAGTTATTAACTACCCGCCCGGCTTTTTATTATTTTTATAACCTTTGCAACACAATGGCTAAAACCGCAGTAAAAGAGGCTTCCGACACCCCTTTAATGAAGCAATACCAAGGCATTAAGGCGAAATACCCCGATGCGTTGTTGTTGTTCCGCGTAGGCGATTTTTACGAAACTTTTGGCCAGGATGCCGTTAAGGCTTCGGCTATATTGGGCATAGTGCTTACACGCAAATCGTTGGGGAATAACGGTAATACCGAGTTGGCTGGGTTCCCATACCATTCGCTTGATATTTACCTGCCCAAACTGGTGCGTGCCGGTCACCGTGTTGCTATATGCGACCAGCTGGAGGACCCAAAAATGGTGAAGGGGATTGTGAAGCGCGGAATAACTGAACTGGTTACTCCCGGTGTTTCATATAACGATAAAGTACTACAGCATAATGTCAATAACTTTTTGGCCGGTGTTTACTGGCACGATAAAAAAGCGGGCGTGGCTTTCCTCGACGTGTCTACCGGTGAGTTTTTAGTGGCGGAAGGAGATAAGGATTATGTGGAGAAATTGTTGCAGAGCTTTCAGCCGACTGAAGTGCTTTTTCCCAAAGACAAAAAGAAAGAATATAGCGAAACATGGGGAGAGAAGTTTTATAACTATCCCCTTGATGGTTGGATATTTACCGAAGACTACGGACGTGAAACCCTGCTGAAACATTTCGGGACAAAGTCGCTAAAGGGCTTTGGGGTTGAAGGTATGGGCGAGGCTATTATAGCCGCAGGTGCTGTGTTGCATTATTTAGCCGATACCCAACATGATAAGGTTCAGCATATAAATAAAATTGCCCGCATTGAGCGTGAGCATTTTATGTGGCTCGATGAATTTACCATACGCAACCTTGAACTGATACAGCCTTTACATGATAGGGGCAGGTCGCTGATGGAAGTGCTTGATAAAACATCTTCGCCAATGGGTTCGCGCCTGCTGCGCAGGTGGATAACCTTTCCGCTGAAAGAAAAATCGTTGATAGAAGAAAGACTCGATGTGGTTGATTTTTTACTGGCTCATGAGGAGTTTGCAGAGAAAACTGACCAGCAGATACGAATGATTGGCGACCTGGAACGTATTATTTCCAAGGTGGCTGTGGCGCGTATATCGCCAAGGGAAGTGATACAACTAAAAAATGCGTTGCGTTCCATTGAAATTATTCAGCATGATTGTGTGCTGAGTGAAAACGGGCATTTGAAAAAAATAGCTGAGCAGTTCAACCCGTGTAAAAGCATGTCGGAGCGCATAGAGGCAGAAATTATGCCCGACCCGCCTGCTTTGGTAAACAAAGGCAATGTAATTGCTACGGGCATTAATGCCGAACTGGATGAGTTACGAAAGATTGCCTTTTCAGGTAAAGATTATCTGGTGCAGATACAGCAGAGGGAAATTCAACGGACTGGAATCGCGTCGTTGAAAATAAGTTTCAATAATGTTTTTGGTTATTACCTTGAAGTAACTAATGCGCACAAAGACAAAGTACCTGCCGACTGGATACGCAAGCAGACATTAGTGAACTGTGAGCGTTATGTTACCGAAGAGCTAAAACAATACGAAGAAAAGATATTAGGCGCGGAAGAAAAAATACTGGCGCTGGAAGAAAGGCTTTATAATGAGCTGGTGTTGGCGTTATCTGATTACGTGGTGCCTGTACAGTTAAATGCTACACTGGTCGCCCGCCTCGATTGCCTTATATCGTTTGCTAAAGTGGCTAAGAGAAATGGCTACATACGCCCGCATATAAAAGATGATACCAGCATTGATATAAAAAACGGAAGGCACCCTGTAATAGAACAGCAATTGCCTCCCGGAGAAAGTTATGTATCGAATGACGTATACCTTGATAATGAAACACAGCAGATAATTGTAATTACCGGCCCCAACATGTCGGGTAAATCGGCTTTACTGAGGCAGGTAGCGCTTATTGTAATTATGGCACAGACAGGTTGTTTTGTTCCGGCACAACATGCTGAGATTGGCATAGTAGATAAGGTATTTACCAGGGTAGGAGCATCTGATAATATTTCGTCGGGCGAGTCGACTTTTATGGTGGAGATGAATGAAACGGCCAGCATACTGAATAATATTTCGAACCGCAGTCTTATTTTACTTGATGAAATTGGCCGCGGCACAAGTACATACGATGGTATAAGTATTGCATGGGCCATAGTAGAATATTTGCATGAGCACCCCGATGCAAAAGCCAAAACGTTATTCGCCACACATTATCACGAGTTAAATGAAATGGCGGCGCTCTATAAACGGGTGAAGAATTTTAATGTGTCGGTGAAAGAAGTTGGCAACAAAGTAATTTTCCTGCGAAAATTAGTACAGGGCGGAAGTGAACATAGCTTTGGTATTCACGTGGCACGCATGGCGGGTATGCCGGTAAAAGTGGTTCAGCGCGCATCGGAAGTATTGAAACAATTAGAGAATACCCACAGCCCTGCTTTATTAAATGAAGAAGCCAAACAGGTAAAGAAAGATGATGATTATCAATTAAGTTTCTTTCAACTCAACGACCCCTTGCTGGAACAGATACGTGAAGAGGTTCAGAATACCGATATAAATTCACTGAGCCCTATTGATGCTTTACTGAAGCTCAATAAAATTAAGAAGCATATAGAAGGGAAGTAACGTGATAAGGTAATGCCATTGCTCAACTATTCAAATCATGGGATTAGACAGTGTAGAACTTGTGATGGATTTTGAGACTTTTTTCAATTTTAAAATGCCTGATGTGGTGTCTGAAAAATTGCGAACAGTGCAGGATGCTGTGAGCTATATTTCAAGCCAAATTACATTTGTTAATGCCGGAGTTGATATAAAATCTGATGTAGCAAAACAATTGGCACGGGGTTTGGACATTGCTATTTCCGATATTAATTTAAGTGATAAAATAGATAACCTTATTCCTTGCAACAATGAAGAGGGTTGGATAGACCTTGCATCGAAACTCTCTTATAGCATACCATTTCCATTTCCCCATGGTAAATTTAATAAGTATCTGGACAAGCTATTCCCTTCAAACAGAATCGACTACCAAAATACTACGGTAGATAGATTCTTAGACTTGATTTGCGCGGTTAATTATAAGAAGCTTATAGTGCCTGGAAAGATTCAAAATGAATATGAAGTGCTGATTGGGGTAATGGGACTTACGATAGATAAACTCGGCGTTGATCCCTACGACGTATTCGCTACCAGTAATTTTGTAAATGATTTAGGACTGGATTAATTAAATCTTAACAATTTTTTTATCTTCCCATACGCGCAGCTTTATCAGCTGCTTTCTTGCACTCATCGGCATAGCCCTGTGCATCATCAACGCCAAGGTCGGCTGCTTTCTGGAACATTGGGCATGCATCCTGTCCCATTTTTTGCTGGTACAAAGCTATTTTGTAATAGGCATCGCCATAGCTTGGCTTAATACGTATAATCTGCTGGTAGTCAAATTGAGCCGATGCCTCTTTATCCATATTCTCGCATGCTTCGGCACGGTGAACGTATGCGTCAATAAATCCGGAGTTCAGGCCAATGGACCTGGAAAGGTCCCTGAAGGCCATGTCCCACTTCTGTTTTTCTTCCCATAACAGGGCCCTGCGGTAATAAAGCTGGGAGTTATTTGAATCTATAGACAGTGCGGTTGTGTAGTCCATCATAGCCGAATCCGGTTTGCCTATACCATCATATGCAGCACCCCTGTATACATAATAGGTGGCTGAATCAGGGCAGAGGAGCACAGCCATATTCAGATTTTTCAGTGCTTCCGGGTACTCTTTCAGGCCAACCGCATTTTTGCCATCGCTGAAATATTGCGCGCCACACATCCAGCAGAACCCCATGGTGTAAGCATCCTTAGCGGCTCTCATAGTGTCACTATAATGCTTGGCTTTTCCCAGGTAAATGCATGAGCCAACTTTATCGCCTTTTTCTTTTTTCAGCAAAGCCGCCTGGTAGTATGCCTCGGCATATTTATGGTCAACGCGTATGGCCATAAGGAAATCGGTATAGGCACTGTCTTTTTTACCAAGTAAAAGCCTGGCTTCGCCTCTTTCGCAAAAACCTTGTGCCCACACATGGGTAAAGGTGAAATTAGGAAACAACTCGCCTTTCTCGAAAGGGCTGCAGGTATCGTAGGTAGCTACCTTTTTCAGATATGCGGGCAGCTTATCGCTTAAGGAATGAATATAATTGGTATAGTTGCTTTCAGCAGAGGTGTAATTCTTGGCCATCATAGAGCCTTGAGCGGTTTGCAGGGCCACATCGTCCTGGGCGCTGACATGTAATGATGTAAGTAGGAGTATAACCGGAATAAACTGTAAATATTTCTTCATGCGGCAAAGAGATTCGTAGCTCACAAATCTAATAAATCCCCTTTACTCCCGTATTAATTTTTATTCACATGCCAATAATCAGAATTCCTGCAGGCGCTGCCCCACATTCCAGCGGAAGGAAAACTGCACAATTTTATCATCGCTGTTATATGCCTTATCATCACTTATTTCTTTACGGTCGGTAAGGCTTAAATCAATAAACATATTATGCTTTAACTGGTAGGTTGCGGTAAAGCTTAAATAGGTAATGGTAGTAAAATAACCTTGTGTAATTACATTGTTGTAATTATCAGGGTGCTTGTTATAATCAATCATAATATTGCTACCATAATCGCTTTTGGCCGAATCGAGCCCGATGGCTGTATAAAAAGCCTTGGCGGTGAACGAAAGTTTATAGGTTGGCTGGAACCTTAAAACTACTATGTTCTCGTAAAAATTGGCTCCATTAGGGTCGGCCAGAGGCTGGTCGTAGTTTGAATAATTGGCGTAATATGAGTAATCGGTTGTTTTTGAAAACGAGAAGTGGGTATATGTATAAGGGCGCACCACGTTAAACTCGTATTGCAAATCGAGGTTTTTTATGCCAAATACATCAATGTATTTAAGCCCCATTTGCAAGGCCTGTTTATCGCCCCACCATCCGCTGGAATCTTTAATTTCATCGAGGTTGAATTCATCGATAAAGAAGGTTCCGTAAAGTGAAAAGTGGTGCAGGAAATTCCATTTCCAGGTAATGCCAATGTGGTCCTTATCGGGTGCGCCCAGGCCGTTTTCAGCGGCTTTGTAAAAAATAATGGGGTTCAGGTAAGTGAAATCGTAGCCCCGGTTATGAATGGTGTCGGTGTTTCCGAAGGTTATACATTCAAATAAGCCTATGTTGAAGTTTTTCGAAACGTTAAAGCTCAGGTAGTGCAGTGCCATATATTTCTGCGGGTAAAACACATCGCCCTGCACATTGCCTATAGTGCCCACCACATCGGCGGTCATTTTGGCCCATACGTTTATGTAATCAAACTTCCATATTTTGGTATCTATCTTCCAGAAGAGGTAGCTGGGTGAATAATCGGACAACATGAGCGAACGGTAACCGTCGCCAATAAAATTTTTATCCTGCCCGAATTGTGTAGTTATATGCCTGGTAAGGTGGAAATCGACATAACCGTTGAAGTCATAAAAATCGTATCCCCCGGTTTTGTAAGTCTGCCAGTAGCCTTCGCCGGGAACAACGCTGGTAGCTTTAACACGGTTATTTACATATTGCGGAAAATAAGCCTGGTTATCGGTAAGGAAAGTGTAAAAACCAATTTTGTCATCTATAGAGCCCCTTACTTCAACACCTCTTGTATTTATAAACGTAGTTTTCTTTTTCGACGAATCCATTTCACTGCCATATGACAGGTATAGCACAGGATTTACCTGGCATTGAAATCCTTTTGTAGTCGCCTCGTAAAAATCGTTCTTCTTTTTATACAGGCCCCATATAAAAGGCTTATTGCTTTTACCTGAATCTTTTACATTGCTCCATTCCCAGTTATCATCGCGCAGGTATTGTATATCCTTTTTGTCCACTTTTGAAAAACGGGCGCTGTCTTTCGAAAGCGAGTCGGCCAGTTTGGCTATATCTTTCCTGAAATAAGGTTTTATATTGGTGTATATATCGCCCGATGTTCCACCTTTAATATCAAGCCTGTCAATAAGGTGGTAATAATCGTAATCGATGGGGGCATAAACGCTTTGCGCTTTTGCCGTTAATGAATAAACTAAAAAGAACGCGATAAAGTAATGTAGTTTATGCTGCATATTTAAGTGTTGAAGTTATTTGCGTAAAATAGTTACAAATCCTTTTTTTACTTCGCGGTTGGCAAGGGTTAGCAGGTAGTAGTAAGTGCCATCGGTAGCATTACTGCCCGTCCAGTCGTTATGGTAGTCTGTCGAATGATATACCACATCGCCCCAGCGGTCGAATATTTTAAGGTTGGTATTGGGATACTTATCAAGGTTCGCAATAAAAAACACATCGTTTGCGTCGCCGCTGCCCGGTGTAAATACGTTAGGCACTACCACATCGCAGGGGTTAATATTTACAATTACTGAGTCGTTATTGTAAGTGCAGGCCCCGGTTACCAGCATTTTTACCTGCTTAGGTCCCGAGGTGGGCCAGCTTACTACATACGGGCCACCCAGGCTACCCGATTGCACAACTCCGCCATCGAACTGCCAGGTATAAACATCGCTGGCATCGTTAATGGGGAATGAAATGCTTACCTTATCGTTAGGGCATATAGAATCGACCGGAACGGTTGAAATGTTCAAGGGGTTTGTTCCTCCGCGGAAGGTACCACCGGCCAGGAATACGCCTGAATCGTAAAAAGGATCATTAGCGTCGGCAATGGCAATGCGGATATGATAAGTTTGTCCGCATTGCACTTGCGACAAAGCTTTTATAACTGTAGTAAAACCGCCATACCCTACCGTAGTGCCACTGTCGTTATCAACGTAATATTTCGAATTGCTGTTGCAGCATGCCCCGCCACAGTGGCTTTCTGCAGCACAGTTCCCGTTAATAGTATTAATTGAAATAGGTATTGCGGTACTGGGTACAAGGGCTATGTTTTGCTGACCCACAATTCCGGGCCCGCTGATAAAGAAAGCGAACACATCGTTCACCTTACAGCATGTGAAGGCAGGATATTCCTGCGAACCGAAAGCGAAGTCGAAGCTTACCGTGTCGGCAAAAGGAACGAAATCGAATTCAAGTATACAGGCATCGAAAGTGGAGTCGCCGCAAATGGCAGTCAGCGCCGAATCGCCCGGCAACCTGTTATCTACGCCCCTGTTTAAAGGGTTGTAAGCGCCTGCCGCAACTTCTACGCTGCCTGTTGTCATAAGTACCCCATTGGCAATGCCTATATTCGATTTTGTGCCGTTAAAATAACCAATGGCATGCGCGGCTCCGGTATATTTAATATTCGACACAATTATGCTGTTGCCAAGCAATACATTCTTTACGAGCTCGTCAGGGGTGTAGGTGTTAGTGTCGACAATAAGCTGGGCTTCTGCTTTGTAAAAGCAAAATGAAAATAATAACGATAATATAGCACTGCGTTTTAGGCCCATAGCATGCGTAAGGTACAAAGTTAAAAAATTATATGCGGAGAAAGGAGCAGAAGTTGCATATTTGTGAACAGTTTATTATCGCCATACCCAAAAAAATACAATATGAAACAGGTAAAAGAATATGTAAACGCCAACAAGCAGCGTTTCATCGACGAACTTATTGAGTTATTAAGCATACCATCGGTAAGCGCCGACCCTGCTTACAAGAAGGATGTTGCCCGCACGGCAGAGTGGGTTAAAAAATCGCTGCTCGACGCAGGGGTTGATAAAGCCGAGGTTATACCCACCGCCTTTCACCCTATAGTGTATGGCGAAAAGATTATTGACAAGAAATTACCAACTGTAATGGTGTATGGCCATTATGATGTGCAGCCGCCCGACCCGCTTGATTTGTGGACCTCGCCACCGTTTAAGCCGGTTATAAAAAACGGCAAGATTTATGCCCGTGGCGCCTGCGACGATAAAGGGCAGATGTACATGCATGTGAAGGCATTTGAGCTGATGATGCGCAACAAAATGCTGCCCTGCAATGTGAAATTTTTGATAGAAGGCGAAGAAGAAGTAGGTTCGGAATCGCTGGGCGTTTTTGTAAAGAAGAACAAAGCCAAACTGCAATCGGACGTAATACTTATTTCTGATACCGATATTATTGCCAACGATATACCATCTATAAATGTTGGGTTAAGAGGGTTAAGCTATGTACAGGTAGAAGTTACCGGCCCTAACCGCGATTTGCATTCGGGGGTTTACGGAGGGGCTGTGCCGAATCCTATTAATATATTGTGCGAAATGATTGCATCGTTGAAAGATAAGGACGGGCATATTACCATACCTGGTTTTTATAAGGATGTAAATAAGGTTTCGGATAAAGACCGTAAAGAACTTGCCCGTGCGCCTTTCAGCCTGAAGGAATACAAGAAAGACCTGGGAATTGATGATGTAATTGGTGAAAAAGGATACACTACCCCTGAGCGTACTTCTATACGCCCGACCCTCGATGTAAACGGAATATGGGGTGGCTATACGGGCGAAGGCTCCAAAACGGTGATAGCATCGAAAGCATACGCTAAAATATCAATGCGCCTTGTACCTAACCAATCACCAGACAAGACAATAGCGCTATTCACAAAGCATTTTACAAAAATAGCCCCCAAATCGGTGAAGGTGAAAGTTATTCCTTTCCACGGAGGCGACCCCTTGCTGCTCGATACTAAATTTGTAGGCTATGCCGCTGCTGAAAAAGCCATGATTACTTCATTTGGCAAAAAGCCGATACCGGTAAGGGGTGGTGGTAGCATACCTATTGTTGCATTATTTAAAAAAGAACTGAAAACCGATTCTATATTGTTTGGCTTCGGGCTTAATTCTGATAATATACATTCGCCAAATGAATCGTATGGTATTTTCAACTACCTGAAAGGTATTGAAACTATTTCACTTTTCCACCAGTACTATGCTGAGATGAGGAAGAAGAAGTAGGGGGAGTTGAATAGATTTCTCACACCGACTTTGTCGGTATTCGAAATGACAGGATGGGTTATAAGATTTATTGAGAATCAGGGGTGGTAAATCCCACCCTGATTCTCTTTTTTTGTACATTAGCTTAAATTGTCATTTCTCTCCGCCAAGTTGGCGGAGAGAAATCTAACAAACGGCGTTAAGGAGAAAGAATAATGAAACCACTGATAAAAATAGGATTTTGTATTCTATTATTATGTTCAACTTTAGGTGTATTCGCTCAATCCGATAGTTCTAAATTCTCTTTTATAGGAGTAAATGGGGGAATAGCCGTGCCTTTAAAATCATTTGCACCTTTTTCTTCTGTTTTTCCTGATAGTAAAGCCTCCTTAGGATATACCGTTAATATTACTGTTGAATATCCAATTAAAAATTCACGGATAGGGATAATTGGATTATTAAGCTATGGACAAAATAAATTTAATCCTATTTCATTTAGCCCAAGTGGGGGAGGATATTTGTATGACAGTTCCCGTTATGGTAATTTTAATGAACTTACTATTCAAGGCGGCATTTACTTACCTTTATCATCGAAAGACAATGTGTTTAATTTTCACGTTTTAGGTGGAGTATTGTTTTTTACATTTCCTGAAACTATGTATTCAGAAAACTATTATTACCCAAGTTATGCTTATAATGAAACCTATAGAATTAATTCTGCGAACATTATGGGGCTTACATTTGACATGGGCTTTGGCATCAAAGGTTATATAAATCAAAAGTTATTATTTGCATTGAGCATAGATACCTTCTTTTCTGAAAAAAGTAATTGTATAACGGGTTTAACTAATTATCAGGCAGGAACTAATACATATTTCTCATCACTAAATGTTTTCCTTTTCAATATTACAACTGGTTTAGCCTATGTGATTGGCAAGTAGCTTTCCTTTTACCAATACTTAGTGTAATTTATTGACAATCAATACAGTAATTAACTATTTTCCATTCTTTTTGATGCTCAACTACCACCAATGTTAATTTATCGTTAAATAAATAAGGGCTTTATTGCCTTTATTTTCGCTGAATTGGTCAAAAAACGGGGCTTGTTCATAATATAAGAGGACGAAAAAGTTGGTTAATTGGCTAAAATGAATACATTTGCGCCGTACTGATTCGTCTTTTTCTAACATACCCTTAATTAAAATGAAAAAAGGAATACTAAATCGTTCCCTTAAAGGCTTTATTGCTTTTCTGTTTTTATGCAATGGAACACTTATTGCGCAAACCGATTCTTTCCATTTTACAAAAGATGGCAAGCTAAAAGGACAAGACTTTGAAGAAGTTAACGCTTACTGGCGTGAAGGCGGTAAGGCTCTCAGAACTAAATTGGGGTTAAATACCGCTGATTTCAGGCAATTCATTACTTTTTATAGTAATAGAATTGACTCTGACCGCAATACTTTTATAGCAAAAATTACAAGCGGTGCCATAACGAAAAAAAATATGTTTGAATATATTGCCTTTAAGGAATCGCAATATATTTTCTATTACAAACAATACCAGGAGGCCAAGAAGAATTTCCCCTCGTCGGTAGCCGAATATTCTGTGAAGCATAATTATAATAAGAGGCCTGAGGGTACATGTAACCCAAGCTGTACTAATATAGATTTTGAGAATGGTACACTTTCAGGATGGAATGCGTATTATGCTTCCAATTCATCAAGTACTACATCATTTATTATTACTACTCCGGTTGGTGGAGCAGCTGGTGCGGTTACCAAGGCAGCTTTTGATCCCAGCGCTGCTATTAACGATTACCAGGTTGAAATAATGTCAGGCGGATTTGATGCGTTGGCCCCCTCTGTTCCAACTGTTTCTCCTTTCGGCGGAAAATATTCTGCACGGATTGGTGACAGTACAGTACCGTACCAGGGAGTTGCCATTTTGAACCAGACTTTTCAGGTAACTGCGGCCAATACCAACTTCACCTATATGTATGCTGTGTTCCTGGAAAACCCGGGCCACCCTTACTATGAACAACCTTTTTTCAATATTGCACTGCTCGATGCAGTAGGGGATACCATACCGCATTGCGGAACCTATAACGTAGTTTCAGGCGCTGGCCTGCCTGGTTACGATTCGGTTTTTTACTCTAACGACGGGGATTATGTTTACTATAAAAACTGGACCGTTGTATTTGCTTCCTTAAAAGCATATATAGGACAGTGTGTTACCATTCAGTTCCAAGCTTCTGATTGTGCACTTGGCGGACACTTTGGCTATGCTTATGTAGATGCTTCCTGCAGCCCTGTTGGCCTTATTTCTTCATCTCCAGCATTATGCGGGCAGAAATTTATTACCCTCACGGCTCCTTCAGGTGGTATTTCATATTCATGGACCGGCCCCGCAGGAGGTATAGTTGGCGCTTCCAACACCCAATCGGTGAATGTTGACAGCGCCGGAACATATACTGTAATTGTTACTCCTGTAACGGGTACTTTCTGTGCTGACACTGTTTCTATTACCGTTCCAAAGGCCCCCGGCCCACCTCCAATACCTTCATTTAAGGCCGATACAGTTTGTATGGGAACACCAACACAATTTACAAATACCTCGACGCCTGATACAGCCGGTGACAAATTCTACTGGATATTTAACGGCCTTAGTACATATCAGGACTCTACTACTAACCCAAGCTATACTTTCAGTTCGCCGGGCGTATACAGTGTGAAACTATTCGAGGTAAGTGGTGGCTGTGGTGCCGATACTACTATACTGGTAAAGGTAGACAGCAATTCTGTTTCAGGCTTTACCTATACGAATGCATGTGTGGGGCAGACGGTATTTTTTACCAATACCTCTACAGGCGCCACTATATACAGCTGGAATTTTGGTGATCCGGGTTCGGGCCCTGCCAACACAAGTACCATCCTCGATCCTACCCACATTTATGGCTCTGCAGGAACATATACTGTAACCCTAGTGTCAAGTAGCGGAGGTTCATGTTCAGATACTCTTAAAGAAGCTGTTACTATAACCTCGCCTCCGGTGGTTACAGTCAGCGGTACCGATTCAATATGCCCCGGTGCCAGTGATGTTCTTACAGCTTCTGGCGCTACCAGTTATATATGGCAGCCCGGTGGCCTTTCAGGAGCTACTGTAACTGTAACTCCGTCAGCAACTACAACCTATACAGTTACCGGTACCACCGGTTTATGCAGCCACGATAGTACATTTACTGTAGTGGTAAAAGTAAACCCTACCGCCGGAATTACAGCCAAGCCCGATACCATTTGCGTTGGCGACAGCGCACATTTATATGCCTCGGGTGGAGGAACATATCTCTGGTCATCGCCCAGCAGCACATCTGACAGTATTTGGGTAAAACCCGGTTCAACTACAAATTACAATTTGCTGGTAACCAAAGATGGTTGTTCGGTTGGTGTAAATAAAACAGTAACTGTTCAATCGGCGGCATCTATTATTCTTACCCTTTCGAAAGACAGCATTTGCCCTAACGATAGCGCTACACTTACTGTAACAGGCGCTAATACTTATGTATGGAGCACTGGTGCAACCACCAGTTCTATTACGGTTTCCCCGGGCGTTACAACCCCGTATTGGGTAGTTGCCCAGAATTTATGTGCAAAAGATTCACTGGCTAAAACACTTCATATAGTACCTTTCCCTACGCCTCTTGTTTCAGGTAATGATTCTATTTGCACAGGAAGCAGTACTACTTTAACAGCTACAGGTGGAACAACCTATACATGGAACCCAGGCTCTTTATCCGGTGCGGTTGTAACCGTAAAACCGGTTTCAACTACAACATATACTCTTGAAGCAGCCAACGGCGCTTGTAGTAAAGATACTACCTTCACGGTATATGTATCGCCATATCCTACTCCGTTAATAACAGCCGTACCCGACAGCGTTTGTCCGGGCGGCTCTTCAGTGCTGACTGCCAGCGGAGGCGGAACATATAGCTGGGCCACAGGCCAGACAAGCGATACACTTACAGTGGCCCCGGTAACAACTTCTGTATATACGGTAACTGTTACCAAGAATGGGTGTTCAATCTCTACCACAGGGCAGGTTAATGTAATAGTGCCCGGCTCTACTACACTGGTGCTTTCGCGCGATAGTATTTGCCCTTCAGATACAGCCAGCTTTAAAGCAGCAGGAGCCACCACCTATTCGTGGAGCCCTGCAGCAGGATTAAGCTGTACCAATTGCCCTAATCCTGAGTTTACAGGAACAGTAACAGCGGGAAATTATACCTACACCCTTATTGCACATACAAAATGTGCTATTGATACCTTGAAAAAAACAATAACAGTAGTAGGTACTCCGACTGTAACCATAGTTGGTAACGACTCAGTTTGCGCGGGCACCAATACTGTGCTTACCGCATCGGGAGGTTCGAGTTACAAATGGAGCACCGGTTCAACGAAAGCGTCAATAATAGTAAGCCCTAGTGTAAACACTACTTACTATGTAACGGTTTCGAACGGACATTGCAGCACAATAGATTCATTTAGGGTGAGAATTAAACCTTTACCTATAGTTACCATAACAGGCCCGACAACGGCTTGCAGTGGCGATAATGTTACCATTACGGCTACCGGCGGCGGAACCTATGAATGGAGTACAGGGCAAAGCTCAAGCTCTATTACTGTGCCTGCTACCGCGGCACTTAGTAACCTTTATGTGGTGGTAACCAAAGGTTGCGCCGATACAGTGAAATACCCGATAAGTGTGGTTGCAACCAAGGGCGTAGTGGCATGGGCGCATCCTGATACTGTTCCGCTCGGCACGGTTGTAAACATTAATGCATCGGGTGTAACAGGTTATGTATGGAGCCCTTCTTCGCAGGTTAATTGTTATACATGCCCTAATACCACAACTGCAGGCCTAACTAACAACACTACATTTACCGTAACCGGTACCGATAGTAACGGTTGTGTAAGTACTGCCGAAGTAACTATTTACATAGAGTGCGAGGATTTCTTTGTCCCCAACGTATTTACACCTAATGGCGATGGAGACAATGATGAGTTTATTGTAAGGCAAGTAATAACAAAAACTCCGCTTACACTTACCTCTAATCCGGAGGAGCCTGATTACACCATTGAGATATTTGACAGGTGGGGTAAGAAGGTATTCAGCGCTAACGGTTCTACAGCCGCTCCATGGAATGGTAAGATAGATAATACAGGTGGTGATGCCCCTACAGGTGTGTACTACTATATTATTAAATCTACCTGCGATAACAACAATTACGACCAGCACGGTTTTGTGCAGCTGATACGTTAAAGAAAAAATAACTATTAAGAAAGGGTGAAAGTTTTCTTTCACCCTTTTTTCTTTGACTGTTGGCGGGCAGTACAGGTGCTTTATACGTATTTCACTTAAAAGCAGTACCTTTGATACTTAAACTATACCTTTTAGAATGAAAAAATCTACTTTTTTCCTCGCTAAAACCCTGGTATTGCTTTCCTTCATTTCTTCTGTAACCGCTTTTTCCCAAAGCAAGCCCGACATGGATGAGGCCGATAAAGGCTTTATTATTTTCGGAAAAGTATTGGAAAAAGTACGTGAAAATGTGGGTGCAAGCAAAGAAGATTTCAGGATTTTCCAGTCGTTTTACGGGCAAAAAATTGATAATGAAAGAGGAAAATTTTTCAGTTCATTAGGCAGCGCCCGTTTTGATGAAAAGGCTGCTGAAAATAAAATGAAAGATGAGGAAACACGTATTACTGCTTTATATAATCAGTTTGTAGAGGTAAGGAAAGAATACCCTTCTTCAGTTGAGGAATTCAGGTACCCTGCACACCGTCTTATGGGTACATGCGACTCAAGTGGCTGCACTAATATTAACTTTGAACAGGGCACGCTTAACGGCTGGAATGCCTTTTACGGTTACGACAATAACAGCAGCGGCTTCCCTTATTTCAATGTAACAGATATTACGGGCGGGCCTGCCGGCGCAGTTACTGAGGCTGCTAATGATGCATTTACATCAACATCAGGTTATTATAATGCCGGTATTGGACCAAATCCCAGCCCCGATTACCAGATAAGCATAACTTCAGGCGCACGAGGCGATGCATTGGTGCCTACAGTTCCTGTTGTGTCTCCTTTCGGCGGAAAATATTCAGCTATGGTGGGCGACAGTACCCTGCGGAATTACGGAGTAGCTATTCTTTCAAAGACCTTTTTAGTAAACTCAAGCAACGATAACTTTACATACCAATACGCGGTTTTTCTTGAAAACCCTGTTTCACATAGTTATTATCAGCAGCCATTTTTTAAAGTTGCTGTGTTAGATGAACTGGGAGATACCATTCCTTTCTGCGGAGAATACACAGTGGTTTCAAAAGGCGGCCTGCCTGGATTTACAGCTATTTATTATCCGCCTAATGGAGATTCAGTGTACTATAAAAACTGGACCGTAGTTGATGTGCCCCTGAAAAAATATATAGGCCAATGCGTTACCGTAGTTTTTGAATCAGGCGATTGTGGCCTTGGCGGACATTTTGGCTATGCCTATGTAAGCGCTTCATGTGCTCCGCTGGGTGTGCTGAGCTCTTCACCGGCTTTATGCGGACAGAAAACAATTACCGTTACAGCTCCTCCCGGTTTTGCGGGCTATTTGTGGAGCGGACCGACAAACGGAATAGTAGGCGCAGATAGCACCCAGAATATTTCAGTTGACAGTGCAGGAACATATACAGTTGTATTAACACCGGTTACCGGCGCAAGTTGCGCCGATACGCTTAGTATAACAATCGGCAAGGCTCCCGGCCCTCCGCCTACAGCTAACTTTACTGCTGACACCGTTTGTGCGGGACAGGCCACTACATTTAATAATAAATCGAACCCGATAACGGGTAAGTTTTACTGGGATTTTTACAACACCGGAACATTTGAAGATTCAACCGTTAACCCTACATGGACATACGCCCATGCAGGTACCTATTTTGTAAAACTGTATGAAAATAATAATGGTTGCGGGGCCGATACAATATTGAAAGTTATAGTAGACAGCTCATCTATAGCCTCATTTACGGCTCCCAGTGTCTGCCTCGGGCAATCGGTAACTTTTACAAATAACTCGGTGGGTGCAACTTCCTATGCCTGGAATTTCGGCGACCCTTCTTCAGGTATAAATAATACAAGTACCCTTACCAATCCTTCGCATACCTATGGCTCCATAGGGACATATACTGTTGTACTGGTTACCAAAATAAAGGGCAGTACTTGCGCCGATACAGCTAAAGAAGTAATTACCGTATCACCTATTCCTGTGCCTAATATTGTGGGTAACCACAACATTTGTGCGTGTACCAACACCGTGCTTACTGCTTCGGGTGGTTCAACCTATTCATGGGCTCCGGGCGGAGGTACAACAGCTTCCATAACAGTTAAGCCTTGCGTTAATACTGTCTATACTGTAACTGTTTCGAATGGAGTTTGCACAGCAACAGATACGTTCGCGGTAATTGTTACACCCTTACCTGTGGTTACGGTTACAGGCGCCACCAATGTTTGCCAGAACGACAGCGTAACACTAAGCGCAACCGGCGGAGGTGTGTACGAATGGAGCAATAAATCGACAAACAGTTCCATTACAGTACTGGCATCGAAAGATTCGACCTATTATGTTGTGGTAACAAAAGGTTGCGCCGATACAACTTTCCATACTATTACTGTTATTCCTGTGAAAGGCATTACAGCTTGCTGCGATACAACCATAGCCCCCGGAACCAGTGCAGGAATAGGCGCAAGTGGTGCCGTTGGTTATGTGTGGAGCCCTTCAGGCAGTGTTGATTGTTATACATGCCCGGTTACTAATGCTACACCAAGCGTGACTACTACCTATACGGTTGTGGGAACGGATAGCAACGGCTGTAAGAGTTATGCAGAGGTTACTATAACATTGGAATGCACCAATTATATTATACCGAATGTATTTACGCCTAATGGCGACGGTAAGAATGATGCTTTCCTTATAAAGGCATTCGGAACACAGAAATACAGTATAGAGATATATGACCGATGGGGCGTAAAGGTATTCCAGTCCGATGATCCGTCAACACCGTGGAACGGTAAAATAAATAATACCGGTGGTGAAGCTCCTACAGGTGTTTACTATTATATTCTTAAATCAAACTGTAATAATGTGGAAGATGACCACCACGGCTTTTTGCAGTTGATAAGAGGACAATAGTAAGTTCAATTGATTAACGAATATCGATTAACGATTTCTGATTTCAGAAGTTAATACAGGTTGCACTACCCCCAGACTTTTGTACCCTCGGTACAGTTCCTGCAAATGTCTATCTCTTTGCGCGAACGCAGCAATGCCTGGCGGAAATTATTATACTTGTCCCCCTGCCATAATTCTTTAAACGCCTGCTCTTTTACGTTGCCCATAGGGTGCTGGGCATCTTTATCGAAGCAGCAGGGAACCACATTGCCATCCCATGTAATTACACATGAATGCCACGAGCGCCAGCAATGGTTCAGCAGTTCATTTTTTATTTCGTACTTACCCGATTCATTCTTTTTGTAGCGGGCATATTTTTGTTGTTCGGGTATTAAGGGGCTACCGTTCTCATAATCGTAGACCTGAACGGTTTTCAGTTTCACTTCATCAATACCCAGTTCTTTTGCCAATGCTTTAACTTCAGGTATCTGGTGTTCGTTCTGCTTTACCACTAAAAACTGGAATATAGTGTAAGGTGTGCGCGAATTCATTTTCTTTTTCCACTCCACTATATTTTTCGCTCCTTCAATAACTTTATCTAACGTGCCTCCAATACGGTACGATGAGTAGGCTTCCTGGGTAGTACCGTCAATAGAAATAATGAGCCGGTCTAAGCCCGATTCAACCGTTTTCTTTGCATTTTCAGGCGTCAGGTAGTGTGCATTGGTAGATGTGGCTGTATATATTCCTTTATCCGATGCATACTTTACCATATCTAAAAACCGGGAATTCAGATATGGTTCGCCCTGGAAATAGAAGGTTAGATAAGTAAGGTGGGGAGCAAGTTCGTCAATCAGTTCTTTAAAAAAATCTTCTTTAAGCATACCTGTGTTGCGGGTAAACTCACGTTTTCCGCTAGGGCATTCGGGGCAGCGCAGGTTGCACGATGTGGTAGGCTCAATAGATGCTGCAAAAGGCATGCCCTTGTGCATGGCCTTGCCCGTAATCCTCGATAACTGGTAACTGAACAAAACCTTTCCCGCGTTCCATCCTTTGGTAGGAGATATGCGCGATGCAATATTAATACGGTCTTTCAGTTTGGCGAACATAGAGCAAAGATAGCATTAGCAGGAACGATAAAGAAGGGTATGCCTATATTCCCGTGGGATTGGTAAATTTGGACTGATTTTCAAACACGGGCTCTATTGATAACCCACCAGGGGAGTTTCCCGGTATACAGGATTGCCAAATTCATCAAACATTGGGTTTTCATTATCAATACCTGTTTTCTCTATTTGGGTGAACTTTTCCCTATCGGTGAAAAACCTAATAAACGAGATTATGATATACGATAAAAGGTTCATATTGTTAGATTATAGGCACTAAAGTATTGCAGGCTGTAGGCAATTTTGCTGAATAATCGATGAACTGAATAAAACTGGTGATGAACTTAGTAGATAGGATTGTATGCTGTCTTTAATTTCAAAGACAAGCGAAGTTAAGGTTGCAGGAGATGGCGCCTGTTTTTTGGTAAATTTGGACTGATTTTCAAGCTATGGCCTATAAAGTATCGGAAATAGTTAAGGCGTTAAACGCAAAACAGGCGGGTGCCGACCGCAACGTGGAGAACCTGCTTATTGACAGCCGCAGCCTTGTGGTGCCTGAAGGAACGCTTTTTGTAGCCCTGAAATCGGCCAAGAACGACGGACATAAATACATAGGTGAGCTATACAGGCGTGGCATTAGGGCCTTTTTAGTGGAAGAAGGATATGATGCAAAAGAACAAAGCGATGCTACTTTCATACTGGTGAAAGATACCCAAAACGCTCTCCAACAATTGGCTACATGGCACCGCTCGCATTTTAATATACCAATTTTGGCTATAACAGGCAGCAATGGCAAGACCATTGTAAAAGAGTGGTTATATCAACTGCTTTCGCCCGACAGGGTAATTGTCCGCAGCCCGCGCAGCTATAATTCGCAGGTAGGTGTGCCGCTCTCGGTATGGCAGATAAATAGTAGCCATCAACTGGGTATTTTTGAGGCGGGTATTTCTCAGCCCGGTGAAATGGAAGCCCTGCAACATATTATTCAACCTACTATAGGGCTGTTTACCAATATTGGCGAAGCACACGGATTGAATTTTAAAGATGCAAGACATAAGGTAAAAGAAAAACTTAAATTATTTAAGGGCGTTAAAACCCTTGTCTTTTGTAAAGATTATAGCGAGATTGACGAGGAAGTTAAAACATTGGCAGGCATTAAAGCATTCTGCTGGTCAAAAAAACCGGGTGCCGATTTGTGGATTAATGAAGTTGCAAAGAATAATGGAACCAGCGTAAAGGCAACATATAATGGTGAGCAGATAAGTATATCTATACCATTTACAGATGAAGCTTCAATAGAAAATGCTATTAACTGCTGGGCCTATATGTTAATGTCGGGTTACAAAAATGATGTTATTGCGCAGCGCATTGCCAACCTTCAGCAGGTGGCTATGCGATTGGAAATGATTGAAGGCATGAACAATTGCAGCATTATAAACGATGTATATAATTCCGATATCAATTCGCTTTCCATTGCACTCGATTTCCTGAACCAGCAACGGCAGCATGAGCGTAAAACACTTATCCTCTCCGATATAATGCAGGGTGGAGATGAAGAGGATGTTTATACCAAAGTGGCCGATATTATTAATGCCCGCAAGCCTTCGCGGCTGATTGGCATTGGGGAAACCATATCGCGGTATGCCGGCGAGTTTAATGTGGAGAAGCATTTCTTTAATAACACCAACGAATTTCTATCTCACCTGCCCGGTTTTATTTTTCACGACGAGTCGGTATTGGTGAAGGGGGCCCGCAGTTTTGAGTTTGAGAAAATAAGCCGTGCCTTGCAGCAAAAAGCGCATGAAACTGTGTTGCAGATTAATTTCAATTCCCTCATCCATAACCTGAATTATTTCCGTTCGCACCTTAAGCCCGGCACCCGCATTATGGCTATGGTAAAGGCATTCTCATACGGCAGCGGCAGTTTTGAAATAGCCAATGTGTTGCAATACCATAAAGCCGATTACCTGGCTGTAGCCTATGCCGATGAAGGTGTAGAGTTGCGTACGTCAGGCATATCACTACCTATAATGGTTATGAACCCTGAGCCTGGCAGTTTTGATAATATGTTGCGTTACCAACTTGAACCCGAGGTTTACAGTTTCCGCATATTGGAAATGGTGCTTGACGCGGTGAAGAAAAGCGGTTCGAACCAGCCATTGCCCGTGCATATTAAGCTCGATACCGGCATGCATCGTTTAGGTTTTGCCGATGGAGATATAGAAAAGTTGATAGCCGAACTGAAAAAATCGCCACAGGTAAAAGTGCAATCTGTTTTCTCTCACCTTGCCGCCAGCGATGCCGATGCACATAAAGATTTTACCCTGTTGCAGGTGAACCGTTTTAAAGAGATGAGCGATAAGATTATAAAGAGTTTAGACTATCCTGTAATGCGGCATATATTAAACTCTGCTGGTATAGTGCGTTTCCCCGAAGCCCAGTTTGATATGGTGAGACTGGGGATAGGACTATATGGAGTAGGGGCCAATGATGAAGAACAGAAGAAACTGGAAAATGTTAGTGCATTAAAGACAACCATCTCGCAAATCAACCATTTGAAAAAAGGCGAGACCGTTGGGTATAACCGCAGAGGTGTTTTAGAGAAAGACTCAGTTATTGCCACGGTGGCAATTGGTTACGCCGATGGTTATGGACGAGAATTAGGCAGTGGCAAAGGACAAATGTGGGTAAATGGTAAGCCGGCTCCTGTTGTGGGCGATGTTTGTATGGATATGTGCATGATTGATATTACCGGTATTGATACCAAAGAAGGTGATGAAGTGGTAATCTTCGATAATATACCGGCACTCAGGCAAATGGCTAAAGCCATGAATACCATTCCATACGAAGTTTTAACAGGGCTTTCGGGAAGGGTAAAGCGCATTTACACCCACGAATAGAATACCCTTATATTTGTAAAGGGTATGGTATACGCAATACGCAGAAAAGCACGTTTTTTTATTTTACTTCTTGCAGGAGTATTACCTCTTGTTTCTTTTTCCCAACATAAAATAGATTCGTTGCAGGGCGCACTAGCGGTTTGTAAAACAGATACAGGAAAGGTGGCTATACTAACTGCTATGGCCAGGGCCTATAATGATGTAGATAGTCTTAATAAGGGCCTTTCATACTCCAGGCAGGCGCTGCAGGCAGCCATTGCCAGTAAGTATGAAAAGAAAGAAGCTGAAGCTATGTACATTATGGGCTCGCTTTATTTTAGCAGTGGCGAAAACGACAGCGCTATTTACTGGATAAAAAAAGCTATAGTAGTTTATGAAAAAGAGCCGCTTTCGAAAATGCGGGTGAAAATCTATAAAGGGTTGGGTGATGTATATCGTAATGTGACCAAATACCCTGCTGCCATTGAAATGTATGGTAAGGCGCTGAATGCCGGACAGTCGCTTGCCGATACGGGCGATTTAATATCTATCTACTACAATTGGGGCCTTTTATACGATGCTAACGACCAGTTCGACCTTGCCCGCGATGAATGCAACAAGTCAGCAGAACTGGCACTGGCAGGTAAAAAATACAGATCGGCGATAGCTGCTTATAATGTGGTTGGTAGCGAGTATGCAAGGCAGGGCCTGAGCGGGGAAGCCGCAAAGGCCTATTACGGGGCGCTTGAGGTTAATATTAAGTACTTGCACGATACAGATGCTTCGGCAATTACAAATGTAAACCTTGGTAATGTGTATGATGAAATGAAAGATACAGCCAACGCGTTTAAGTGTTACAGGCAGGCGTTGGACGATTTTGAAAAAAGGAAGAATAAACTGGGCGAAGCTGAGTTGCTGGGCAATATTGGCAATACATATATGAATGTGGGCGACTATAAGCACGCTGAGGTATATGAGTTGAAGTCGCTGGAGGAGATGCAACAGCTTAATGATAAACACTTTTCAGCGCTATGTTACAGCAATGTGGCCGAGTTTTACCGTAAAACAAAGAACTACGATAAAGCGAAGGATTACTACACCAAAGCGCTTCAAATGCAGTTTGATGCAGGGGATAAGGAGGGAATAGTTTATTCCATGTCGGGCCTGGCATTGCTTTATAAAGAGCAGGGAAATATTCCCAAAGCAATAGATTACGAACTGCAGGCCTTTAATGCAGCCGAAGAGATTCATTTGCTGGGGCAGGTGCGCGACCAGGCCAAAGAGATAAGCGATTTGTATGAAAGCCAGCACCAGGCCGACAGGGCGTTTTATTATTATAAGTTATATATAGAAGCGCGCGACACGCTTGAAAATAAGGAAGAATCGAAAAAACTTATTAGCGCTGAATTAAGCCATGAATATGAACAGAAGCAGGAGGCTGAAAAAATTGAAGATGCGAAAAAACAAGCCATTGAAGATGAAAAACAGGCCCATGAAAGGGTGATTCGCAATATCTCGCTTGGGGCATCCTTAGTGTTTCTTCTCCTGGCTGGACTGCTGTTGCGCAACCTTACCCGCATCCGCAAATCGAAACAGATAATTGAGGAACAAAAGCATGAGGTTGAAAAACAGAAAGCTATTGTAGATGAGAAAAATAAAGATATTACCGATAGCATTCATTATGCATCGCGGATACAGAAAGCACTGCTTACAACAGATGAATATATTGGCAAGCATGTGAAAGAATATTTCATTTTGTTTAAACCCAGGGATATTGTAAGCGGCGATTTTTATTGGGCCATAGAGGGCGGGGCTGCAGGCACTTTCCTGATTTGTGCCGGAGACTGTACAGGCCACGGAGTTCCAGGCGCTTTTATGAGCCTGCTCAATATTTCAATGCTGAATGAAACCGTTATTGAAAGAAAAATTTCCAACCCTGCACAGGTATTGAACGAATTAAGGAATGGAATTATCAGGGCATTGAACCCTGAAGGTAAAGATGATGGCAGTAAAGACGGTATGGACTGCTCGCTTTGCGCCATTGATTTTAAAAATAAATCAATGCAGCTTGCATGTGCCAATAATGGGGTATGGATTATTCCTGAGGGAAGTAAAACTGTGGTTGAAATAGAACCCGATAAAATGCCGGTTGGTATACAACATGGTGAACAGAAGCCCTTTACATTGCATACGGTGAACCTTAATAAAGGTGACAACATTTATTTGTTTACCGATGGCTATGCAGACCAGTTTGGCGGGCCAAAGGGCAAAAAGTTTAAATACAAGCAGTTGCAGGAACTTATAGTTGCGAACGCTAATAAGCCCATGAGTGAACAGAAGGCAATATTGGAAAGAACCTTTAAAGAATGGACAGGCGGACTTGAACAGGTAGATGATGTATTAGTGATAGGGTTAAAAGTATAATATGGTGACACTGCATGACATACGGCCATTAATTGGAACAGAACTAGATGAGTTTGAAGTGCGCTTCAGGGCTTCAATGAAGAGCTCGGTGCCCCTGCTCGACAAGATTACCTATTATCTTATTAAAAGGCGTGGCAAGCAGTTAAGGCCCATGTTGGTGTTTCTTTCTGCAGGCCTGCATGGCAAACCCGGCGATTCATCGCATCGCGCAGCGGCCCTTATAGAATTACTGCATACAGCTACCCTTGTGCACGACGATGTGGTTGATGAAACTTACCGCCGCAGAGGATTTTTCTCTATCAATGCTTTATGGAAAAATAAAGTAGCCGTGCTTGTAGGCGACTATTTGCTGTCTCGTGGCTTATTGATGGCTATTGACAGTAAGGAGTTCAGGTTACTGGAATTGGTTTCTACAGCAGTGAAGAAGATGAGCGAGGGAGAGCTTTTGCAGATTGAAAAAACGCGTAAACTGGATATAACTGAAGAACAATATTTTGAAATTATTTCCTGCAAAACGGCATCGCTGGTAGCTGCCTGTTGTGCCAGCGGGGCTTCATCAGTGGGTATGGATGAGGCTACGGTGCAGAAAATGTGGGATATGGGTGAAATGATTGGCATGGCTTTCCAGCTGAAAGACGATTTGCTTGATTTTGGAGCGGGTGAGGATATTGGCAAGCCGATAGGTACCGACATTAAAGAGAAAAAAATGAGCCTGCCGCTTATCTATGCGCTTCAGCAGTCGCCCTATGTGGAGAGAAAAAAGATAATAAACAACATAAAAAACCACAGCAAAGAGCCCGAAGTTATTGAAGAGGTATTTAAATTTGTGAAAGATAAGGGTGGACTTGTATATGCCCAGAAGACAATGACAGATTACAGGGAAAAGGGAAGGAACATATTGAACGAGTTACCTGAGTCGCAGTATAAAAAAGCATTTAACGACCTTATTAATTTTGTTACAGAAAGAAATAACTGATAGTATGAATAACCTACTCAAAACATTTTCTCTTACTGCCGTTTGCACAATTGCATTGGCATCGTGCAATAATAATCATTCGCCGGCCCCGGCTGCTACTCCGCAACCTGCCGCTACAAATGCTACGCCAAAGCCCGACAGTATGGCAGGGCCGAAACCAGCCAGGGTAAATATTCCGGATGGCCCCAACGAAACGCGATACGACAATGGTGTTTTAAAAGCCAAAGGCAATTATTTAAATGGCCAGCGAACAGGCGAGTGGCAAAGCTTTTATCCCAGCGGCAAATTATGGAGCGATGAATCTTATTCCAACGGCCTTGCCGAGGGTAAAGCGACTGTATACTATGAAAATGGCCAGAAAATGTATGAAGGAATGAATGCCAAGGGCCAACCTACCGGGGTATGGCATTACTGGAACCAGAAAGGAGAGATAGTGCGTACGACAGATTACTCGAAGAAGGGCGCTAACAACCCTATGTAGGCTTCTTCAGCTCATTTATTGAAACATCTACCAGGAACTTATTTTTCAGCAGCCTGCGCCCGATAAGCATTGGGTACTTCATATTACCGCGGTCGGTTAGGGTGACAAAGGTCTTTATCCTTCGGCCATGTATACGAATGGCAGTGCGTATAATATACCTGTCCTCGGTATCGCCAAAAGAGTTACGTATGCTTTTACGGGTATAGTTCTTAAAGCGGATTTCCTTTTCGCGATATTCCGGGTGGGTTGGGTCAAGCAACTTGAAGCAAAGTTTTTTTATTCCCTCTATTTCCTTTATCTCAATATGGTGACAATGCAGGGTGCAGTAGTAGGCACCAGAGTCAATTTTGGCACTTATACCTATAAAACCCAGCCGTGGAAGGTCAACCAACGCTGTTCTTCCTATTACCTCTTTGCTCATAAACCCGTTAATATATTCTCAAAAATAGCATGATTAGCATAATATCAAAACAAGTATTTTTGGTTTATGATAACCTACATTCTTTTAGCTATAAATATTGGCATGTCGTTAATGGGTTTCCAGAACAGGAATTTCTTTGAAAAATACCTTTTCCGGCCCTATAATGTAGCGCATAACCGCAGCCAGTGGTACACTGTTTTTACCCATACTTTCCTTCATGCCAATTTCCCCCATCTTTTGTTCAATATGATAGCCTTATATTCATTTGGGCCGGCGCTTGAGAAATATGAATTTGCCCGGTATTTTGGTGGAAAGGCCGAGTTTTACTATATCCTTCTTTACGTTGGGGCTATAATGGTTTCATCATTGCCTGCGCTTGAAAAATATAAGGACACATACGCCTATGCTGCGGTAGGCGCTTCCGGTGCGGTTTCGGCAGTGGTGTTTTCTTTTATCTTAATCAATCCTAAAGCCGGTATTGGTTTCATGTTTATTCCTATTCCCATTCCGGCATGGATTTTCGGCGCTCTATTTATGGCCTATTCATGGTACATGTCGAAGCACGGGCGCGATAATATAGGCCACGATGCCCACCTGTGGGGTGGCCTATTCGGGCTTGCGCTTACACTGGTTCTGCATCCCGCTTTCTTTTCCGGCTTCATTAATCAAATACTTACACATTCCTGATGAATAAGGCCGTATTGCTTGACCGCGACGGAGTGATAAACCGCGAACGAGACGATTACACCTATCGCATAGAGGATTTTGAAATACTGCCCGATGTGGTGGAGGCATTGAAAACGCTGATGAAGAAGGGTTACCTGCTTATCATTATCTCGAACCAGGGTGGTATTGCAAAAGGCGTGTTTACTATAGCCGATGTGGAGAAAATGCATGCCCATATGCTTAATCACTTTACGAAGAATGGCATTAAAATCGAAGAGATATATTATTGCCCGCATCACCCTGAGTTTGGTAATTGCATTTGCCGTAAGCCTGATTCATTGAATGTAGAGAAAGCACTGGCAAGGTTTCATTTAGACCCTGAAAAGTCATATTTCATTGGCGATAAGGAACGCGATGTGCTTGCCGGAAAAAAGGTTGGAGTAGAAGGCATATTGATAGAGTCAAATACGTCATTACTTGAGGCAATTGAAGTAATTATTAAATAATTAAGTCTCGCAAAGACGCCAAGGCGCAAAGATAAAACCGAATGACCGAAAACGAAATAGCAAGGATTCTTGTAGATACTTTTTTGAGGATACACCGTAACCTGGGTCCAGGGTTGCTTGAATCTGTTTATGAAGAAGTGATTTGTTACGAATTACAAAAGGTCGGCATAGAATTTAAGAGGCAACAAGGCATAATTGTAAAATATGATGATGTAAAAATGGATTTGGGATTCAGGGCAGATATTATTGTTGACAATAAGGTAATTATTGAAATTAAGTCAGTCGAGGCCTTAGCCCCTGTTCATCATAAGCAATTACTTACATATCTGAAGATTACTGATTTAAAGTTGGGACTGCTTGTCAACTTCAATGTGGACTTAATAAAAGATGGAATTGTTAGAATTGTAAACAAATTATAACTGCTTGGCGTCTTTGCGCCTTGGCGAGAAAATTAGATGAAGATAGCTGTAAATACACGTTTATTGATAAAAGGTAAAATGGAAGGTATTGCGGTACATGCTTACCATGTGCTGAAACGTATAACTGCCAATCACCCGGAGCACCAATTCCTTTTTATTTTCGACCGTCCTTATAGCGAAGAGTTTATTTTCTCAAATAACATCACTCCCATTTCAGTTATGCCACAGGCAAGGCACCCTTTTCTGTTTTATGTCTGGTTCGAATATTCAGTTGCAGGTGTGTTGAACCACAATAAACCCGATCTGTTTTATTCTCCCGATGGACTCCTCAGCCTGCGAACCGACGTGCCATCTGTACCTGTTATGCACGACATAAACTACGAGCATTATCCCGAAGACCTGCCCAAATTAGCATCTTGGTATTATAAACGTTATTTCCCGAAGTTTGCCAATAAGGCAAAACGCATTTTAACTGTATCGGAATTTTCAAAACGAGATATCGCCAGGGCGTATAACTTAAACCCTGAGAAGATTGACGTGGTTTATAACGGAGCCGACGAAGCTTACCGTAAACTAAATGATGAAGAAGCTAAGAAGGTAAAAGAGAAATACTCTAATGGGCAAGACTACTTTGTATATGTGAGTGCTTTACACCCGCGCAAAAATGTAATGAGATTGTTACATGCATTCGATAAGATGAAAGACAAGGCCCAATCGCCTATAAAGCTTTTACTGGTTGGCCCGGCCTATTTCAAGAACAATGAAATGGTGAAGGCCCACGAAGAGATGAAGTATAAAAATGATGTGGTGTTTACGGGCAGGCTTGAAGGAGAAGAACTTTGTAGTGTGGTAGGTGCTGCTTTTGCAATGACGTATGTATCGTACTTTGAAGGGTTTGGAATACCGATTGTAGAAGCCATGCGCTGCGAGGTGCCTATAATTGCATCTGACGTTACATCAATGCCTGAGGTGGCAGGTGACGCTGCTCTGCTCGTTGACCCTTTTTCAGTTGACTCAATTTCAGATGCTATGTTGCGCTTATTAAAAGATAATGCACTGAGGAATAACCTGGTTGAAAAAGCGCGATTGAGAAAAGATGTATTTACATGGGACAGGACGGCCAATTTAACCTGGGCTGCATTTGAAAAAACATTAGCGGAATGTCGTTAAACGCATACTTTGATGAAAAACTGGTGGAAGCCGGTTGCGATGAGGCTGGACGCGGATGCCTTGCCGGACCTGTGTTTGCCGCGGCTGTAATATTGCCTAAGAGTTTTCATCACCCGCTGTTGAATGACTCGAAGCAGGTGACCGAAAGTAACAGGTATGAACTTAGAGAGGTAATTGAAAAAGAAGCATTGGCTTATGCAGTGGAACAGGTGAGTTGTACCGAGATTGATGAGATTAATATACTGAATGCCTCTTTCCTGGCTATGCATAAGGCAATAGATAAACTTTCTATGCAACCTGAATTGCTGCTGATTGATGGCAACAGGTTTAAGAAATACAAAGACATCGCTCATGAATGCATTATAAAAGGAGATGGTAAATATGCTTCTATAGCTGCGGCATCGGTGCTGGCCAAAACTTATAGGGACGATTATATGAAACAATTGCATGAAGAGGACCCGCGCTACAACTGGATGAAGAATAAAGGCTATGGAACGGCCGACCATCGTTCAGCTATTGAAAAGCATGGCATTTCATTACACCACCGCAAAAGTTTTCAATTAGTACAGTGGGATTTATTTCACCAGCATTAATTGTATGAAAAAGAGGTTGGCGGTACTGGTAGTCGTTTTATTTCTCATTGCAGGTGTGGTGTATGAATCACTGAAGTGGGGCAAAAAATCGGTAGCCCCCGTAAGCGCAGCCATTACTGCTATTCCCATAGGTGCTTCATTTATTTTTGAAAGTAATAAAACTTATCCGTTGTGGAAAGGCTTGTCGCAAAACAGCCTTATATGGAAAGATTTGCTGGGTACGGAAACAGTTGCTGAGTTGAATGGCAATATGCATTACCTCGATTCGCTGGTTAGCGGCGAACCAAAAATGCGCGCTATGGTTGAGGCCCAGCCCATATTTATATCGGCCCATGCTAACGGCATGCAGCACTTCGATTACCTTTTTATCTGCGCATTGCCCGGTGACGCCGCTGCTAAAACCCTTCAGGACTATATGCAGTCTGTAAGCGCCAAGGGCTCGCTGACTTCCACTCAATATGATGGCATAACTGAATATTGTTTGAAGATACCGGGCAAGAGCGATTTTTACTATTCAGTGTACGATGGCATATTCATCGGTTCGCTGAAATCGGAAATAGTGCAGGAATCGTTGCGGCAGCAGGAATCGCCCGAGAAGGTATCGCTTATGGGAATGCCTTTGTTTGTTAAAGCGCTTAAAGCTACAAGCAACGAAGCGCCTGCCAAGCTGTTTATCCGTTACCAGTTTATTAATGATGTGCTTACTTCTTTTACCGGCAAGGAAGCTAACTCGCTTCTTTCGTCAGTGCCCGATTTTGCCCAATGGACAGCGGTTGAAATTTCTACCGAAATGAACGAGGTGATGATGAACGGCTTTACAGTGACCGATAGTACAGGTATGCAATACCTGGAATTATTCTCAGGCCAGAACCCGCAAACTACAGGGGTGCCATCGGTGGTTCCGGCTAACACTTCCTTCATGGCGTGTTTTGAACTTAGCGACAGCAAAACATTCATAAAGGATTACAAAAGATACCTGGGGCTGCACAGGCGTATGCCTAAACATAATGAATGGCTGGCGCAGGTAGAAAAGAACTACGGCATTAACCCTGAGAAGAATTTTTATCCCTGGCTAGACAATGAAATTGCATTGGTAATAACAGAACCCAGTGATACCACATTGCAGAACGACACTTATGCGTTAATCGGCACGCGCGATACCAAAGAGGCGATAAATACGCTGGGTAAAATGGCCGACACTATTTTCGGGGACCAGGAAAAGCATTTTGAGACGTACAAGTTTATGGGGCACGACATACACTACATAGGCCTCGATAATATGCTGCCTAATTTGCTGGGTGGCGCATTTGAACCCATGAAGAGAACCTATTACACCGCCATTGACAAGTTTATTGTATTCGCTAATAGCGGAGAGGCCTTGCAGATGTTCATTAACCGCTATGAAAGCGGCGCAACGCTGGAAAAGGATTCCTACTACCAGTCGTTTACCCGCGACCATATTGAGAACGGAGCAGGCGTGTACATTTATAATAATGTGGCGCTGTCGCCTATGCTTTATGAACAGTACCTCGACAAACCTTATGCCGATGCCATAAAAAAACATACCGACATTACCCGAAAGTTCCAGGCAGTGGAGGCACAGTTCACCTATATGCAGGGCATGTTCTATACCAATGTATATTTTAAGCGCAATCCCGATTATAAAAAACAAGCCGGCGCATTGTGGCAGATGGCCTTAGACACCACCCTTGCTGCTCCACCTTGCTGGGTCACCGATTATAAAACAAAGTACCAATATGTAATGGCTGAAGATAAAGCCGACAACATTTATTTAATAAGCAATACGGGGCATATACAATGGGAGAAACAAGTTGACGGGAAAATAATGGGCCCTGTCCAGCAGTTAGACGGGTTGAAGAACGGTAAACTGCAATATCTGTTTACGACAGAGAGAAACATTTATATAGTCGACCGCAATGGAAAGGACGTATATGGTTACCCTGTAAGTATTCCATCGAAGGCTACGGCTAACGCTTCCTTATTCGATTATGATGGCAAGCGAAATTACAGGATTGCAGTGCCATGCGGCGATGGCAAAATAAGGATGTATGATAACACAGGAAAAAGCATTAAGGACTGGAAGCCTGAAGAAACTGACGGATTAGTGAAATGCCCGTTGCAATATATGAATATAGATGATGAAGGCTTTATTATTGCCGTTGACGATAAAGGCAAGGTATATACATACGACAGAAAAGGCAAGAGTAAATTAGATTTCACCAAGCGCCTGCCTGCGAATATTTCCAGCTTCTATATTACCAAAGCCAAAACCTTAAAAGAGACTTACCTTATGGCATGCGACTCTACGGGAGTGGTGTACCAGCTTAGCCTTACCGATTTCTTAAACCGTACCCAATATTTGCCAGAGGGTATCCATCGCCCTGCATTTGCACCGGTTGATTTGGAAGGCAAAGGACAGACCGATATGGTTTTCTTTGTGAAGTATGATGTCTATGCCTATTCACCCGATAAAAAACAAATATTCCACTACACCATGCACGATTCGTTGCGGAACAATATTATGAGCTACACCTTCCCTGATGGCAAAACCCGCATTGGGGGAGTAGCCACAAAGCCCGGCAAAATATATATGCTCGATGAGAAGGGAGATATGTGCCCAGGCTTCCCCCTCCAAGGCTCTTACCCATTCTCTATTGGCGATATGAATAACGACGGACAACTTTACCTGCTTACAGCAATTGGTAATAGTGTGTATGTGTATAGTTTGCCGTAAGCCTCGTGATTATTCTACTGGAGTTTACGGAAAAGCAATAGTATATCCTATTGACATTTCATTATAATAAATAACATAAGTAATTGATTGTTAAATATTTATATCGGATAGTTATTTTGTAGCCCATTGTATTTTATTGTTATTATCAATAAAACAGTCGTTAGTAAAAACTGCTCTGTATAGCTCTTTTATCTCTGTGAACTCTGTGTTGAATGTCTTTCTATGGTATCTTTAAACTATTTAGCAGAACAATAGTCAAAAGATTTGTAAAAGGAAATCGTCTAATAGATTAATAAAGTCAGTTAGTTATGAAAACAAGAAAAGCAATATTAGTAGTAGGCCTATTGGCCTTTATAATTGGAGATGCAGCAGCCCAGTACTATGGCCCACCCGGCCCGCCTCCGGGTCCTGCACCAATGAGGCGCCAGCGCCAACAAGAGCCTAAAGATGATGAACAATCAAAGCCAACGGGGTATTTTGAAATTAGCTTTGGACTGTCTGAACCTATAGGCGCATTTGGCGCTACAACCGGTACAACTTACGGAGGTTATGCCCTGCCCGGTTCGGCTTTCAATCTTTCATTGGGCATACCGGTAAACCATACCAATTTAGGTGTGGCATTAATGTATGGCGATTACAACAACCTGTTCGATATTAACAGTTTTGCCTATACCCAGCAATTAGCCGACCAGTCAAAGGCATACGCACCTATACTCCAGGATTCATATAATGAAAGCTTTATTCTGGCCGGCCTTTTCTGGACCTGGCCCGTACACAGGCTTTCGTTCGATGCGCGCTTAATGGGCGGTATAGCTATATGCCACTTGCCTGAAGTGACATGGGGAGCGCAGGGCGCATACGACCCTACAATTTCAACATATGACACATACCAGTGGGATACATATCCCAGTTCGTCTGTCGGATTCGCTTATGATATAGGAGCAGATATACGTTATAAGCTCAGGAGAACATCTATTATGCTGGGTATAGACTATACGGGGGCCAACCCGAATGTAAATACAACACAGCAATATACCGACCCATACGGCAACATGTATTATAGCCGTATTTCAGGCGGAGTGCCTATGTCGCTCATTTGCGTTAACCTTGGTTTAGCTTACGAAATTAGATAGCTATCGCAAGTAATAAGTTATAGGTAAGAAGTAATAGATAAATTTAAGGGTATTACGTACCCATATCTTTTACCTATAACCTATTACTTTTTACTTTCATCTAAGGGGGTTAATGGCATTCCCACTCCCCTGCCCCTCTCCCGGGAGAGGGGATATAGGGGTGAGGGCACTGTTTACCCCGACATAAATGTCGGGGCTACTAATGTTATACCCCTACGGGGTATTTATACAATCCTCTAATGTAACGCCACATCATTACCCGATTTGCTTTCGTTATAAACTTTCAATGCCTCTTCAAGCAATGTAAGGTAATATGCAATGCCATCAGCAACCGGTGTAAATAGCTCTAACGCACAAAAGCAGTTGGGCCGCTTTTTAAGCTCCTCTATCTGGTCCAGTGTAAATAATACCGGTTTGCCATCTACTATCTTTGGCCACATCATATTTTCTTCTCCCCCGCTCCACATATAGTACAAATCGGGGTTATCGGTTCCGGAGAAAACATAAAATTCCATCTTCATAATTTCTGTAATTGCATTTTTACCCTTCAGCAGACCTTCCATGAACTGCCTTTTCATATCCGGGCCTTTCAAATCTTTGTAATACGA
>Ga0206836_10033_pt1 | contig 42906 bp, 44 predicted proteins | sample Alteio_BWOrgCont_28_FD_152871 | JGI IMG/M metagenome (GOLD analysis project Ga0206836, IMG submission 152871) | Enriched cells from forest soil in Barre Woods Harvard Forest LTER site, Petersham, Massachusetts, United States -... | ecosystem: Environmental > Terrestrial > Soil > Temperate forest >...
ACCTGCACGTCGCCCGTCGCGGCCGACGCCCCCTCCCCCGTCCTCCCGAGGGGATCCCGATTGCCGGAATCCGCTCTGCCCGGATCGCCGGGCATCGGTCCGCCATAGCGCCCATCCCGGTTGCCGTCCGGCGAGGCCATCATGCCCATCCCATCTTCGCCGCCTTCGCCGTATTCGTCGCCGTCCTGGCCATCGCCCTGATCGTCGCCGGACTCTGCGCCCGGCTGGGATCCCATCTGGCGCGCCATCGCCTGGCCCATGTCGTGCGCGCCCTTCTGCAGCGCCGCGATCGCGCTTTGCTGCGCCGCCCCGGCCCCTGAGTCATCCCCCTGGTTCAGCGCCGTCATCGCCTTCTGCATCGCCTGGTCGGCATCTCCCAGATTAGGCGACGTCTCACCGGTCAGGTCGGCAAATTCCTGCATCAGTTCACCCAGGCCGCGTTGCAGCGCGTGTTGCACCGCCGCGTCCGCCTGCCGATCCGCCGAGGGATCACCTGCATGCTCCGGCGCACCGCGCTGCTGCGCGTGATCCATCAGCCCGCCTTCCCGAGCGATCATCTCCTGCACCGCGTTGGTCTGATTCTGGCCCCGCTGCCGGCGGCTATTGGCCTGTCTGTCCCGGGACGCCGGATGGGCGGAGCGGAGGCGGTCCAGCAGCTTTTCCAACTGCTCCATCTGCTGCTGCGCCTCATCCATGCGGCCCTCGCGCGCCGCCTGCTCCGCCTGTTCCGCCATACGGTCCAGGTCGCGGTTGCTGAGCTGTAACGACCGCTCATCGGGCTGCAGGATATCGTTATGCTCCAGCAGTTCCTTCATCAGCGCCTCGACATGCTTGTCGATGGCCTGCTGCAGTTCTTGCAGCCGTTGGATCAGAGCCTGCCGCGTCGCATCGTTCGGCGCGTGCTGCGCCTGCTGCAACGCTTCCCGCGCGCGTTGGCGGGCCTCCTCCAGAGCCTGAGCACTGCGGGCGGACTGGCCCTCCTCAAGGCTCAGCGCCAGGCGCCACATCCAGTTCTGGGCCTCAGGGATGGCCTTGTCGGTCTGGTTGCGCACCAGGTCGTAGTAGATCGAACTCAGCTCCGCGTAGCTGCCCGGATCGTCGGCAAAGGGTTGCGGCATCTGCAACAGCCCATCCAGGATCCCCAGTGCGTCGGTTCGGTCATCCGGATGCTGGCTAAGGGTTTTCCGCGCGGCGATCAGCGCTCGGGCGATGGGATTGTGGAAAGGGCGTTCCGGCAGGGCGAAATTGGTATCAGCGCTGACGCCGTCCTGCTTCATCGCGTCGCCGGCCACGAGGCGCCCAATCACCGGCAGCCCGGCCCAGGGGTGCGCGGTCAGGTCAGGCATATCGACGCCATGCGCCGATTTGGGGGATCCGCCCGGCAGCGGGATCGGCACAATGATCGGCGGGTCGTTCGGCCGAGCGGCCAGGCGCAGTTCGGCTTGTAGCTGGGTTACGCCGTAGTCGTCGGAGACCTCCCACGGCAGGCGCACGCGTTGCTCTGCCTCCCTGGCGCCGGGGTTGAGGCCCCAGTTCGCCTTGGGCGGCTGGTCGACGATGATCGTCAGCGGCCAGGTGCCCAGGACCGAGCCGCGGTTGCGCACGGTCAGCGTACCGCCGCGCTGCAGATCGTCATCCGCCTGGTAACTGCCGCCGTCCAGGGCGTGAAAGGCAATCGCTTTGTCGCCCAGCAGCAAGGATGGCGTGGTATCACCTCCCGACACGTTGACGGTCAGGTGTGCACCCATCGGGATCCCCGGCACCGGGGCGCCGGGATGCAGAAAGATCGGCGGCACGCCGGTGTAGGCCGGGGGCGTGATCCAGGCTTGCACCTCGGTCGCCGGCGGCGCGGCCGAGACCGGCAGGATCGGGTCCAGCCCCGCCAGGATGCGGTTGGGTGCGTCCTCGTTGGCGATCCCCAGGGCTGCCAGGACCGCCAACAGCACGGCGAAGCGCAGGGCGCGCCTATCCTTCGCCGGAAGGCCCGGGTGGGGGATGCCGACCCGCAGTGCTCGGATTCCGGCCAGGGTTCGGGTGCGATGGGCTTGCCACAGTGCCGCGCCAACGGAGTCCTGCCCGTTGATGATCGCCGGGGAGTCGTCTGCCGTCGCCAAAGGCCGGTGCCGCAGGCCCGACTGGACCTCCAGCCGTCGATCGACCGTGTCCGGAGTTGGCAGGCGCAGCCCGAGCAGGCCGCGCAGCAGAAGGGCGATAAAGGCCACCGCCGCCACCAGCAGCACGCCGGCATGCACCCAGCCACCCAGGGCCGGCAGCACGTCCAGCAGCAACAGGCATAACAGGCCGCCTGCGACCATCAGCGCTGGCCAGATGGCCCGCCAAAGCGCCTCGAACACCAAAAACGCGCTGGCCAGGCGTCGCCGGGACGCCAGACGCCGCATCGAAAACCCATCATCCTGCATACGCTGGGAGTCTCCCGTCCGCGGTCTTTCCAGACGCGGCGACTATATGGTGCGGCGCGGCAGACCGCCACTGAATCGTCCTTCGCGCCGCGCAAACCTTGCCCGAAACCTTGCCCTTGGGGCAGCCAGGGTCTAGAAGCCCGCACCTTTCCTATCATCGGACGTAACCCATCATGAAACAGCAGGCGAATTTGATCCGCGCCGGCCAGGTGATCGAGCACGACGGCAACCGTTGGACCGTTCTGAAGCAGCAGATCATCACCCCCGGCAAGGGCGGAGCCTTCATCCAGGTTGAAATGCGCAACCTGAAGACCGGCAACAAGACGAATGAGCGCTGGCGCACGGCCGACACGGTGGAACGCCTGACGACCGAGGAAAAGGAATACACCTACTCCTACTCCGACGGCATCAACCTGGTGCTGATGGATCCCGAGACGTTCGAGGAAACGCACGTCCCCGCCGATCTGATGGGCGACGCCGCGCCGTTCCTGCAGGACCAGATGACGCTGGTCGTCGACCTGGTCGAGGGCGAACCCGTCGCCATCCACCTGCCGCAGCAGGTGACGCTGGAGATTGTCGAGGCCGACCCCGTGGTGAAGGGCCAGACCGCGTCGTCGTCCTACAAGCCCGCCAAGTTGTCTAACGGGGTGAAGACCATGGTGCCGCCGTTCATCGAGGCCGGTGAACGTATTGTCGTCCGCACCGAGGACGCCTCCTATGTGGAGCGCGCGAAGGGCTGATGGCCTTCCGCCTCTCCCCCCATCTGACAGTCATGGCCAACGCGGCGCAGCGGGCGGGCAAACGCCTGCTGCGTGATTTTGCCGAGGTCGAGCAATTGCAGGTCAGCATCAAGGGGCCGGGGGATTTCGTCTCCCAAGCCGATCTGCGCGCGGAACAGATGCTGCGGGAGGATCTGAACAAGGCTCGGCCCGGCTACGCGTTCCTGATGGAGGAGTCCGGTGCGTCGGGGTCCGAGAATTGGACCTGGCGCTGGATCGTCGATCCTTTGGATGGGACGACGAACTTCCTGCATGGCATGCCGCACTGGGCGATCAGCATCGCGCTGGAACGCCGCCAGCAGGATGGCACCAGCGAGATCCTTGCGGGCCTGATCTACAATCCCGCTGTCGATGAGATGTTCTGGGCCGAAAAAGGCACCGGCGCCTTCATGAACGAACGCCGTCTGCGCGTCTCCGCCAGGCGGGAGATGTCGGAGGCTGTCTTCGCCACCGGCATTCCCTTCGCTGTGTCCAGCCGCGTTCGGCAGGCGGCGTTCAGTCGGACGCTGACGACGCTGATGCCTCAGGTGGCTGGGATCCGCCGGTTTGGCGCGGCGGCGCTGGATCTGGCCTGGGTCGCGCATGGACGGTTTGATGCGTATTGGGAACTGGGGATCAAGCCCTGGGATATTGCCGCCGGGCTGGTGATCGTGAGGGAAGCGGGCGGATACGCCACTGATGTGGGCGATGGCGATCCGTTGGCGACGGGTCATATCGTGGCTGGCAATCCGAACTTGCATGCGAAACTACGGGCTGTGGTTGCTGAGGGGATGCCGACTTAGCGTCTGGTTGGTGGTTTGTTTTGGTGAAGCAAAAGAAAGAATTTGATCGCGGATGTTGGCAGATGGACGCGAATGAACGCAGATTTCTTTTTGTTCTTAGCGGGCCGGGACCTGTTCCATTTATACATTTGCAACATCATTATATAAATCCAAAAAATAGATCAAAAATAAAGTTATATTCCATATGAAAGAGATAGGATTTTATCCAGACGATTAGAAAACCGCGTCCACCTGCCAACACCCGCGGCCAAATTCTTTCTCTCCACCGCACGCAACTTTAGAAGCCCCACACTCCCCGCATCATCACCGGATTGTTCAAACCAACCGAAAGCAACAAATCTGTGCTCCATCTAAAATCTTGAATACTCACTGCTGATGACCTGACCATCGCGCTTCGAGTTTACGCTGAAGGGCCACGCTGTTGTCGCAGCCCAACTCAAGACGCACCCTTAAGATATTTCCGTCTCGGTCGTAATCTGCCTCGACGGGAAATGCACCGTCGCCCCATGTCGTCATGAACATGGTCAGAGGCGATCCGGCCAGCTGAAGTACCCCTGATTCAGTCGGCGTCTTCCGAACCTCGCCCATAACTTGCCAATGGTGCGTATGTGGTCGAAAGTCGACAGCGAACCTGCGTTCATCCGAACGCATATTGTATATACGGATAGCCTGTTCCAGGCCTTCCTTAAGCGGCAAATCCAGCCAACCAAATATTTTAGCACCGGTTATATAGTCGAGGCTTTCCGCCCCGGTATCTGCTGCAACGATAGTGGCATCGCGACCCCAAAAGACAACATCCGCTTTTCCATCTTGAGATTTTCGATCGTCCCAATCCCCAAGCACATCAACGTCGATTGCCATAAGCCGAGCCTCATCGACCCGTACGTCACCGATCGTTCGACTGCTGGCGATATCGCCTTCACGCATCTCAATCCACACACGCCGCCAGCGCCCTTTGTCGGGTCCGTCGGGCATTCGCTCTCCCCTGACGAGCAGCAATCTGTCGCTGGGAAGGCCGGAAATGATCGCAGCCAACAGGCCATGAAATTCAACCATCCCGGCTGGGCCAACGACGTCCAGCATCCGATCAACGCGTTGCCGGTGGGGTACCCGGTCAGGAAGGACCGTGATGTCGGCCTTAAGGTTATATTCGCTGGTAATGCCGGCGAGTTGAGCATGCAAAGCTTCCGCCTTCTCGGGCGACTGGTCGTAAAGGAAAATCGGATTGCTTGATTGGCCCAGAGTCTTCCCTGCCTCGAGCGCATCCGGCCCGGTGATCATAAGATCCCGATCGCGATCAGTTGCCCCAATAATCTTCGGGTGTTCCGGTAATAAGGGCTGACGATTGTGCGACCACATCGAGGCACATCCACCATCAAGGATGGCCAATATTCCGGAAGGACACCGCACGTAGCCCAATTCTTCCGGACTTCCTGCCTGAGATGTCATCTGGGCCATTTCGGTATCAATAGTCCCGTTGCGCTACACAGCTGACGATAGTCTACGCATGTGCGACCGCAAAATAAATTCATTTTACAATTTCCCGGCCATCACATACCAAATTCAACAAAACTTAATAACACCCAAGAAATTAGAAAGAACAAACAGAAATCTGCGTCCATCTACCAACATCTGCGTTTGAATTCTTTCTTCCCCTCAACCGCGCATAGAAGAAGTGGACCCAATGACCCGCATTACCATCCAAATAGCCGACATAACCACCCTACAAGTCGACGCCGTAGTCAACGCCGCCAACGAATCCCTGTTAGGCGGAGGCGGCGTCGACGGCGCCATCCATCGCGCCGCCGGCCCCGAGCTCCTGGCCGAGTGCCGCACCCTGAACGGCTGCCCCACGGGAGAAGCCCGCATTACCAAAGCCTACTGCCTCCCCGCCCACTACGTCATCCACGCCGTCGGCCCTCGCTACCGAGACGGCAAGCATAACGAGCCAGCCCTGCTCGCCGGCGCCTACCGCAGCAGCCTGGAATTGGCAAAAGCGCACGACATCACAACGATCGCCTTCCCCGCCATAAGCTGCGGCATCTACGGTTACCCATTGGACGACGCCGCCCGCATCGCCATCACGACAGTCGCTGATTTTCTCACCGGCAACGAAACCATCCGCCAGGTGATCTTCGCCTGCTTCAGCCCCGACGTCGAAGCCGCCTTCCGCGCCGCACTGGCCGAGGTCAGCAAGCCCTAGGCAAGCCCCACGCCCTTCTATATCCATGTGGGCAACAATACGGAACGGGAGACGTCTGCATGCCATCCAACCCGCGCACGCGGTTCCTGGCCTTCATCGCGGCCGCGATGTTGCTTGGCTTTGGTCTCGCCAGCCATCCAGTTCAGGCGCAGGACAAGACGATCACGCTGAAAATGTCCTCCTGGGTGCCCCCCGCACACCCACTGAACCCGTCGCTGATCGAGTGGGCCAAGGATATCGAAAAAGAATCCAACGGCACCATCAAAGCCACCCTCTTCCCCTCCGAACAACTCGGCAAGGCGATGGATCATTACGACATGGCGCGCGACGGCATCGCCGACCTCGCCTATGTCAATCCCGGCTACCAGCCTGGCCGCTTCCCCATCGCCGCCGCCGGGGAACTGCCGTTCCTCGTCGCGAACGCCAAGGGAGGCTCCGCCGCCTTCGACGAGTGGTACCGACCCTACGCCGCCAAGGAGATGGCCGACACCCACTACTGCTTCGGCTTCTTCAACGATCCCGGCACCTTCCACTCCAAGCACAAGATCCTGCTGCCTACAGACATCAAGGGCGACAAAGTCCGCCCCGGAGACGCCACGGTCGGCGCCATGGTCACCCTGCTGGGCGGCACCAACGTACAGGCCTCAGCCCCTGAGGCGCGCGAGGTGCTGGAACGCGGCGTCGCCAATACGATCGGTTTCCCCTGGGGTTCCATCGTGCTGTTCGGCATCGACAAGGTGGTGAAATACCATATGGATGTGCCGCTGTTCACCACCGACTTCGTCTGGGCCATGAACAAGGGCACCTATGACCGGATGTCCCCGGCGCAGAAAGCAGTGATCGACCATCACTGCACATCAGAATGGGCCGAGAAGGTCGCCAGCCCCTGGGCCGATTTCGAATATGCCGGCCACGCCAAGATCGCCGCCGAACCGGGCCACGAGGTCTACAAACTTACCCCCGAACAGGTGCAGGCCTGGCGCACCGCCGTCGCCCCTCTGACAGAACGTTGGGCCTCCAAGGTGCAAGACGCCGATGCCATGCTGGCCGATCTGAAGGCCAAGCTGAAAGCCCACGGCGCCCTGGCCGAATAACCGCGCCGCCCCCCGTCATCGCGCCTTCTCCCATCTCTCGGTTTGATGTGCATATGGACAAATTCATAGACACCATCGAATGGATTGCCGCTGGCTTCGTCGGCCTCGTTGCGCTGGATATCTTCGTCAGCGTCCTGCTGCGCTATTTCTTCGCGGTTTCCATCCCCGACAGCTACGACTTCGGCAAACAGCTCCTCGGCATCCTCATCTTCTGGGGCATCGCCGCCACCAGCTACCGAGGCACCCACATCACCGTTGACCTCGTCTGGTCCGCCGTTGGCCCAAGAGCCAAACGTTGCATAGACATCTTCGCCACCCTCGTTCTGCTCTTCGTCGTTACCGTCCAAACCATCATGCTGTTCGATAAGGTCCGCCTCACCCGCCTGGACCATGTCGAGACCTACGACCTCAACATCCCCGTCTGGCCTTTCGCCCTCGTCGCCTGGCTGGGAGACGTCTCCGCTGTGCTGCTGATCGCCATCCGCACCTGGAGGCTGATCTTCTCCCCCACATATGACGGCCACCCCACCGTGACACAGCAGGCGGTCGAGTAGCCCATGGACCTGTCCCCCGACGCCGTCGCGGTCATCGGCTTCGCCGTGCTGTTCAGCCTGATGCTGCTGCGCGTCCCCGTCGGCATGGCCATGGGTCTGGTTGGCGTCTCCGGCTTCGGTTACCTGGTCGGAGCCGAACCGGCACTGAAAATGGTCGGCCAGACCAGCATGAGGATCGTCACCGACTACACGTTCGGCGTCATCCCCATGTTCCTGCTGATGGGCGCCGTCGCCTCCCGCACCGGCATGAGCCGGGAACTCTTCCACGCCGCCAACCGCTTCGTCGGCCATTGGCGAGGCGGCCTGGGCATCGCCACCATCGCCGCCTGCGCCGGCTTCGCCGCCATCAGCGGCTCATCCGTCGCGACAGCCGCCACCTTCTCCACCGTCGCCTATCCGGAGATGCGGCGCTTCGGCTACCCGCAATCCTTCGCCACTGGCGTGATCGCCGCTGGAGGCACCCTGGGCGCCATGTTCCCGCCCTCCATCGTGCTGGCGGTCTACGGGCTGATCACCCAACAGGACATCGGCAAACTCTTTATCGCCGGCATCCTCCCCGGGATCCTGGCCGTCACCCTCTACATGCTAACGGTCGCCATCCTCGGCCAGGCTCGGCCGCGATGGCTGCCGGCCGCGGCAAAGGCAAACTGGTCCGAACGGGTCCAGGCGATAAAGGAAGTCTGGGCGCCGGCCCTGCTGTTCCTGTTCGTCATCGGCGGCCTCTACGGCGGATTGTTCACGCCCACCGAGGCCGGTGGTATGGGCGCCGGCGGCGCCATCCTGATCAGTCTGGCCCGCCGTCGCCTGTCGCGAGACGACCTGTTGCAATCCCTGCTGCAAGCCACCCGTACCGCTGCCGCCGTGTTTACCGTGCTGATCGGCGCCATGCTGTTCGGCTACTTTCTGACGGTCACCCAGACGCCGCAGAAGGTCACCGAGTTCATCACCGGCCTCGGCCTAAGCCCCACCGGCGCGCTGGTGGTCATCATGCTGATGTATCTGGTTCTAGGGTGCCTGATGGATGCAATGGCCATGGTCATCCTGACCGTGCCCATCATCTTCCCTGCCATCACCGCCCTGGGGTTTGATCCGATCTGGTTCGGCGTCATCATCGTCATGACCGTCGAGCTTGGCCTGATTCATCCTCCCGTTGGCATGAACGTCTTCGTCATCAAGACCGTGGTGCAGGAGGTTTCCTTCGGCACCATCTTCGCCGGCGTCATTCCCTTCGTCTTGACCGATATCATCCGCCTGGCGATCCTGATTGCTTTCCCCGTGATCGCCACCTGGCTGCCGAGCCGAATGTGAGCTGCCATGAACCTGACCGAATGCGACAAAGTCGAGATCCTGGTCCTGGTAGACAATGTGGTGGACACCCTGTCCTCCACCCCCTTCTTCGTTACCCGTGAAACTGCCATCCTGCGCAAGCGAGGCCTGCGCCGCGTCTCCGGAGCCGCCCTCTGCTGTGCCAATCACGGCCTGTCCCTGGTCGTCACCGCGCACGGCCCCGACGGCCCCCGTCACATGCTGTTCGACGGCGGTCCCGTCGATTTCGCCGTGGAGCGCAACGGCACCCGCCTCGGTGTCGACTTCGGACGGATTGAAGCGGCCATGCTCTCCCACGGCCATTGGGACCACGCCGGTGGGCTGCCCAGGGCACTGGGGCTGGTCAACGCCGCCAACGGAGGCAAGGCGATCCCGCTCTACCTCCACCCCGGCATGTTCCATGAACGGGCCACGCGCCAGCCCGATGACGGTGTCATGCCGATGGAGAACGTCCCTTCACCACGTGACTGGCGAGACTTCGGTGCCGAACCCATCGTCACCGACCGGCCCACCACAGTGCTCGACGATCTGTTCTACATCAGCGGAGAAATCCCCCGCCTGACGGCCTATGAACACGGCTTCATCGAACAAGTCCGCCGCACCGGACCCGATGCGCCCTGGGAACCTGACCCGCTCCTGATGGACGAGCGCTTCATGGCCGTGAATGTCAAAGGCAGAGGCCTGGTCGTCTTCAGCGCCTGCTCCCACGCCGGCATCGTCAACGTCATGCACGCGGCCACCGCTGCCTTCCCCGGGGTCAAACCCCACGCCGTCATCGGCGGCTTCCACCTCTCCGGCACCACCGAGGCGATCATCCCCCAAACAGTCCAAGACCTCGGCCAGTTCAACCTGGACCATATCCTGCCCGCCCATTGCACCGGATGGCGTGCCGTCAATGCCCTCGTCGCCGCCTATGGAGAACCCAAAATCGCTCCCGCCGCCGTCGGCAAACGCTTCACCTTCAGCGCGCCATGACCATCCGTATCTACGGCGACCTGGACTCCCGCGTCGCCCGCTGTCTGTGGATGGCCCGAGAACTGAACCTCCCACATGAAACCATCCCTACAGACTGGCGCACCTGCAACAACGAACAAGATTTCCTGGCCGTCAACCCTTACGGCATGATCCCCGCGCTGGAGGACGGCGATCTACGCCTGTCGGAATCCATGGCCATCAACGACTACCTGCTACGCCGCCATGGCACCGGATCACCTCTGGCCCCCACTGACGCGACCGAGGACGCCGCGATCATGCAGTGGACCTTCTGGACCGTCACCCAGGTAGAAAAGCCGATGGTCCAGTTCCTATGCCTGGAAACCAACGTCCGTCCGGTCCCACCCGAAACCATCGCCGCCGCCAGGGCCGATCTGCAACGCCCTCTAACCTACCTGAACCAGCACCTGAGCACCCGAGACTGGGTGATCGGCAACCGCTTCACCGCCGCGGACCTAAACACCGCCTCAATCGTGGAGTGGGCCAGGCCCGGCAAATTCGACCTGACGCCTTGGCCCCACGTCGCCGGCTGGCTCACCCGCTGCATCGCCAGACCCGCCTTCCAGGGCCTATCGATGGCAGCATCCGCGTAACCCACCTAACCGGCGCGCACCGGCGTTCCAGGGTGCGGTCACTCTGACTGGAAACACCCCGTCATGGCCCGCCTTGTGTGCGGGCCAACTCGAGCCGATTGAGACTCCCGGAAAGAGGGTTAATCTGCCGGCATGGACTGAGTTTGAAGGGATGGCCCGGATGCCCGGGCCATGACGGTTGGGTCGTTTTCCAGTCAGCGTGAAACCGTTCTAATGCCGGACTCTACTCCCGCGCCTGCCGGTGATACTCCCGGTTCGGCATCATGTCCGTCGCCGACGCCATCCGGTTCGACAAGTTAAAGAACGCAATGGTTTCGGACAGATCGAAAATATCCTCCTCCGTCAGTCCCACGCCACGTAGAGCATCCCGATCCGCATCGTCGATCAAATACGGCGTCACCGTCATCTTCCAGGCAAAATCCAGCATCGCCCGCTGCCGAGCGTCCAACTTCGCGACCCGATAATTCAGCGCCATCATCTCTCCCAGCTCGGCATCCCCCGACAGCACCCGCACCGCCGCCCCATGGGCCACCAGGCAGTAATAGCAACGGTTCGCCGATGACACGACGACTGCCACCATCTCCCGCTCCAGCTTGGACAGCCCGGACTTCGACAGCATGATCTCGTTGTACATCGCCATGAAGTTGCGCAGTCGCTGAGGCTTCAGACTGTACGTATTGAACACATTCGGAACGAAACCAAGCTTCTCCACACATTTCGCCCAGATCGCCTTCAGGTCGTCCTCCAGACCATTCGGATCTGGCACGCCCAGAGCGGAGACATGATCAGGCTGCGGCATCCCGTCTACTCCGCCGCCCGAGCGGGCGAAGCCGCGCTTTTCCAGGAATGCAACACCGGCAAAACCTCCTTCGCATAAAGTTTCAAGCCCCGTTCGGCGAAGTCGTACGGCGTGCCACCGAACCGGAACGACGTCGCCAGTTCGAACTCCCCGACGATCGCCCGCCGTTCCTCGAACATCTTCAGGATATGATCCGGCGTGCCCCAGACCGCCGCCTGCATGAACGCGGACACGATCCCATCCATGCCGATTTCCTTCGCCAGCGCGATCTTCTGCGCATAGGCATCATAACCCTTCACCTGGCTGAAATGCTCGCCCAGCAATTCGTAGTGATAGAAATTACTCTCCACGAACTTGCCCATATACTGCCGCGCCTGCTCTTCAGCCCCATCCATCGTCGGTGTGCAGACACAGAAATCCGCCAGCAGGGGCGCCAGTTCCGGCCCGCCATGCATTTCCTTTACCAGTTGGCGGTGCTTGTTGATCGCCGGCATCCGCATCGGCCAGGGCCGGTCGGCAAACATCACCATCCGAGCATTCAGCTTCGCCGCCGAAACAACGGAATCATCAGACGACGCCACGGCATAGATCCGGCCAGCGAACGATTTCTCCGGCCGAGGCCGCAGCTCTGTCCGAGGCTGCTTGTAGAACTTGCCATCGCCCTCGATGAACCCGGTTTCCAGCGCGCGCACAATCATTGACGCCGCTTCATCGAACCGTTCCCGGGACTCATCCATCGTGCCACGGAACGCATGGAACTCCCGTCGAGCGAGGCCGCGTCCCATGCCCAGGCGCACCCGTCCGTTGGACAGCATGTCCAGGGTGATCGCCTTTTCCGCCACCCGCAACGGATCGTTCCACGGCAGGATCACCGCCGCGGTCCCTAGATCCACATTCGGGCACTTCGCCGCCAGCCATGTCATCAATTGCAAATTGTCGGGGCAGAACGAGTAGTCGTTGAAGTGATGCTCCACCGCCCACAGCGCGTCGAAGCCGCTATCCGCGGCGAGTTGCGCCAGACGCAACTCCTCCTCCCAGACCTGGCGGTCCGATACGTCCGTCCAGCCATAGCTGGCCATGACCATCTGCAAGCCGACATCCATGACACATCCTCCGCACGTTCTTCTTGCCGCTGTTGTCTCATGCGCCGCCTCGCGCGGCAAATCTTCGCCCGCCGGACTCGACGCCAACCCCGGCCCGCGCCACCATCCCGCCAATTCGATCAGGAGGATAAATGCCACTCAAACGCATGGTGCTCGAAATCGGCATGGGCACCGACATCAGGGGCGCCGATCCCACCAAGGCGGCCGTCCGAGCACTGCGGGACGCGCTGTGGCACAATTCCCTGGGCGTCGCGAATGCCCTGGGCCTCGACACCGACTCCATGAAGGTTGAGGTCACCATCGGCGTCCCTCACCCTGAGAAAGTCGATACCAAACAGGTCCTCGCCATCCTGCCGCACGGCACCGGCACCTGCACCTGCGTGGAGGGTGGTTTGGAAATCTGGAACGACGAACACACCAGCTCCACTCTGCTCGCCCACGCCTCCGCCGTGGTCTGGCTCGACATTCCGGAGGCCGCATAAATGCCCCGCAAGCGTGTCATCCTGGAACTCGGCGCCGGCAATGATCTGCACGGTGGCGACTACACCAAGGCGGCCTTGAGAGCCGTGCAGGACGCCCTGCACCATTCCTCCCTGGCCATGCTGCGATCCCTCGGCATCGACTCAAAGACTCAGATGTTCGTGGAGGTCACCATCGGCGTCCAGCAGCCTGACAAGGTTGATACCGAGGCAGTGAAAGCCTCCCTGCCCCACGGCATCGTCACCGTCAAAGCCGTCAAGGGCGGCCTGGATGTGATCGATAAGGAACGAGGCGACAACGCCGTCATCGCCTCCGCCGCCATCGCGGTGCGGCTGGAACTATCCTGATGCCGGAGGACTACAAGCCGAAGGGCAGCCGCCCTTCCTTGTAGCCGTTCTCATCGAAATGCTGCTGGCCGGATTCCAGCAGTCCGCGCCGGACAAAGTCAGCGACACCGTCGTTCTGATTCAGATACCATTTTTCATCGACCTGCATTGGGAAGGGCACCCGCCCCTCGAAATAGCCGTCATTGATGAAATGCGTGCGCGCATCCGAAATCAGACCCCGTCTGATCGCATCCGCAATGTCCGGATAGCGGTTGAGATACCACGCCTCGTCCACCGCGACGCCTTGCAGCATGCGTCGCACCAGATTGACAAATGCCTCATAGGTGCAGGTGACCGTCAGATCGCCGCTGTCAGCGTTCGTGGACACGTACGACTTCAGTATCTCAAACGGAGGAATGTACCTCATTCTGTGATCCCGGACATGTGATCGCGTTTATCTGCCAGGTCGGGTGCTCGTGCAACAGTTTGGCGCGGCTGGTCAGAAAATTGTCATTCCGTACATCACCGCCCGCGCCACACCGGTTTACGCTTTTCCACGAAGGCCGCGACGCCTTCCACCCGGTCGTCGCTGCTATAGGGGCTGATGCCCTCGTTCAGCCGCAGCGCCGCCGGCACCGGCAGGCCGTTCGAGCGGATCGCGGTTTCCTTCATCCGGCGTAACGATACGGGGGCGTTGTCGCAGATCGCCTCGGCCATTTTCAGCGCTTCTTCCAGTGCCTGGCCTTTCGGCACCACGCGGTTCACCAGGCCCCAGCGGCGCCCGTCCTCGGCGCTGATATATTCGCCCAGATAAAGCATCTCGTAAGCGATCGCCGAGGGGATCACGCGCGGCAGCATGACGTTGGCGAAATGCGCCCCCTTGCCCCGTTTCGCCTCCGGCAGGCCCAGAGTCACATGCTCCGCCGCGATGCGCAGGTCGCAGGCCAACGCCAGTTCGAATCCGCCCGCCACGGCCGGCCCGTTCAACGCCGCGATCGTCGGCTTGATCGTCTCATACACAACTTCAAACACATATCGTTCCGCCCGAGACAGCAACGGTTGGAACGGTTTTCCCGCTTTATCCTCCGCCGCCCGAGCCTTCAGATCCGCGCCGGCGCAGAAGGCCCGATCGCCGACGGCGGTCAGGATGACGCAGCGCACATCGGGATCCGCACTCGCTTCGACGAAGGCCTGCACCAGCGCTTCCGACAAATCGGGAGAAATGGAATTCATCCGATCCGGCCGGTTGATGGTCAGAATCAGGATATGGCCCCGTCGTTCGGATAGCAGGATGGATGCGGGTTCGCTCATGGGACGCTCCTTGGTCTGTGTTGCATCCAAGTCTAGGCGGGTTCCCAGCGCTTGCCGATCCCTTGGCATGGACTAAAACAAGGGCGGATAGACAGTATGCGCCGCTTTTCACCGCGAAGGACCCATCGATGCCGCAACAGATCGCCACACAGGACGCCTTGCACGCCCTGTTCCACCCGCGCGCGGTGGCGGTCATCGGAGCCTCTGACGACACCACCAAGCACGGCTACATCGTGCTGACGAATATCCGCAACACCGGCTTCACCGGCGGCATCTACGGCGTATCCCGCCGCGTGTCCCAGATCGACGGCATTCCCTGTGTGCCCGACATCGCCTCCCTGCCCGCCGGTGTCGACACCGCCTTCCTCGCGATCCCCGCCGAGGCCACGCTGCAGGCCGTTCGGGACTGCGCCAAGATCGGCATGAAAGCCGTCATCGTCGGCAGCGCCGGCTACGCCGAATCCCTCGATGCCGGCGGTGCTGAACGTCAGGCGGAACTGCAACGCATCGCCCGGGAAGAAGGCATCCGTATCGTCGGCCCGAACTGCAACGGTATCTACAACGCAAATCTGCCGCTCTCCATCGGCTTCAACACGTCCCACGCCAAGCGCCAGACTCCGGGCGGCATCTCCATCTTCTCGCACTCCGGCGCGCTGTTCGACGCCATGGCAGGCCGCCTGGCGAAACTCGGCGCCGGCCTGTCCCTGTTCGCCTCCGCGGGCAACGAGGCCGACATGTCCGTCCTCGACTACATGGAGTTCGGCATCGGCCACGAGCCAACCCGCGTCATCGCCGTGCTGATCGACAGCCTGGAGGACGGCGCCCGCTTCCGCCGCCTCGCCTTGGCCGCCCACGCCGCCGGCAAACACGTCGTCGCCCTCAAGATCGGTGGGTCAGAGGCCGGAGCCGCTGCCGCCGTCGCCCATTCCTCCCGCATGGCCGGCGACCACGCCGCCTACACCGCGCTGCTGAAATCCTGCGGCGTCGCCATCGCGCACACCCTTGAAGGCTTCATGACTTCCGCCGCCCTCCTGGACCGCTACGGAAGCCGGCCCGGCAAGCTCGGCGCCTTGTCCACCTCCGGCGCCGGCGCCTCCCTGATCGCCGATCGTTGCGAGGCGCTCGGCGTCCCCCTGGCCCCGCTGACCCCGGAAACCTTCGCCGCCATCGATGCGCACAAGATGTTCTCCCGCATCGGCAACCCGCTGGACATGGGCATCTTCGGCGGCATGAAGCGCAGCGCCGAGGTCCCCACCCTGCTGATGACCGACCCCGAGGTGTCCGTCGTCCTGGCCCTGGTCCACTCCATGAACCCCTGGCAAGGCGACCCTTACCGTGCCGCCATGGGCGCCGCCCGCGAAAAATCCGGCAAGCCCCTGCTGCTGGTTTCTCCCGGTGGCCTGCCGGAGGCAGAACAAGCCACCTACAACGCCAAAGGCATCGACGTCTTCACCGAGATGGATATTTTACTGGAGGGCATTGGCGCCCTGCTGACGCCCGGCCCTGACGATATCTTTATCAAGGTTACCACCCGTGGATCCGGTCCCCTCCGGTCGGGTAAACCCCTAAGCGAACCGGAGAGCCTGCGCCTGCTGAGCGAATACGGCGTCCCCACCGTCCCCATGGCTGAATGCCGTAGCCTCGCCGAGGCGATCGAGGCTGCCGAACGCCTCCACTACCCGGTCGTACTGAAAGGCGTTGCCGAGGGCATCGCCCATAAAAGCGACCACGGCCTCGTGCATGTCGGCCTGATCGACGCCGACGCCGTCCGCTCTGCCTGGGACGCCGTGAATTGCCCCAGCTTGGTCATCCAATCCATGATCAAGGGCGACCTGGAAGCCATCGCCGGCGTCACCGAGGCCGAGGGCGTGGGCCTGATCCTCATCGCCGGCCTGGGCGGCATCTTCGCCGAGGCTCTGCACGACGTCGTCACCATGCTGATCCCCTCCAGCCGTGCCGCCATTGAGGCCGCCGTCACCAAAGGCAGCCTGGGGCGCGTCCTGAACAGCCCTCGCTGGAAACACCAGGGCAGCCTGACCGCCTTCATCGACCTGTTGATGGCCCTGCAAACCGCCGCCCTGGCCTGCGGCGACCGTCTGCAAGCGATCGACGTCAACCCCGTCATCCTCGGCGCCGCCGGCGCCATCGCCGTTGACGCACTGGTGGTCCCGAAATGAGGGTCTCCGTCACCTACCACGTCCGCTCCGATGCCACGGAGATCGCCGCCAGAGCACAGGGCATCGCGGTCGAACAGAGTGTCGAAATGCCGCTCGCCGCCATCGACGAGCCCTCGGTGCTGACCGACATCGTCGGCCAGGTCGAAGACATCGCCGACCTCGGCAATGGCACATTCGCGGTTCGCATCGGCCTGGCACTGGCCACCATCGGCGAGGACGCCGGTCAACTCGCCAACATGCTGTTCGGCAACACCTCGTTGCAGGAGGATGTGACCCTCGCGGACATCGACCTCCCCGACACGCTGATTGCCCAGTTCACCCGCCCCCGCTACCACGTCGCTCGGCTGCGCCGGACCCTGACATCTCCACACCGCGCCCTGACGGCTTCCGCGCTCAAACCGCAGGGCTTGCCCCCGGACCGCCTGGGCAAGCTGGCCGAACGCCTGGCCATGGGTGGTCTGGACGTCATCAAGGACGATCACGGCCTGGCGGAGCAGCGCTACAGCCCCTTTGCCGACCGCATCCGCCACGTCACCGCCGGCCTTGCCCGAGCGGTGCGGCACACCGGTCACCAGACGCAATACGTCCCCAGCCTGACCGGCAACCTGGACCAGTTGCGCGAGCAAGCAACCCTCGCACGCGACACAGGGCTGACCTGCATCATGATCGCCCCGATGATCGCCGGCCTGCCCGCCCTGCAAGCTCTGGCCACCGAGTTCTCCGACCTGACCATCTTCGCCCACCCCGCGTTGGGAGGCCTGCGCATCGCCCCGGACCTGCTGATCGGCAAGCTATTCCCCATGCTGGGCGCCGACGCCGTCATCTTCCCAAGCTACGGCGGCCGCTTCGGCTACTCCCAAGCCGCCTGCCACCGCCTGGCCGAAAACGCTCGGTCGTTCGGAGCCATCCCCGTCCCTGCCGGCGGCATGACCCTGGCCCGCACGGACGAAATCCTTGATTTCTACGGCCCAGACACAATCCTGTTGATCGGCGGCAACCTGCTGCTGGCCCGCGAGGAAATCCCCCGCGAAGCTGAAGCCTTCACCCGCGCCGTCGCCGCCCACGAATACAGGTAGATCATGGACCAGGAATCCGTCCCACCTTTCCGCCCCGCCCAGTCAGACGTCCACGGGGCCGCCTTCCGCTGGGATGGCGTCACCCACATGCCCTACAAGCAGGAGGGCAGCGCGCCGTTCAAGGACATCTCCCGCCAGGTGCTGTTTCACGAGCACGACCTGAACTGCGAACTACGCTATTTCGAGATGGACGCGGCCGGCTATTCCACTTTGGAACGCCACGAACACGCCCACGCTGTGATGGTCCTGCGCGGCCAGGGCCACTGCCTGGTCGGCGATGAGGTGCGGGAGGTCAAGCAGTTCGACCTCGTCTCCATCCCCTCCATGGCCTGGCACCAATTTCGCGCGACGAAGGGCGAACCCTTAGGCTTCTTGTGCATGGTCAACGTGTTGCGTGACCGTCCTCAACTTCCGACCGAGGCTGAATTGGTAACGTTGCGAACCAACCCAGTGATTGCCGGATTTCTAGACGACGTCCCTGCGTCAAGCTGAGGGGTGACTCATACCAACCGGCGTTGATGTTGACCGTTGGCAACGCCCGCCCCGTCATGGCCCGGCGCGTCCCTACCGAATTCGCACAAGTCCGGAATGACCTCTTGCGCAAGAGGCCGAAGCCTGACTCGCTGTTGTTGGCAACAGGGAGTGATTCGGTGATGTCGATGGGTCTCGGAGGGTTCGGCGACAGCCGGCTGCAAAAAGGGGGGTCTTCCTGCTGGAAAGGCTCATGCTGGTGGGCCAGACGGGGGCTTGCGTCCGCACCCTCGGCGCAGACCGTGCGGGCGAACTGCGTATTGGCCGGTTCCTAAGGAACCATCGGGTCAGCGTATCGGAAATGGTGTCGCACGCGCGTTCGCGTTTGCTGCCCCGGGTGGCCGATCGTCACGTGCTGGCGATCGAGGACACGACCAGCCTGCGCGACGACGGCAAGCGCAAGGGTGTGTATCTGCATCCGACGATCGCGGTGGACGAGGCGGACGGCGCGCTGTTGGGACTGCTGTCGGCCGAGATACTGGTGCACGACGGCAAGCCGAAGGAGCATTGCAACAAGCGCCCGCTGGCAGAGAAGGAAAGTCGCCGTTGGGTGGACGCGACGGCGCAGGCGGCGGATCTGATGGAAGCGGGCGCGAGCCGGGTGACGATGGTGGCGGACCGCGAGGCGGATCTCTACGAGATGTTTGCCTGCCGCCCCCAGGGTGTCGATGTGCTGGTACGGGCGCACCACAACCGCCTGCTCGAGGATGGCACGATGCTGTATGACGCAGGCGGGCCACTGCCTGGGTCGGAGCGGTTGGCGGTTGACATCCCCGCCGCGCCTGGACGGCGGGCCCGTGTCGCGTCTGTGTCGGTCCGGGTCGGACGGGTCCGTATCAAGCGCCCCAAGCGCAACCGCGCCGAGGAGGCGCGGGCCTTGCCCGACACGGTCGCACTGACCCTGATCGAGCTCCGCGAGGAGCAGGCGCCGGCGGGCGAGGAGCCGTTGCACTGGCGCTTGTTGACCACCCACGCGGCCACGTCCCTGGACAACGTCCGCTGGATCGTTGGATTGTATCGCCGCCGCTGGAACGTCGAGCAGGTCTTCCGGGTGATGAAGACCCAGGGCTTCGATATCGAGGCCGTGCCGTTCGAGGAAAACCGGCCCTTGAGCAATCTGGCCGGTGCGATCCTGATCGCCGCCATCCATATCCAGCAAATGCTGCATGATCGCGACGGTTCAGCGGGCCGGCCGATCGCGGATGTCTTCGATGAAGAAGACCGACCGGTGATCGAGGCGATCGGCCAGACGCTGGAAGGCAAGACCGAACGCCAGAAAAACCCGCATCGTCCGGGCTTGCTCGCACACGCGGCCTGGATTTGTGGACGGTTGGGCGGCTGGACCGGGTATTACGGCAAACCAGGCCCAATCGTCCTCATCAGGGGCTACGCCCGCTTGATGGCCATGATCGATGGCGTCAAACGTTCCGGACTTGTGCGAATCAGGTAGGGCGCGTCCGGGCCATCTCGCGCCATTGTGGTTTATAGGCAATTCAAGCGCCTTGCGTGGACCTCCCCGCGGCAAAGGATGGCCTAGATGAGGCAGGCCATGACGGCTTCGGCAACTCGGATGCGTCAACATCAACGCCGGGTGGTATCACTCCCGTCCGTGCGACCATGCCACAAACCGGTTGGCGTTATCGATCGCCTCTTTCTCAACGGCCGCACTGTCCTGAGCATAGCGTGCCGCGAACCCCTCGACGCCCCAGCGTTGATACTGCATCACATGCGTCATCTCATGCGCCCACAGCTTCGCGTCGCTCTCCGCATCATGCTCTGACTTGAACATCACGACCTCGCCCAGGGTCATCGCCACCGCGTCGCCGTATTCGAACGCCAGAGACGGCAGTTCCAGCACGCCCTTGCCGCCCACGCCCCAGCGCACATGGCGCAACTCATCCGCCGGGAAGAAACCCAGCAAATCGCGATAGATCCGCGGCGGCATCGCCGACACGCCGTCCGCGATCGCCTCCCGCCGAGCGGCATCGATCAGCTCCGCGAGCGCTTCTCCGGCGTAGCCCACCAGCTCCGGCGGCAACGCAGGCTTCGCCAGGGACGGAAACGCCCAGACTAACGGAGCGAACAGGATAGAGCGGCGGAAATTCACGACATTGTCTAACATTGTGACTGGGATGTAACTCCGCATCACGCCGACACCACGCCTGAATTGTGGCAAGAACGGGGTATTCAACCGGGCCGTGTTCACAACTGATGTCAGAATATGACGGTCTGGAGCGTGATCGATTGCGATTTACGCCCCGTGGGCGGGAATCACCCTCCCCAATAAAGCGTCAAATCCGTTCGCTGACCGCGATCGCCGCCTTGCATCCCGCCTTGATCATCCGGGTCAGCAGCCGATACGCCGGCGCCTGCTCCGCCCCATGCGCCAGTCCGATGTCCCGATGCTCGACCTCTTCCTGCCGGAACCGCTCGATCGTTTCGCACAGCGCCGGCTCATCGGTCAGAGTCTCGATCTGCTGGCGGTAATGCGCGTCGATCGTCTCCTCCACCGCCACGGTACAGGCCATCGCCGCCTTCGCGCCCAAAGCCGCCGTCACCGCCCCCAGCGCGAACCCGGCCACATGCCAGAACGGCAGCATCACTGTCGGCCGCACCCGCCGGTCCGCGACCAGATCGGAGAACGTCCGCAGATGCGCCGCCTCCTGAGCCTGCATGTGCCGCAGCGTATCGCCGCTCTGCCCACGCCCCAGCACCGCCAACTGCCCGGCATAAATCCGTGCGGCGCCATATTCCCCGGCATGATCCACCCGAATCGCCCGCTCCGTCTGTTCCGTTCGGCTTGGATCGCCCGGCACGGGATGGGACGTGTCCGTCATCGCCGCCTCGGAGAGCTGGCCGCCAGCACCATCGCCAGCCAGGCCGCAACCACCAGAGCAAAGATCCCGTTCATCGCCGCGATCGACACTGGCACACCAGGGATCAGGAAGGTCGGATCATCGCAGGGCTTGGACGGGCGAGACGGCATGCTCGCCAGCCGCTCCGCAATCGACTGCCCCGTAATATGAGGTGCCGCACATTCCGGCAGCGGACTCGGCCACCAACCATGCTCCACCCCCACATGCAGCCCACCCAGCCCCACATCCGCCAGCAGGCACAGCACCGCCAGCCACAGCAGGAACCGAGACAGTCCGCGGGGCATCACCGCCGCCACCAGCCCAAGCCCGATCACGATCCGGTAGGGCCAACGCTCCACCAGGCACAGCGCGCAAGGCACCAGCTCATCCCAGTATTCCAGGGCAAACGCCGCCCCCAGCGCTGCCGCACCCGCAAGCGCGGTCAGGATCGCGACCCCCCGCGGCGCGGGGCGATGGACAAATCGAGGCATCGCCCGCTGTGTGCCCCGACTGAAGCCTCCGCGCAAGTTGCCGGTTGATTTCAGTGCCTCTACCTTCCGCCCCGGTCAGACCAGCAGGGGGGATAAAATGACCGACAAGCGCATTCTTTGGGGCCGAGCCACCTCCAGCAACGTGATGAAAGCACTTTGGGCGCTGCACGAGCTGGGTCTGCCGTTCGAGCGGATCGACGTCGGCGGCGCCTTTGGCAAGACCGACACGCCCCACTACCGCGGCATGAACCCCACCGGCTTCGTCCCCACGCTGCAGGAGGACGCGTTCACCCTGTGGGAGAGCAACGCCATCGTCCGCTACCTCACCCGGGACACGCCCGACCTGTTCCCGACCGACCCGCGGGCCCGTGCCAATGTCGACCGCTGGATGGACGCGCAGCAGACCACAATGAACCGCCCCATGTCGGGGGTCTTCTGGGGCCTGGTCCGCACCCCGCCGGAAAAGCGAGACCTGAAAACCGTCGCCGCCGCCATCGAGGAAACCGCCAAATACTGGCGCATGGCCGAAGCCGAGATCGAGCAGCACGGCTATATCGGAGGCCCCGCCTTCACCATCGCCGACATTCCCTGGGGCGTGCACGCACATCGCTGGTTCAACATCGACTACCAAGGGCTGAGCCGTCCGGAGATGCCCACGCTAAACGCCTGGTACGACCGCCTTTGCAAACGCCCAGCCTACCAAAAGGCTGTCATGGCGACGCCAATCGCCTGACTAGCCCCGTCGCGGCGGGAAGGGTGAAAAAGGGGTGGGGGTGACGCGGGGACTAGGGTGGTTTGGTGCTGTGGGTCGAGCACCGCTTAAGGCGAATCACCGCGAAGTCCACGAAGGTGGTTTTTATTGTAATGAGACTGAGATGGTCTGATTTTTTACGAAACCTTCGTGGTGAATCTGGCGGTGGTCGACCCACATCACTGCGATTGAAAGTAAAGGCCCAGATGGCGGGCCTTCCGTTCAGAACGCCGAAATTCCCGTCTGCGCTCGGCCAAGGATCAACGCATGCACGTCGTGCGTTCCTTCATACGTATTGACCGTCTCCAGGTTCATCACGTGTCGGATGACGTGATACTCGTCGACGATCCCATTCCCACCGTGCATGTCACGCGCGACCCGCGCGATCTCCAGCGATTTGCCGCAGTTGTTGCGCTTCAGCAGGCTGATCATCTCCGGCGCCGCCTCATGCGAGTCCATCAGCCGGCCCAGCCGCAGCACCGCATGCAGCCCGAGCGTGATCTCGGTCTGCATGTCCGCCAGTTTCTTCTGGATTAGCTGGGTCGCCGCCAACGGCCGCCCAAACATCATCCGCTGCAGCGTGTAGTCACGCGCCGCATGCCAGCAGAACTCCGCCGCCCCCAACGCGCCCCAGGCAATGCCATACCGAGCATTGTTCAGGCAGGAGAATGGCCCTCGCAACCCCTTCACCAGAGGCAACTGGTTCTCCTCCGGCACAAACACATCCTGCATCATGATCATGCCGGTCACCGACGCCCGCAGCGAGAATTTCCCTTCTATCTTCGGCTGCGTCAGTCCCGTCATCCCACGTTCCAGGATATACCCGCGGATATCTCCGGCATCATCCTTCGCCCAAACCACCAGAACATCGGCGATCGGCGCATTGGTGATCCAGGTCTTCGATCCGTTCAGAACGAAACCACCATCCACTTTCTTCGCCCGAGTCCGCATCGACGCCGGATCCGACCCCGCATCCGGCTCCGTCAGCCCGAAACAACCGACGAACTCGCCACTGCGCAGTTTCGGTAGATACTTCTCCCGCTGCGCCTCCGATCCGAACGCATAGATCGGATACATCACCAGCGACGACTGCACCGAAAACGCTGACCGATAGCCGGAATCGACCCGCTCTACCTCACGAGAAATCAGCCCGTAGCTGACATAGTTCACCCCGGCGCAGCCATAGCCCTGCAGCGTCGCGCCCAGGAACCCCATCTCGCCGAACTCATTCATGATCTCGCGATCGAAATGTTCCTTCCGGTTCGCCATCAGGACTCGAGGAAACAGCTTCTCCTGGCAGAACGCATTTGCCGCATCACGGATCGCCCGTTCATCCTCGGTCAGCGAGCCGTCGATCCGCAGCGCATCATCCCAGGCGAAAGGCTGGAACGGGTTGGCCGGACGCGTGCTGGTTTCAACAGTATCGTTCATGCTCCGGTCCTCCTCATGCGTCCGTCTCTCTTTTGTCTCTCGCAGGCACCCGCGCGCGCAGCATCATGAACGCAGGCACGTCATCGCCAAATCCCACCACCGACGGCCCCAGATCGTCCTCCCGGCGATACCGCTCCCGCCGATAGTCGCGTGGCGGCTCATCATGCCGAACCGGCCGGACGTCCTGAGGACGGGGCGCCGGCTGACGTTCCACGACCTCCTCACGCACCCGTTCAGCCCGCGGCGCCGCATCGCGCATCCGCTCAGCCCGAGGTGCTTCGTCACGCACCCGCTCGCCGCGAGGTGCCTCATCACGCACCCGCTCACCACGAGGTGCCTCACTCCGCCCCCGGCTGCTGCCCCGTTCGGGAGCCGCCTCGCGCGCCGGACGATCCCGCCGGTCCTTATCCTTGCCGCCGTCCTTGCCGGCCTTGCGCGTATCCGCTGCCTTACCGCCGCGCCGGCGCTTGGTACCCTTCTCCGCCCAGTCGACCGGATCGAGGCCCTCAACCCGCACCGGAGGGATTGGATGCCCGGTCAGCTTTTCGATCTGCTCCACATGAAACCGGTCTTCCGGGGAAGCGATGGAGAACGCCCGTCCCTGCAATCCGGCGCGACCGGTGCGGCCGATGCGATGCACATAGTCCTCGGCATGGATTGGCACGTCGAAATTGAACACGTGTGACAGGCCACCGATATCGAGGCCACGCGCCGCCACGTCACTGCACACCAGCAACCGCAGCTCGTTTGCCTTGAACTTCTCCAGCGTCTGGAACCGCAGTGACTGCGCCATGTCGCCGTGTAGAGCGCCGGCATCGAAACGGTGTTTTGTCAATGACTTGTACAGAATATCGACATCACGCTTGCGATTGCAGAAGATCAGCGCGTTCTGCACTTCCTCCTGCCGGATCAATCGGCGCAGCGCCTCGCGCTTGTCGTGCTCCGCGACCAGCACCAGCCCCTCGGTAATCGTCGTCGCCACCGATGCCGCTCGGCTGACCGCGATTTCCTTCGGATTCTGCAGGAACGCATCTGCCAGACGCCGTATCTCCGGACTCATGGTGGCCGAGAAGAACAGCGTCTGCCTATTGGGCGGCAGCAGGCCGACGATCCGCTCCACATCCGGGATGAAGCCCATGTCCAGCATGCGGTCGGCTTCGTCGATCACCAGCACGCGGGTATCGGTCAACAGGATCAGCCCGCGATCGAACATATCCAGCAGCCGCCCCGGCGTGGCGATCAGCACGTCGACACCGCGGTTCAGGATATCCTTCTGATCCGACATGCTCTCGCCGCCGATGATCAGGGCATGCGTCAGCTTCAGGTATTTGCCGTATTGGACAAAATTCTCCGCCACCTGCAGCGCCAGTTCCCGCGTCGGCTCCAGGATCAGACTGCGGGGCATCCGCGCCCGAGCACGGGAACCGGACAGGATATCGATCATGGGCAAGGTAAAGCCGGCGGTCTTGCCAGTGCCGGTCTGAGCCGTGCCCAGCACGTCGCGCCCCATCAGCACCACCGGGATCGCCTGCTCCTGGATCGGCGTCGGGTGGCGATAGCCCATATCGGCAATCGCCCGCAGCACTTCTTCCGACAGGCCCAGATCGGCAAAGACCGGGCGCGCCGGTTCCGCCGGCGCGCCCGGTGTCACCTCTTCCTCGTCGGGATCGTCTTCGTCCGGCTCATCCCCGTACGAATCATACTCTCCCGAATCAGTCTCATCCGCCTCGGCTCCATCTGCCTCGGCGACTGCCGCGCCATCTTCGGGCGCGTCATCTTCGGGATCGGCCTCCGGCACGCCCTCGGGCGCCGTCTCGATCGGCTTGTCCTCGGCAGCAGTCTGCGCCGTCGGCGCCGTCTCCACGGCGGCCGTCTCGGGTGCCCCTTCGGGAGCTCCTGTGTCAGTCCCCGGATTTGTCTCCGGGGCGTTCAGTGTCTCGTTCAATGCATGTCCAGTCGATGGCATGGGTAACAGATGCGACGGCAAGCGGCTCAATCACCGGCGGAACGCTCGGGACGCCCCCGGGGATGCCATTGTCATGCAGGGCCACGCGGACGACCCATGCATGCCCCACGTGACGTGCGCGGTATCGGGACTGCCACCGGAAAAGTCAAGGATTGCGGCACTTCGGAACCGCAGACGTCCCCACACACGTCCATGAATATGGATGCAGTCGCGTGAAAAAGACGTATGTCCTTTATGTCGTTGCCCCGGCGCGCCCGCATCGCGTATTTTACGACGTCGGAGTTAGCCCTCGGCGACAACACTTCAAGGGTCGGATCGTGTATGAGTGACCAGTTCAAGCGCCGGCGCCGGCGAAACACCTCCGGCTATCGCGGCAAGCTCATCCCGGTCGAACAGGCCAAATCCCTGCCCATCGGCAAGCTGGAGATGGCAGCCTGCGCGGGCGTGGCGATCGTCGTCATCGCCCTGATCTCCCTGATCTGGATCGTTTCGAATCGCGCGGTCCGCGAGGAGCGCGCCGATGTCATCTACCGCACGGAACAGATGCTTTCGGCCCAGGCCGCCACCATCGCCGAGACCATTGGGCACGAATTGCTGTTGATCGACCAGAGCCTGAAGATCGTCCAGGAGGAATGGAAGGTCGATAACGACTCGGTGAACCTGCAGAAATGGAAGGATGACTTCCCGGCGCTGACATCCGTGGCGGACGACCTGTTCATCGCCGACGACAAGCACCTGATCCGCCAGGATATCGTGGCCAAGGCCATCGGCCAGAGCGTCGGTGCCGCCTATGTGACCTTCCCGCACGGCTCACTGGAGACCTACCAGAGCGACGGCACCCAGGACCGGGAGGCGTCGCTGCTGCGCGGTGACATGGGTTCCCCGATCGATGCCCGCGAGTTCCTGATGTACATTGTCCGCCCGCTGGACCACCCGCAAGGCTGGTTGGTCGGTGCGTCCTACCATTCCGCGGAACTGCCCAAGCTCTTTGCCAATGCGGGGCTGGGTTACGATCCCATCGTCGCCCTGGTCGAACTCAATCGAGGCGTCGTGCAGGCGGTGGTTGGTCCCGCCGCGCGACGGCCGCAGATCAACCTTTCGACCTCGCCGCTCTTTGGCCTGATGACCCGCTCCGTCGACGGTGTCTGGCAGGGCGCCACCGTGATCGATGGACAGGACCGGGTGCATGCCTTCCACCGTGTCCAGGACCGTGACATGGCGGTGCTGATCGGCGCCTCGTCGAACGAGGTGACGACGGCGTCCGATAATTTCGCCGCCGGCGTCCGATCGCTGGCGGTTGTCGGGTCGGTTTTGCTGGTCTGCATCGGCGGCTTGGTGTTGTGGGAACTCTACACGGTGCGTGCCCATAGCCGGCGCGAGCGCATCATGGACCGCAACCGCCGGGAACTGGACCGACTGCGGACCGAGGAAGTCGCCAATGCGGCCCGCACCAAGCTCAACAGCGCACGTCTGGGGATCGTGCTGAAGACCATATCCGACGGCGTTGCCCTGTTCGATTCCGGCCAACGCCTGGTGCAGTGGAACCATGCGTTCTTCCGCGGTATCGGTATCCCGCTGCGCACCGAGATGACGCTGGAGGCCCTGATCCGGGAACAGATCGCCGCCGGCCTGTTCGGCGAATTCGAGGCAGCCGACGCCGAGGTCGCCCGCCGCCTGACCGTATTGCGCGGCGGCGAGGAGGAAGGCCTGCCGCAACCCGGCCCCGACGGCGAGACCCTGACCCTGCGCGGCCTGACGGTCGAGGAAGGCGGGTTCATGCTGCTGTTGAACGGCCTGGCTCGCTGGGAGGCTCCGCCTGTCTCATCCGTGGCCGACGAGACGGAGGAGAAGAAGTCGGAGACCGCGGCGGCAGCGCCGATCGAGTGGTGATGTCCGTCCGGGAACAGCAGAGCGGCTAAAACAATAGCGGCACCAACACCGCCGTCAGCAGTGCGTTCAGCCCCATCGCGATCCCCGCGAACGTCCCCGCTAGCAGGTCCACCTGGAACGCCCGAGCGGTGCCGATCCCATGCGCGGCAACCCCGGCGGCGAAGCCCCTCGCCCGCATATCCCTGATCCGCAGCGCGTTCATCAGAGGCGTCACCGCAAGGGCGCCAATAATCCCCGTCAGGATCACCAGCACCGCAGTCAGGGCCGGATCACCCCCCATCCGCTCGGAAATCGCCATCGCCACCGCCGTCGTAACCGATTTCGGCGCGATCGAGGTCACCACCGCCGGGGACGCTCCCAGCCAACGCGCAATAAACACTGCCGACAGCAAAGAGACCCCCGATCCTGCTGCCAGGGCACACAGCATCGGCCCAATCGCCCGCAGCACCAGCTTCCGGTTCTGATAAAGCGGAATCCCCAGCGCCACCGTAGCCGGCCCCAGCAGGAAATGGATGAACTGCGCGCCGTTGAAATACTCGACATAGGGCGTGCCGGTCCCACGCACCAAAATCCCCACCAGGATCATCGACATCAGCACCGGATTGGCCAGCGGATGCCGTTTCAGCGCCGCCGAGATCCTGTCGCACAGGCAATACGCCAGCACCGTCACCGTCAGCCACAGCAGCGGCGTCTGCGCCAGATACACCCAAAGCGCAAAGACGTTCTCATGCATCGTTGGGCGGCTCCTGAGGCTTGGCGATAGCGGTGAACACCAAGGCGGTTACCGCCAGCCCCAATACGGTGGAGACCACCAACGCCACGATGATCGGCACGGCATTCACCGACAGCACATCCAACCGCTGGATCACCCCGACACCGGCCGGAATGAACAGCAGCGACAGATGACCCAGGATGCCCAGCCCCGTCCGCTCGAACGTGCCGTCACGCAGTTCCACCGGCATCAGATACCGAAACCGGTCCCGAGCGGCCAGCAACAGCACGCACAGGACCAGCCCGATCACCGGCCCTGGGATCGGCAGCCCGCCGGCATGGGCAATCGCCTCCCCGACCAACTGACACAGCAGGATCAGGCCGAGGCTGAGCAGCATACGCCGGTGTTCAGACCCGCTCGATCAGCGCGGCAATGCCTTGGCCGACACCGATGCACATCGTGGCGATGGCCCGCTTCGCGCCGCGTTCCTCCATGGCGCTGACGGCGGTCATCGCGAGCCGCGCGCCAGACATGCCCAGCGGATGGCCCAGAGCAATGGCACCGCCATGCGGATTGACGTGTTCGGCGTCCTCCGACAGCCCCAACTGCCGCAATACGGCAATACCCTGGCTGGCGAAGGCCTCGTTCAGTTCGATCACATCGATGTCCTGGATCGTCAGCCCGGTATTCGCCAGCAGCTTCTGCACCGCCGGCGCCGGCCCGATCCCCATGATCCGAGGCGGCACGCCCGCCGTCGCCATCGCCACAATCCGCGCCCGAGGCGTCAACCCGTGCCGCTTCGCCGCCTCCTCGGAAGCAATGATCAGAGCCGCTGCCCCATCATTCACACCCGAGGCGTTCCCCGCCGTCACCGTCCCGGGATCCCGGAACGGCGTCTTCAGCTTCGCCAGCATCTCCAGCGTCGTGTCCGGCCGAGGATGCTCATCGTGCTCGACCACGATATCACCCTTCCGCCCCTTGATCGTCACCGGAGTGATTTCCTTAGCAAAGAAACCGGATTCCTGAGCCTTCTTGGCCCGCTGCTGGCTATTGAACGCAAACTTATCCTGATCCGCTCGGCTGATCTGGAACTCCTCGGCAACGTTCTCGCCCGTTTCAGGCATAGAATCCGTGCCATATGTCTTCTGCATCAGCTTGTTGATGAAGCGCCAACCGATGGTCGTATCGTAGATTTCGGCCGACCGGCTGAACGCCTCGCCTGCCTTACCCATGACGAATGGCGCGCGGGTCATGCTCTCCACGCCCCCCGCCAGCATCAACTGTGCATCTCCTGCCCTGATCGCCCGCGCGGCAGAACCCACCGCATCCAGGCCCGACCCGCAGAGCCGGTTGATGGTCGATCCGGACACCGAGGTCGGCAGACCCGCCAGCAGCACCGCCATGCGGGCCACGTTGCGGTTGTCCTCGCCGGCTTGGTTGGCACACCCCATGATGCAGTCATCCAGAGCCGCCCAGTCGATGCCCTTGTTGCGCTCCGCCAGTGCCTTGATCGGCTGGGCCGCAAGGTCGTCGGTGCGCACATCCTTCAGCGCGCCGGCATAGCGGCCGATCGGGGTGCGGGTGAAATCGCAAATATAGGCCTCGGCCATTTGGACGCCCTTTCCTGGGTCTGCATTGGTTAAGAGTGACCATCCTCATACGCCGTCGCAAACCCAGGTCAATATCCGGATGGCTTGGCCACACCACCATTCCCCCCTAAAGCAGAGGACAACAATCAGGAGGGAACCACCATGTTGGACATGACCGGCAAAGTCGCCATCGTCACCGGCGCCGGATCGGTAGGACCGACCGACAGCAAGATCTGGGGCAACGGCAAAGCAACCGCGGTCCTGATGGCGCGCCAAGGCGCCAAGGTTTTCCTGGTCGATGTGAACGATGAAGCTGTGGCCCAAAGCAAAACGATCATCGAAGCCGAGGGTGGCACCGCCGCCACCCATCGCTGCGACATGATGGCCGCCGCGGATGTGCAGGAAATGGTGCAGGCCTGCATCGATCGATTCAAGCGCATCGACGTACTGGTGAACAATGTCGGAGGCTCCGCCCCCGGCGACCCTGTCACCATGACCGAGGAAGTCTGGGACCGGCAGATCAACTTCAACCTGAAGACTGCCTTCCTGGGTTGCAAATACGTGCTGCCGGTGATGGTCGAGCAAGGCAAGGGCGCAATCGTCAACATCGCCTCCGTCGCCGGGATGCGCAACGACTTCCTGAGCGGCCGGTCGCATGTGGGGTACAGCGCCTCCAAAGCCGGCGTGATCCAGCTATCCCGTTCCGTTGCCGGCACCTACGCGAAAAAAGGCATCCGCGTGAACACGGTCGTCCCGGGCCTGATGCACACGCCGCTGGTCGAATACCGTCTGGCCCGCACCGTGGGCGGCAACGACGCGCAGAAGCTGATCGACGCGCGTCATGCGGCGGTGCCGATGGGCCATATGGGCGATTCCTGGGACGTGGCGCACGCGGTGCTGTTCCTCGCGTCGGACGAAGCCCGCTTCATCACCGCCACCGAGATCGTCGTCGACGGAGGCAGCACCGCAGCCATGCCATGACGGGCTTGCAATTACCCTGGTAGTTATCTATCTGACCAGTCTAGTCAGTTAAGGTCCTTTTTAACATGTCCCCCTCTAGTCTGCCCTCACTCCAGGACACTGCTTCCTGGAAGTTGGAAGACGCTAAAGCGAGGTTCAGTGAAGTGGTCCGTCTAGCAGAAACCGGTGTGCCACAGCACGTCAGCGTCCGTGGCCGCCCCGCGGTGGTGGTCATGGCCGCCGCCGACTACGCACGTCTCGCCCCGGCCGCGTCCAGCCCCAGCCTAGCCAGCCTGTTCGCCGACGGCCCGTTCGGCCGCCTGACTGACTTCGACGACTCCCTGGTCCGCGAACGCTCGGTTACCCGCGACCCGGTCGACTTCCAGCCGTAATCCCGTGCCCACGCCACGCGGCTGGTTGATCGACACCAACGTCGTCTCGGAGCTGCGCAGAGGCCCGCGCTGCAACCCCAACGTCCGCGCCTGGGCTGACGAAGTGCCTCGTATCGCCTGCTACCTCAGCCGCGTCAGCCTCGCCGAAATCCGCTTCGGCATAGAACACGCGCCCGATCCGGCGTTCCGCGCGGAACTGGAAGCCTGGATCCGCGATGGAGTCCTCGCCTGGTTCGCCGACCGCATCCTGGAGGTGAACGAGCGCGTCCTGATTCGTTGGCGAGACCTTGTTGTACAAGGTCAGAAATCTGGGTACACTTATCAGCAACCGGACGTCCTGTTGGCCGCCACCGCGTTGGAGGCCAATCTGGGCATCGTCACCCGGAACACGGATGACTTTGAACGCGCTGGGGTACGGCTGTTGAACCCTTGGCTGTTGGCTTGAATTGACATTGTAGCGCAACGTCCCATAGGTTGCTTACTCAGCAAAAGACTTTAACCACAGATAAGAAGGGATGGCACGGATGCACACAGATTCTTGTGCCAGCCGTAACGACCGAGAGCACAAATCAGCAGAAAGTCATATATATTACGTTATAATAATAGATTAAACATAGCAACATCCAAGACGTCCATCAGGTCCCCCAATTGCCAAACCAAAAAGAAATCTGTGTGCATCTGTGGATATCCCTTTCTTATCTGTGGTCCCCAAAAAAACCAACCACCCGTACACACCATCCCCAGGCGCACCTAAGGCAAAAACGCTCCCCCATTCACATGGATCGTCTGTCCAGTCACATACCGAGCCTCATCGGAACAAAGGAAACGAACCATAGCGGCAATCTCGTCCGGCTTCCCCCGCCGCCCGGCCAAACTATCCGGCAACGCCGACCGCCCATGGTTCCCACCCGCAGCCGCGCCTCGGATCGTTTCAATTGATCCCGGCACCACCGTGTTCACCGTAATCCCATCCCCTGCCAACTCCTTCGCCAGCGCCCGTGTCAGCCCGACGATTCCCGCCTTCGCCGTCACCGCATGCACACGTCCCGTCGCCCCCACATGCGCCGAAATCCCGCCCAGGTTCACGATGGACCCGCCCCCCGCCGCGGCAATGAACGGCGCCGCCGCATGCGCGCAATAGAACGGCGCATCCAGCGTGGCACTCATGATTTCCCGCCATTCCTCGGGTGACATTTCCGAGAATTTCGTCTGCCGCCGCACCGACGCATTGTTCACCAGCGCATCCAACTGCCCGAACGCCGACACCGCCGCCTCGATCAACCCCTTGGCCTGAGCCGGATCGGTCAGGTCCGCCATATGCATCGACGCCGTCCCGCCGGCCTCCTGCACCAGCCGCACCGTCTCGGCCACATCCGCCTCGGAATGCCTGGCCGTCACCATCACAGCGAACCCATCCCGAGCGAGATGCAGCGCAATCGCTCGGCCGATATTCAGAGCACTTCCTGTAACCACCGCCGCCTTCATCGATCATCCTCCCCCAAACCCGCCGATTGGACAGGCAAACGGCGATGGTGTGCAATGGGGCCATTGCCAACGCAATGGAGGAAACCATGGCCCAGATCCCGTCATCCGCATCGCGCGATGCCGTCCGCAACACCGTCCCCAAGATGATCGACCTGACCGAGAAGGTCCTGTTCGGCGACGTCTGGGAACGTCCCGAACTGTCCAAGCGCGACCGTAGCCTGATCGTCTGCGCCGTCCTGGTCGCCACCTACCGCCCGGAACAGCTCCGGGGCCACCTGCAGCGGGCGCTGGATAATGGCCTGACCAAGCTCGAGATCAGCGAGATGATCACTCACGTCGCCTTCTATGCCGGCTGGCCCGCTTCGATGTCCGCCGCCAACATCGCCCGCGAGATCTTCGAGCAAAACCCCTGATCCCTCCTAACTGAAAGCTGAATCGAACATGAAAGCGGGCTTTATCGGCCTTGGCACCATGGGTGCCAGCATGGCCGCAAATTTACAAAAGGGCATCCAGAAGGATGGCCATACACTCGTCGTGCATGACATCAACAAGGCCGCCGCCGCGCCGCACATCAAGAACGGCGCGGTCTGGGCCGACAGCCCCTCCGCGCTTGCTGAGCAATGCGACATCATCTTCACCTCGGTCCCTGGTCCGCCGGAATTCGAGGCCGTTTGCTACAGCGACAACGGCCTGCTGAAGACAATCCAGAAAGATGCCGCTTACTTCGACCTGACCACCAACTCCCCGACCGTGGTGCGCAAGGCCCATGATGCCTTCGCCGCCAAGGGCGCCCATTTGTTCGACGCCCCCGTCAGCGGTGGCCCCAAGGGTGCGGCCTCCGGCAAGCTCGCCATCTGGTGCGGTGGCGACCGCGACGTCTTCGACAAGTGGAAGCCGGTGCTCGACACCATCGGCGACCAGGCCAGCTACACCGGCCCGATCGGCGCCGGCTCCGTCGCCAAGCTGGTGCACAATTGCTACGGCTACATCGCTACCGCCGCCGCGGCCGAAGTCTTCAGCATGGGCGTCAAGGCCGGCATCGAGCCGTTGGCCATCTGGGAAGCCGTCCGTCAGGGCGCCATCGGCCGCCGGGGCGCCTTCGAATCCATGACCGACCAGTTCCTGCCCGACAAATACGAGCCCCCCGCCTTCGCCCTGCGGCTGGCGCACAAGGACGTCTCCCTGGCCACCGCGCTGGGCCGAGAACTCAACGTCCCCATGCGCCTGGCTAACCTGGCGCTGGCTGACCTGGCCGAAGGCCTCAACCGCGGATGGGGCAACCGCGACTCCCGTTCCATCATGGTCCTGCAGACCGAACGGGCGGGCGTGGAGATCAAGGTCGATCCCCAGCGCCTGACCGAGGCAATGGAAAGCAAAGCCAAAAAAAGCTAATTGCTTGCAATCAGGCGATCAGGGGCAAATATCTAGGTGTATGTTCCTGATCGCCTCCCCCCATGTCTGGTAGCAACCTGTTCGGCGAACTCCGCCGCTTCGCCAAGACCTCCGGCGCCGTAGGAGGCATTGCTGCCCGCGTCGCCGGTGCTCGGATGCTGGGCATCAAGACCGACAAAGCCGCCCATGCCGAGGATTTGAAGACTATCCTGGGCGGCCTGAAGGGCCCGCTGATGAAGGTGGCACAGTTCTTGTCCACCGTCCCCGACGCCCTGCCCGCCGAATACGCCGCCGAACTGGCGCAGTTGCAGTCCAACGCGCCCGCCATGGGCTGGAACTTCGTCCGCCGTCGCATGACGTCGGAACTCGGGCCTCATTGGCAGAGCCGGTTCACCAGCTTCAACCACGAGGCCTCCGCCGCCGCCAGCCTGGGCCAGGTGCACAGGGCGACCTTGCCCGATGGCACGCTCGTCGCCTGCAAGCTGCAATACCCTGATATGGCGAGCACGGTCGAAGCCGACCTGAAGCAGCTCAAACTGGCCATGGCGTTGTACCACCGCATGGACAACGCCATCCACCAGGACGAGATCTACAAGGAACTGACCGAACGCCTGCGCGAGGAACTGGATTACGAGCGGGAGGCGTCACAGATGCGCCTCTACCAGTTCATGCTGCGCGACCGCCCGGCGGTGCATGTCCCCCATCCTCAGCCCGACTTCTGCACCAAGCGGCTGCTGACCATGACCTGGCTCGACGGCCGTCCGCTGATGGACCGCCTGGCCGAGGACCCGCCTCAGGACGAGCGCAACCGCATCGCGCAGGCGCTGTTCCAGGCCTGGTACGTGCCGTTCTACCGCTACGGCGTCATTCACGGCGACCCGCATATGGGCAACTACCAGGTCCGCCCCGACGGCTCCCTGAACTTGCTCGATTTCGGCGTCATCCGCGTTTTCAACGCCAGCTTCGTCGGCGGTGTGATCAAGCTGTTCGAGGCTGTGCGCGACAAGGACGATGACAAGGCGCACGAGGCCTATACCATCTGGGGTTTCAAGGACCTGTCGCGGGAGAAGATGGAGGTTCTGAACCTATGGGCACGCTTCCTCTACGAACCTCTGGTCGAGGACCGCGTCCGCCGCATCCAGGAAACCAACGACCCACAATTCGGGCGCGAGGTCGCTGAGAAGGTCCACGCCGGGCTGAAGCGGCTCGGCGGCGTGAAGCCTCCACGGGAGTTCGTGCTGATGGATCGGTCGGCAATTGGATTGGGCGGGGTTTTCCTGCGGCTGGGCGCGGAGTTGAACTGGAGCCGGATGTTCCACGACCTGATCGCGGATTTTGATGAGGGAACACTGGCGGCTCGGCAAGCGGCGGCGTTGGCTGAGGCTGGGGTGCCGGCATCGAAGTGAATCAGGTAGGATGGTTAGCTTCGTTACTCAATATATGATAACATAAGTTATCATATATAAATCCGCAAAGTTGGAAACCACTCAAGAACCTATTATGCTGACCCCTCAGTTACAAACGCCGACCGGGAGGCGACGGGAGCGAAGAAGGTTGGGTTCTTAAGAGACTGTTTTGGCCACAGCAACTCTGGACTCTTTACGGCTATACACTGAATTTCCTCCGGTAGAAACTGATAAACTTGATTATCAGATGTTAATTGACCGACTGATTTTGTCGAGCGTCCGTTCCGCGTGTAGTAGGAGGAAGTATGACAGAAGAGACTGAGACTGTCGCCGATGTGCGCGCTTGGGTGACCCGGATTCGAGTTAACCTCCCGCAATCCGTCGATGTCCGCGCGTTGGGCGTCAAATCAAAGGCCCCGTTCCAATTGCTCTGCACACGAGAAGCACTGATTTGGCGAACTGAGGAACTGGCGCGCAACGCCTGCGATGCTTTGGAACGTAACGACTTCGCTGCTGCTGCGATTCTGACGCGTGCCGTCACTGAAAACGCCGGGCTGACTTGGCTGCTCATGGATGTGCTGGATTCCCGCAAAAAGTACACTCCTGAGAAGCTTAACAACTTGCTAATGCGTATGCTGTCTGGTTCTGGACATTGGCCGGAAGCGCCGAAACCAGTCCACGTCAACGACGGCCTGAGAAAAATGGAAGGAAAAATTCCTGGTGTCCAATCAGGCTATGACTGCCTAAGCGAAATCGCCCATCCGAACTGGGCGGGCGTCGCTGCCCTCTATTCCAAAGATGACCGGCCCAATTATATAACGCACTTTGGGCGCGGCCTGCGCGATGCGGATAGCTCGCGCGGATTGATTATCAACGCCCTACTTGGCTCCCTCGGCGCATTTGAGTATGCCTACAATGAGATATCTGAGAAGATGCCAGCCTTTCTTGCAGAATTGGAGCGCATTTGGCCGGATGATCCAACTGGGCTGGACGCTGCACCGTAATCGCAAACAACCCTTGCAAGTTGTCCAAATCGCCCAACTCTTTTTGCATCAGAAATACTCATCAAAAAAGGACAATCAAATCAGTCGCCTGAGCTTGATACGAATATTTGATTTTTTGCCTAACTCGTATCTTCGCTTTGATGTTCCATGCCTTTCCTTACCAACTGAGCCTCGACAACCCCGCGTGGCCGCGTTCACTCGTCCTCCAGCGCCGCCAGTTCCGCCTCAACCACAATCTTTAACGGCGGTAAACTATTCCTCAGCGTCGTCCATACCCGACGTGCAGCAACATGGTCATACTCGTGCCGATAGACATTCCCGGCATCTGCCATTTCACGCCACGGAATGCTGGTGTGGCGCGCCTTGATCTCCTCCGGCAGTCGACGCGACGCCTCCGAAATAATCTCAAGGCAGCGTATAACGGCGTAGAGATGAAGGTTGTCGTCCTTGAACGTTTCAAAGGTAAAACCGGCAACAAAATCTTGGGCCATAGTGATATGATGCCGAATATCATTAAGCGACCGGAGCGATTTGGCTGGATCAGAAGGCATAGATCGCATCAGCACTCACAGAGGGCTGAACAAAGGGCTTCAGGCCCTCTCGATCCACAACATCCACCGAACCATCGAACCGGCTGGCGATGTAGTGCTTGATGCCGACGTACTCGTAGATTCCGACCCCCGCATTCGGATCGATCTCAATCATAATATCGGTATCGCTACCCGCCCGCGCATCCCCGCGCGCACGCGAACCAAACAGCGCCGCATGGGTCACGCCTCGCGCGCGCAACTCCGGCTCCATTTCTCTCAGCCTCGCGATGATTTCCCGTCGGTCCATAACCATCCTATACCACAGATAGCCCGAGCGCTTCACCCACCTCTTCCCACTCTATCCCACTGCCGCTATCCTCCCTCTATCAACGGGGATGGAGTCCCCCAAAACCGCCCCCAAACCCATCGCCCAGGGGGCTGATGACTCCTACCGCACGTGGCCCCGCCCGCGGTAGGAGACTTGCACCCAGTCCCCTCCCCCGTGCAAAGCCACCACACGTAACCACGCGCGTCGGAGGCCCCACCCGCATGTTCTACCTAGTCGTCGCCATCGGAGGCGCATTCGGCAGCATAGCCCGCGCCTGGATGGCCATCGCCGTCACTCGGATCACCGGCCCGCAATTCCCCTGGGGCACCATCCTCATCAACATCCTCGGCTCCTTCGTCATCGGCTTCTTCGGCTCCCTGACCACCGCCGAGGGCCGCTTCCCCGTCTCCGCCGATCTCCGCGCCTTCGTCATGATCGGCATCTGCGGCGGCTTCACCACCTTCTCCTCCTTCAGCCTCCAGACGCTCGATCTGATCCGGGACGGCCGTCCGCTCCAGGCACTCGGCAACGTTGGGGTCTCCGTCATCGTCTGCCTGGCCGCCGTCACCGCCGGCTACTACGGCGCCGCCTCCATCAACACCACCCGGACAGCTTCCGCCACCCCGGCATCAACCACACAGGGCCAGGTCGTCCTCGCCGTCCTCCACGATCCGGAGGACGCCGCCTCCCTGCTCGACAACGCCAGAGACCTGCTGCAACGCATCGGAGGCGGCCAACTGAAGGCACTCGCAACCCGCGCACACCCCTCCACCATGCTGCCGTCCGAGGAAATCCTCACCGCCGAACGGGAAGCAGCCATCCGAGCCGAACAGGAAAACTGGGCCGCCCAACTACACGCCGCCGTCACAGCCTCCGCAACACGGGCACAGACAGGCGTCCAGACCGAATGGCTCGACACGGAAGGCGACGCCGTTTCCATCCTGACAGCCCACGGACGCCGGGCGGACGCGATCGTCATCGCCAGTTGCGAAGCTGCGCAAGTACACGCCGCCCTGTTCGACACCGAGACCCCCGTCCTGGTCGTCCCCCCCAACCACCACGGCCCTATCGGAAAGATCGTCGCGATCGCCTGGCAAGATGACGGCCGAGCGGACAAATCCGTCCACGCCGCCCTGCCCTTGCTGCGCCAGGCCCAGCAAATCCACATCCTGTCAGCCGACCGCCCCGCCGAAATCCCCGCCATCCTGCGAGAACGCGGCATCCCAGCCACCCTGCACGACGTCTCCGACGGCCCCGCGCCCACCGCTGAGCGCATCCTGCAAGCCGCCCACCAACTGGATGCGGATCTCCTGATCATGGGCGCCTACGCCCACGGCGAATGGCGGGAAATGCTGTTCGGCGGCGTCACCCGCGTCATGCTCGCCCAAGCCGACTTGCCGCTATTGCTGAGGCACTGACCAATCGGCCCACGGGCCGCCGGAACACCGACCAGAACGCTCGGCCGCCTATCCCCGTTCCCGCTCCCACGCGAGTTCCCCAATCAACCGCCGGTCCCCATACGAAGGATGCGTCTGCTCCGGCGTGCGTATTTCCAACCGGTCACCCTCCAGCGTGAAGAACCGCATTTGCTCCCCCGTCCAGGCTGGATTCCATGCATAGTCGACCGTGGTAATAAACCGCCCCGGCCCATCCATCCGTACGAGCCCGGTATAGGCCGCCAGGTTCCTGAACAAGCGGGCGCAATCCGCGTCATCCATCGGCGGCAACCGCCCCGCCGGTCCGAAGAGGAACATCACCCGCCCCTCGGCGGTCAGCACCATGGCGCCGTCGGGATTGGGACCATACATGTCCGTGACCTCTCCCGTATCGCACCATCGCAACCGTACGGACCGCAAGCGCCAACTGCCCACGAGGGGGCCAATCCCCAGGCCATCCGTCATCGCACCGCCTCCATGGGCTATCATGCCGGCAACGAAACCACCCTCATCACTGTACCGCAACAATCAACGGGAGAAAATCCCCCGTAGCTCATCCAGCGCCGCCGGATCCTCGATCGTCGGCGGCACCGCGGCGTCCTCCCCATCCGCAATCTTGCGAATAGTCGCCCGCAAGATCTTCCCCGACCGCGTCTTAGGCAGCCGAGGCACCACCCGCGCATCCTTGAACGAAGCCACCGGCCCAATCCGCTCCCGCACCAGAGCCACCAACTCCCCGGCCACCTCTGCCTCCGGCCGGTTCACCCCTGCCTTCAACACCACCAGCCCGATCGGACTCTGCCCCTTCAGTTCGTCCTTGGCACCAATCACTGCGCACTCAGCGACATCGGGATGAGACGCCAGCACCTCCTCCATCGATCCGGTCGACAAACGATGTCCGGCGACATTGACGATGTCATCCGTCCGCCCCATCACCCACACATCGCCGTCGTCATCCACAGACCCCGCATCCCCAGTCCGATACCATCCCGGAAAATCCGACAGATACGCCCGCCGATACCCCTCGTCGTTCTCCCACAACGTCGGCCCACACCCTGGCGGCAGAGGCAACCGCAGCGACAGATTCCCCGTTTCCCCCTTCGGCAGCACCGCCCCGTTGTCGTCCAGAGCATGCAAGTCATACCCCGGGCACGGCCGCCCGCCCGACCCCGGCTTGAACGGAAACAGCCCAAACTGCCGGAACCCCGAGGTGATCGGCCATCCCGTCTCGGTCTGCCACCAATGGTCCACCACCGGCTTGCCCAGCATCCCCTGCGCCCAGACGGCCGTGGGAGGATCACAACGCTCCCCCGCCAGATACAAAGCCTCAAATCCTGAAAGATCATACTGCCCGGCAAGCCGACCCTCAGGATCCTGCTGCTTGATCGCCCGCATGGCCGTCGGAGCCGTAAACAGCACCCGCGCCTTGTGCTGAGCAATCACTCGCCAGAACGCTCCGGCATCGGGCGTCCCCACCGGCTTGCCCTCATACATGATGGACGTACAGCCCCGCAGCAGCGGCGCATAAACAATATAACTGTGTCCCACCACCCAACCCACATCGGATGCCGTCCACCAGACATCCCCGGCGTCCAGCCCATAGATCATCTTCATGGAGTTCCACAGCACAACAGCGTGCCCGCCATTGTCCCGCACCACGCCCTTGGGCCGCCCCGTCGTGCCGGATGTGTAAAGAATATAGAGCGGATCGGTCGCCAGCACCGGTACGCACCCATGCGGCTCCGCGCGCGCAACCGTTCCGGCAAAGTCATGATCCCGTCCCGCCACCATCGGCGCCTCGGCCTGAGGCCGTTGCAGAATCAAACACCCCTCCGGCTTATGCGGCGAAAGCGCAATCGCCGCATCCAGCAGAGGCTTGTATTTCACCACCCGCCCCGGCTCCAACCCACAGGACGCCGAAACAATGACCCGAGGCTTCGCATCTTCGATCCGCGTCGCCAGCTCCGCCGCCGCAAACCCGCCAAACACGACGGAATGCACCGCCCCCAGCCGCGCCGAGGCCAGCATTGTAAACGCCGCCTCCGGCACCATCGGCATGTAGATCACCACCCGATCGCCCCGCCGCACACCCATCGCCGCCAGCGCCCCAGCGATTTTCTCGACCTGTCCCAACACCTCGCTGTAACTGAACGACCGCACCATCCCGGTCATCGGGCTATCGTAAATCAGCGCCACCTGTCCGCCGCGCCCCGCCGCCACGTGCCGATCCAGGCAGTTGTAGCAGGTATTCAGCATCGCGCCCGGGAACCACTGCCCAAACGCCCCCATCGAGGCATCAAACACCCGATCCCAAGGCCGATCCCAGGCGATGCCGTGGGCTTCCTCCGCCCAGTACGCTTCGGGGTCACGCATCCAGGCTCCATAGGCCTGTTCGTAGGTCGTTGCGCTGGTCATGGCGGTTCCTCCAAGGCATTTCTTGCACCGTCCCCGATGCGGATCAAACCCCAAGGGAAACGAGGTATTGCGCGGGGTCCGCCGAAATGGTTTGTCAACCAGGACCAGCCAGGAGGAACCCCATGCAGATCAACGGCCTCGCAGCCCTCGTCACCGGCGGAGGCTCCGGCCTCGGCGCCGCCACGGCCCAGCATTTGGCCTCCCTCGGCGCCAGGGTCGCCGTCGCCGACATCAACAAGGCCGCGGCCGAAGCTATGGCAACAAAGATCGGCGGCATTGGCATCGCCTGCGACGTGTCCGACGCCGCCTCTGGCCAGGCCGCTTTCGCCGCCGCGCACAAGGCTCACGGCCCCGTCCGCATCCTGGTCAACTGCGCCGGCGTCGGCACCGCCGGCCGCATCGTCAGCCGAGACGGTCCGCTCGCCCTGGAAGCCTTCGAGCGTGTCATCCGCATCAACCTGATCGGCAGCTTCAACATGCTGCGCCTGGCCGCCGCCGAGATGTCCGCAGCCGACCCGTTGGAAGAAAACGAACGAGGCGTCATCATCAACACCGCCTCCATCGCCGCCTACGAGGGCCAGATCGGCCAACCCGCCTACGCCGCATCCAAAGGCGGCGTCGTAGGCATGACCCTCCCCGCCGCTCGGGAACTCGCGAGGGCCGGCGTCCGCGTCGTCACCATCGCCCCAGGCCTGTTCCACACGCCCATGGTCGAAGGCCTGCCCCAAGAGGTCCAGGACAGCCTGGGCGCCGGCATCCCCTACCCGCCCCGCCTAGGCCGCCCAAGCGAATACGCTGCACTAGTCGAGCATATCGTCAGCAACCGCTTCCTAAACGGCGAGGTCATCCGCCTGGACGGTGCCCTAAGAATGCCCCCAAGATGACCAACACCCGCGCCACTCGCCCCTAAACCAACACGCCAGGCAGGGCCGGTGCCGCGCCAATTTGCGCGCCTATATTCATACTCACAATGAAATTCCGTCTCTGCAGAAACAGATTAATTTTCACCACAGAGACGCAGAGACACAGAGAAAGAATTTCCTACCGAAATTCACACACATAACCGCAACCAAATACCTATTCGCAAATCAAACCGGTCCCTCACCATCCAAGTCACCAGGACAACAAAAGCCCCTTTCACCCCCCCCAATTGTCGCTCAAGGAGGCACACAGCCACAACAACCCTCTGCGTCTCTGTGCCTCTGTGGTGAAATAAAAAAAGCCAAAAAACTCCCCACATTAACCAATAAAAAACCGACCCACCCTAAACCACCAGAATGCAAGACCCCCTCACCCACAAAGTCATAGCCTGCGCCATAGAAGTTC
>Ga0206836_10034_pt1 | contig 42718 bp, 40 predicted proteins | sample Alteio_BWOrgCont_28_FD_152871 | JGI IMG/M metagenome (GOLD analysis project Ga0206836, IMG submission 152871) | Enriched cells from forest soil in Barre Woods Harvard Forest LTER site, Petersham, Massachusetts, United States -... | ecosystem: Environmental > Terrestrial > Soil > Temperate forest >...
GCGCCTGGCGCCGGGCGGTTGATGGCGGAACTGGTGATGGGGGAAACCCCAGTAGTCGACCCCAGGCCGTTCCGCTACAGTCGGTTTACCGATGGGACGAGACCACGCCCCTCCCCTCTGGCGCGAGCACAGTGATGAAGTCCTCTACCCGGTTTCCCTTGACCCGTCTGCGGCGCCTGCGGTCCAGCCCTGTGATGCGCGATCTGGTGCAGGAAAATACCGTCACACTGAACGACCTGATCTATCCGATCTTTGTCGAAGAAGAGCTGGACGATTTTGCGCCCGTCGAGTCCATGCCGGGGGTGTTCCGCATCCCAGAGCGCAAGCTGGATGTGGCGATGCGGGAAATTCAGGCGGCGGGCATCAGAGCGGTGATGACGTTTGGGGTTTCGCATCGGAAGGATGACATCGGCAGCGATGCCTGGAATCGCGATGGGCTGCTCGCGCGGATGATCAAGCGGGCCAAGGATGCCGCGCCCGGGGTGATGGTGATTTCTGATACCTGTTTCTGCGAATACACGTCGCATGGGCATTGTGGGGTCATCCACAATGATGACGTGCATAACGACCATACGATCGAGAATCTGGGCAAGCAGGCGGTTGTGGCGGCAGAGGCCGGGGCGGATATGATCGCGCCGTCCTCCATGATGGATGGGCAGGTGGCGGCGATCCGGTCGGCCCTGGATGGGTCGGGGTTCGAGAATACGCCGATCATGGCTTACTCTTCGAAATTTGCCTCCGCCTATTATGGGCCGTTTCGGGAAGCGGCGGGGTGCGAGTTGAAGGGCGACCGCAAGGCGTACCAGATGAACCCGTTGAATGGGCGGGAGGCGCTGCGGGAGTCGGACACCGATGAGGCCGAGGGCGCCGATATGCTGATGGTCAAGCCCGGGCTGCCTTATCTGGATGTGCTTTCGCAGATCCGGCAGCGTAGTTTGCTACCTCTGGCCGTGTACCAGGTCAGTGGCGAGTATGCGATGATCAAGTTTGCCGCACAGGCTGGGGCGATCGATGAGCATCGTATCGTCCGCGAGACGTTGGGAGCGTTCAAGCGGGCGGGGGCGGATTTGATTTTAACCTATTTTGCCTTGGACATCGCACGCCAAGGATTTTGATCCCCTCTCCGTTTCCGTCATGATTTCGGCATGAAATCTGCATCATCATTTGCAGCATTTCATAACCGAGGGGACAGAACAGGTGGATCGACGTCGTTTTCTGAAGACGGCCGCAGCCGTTGGCGGGGTCTTGGCGGCGCCCAATCTTGCCGCACCGAATCTGGCCTTGGCGGCTGACAGCAAGGTGCTGAAGTTTGTTCCCCAGGCCAATCTGGCCAATCTGGATCCGATCTGGACCACGCAGTACGTCGTCCGCAATGCCTCGCTGCTGATCTGGGACACGCTGCTGGGGGTTGATGCACAGTTGCAGCCCAAGCCGCAGATGGTTGAGTCGTGGGACGCTACGGCCGATAGCAAGACCTGGACGTTCAAGCTGCGCTCCGGACTGAAGTTCCACGATGGGGAGCCGGTGCTGGCCAAGGACTGTGTGGCCTCCATCAAGCGTTGGTGGGTGCGGGATGCGCCGATGGGCGGGCCGATTTCCAAGCGGACCGATGCGCTGGAAGTGGTGGATGATCGGACGTTCCGGTTCCGGCTCAATCAGCCCTATCCAAAGATGCTGTTCGCGCTGGGGAAGAGCAACACGCCTCTGCTGGTGATCATGCCGGAGCGGATGGCGAATACCGATCCGTTCAAGCAGATCAGCGAGTATGTCGGGTCTGGGCCGATGCGTTTCAAACGAGACGAGTGGGTGCCGGGTGCCAAGGCGGTGTTTGAGAAGTTTGACGGATACGTGCCTCGGGATGAGAAGGCGAGCTGGCTTTCGGGCGGCAAGCGGATGAATTTCGACCGGATCGAATGGCTGATCCAGCCGGATGGAGCGACGGCCGGTGCGGCGCTGCAGAATGGGGAGGTCGACTGGCTGGAAACGCCCGTCTCGGACCTGATCCCGTTGTTCAGAAAATCACCGAATGTCGTCGTCGATATTGCCGATCCGCTGGGCAATATCGGATCGTTCCGTATGAATCATCTCCACCCGCCGTTCAACGACGTGCGCGCCAGGCGTGCGGTGCAGATCGCGCTGAGCCAGGCCGATTACATGCAAGCGGTGATGGGCGAGGATGAGTCGCTGTGGAAGACCCTGCCCGGATATTTCACGCCGGAAACGCCGCTTTATACGGAAAATGGCGGGGAGCCGCTGAAGGGGCCTCGGGATTATGAGGGCGCCAAGAAGCTGCTGGCCGATGCGGGGTATAAGGGCGAGCCGATCACGCTGCTGGTGGCCACCGATGTGGCGATTACGAAAGCCATGGGGGATGTGACGGCGGATCTGCTGAAGAAGATCGGCATGAACGTCGATTATGTCTCCACAGACTGGGGCACGGTGGGGCAGCGGCGTGCGAGCAAGGAGCCTCCCGCGAAGGGCGGGTGGAATATTTTCCACACGTGGCATGCCGGGGCTGATTGTGTGAATCCAGCGCCTTATACGGCTTTGGATTGCAGTGGTCCGACGGCTTGGTTTGGGTGGCCTCAGTCGGACGTGGTGCAAGGGAAGATTGCCGAGTGGTATGCGGCGCCGGATTTGGCGGCGGAGCAGAAGGTCGCGGCTGAGCTGAACAAGGCGGCGATGGAGCACGTGGTGTATGTTCCGACTGGTTTCTTCCGGATGTATCAGGCTTGGCAGAAGAATTTGTCGGGGGTGGTGAAGGCGCCGTTCCCGGTGTTCTGGGACGTGACGAAGACCTGAAGGGGACAAATTTGTTAGACCGACGCTGAGCCAACTTAGCCTAAGCATGTCATGACCCGCCTCGTGCGGGTCATCTCGCTCCGGCCAGTGCATAGGTCAATTGAGTGCCTTGCGGTACGATGCCCAAGCAGCAAGGGTCGGCCCGCGCGAGGCGGACCAGGACAGTTGCTGCGAAACGCGGCCGGCGCTTTGGTGCTTATCGGACGCGGGAGGCCAGCATGACCGTTGCCACTTTGCTCCGATCCTCCTTACGGTCGGATGCGATGCGCATCAGGCCGTAGAGCAGCAGCATGAAGCCGGCGTAGGAAGCGAGACCAAGCATAGTCGGATCTCCTGTTTAGGAGTTTTAATGTAGGGGTTGCCGCAGCGCACAACAATAGGTTGTGCCTGCTGTGTCGGTTTCGTTACGCAAAGCAGCTATCGGGGCGTTGCATGGACAGCAGTGGACCGCCACTGTCTGGACATTGGATCGGAGAGGCCGCCCCATGACACAGCCAACAACACGTCAGGACCTTCGCCACCAGGGTGAAGCGATGCTGCGCACCCTGTTTGGTTCTTCCGCTCAGACCGCTGGGTTTGGGCATTTGCTGACCGAGGCTGTTTATGGAGGGATTTGGAGCCGGCCTGATCTAGACCTACCGGATCGGCTGGTTTGCTCAATCGCGGCGCTGGGGGCGATTCCTCGGCTGAAGGCGCTGCGGCGGCATATTGCTTCCGGATTGGAGCATGGGCTGACGGCGGAGGCGGTGCGGGAGATCCTGGTTCAGGCGGCGCTTTACACTGGTTTCTCGGCGGCTGAGGAGACTTTGGAGCTGGCCGGGGAAGTGTTTGCGGAGCATGGCATTCAGTTTCCGGCTGATCCTCCGGAGGATGCTTCGTTGGAGGAGCTGGATCGGCGCGGCGCTGAGTTGATGGGGCGGCTGCATGGTAGTCGGGCAACTCAAGGGTATGCGGCGCCGGGGAATGCGGTGACGGGGGCACTCTATCCGTCCGCCATTCGGTATGGGTATGGGGAGATCTGGTTTCGGCCGGGGTTGGAGCCTCGGCGCCGGGCGCTGGTGGCGGTTGCGGCTTTCACGGCGCTGCGGTTGCCGGAGCAGGTGGCGAAGTTTGGGCAGTCGGCGCTGAATATGGGGCTTACCCGCCAGCAGGTGATTGAGGCGATTATCCAGACGGCGCCGTTGACGGGGTTTCCGCCGGCGTTGAATGCTTTGGGGGCGATTAGTCAGGCGTTTTCCTAGGCTTCTTCTACCGCTTGGTAGAACGCAAATGGACGCGGACCCCGGTGGTGGGGTTGGCGCTTGGTGAGCAGGAGGGATTCCGGGATGACTGCTATCGCTTATGGGGATACGGCACGGCTTGGGGTTCTGGTGCCCTCAGGGAACAGCGTCGCCGAGGTGGAGTTGCGGGCTATGTTGCCGCCCTCTGTAGCCATGCTGGTGACTCGGCTGGCGCTGCGGGGCAGTTCGGTGCCCGAGTTGATGGCGATGCTCACCGATCTGGATAAGGCGGCGGAGCTGGTGGGGCATGCGGAACCGGATGCCATCGCATTTCATTGCACTGCTGTTTCGACGTTCGCGCCTCATTTAGCGGAGGAGATACGGGGGCGGATTACGGCGGCATCCGGGCGGAAGGCATTGGCCACGGCGGATGGGATCCTGGCGGCTTTGCGCGTGCTGGAGGCGCGGCGGGTGCTGTTGGTGACGCCCTATATCGAGCCGGTGCATGCGCGGGAGATCGACTATCTCCAGGCGCAGGGAGTGGCTGTGGTTGGCGGTAGTTTTCTGGGGGTGAATACGAATTTGGAGATGGCGCGTATTCCGCCCGCGGCGATCGCCGATCAGGTGCGGGTAGCAGCCAAAGGGGTCGACGCCGATCTTTGTTTTATCAGCTGCACGGCCATTCGGTCAGCGGGGCTGATCGATGGGTTGGAACGGGAATTGGGGATGCCGGTTATGACCAGTAACCAGGTCATGGCCTGGCATGCGCTGACCGAACTGGGCATCGCTGAGCGGGTCGCGGGGTTCGGCTGCCTGTTTGAACGCTGATAGGTTTCAACGTTGCCAGGTCAGCCGAAGCGCGCCGTTCAGGAACGGACTTGTTCGTGCGTGTTGCTGGCGGCCGTCGTGGTCGAGCCTGGCAGGGTGCCCACGCCGACGGGCTTGTCGTGTTCGGCCGACACGTCGTCCGGCTCCGCCATGTTCTTCTTGAAGGATTTGATACCCTTCGCGAAGTCGCCCATCAGGCTGCTGACCTTATTGCCGCCGCCAAACAGTACCAGAATAACCGCCAGCACGATCAGCCAGTGCCAAATGCTGAAACTACCCATAACTCCTCCACGATCCTGACGCTTTACGGCCCGTAAGCCGAGCGGCGTTCATGCTGGATCAACGCAACCTGACTATTGATGGGAACCTCTGCCGGGACATGGCGCGAACCGCTGCGTAATGCAAGCGTTCCTCGCATCCCTCACAGAGGTAGATGTTATCGCATAGTGCGGTGTCACAGGGGTGAAAGAATATTCACCATTGGCGGCCATGTGCCAAGCTGCCCTGAACCCCTTGCTTTTTGGCCGAAAAAGCCAACATTGGACCGATCGCTGACAGGCGTTTTATGCCGTCGGCCGCGTAACGAGACCCCTGACAACCTGTTTTATGACGCCGGCCGGTTGCGGCCGCGTGGTGCCCCTCATGCCGCCATTGCCAATGTCGTCCCACACCCACATAAATCGCTCCATGAACGATCGCCCTCCCCGTCCCTCCGGACGCCCCCGGGCCTACGCGCCCGACCCGGCCGCTCCGCCGGGCCGGGCCTGCGATGTGCCCGACTGTCCGAATGCAGGGGCTTACAGGGCGCCGAAATCCCGCAGGCAGTTGAACGATTATCACTGGTTCTGCCTGGAGCACGTGCGCGCCTACAACGCGGGGTGGGACTATTACAAAGGGATGTCTCCGGCCGAGGTGGAGCAGCAGTTGCGCTCCGATACCGGATGGCAGCGCCCCACCTGGCCGCTGGGCAGTCTAGGTCATGCCGCGTGGGACGACGATGTGCTGCGCGATCCCCTGCACATCCTTCAGTCCGCTGGGATGAAACCATCGTCCCGGCGGATGGACGGGGAAAGGGCGCCGGCGGAGCTGCGGGAACCCTTGGCGGCGCTGGGTCTTTCATGGCCGACCACTTTGGATGCGGTGAAATCGCGTTATAAGGAACTTGCCAAGAAGCATCACCCGGATGCCAATGGTGGCTCCCGCGATGCTGAAGAGCGTCTAAAGGTGATCAATCTGGCCTATGCGGCCGTTCGCACCCGCCTCGGAACCGAGGCACGCGCTACTGCGAGCGGCTAAACACACCGCTTGCCCTTGCGCCAATCGTCGCGGGGGGTAAACTTTCCAGGATTTGCAAACAGGAAACGCTGGACCCTCATGAATACGGCCGTCGATCTCGCCCCGCCCACCTCGACCATCAACCTGCCGGACACCAAAGTATCCGCTCGGGAGGCTTTTGGCCTGGACATTGATATGGACGTACCCGCCTTTTCGGTGCGCACGGAGCATGTTCCGGACCTCGACAAGGCCTATAAATTCGATCGCGAGACGACGCTGGCGATCCTGGCGGGGTTTGCGTACAACCGCCGGGTGATGATCCAGGGTTATCACGGGACGGGTAAGTCCACGCATATCGAACAGGTGGCGTCCCGGCTGAACTGGCCCTGCATCCGGGTGAACCTGGACAGCCATATCAGCCGTATCGATCTGATCGGCAAGGATGCGATCGTCCTGAAGGACGGGAAGCAGATCACGGAATTCCGCGAGGGCATCCTGCCTTGGGCGCTGCAGCATTCCTGCGCGCTGGTGTTCGATGAATACGACGCCGGGCGTCCGGACGTCATGTTCGTCATCCAGCGCGTGCTGGAAGTTGAAGGCAAGCTGACGCTGCTGGATCAGAACCGGGTTATCCGGCCTCATCCGTCGTTCCGGCTGTTCTCGACCGCCAACACAGTGGGTCTGGGTGATACGACGGGCCTGTATCACGGCACGCAGCAGATCAACCAAGGGCAGATGGACCGCTGGAACATCGTCGCCACGTTGAACTATCTGCCGCATGCCACGGAAACCGCCATCGTGCTGGCGAAGATGAATATCGATGGCGCCAAGGATGGGGCGATGAAGAAGCAGGTGGAGAGCATGGTCGCTCTGGCCGACCTGACGCGGGCTGGGTTCATCAACGGCGATATTTCGACCGTCATGTCGCCTCGCACTGTCATCACCTGGGCGGAAAATGCTCGCATCTTCAGTGATGTCGGGTTCGCCTTCCGGGTGACGTTCATGAACAAGTGCGATGAGGCGGAACGGTCTACCGTCGCTGAGTACTATCAGCGCTGCTTCAATGAGGACCTTCCGACGGGTGGTTTCACGACGCGGAAGTTCTCCTGACGGGTAGCCGTCATGGCCGTCATGGCCGGGCTTGTCCCGGCTATCCACGCCTGGCGGTGTGGGAAGCAAGTTAGGCGTGGATGGTCGGCCTGCGCCGACCACGACGAGGGGGCGGTGACTGTGGCCCTCGATGATCAGGGGCACGCGGCATTATGAGCGGATCGAAACAGGACAACGCCCGAGCGGAAGAGTTTAAACGGGCGACGGCGGGTGTGCTGCGGGCGATCGCTGAGCAGCCCGATGTGCAGGTGGCGTTCCAGCCTGGACCGTCCGGGGTGACGGGGAAGCGGGCGCGATTGCCTCTGCCCACACGGGCTTTACCTCCGGGAGAGATGGCGAAGTTGCGGGGGCAGTCGGATGCGATTGCGCTGCGGCTGCGGCACCATGATGACGCGGTGCATGCTCAGCGGATGCCGTCGCGGCGCGAGGCGAAGGACGCTTATGACGCGCTGGAGCAGGTGCGGGTCGAAGTGGTTGGCGCGCAGCATATGCATGGTGTGAACGCCAATCTGCGGGCGAAGCTGACCGAGGAATGCGAGGCTGAAGGCTACGACCGGATGACCCGGAAGGATCAGCTGCCGATCGACAAGGCTCTGGCCTTGTTGGCACGGGAGCGGATTTCCGGAGAGCCGTCCCCTGCCCCGGCGCAGCGCGTTCTGGATATGTGGCGCGGATCCCTCGGGGAAAACGCTGAGCAGGCGTTGGACGAGATGTTGTCGGCGCGCGAGGACCAGACTTCGTTTGCTCGGGCTAGCCGGAAGTTGCTGGCGGCATTGGATCTGGCTGAGGCTGAGGTCGATGCTGAGCCGGATGACAACTCCGAGGATGGTGAGGACGGGGGCGAGCAGTCCGGGTCTCAGGACAATTCCCAGGATGGCGAGGGTCAGTCGGAGTCTGAGCAGGATTCGATGCTGGGTGCTCAGCCTGAGGAGATGGAGGGTGAGGCCGCCGACGACGATGGGTCGGAGTCCGAGGAAGAGGCTGCCGTCGCTGAGGGGGATGATCGGCCGGGTGGGCCGCAGCCTCGGCGGGATCGGCCTAATCCGGACAGCGATGCGGTCTATCGGGCTTATACGCGGCAATTTGACGAGGAAATCGACGCTGAGGATTTGTGTGACGCGGATGAGCTCGCGCGGTTGCGGCAGCAATTGGATCAGCAGTTGCAGCATCTGCAGGGGGTGATTTCGAAGCTGGCGAACCGGTTGCAGCGGCGGCTGCTGGCTCAGCAGACCCGGTCCTGGGAGTTCGATTTGGACGAGGGGCTGTTGGATGCCGGGCGGTTGGCTCGTGTGATCATCAATCCGATGATGGCGCTGTCCTACAAGCGCGAACTCGACATGGAATTCCGCGACACGGTGGTGACGCTGCTGATCGACAACTCGGGGTCGATGCGCGGCCGGCCGATTACTGTGGCAGCCATGTGTGGGGATATTCTGGCGCGGACGCTGGAGCGCTGCGCGGTGAAGGTGGAGGTTTTGGGCTTCACCACCCGGGCTTGGAAAGGTGGGCAGTCGCGTGAGAAGTGGGTGCAGGAAAGCAAGCCTCGGAACCCTGGGCGGCTGAATGATCTGCGGCACATCATTTATAAGGCGGCTGACTCGCCTTGGCGGCGGGCACGGAAGAATCTGGGGTTGATGCTGCGTGAGGGGCTGCTGAAGGAGAACATCGACGGGGAGGCTCTGCTGTGGGCTTACAACCGTCTGATGGCTCGGCCGGAGCATCGGCGGATCCTGATGGTGATCTCCGACGGGGCGCCGGTGGATGATTCCACGCTGTCGGTTAATCCGGGGAATTATTTGGAAAAGCATCTGCGGGAAGTGATCCGGGTTATTGAAACCCGGGATCAGGTGGAGCTGATTGCGATTGGGATCGGGCACGATGTGACTCGATACTATCGTCGGGCAGTGACGATTGTGGATGCCGAGGAACTGGGTGGGACGATGATGAAGAAGCTCACTGAGCTGTTTGATGAGGATGCGGAGGCGGCCTGGGTTCGGGCCGCTGGGGAGCGGGCGCCGGCGATTATTTGAGGGTTTTCTCCGAGGGGGAGACGGTCCGACACACAGACACACGTCATGGCCCGACTTGATCGGGCCATGACGATTGGATCGGGTCACGATGGTTGGGTCGGGCCTTGTTGATGTGGGGTTTGATAGCCGCCCCCGATTGCGGCTAATGCCAGGGGTTTACGCCAGAAGCCGCCGCGCTTCCTGCGCGTCGGCGGTGATTTGGGTTTTCAGGGCGTCCAGGCCGCTGAATTTTATTTCCGCGCGGATATAGGCGTGCAAAGCGACCGTGATATCCTGGTCATACAGGTCGCCTGAATAGTCAAAGATGTTGACCTCCAGGCGGCTTTCCGGCCCGGCGTTCACGGTGGGACGTCGGCCTATGTTGGCTACGCCTTTGTGCCAGGAGCCGTCGGCCAGGCGGACTTTCACCGCGTAGACGCCTCGGGCGGGTTCGAGGTGTTGGCCTAGGGGCACGTTGGCGGTGGGGAAGCCGATCGTGCGGCCTCTTTTGTCGCCGTGGCTGACCAGGCCTCTTATAGCCCAGGGGCGGCCCAGGTCGGCTGTTGCCCGTTCCGGGTAGCCGTCCTGCAGGGTTCTGCGGATACGGGTGGAGGAGAGCGGACCACCGGCGTCGGTGACGGGAGAGACCAGGGTCACGCCCATGCCCAGGGCTTCGGCTCGTTCCACCAGGAAATCGGTGCCGCCGCCTCTACGGTGGCCGAAGGCGGAATCGGCGCCGCAGACCAGGTGGCGGGCACCGATGCCTTTGTGCAGGACCTCGGTCACGAAGTCCTCGGCGGACATCAGGCTGAATTCGTGGTTGAAGGGGATCTCGTAGAGGACGTCGACGCCCAGCGCTGCTAGGGCGTCGGCTCGTTCCGCCGACAGGGTCAAGCGGAAGGGAGGGTCGTCGGGGCGGAAGACCTCGCGTGGGTGGGGTTCGAAGGTCAGGACGGCCAGGGGGGCATCGGGTCTTGCGGTGTGGGCAGCGCGGATGACCGCGGCGTGGCCTCGGTGGACTCCGTCGAAATTGCCCAGGGCGACGCTGGCGCCGCGAGCGTCTGCGGGGAGGTCCCGCCAGTCGTGGAAGATCTTCATCGGGTGCAGAGTGGCTTGCTTCTGGTCAGGATTCAAACTTGAAGGTCTAAGACTGGCTCATTATCCGTGGTGGGTCGTTTTGCAAAGGATGAGGCTATGCCGTCGGTGGAAGTTGGGACCTCGGAAGACCTGCTGGCGGAGCTTGCAACCTGGGTGCGGCAGGAGACGCCGACGACCGATCCATCGGCGGTCAATCGGCTGGTGGATATGGCTCAGTCTGGATTGGTGCAGGCTGGGGCGAAGGTCACTCGGGTTCCTGGGCGGGACGGATACGGCGATCAGTTGATTGCGCGGACGACGGGGCAGGAAGGGATGAAGCCGATCCTGATTTCGGGGCATCTGGATACGGTCTGGTCGAATGGCACGCTGGAGACCATGCCCTATCGGGTGGATGGGGAGAAGGCACACGGGCCGGGCATTTACGACATGAAAGCTGGGAGTTTCCTGGCATTTCATGCGGTGCGCTGTTTGCTGACGCAAGGGATTGCGACGCCTCGGCCGATTACCCTGCTGCTGACGCCGGACGAGGAAGTGGGTAGCCCGAGTAGCCGTTGGTTGATCGAGGAGGAAGCACGGAAGGCGGCCTTTGTGCTGATTCCGGAGCCGGCAGGGGCCGGCGGGGCGTGCGTGACCGCTCGAAAAGGGGTGGGGCGGTTTACGCTCCGGGTTGCGGGTAAGGGGTCACATTCCGGGAGTGCGTTCGAGGACGGGGCCTCGGCCATCGTTGAGTTATCGCACCAGATCCTCGCGGTGCATGGGATGGTGGATATCGACCGGGGGATTACGCTGAATGCGGCGCCGATCTGGGGTGGGTCCCGGCCGAATGTGATTTCGCCTGATGCCGGTTGCGAGATCGATCTGCGCGTCAGCTCTGTTGCTGACGGGGAGATGATGGAGGCTCGGATTTTGGGGCTGAAGGCGCGGACGCCTGGGTGCCGGGTGTTTGTGGAGGGCGGGATGAACCGGCCGCCTTATGCGGAAACGGCGGAGATTCGAACGCTTTATGGGCGGGCGCAGGGGGTGGCTCAGCGCGTGGGGCTGGCGTTGCCTAAGCAGTCTCGGGGCGGCGGGTCAGACGGAAATTTTTCGGCCGCGTTGGGCGTGCCGACGCTGGATGGGTTGGGGTGTCCGGGGTCGGGCGCGCATGCCAGTCACGAGCATATTCTGTGGCGGCATCTGGCTCAGCGCGCGGCGTTGATCGCTGGGTTAATGGAGACTCTGGACTGACGTTCTTTCGCGCCCACGGGAATCTGCTTAGGATTTCCTCGATTAGCTGAGGATAACGCCATGAAAATGAAAGCTGCCGTGCTGCGCGAACAGGGGAAGCCTCGTCCGTATGCGGTCAGTCAGCCTATGACGATCGAGACGGTCGATCTCGATCCTCCCGGGCCTGGCGAGGTGCTTTACAAGATCATCGGCGCTGGGCTTTGCCATTCCGATCTTTCGACGATCGAGAATTTGCGGCCTCGGAAGTTGCCGACGATTCCGGGTCATGAGGCGGCGGGGATTGTCGAGGAGGTGGGGCCAGGTGTTACCTCGCTGAAGCCTGGCGATCATGTCATCAGCGTGTTTGTCACCAGTTGCAACGATTGCCGGTACTGCAGCGGCGGGCGGCCGAATCTGTGCCAGAGCGCCAATGTGTCGCGTGGCAATGGCACGCTGCTTTCGGGTGCCCGCCGGCTGTCGCTGAATGGAGAGCCGATTTACCACTACTCCGGACTGTCGGTGTTCGCTCAATACGCGGTGGTCTCGCAGAATGCGCTGATCAAGATCCCGGAAGACGTGCCGCTGGAGGATGCGACGATCTTTGGCTGCGCTGTCGTCACCGGGGTGGGAGCGGTGCTCAATACGGCGCAGGTGCCACCTGGGGGACAGATGGCGGTTGTTGGGCTGGGCGGCGTCGGGATGAACGCCGTGATGGGCGGTGTCATTGCCGGGGCGGAGCGGATCGTTGCGGTCGATCTGAATGCCGACAAACTGCGTATCGCGCGGGAACTGGGCGCGACCGATACGTTTTTGGCGGGGAACGCCGACTCGGTCGAAGAGATTCGCAATGCTACGAATGGGGGACTCGATTACGTTATCGAAACCGCCGGGTCTATTCCTGCGATGAATCTCGCTTATGCGATTGCTGCTCGGGGTGGAACTGTCGTCAGCGCGGGGTTGCCGGCGTCTACGGCGCAGTTTTCGTACCTGCATGGGGCGCTGGTCAGCGAAGAAAAATCGATCCTCGGGTCATATATGGGCAGTTGTGTGCCGAAGCGTGATATTCCGCGCTTCATCGCGCTGTATCAACGTGGCAAACTGCCGGTGCAAAAACTGCGCTCCGGGTATCTGGGATTCGATGAAATCAACAAGGGATTCGACCTGCTTTCGGACGGGGCTGTCCTCCGGCAGGTGTTGCAACCTCACGCCTGACAGTTATTTCCTTGGCGGTTCGGCGTGACCCGGTTTCTGGTCACCGGTGGCGCAGGTTTCATTGGGTCACATCTCTGTGATTCCCTGATCGCGGATGGGCACCAGGTGCGCGTGCTGGATAATTTGTCCACCGGGCATCGGCGTAATTTGCCGCCTGGGGTTGAGTTGCTGATTGGCGATGTTGCTGACGCCGCGCTCGTCGCAAAGGCGATTCAGGGGGTCGACGGGTGTTTTCACCTGGCCGCCATTGCGTCGGTGGAAAAGGGGATGACCGACTGGCTAGGGACCCATCGCGCCAACCAGACAGGAGCGGTCACGGTTTTTGATGCGATCCGGCGGCAAGGACGCCGCATCCCTGTGGTTTATGCGTCGTCGGCGGCGGTTTATGGGGATGCCAAGACGGTTCCGATTGCGGAGACCGAACCCTGTGCGCCGCTGTCGGCTTATGGGGCCGATAAGTATGGGTGCGAGTTACATGCCCGTGTCGCCTCGCATGTGCATGGGATTCCGGCCGTCGGGCTGCGATTTTTCAATGTCTATGGACCTCGGCAAGATCCGAAATCGCCTTATTCCGGGGTGATTTCGATTTTTACGGAACGCATCGCCGCGGGACAGCCGATCAAGATTTTCGGCGATGGCGGCCAGACTCGGGATTTTGTTTTCGTTGCCGATGTTATTGCGGCGTTGCGGGCCTCCATGGCGTTGCGACCGGAACAGGCGGCCGTGTTCAATGTTTGCACCGGCGTTGCCACATCGGTTGCCGATTTGGCGCGGATTATTGGCGAGCTGTGTGGGAAGGCGCCGGTGATAGCCCATGAAGCCCCTCGCGCCGGGGAGATCCGGCATTCGCTGGGTGTGGCTGGGCAGGCTGACTCGGTTCTGCTTCTGCCAGCGCGCCGGTCCCTGCGGGATGGATTGAGTGACGTGCTGGCCTGGCTCGCCGATGCGTAACCTGATCCTGCTGCTGGTCATGCCGCCGATCGGATTCCTGACCTTGTTGGTTTTTTCGCTGTGCCTGCGCGGGCGGTTGCTGCGTTGGGGACGGAGGCTGACCTGGGTCGCCGTTGCTGGGCTGGTGCTGCTGGCGATGCCGGCTGTGTCCGATCCTATGTTGACGTCACTGGAATCTGGCCTGCCGACGACGCCTCCGGCCGAAGATCCACCAAAGGCTATCGTCGTGCTTGGTGGCGATTTGATCCGCACGGCCCAGGAGCCGTTGGGCGTGCGGCCTGGATTGCTGACCCTGGATCGGGAGCGGACGGGAGCAGCCCTGCATCGCGCGACCGGTCTGCCCATCCTGGTGACCGGTGGGACCGTGCAGACCAATCTGGCGCCGGTCGGTATCGTCATGCAGCATAGCATGGCGGATGATTTTCAAACGCCCGCGCGTTGGACTGAGTCCGAATCGATTAATACCCAGCAGAATGCGCAATTCAGCGCGCATATTTTGAAGGCGGAGGGGATCGACTCGGTGTATGTCGTTACGCATTCGTGGCATATGCGCCGAGCGGTGCTGGCGTTTGAGCGGGCGGGGTTAAAGGTGACGGCGGCGCCGACCGATCTGGACGAACCCTTGGGTTTTGAACTGGAAGATTTCGTGCCTCGGACGGCCGCCTGGCAAACCTGCTGGTTCGCTTTGCATGAATGGATCGGCTATGCGTGGTATGCGATCCGTCCACGTTTATGATTCAGTCGCTGAGCTGCCTTCGGAGGCGCTGACGGCACTTGGGATTGGCGGACTGTTTTCCTCGGCGGCCTGGTGGGGGGTGGTCGAGAAACATGCTGTACCGGCGGGGGCGTCGGCTGGGTATGTTGTGGTGGCACAGGATGACGCTGCTATCGGCGTTGTTCCGATTTTGCGCCGGGGGCGCCGGATCGATGCGCTGACGACGCCTTATACTTGCGTCTATACACCCGTCGTTACTGAAGCGGCGGCTGAATCGTTTGGGCGCGCTTGCCGTGGGGGGGGGGTCTGCCGGATCGATTCGATTCCAATGGAATGGGATGATCTTGCCCCTTTTCTGGCGGGGGCGAGGCGGGCTGGTCTGGTGCCTCTACGGTTCGATCATTTCGGCAACTGGTCGCAGGATGTTCGCGACATGGGCTGGAACGCTTACCTGGCGGCTCGGCCTGGGGCGTTGCGGGAAACAATCCGGCGCCGGCTGCGGCAGGCAGAGAAACTGGCGGGGGCTCGGTTTGATATCCTTGGCGCGCCAGCGGAGATGGATCGCGCGGCGGCGGTTTATGAGGATGTTTATGCTCGGAGTTGGAAGACTCCCGAACCGTTTCCGAGCTTCAACGTTGCGCTGATGCGCGCGATGGCTGATCAGGGGGTATTGCGGCTGGGGGTCTGGTCGATCGATGCGACGCCAGTCGCGGTGCAGATGTGGATCGTATGGGATGGCGAGGCCATTGTGCTAAAGCTGGCGCATGATGAGGCGTTCAAGGCGCATTCGCCTGGGACGGTCCTGACCGCGCTGATGCTGCGCCATTTGCTGGATCAGGAGGCGGTGCGGCGGATCGATTTTGGCCGCGGCGATGACAGTTATAAGCAGGGCTGGGTGTCGGAGCGTCGGCAGCGCATTGGGTTTTTGCTGACCAATCCCTGGCATCCTCGCGGGCTGGCAGAGCTCGGGCATGCCGCCGCCGGGCGAATTCGGAGGGCCTTGCGGAGATAGGTCTACGCCGTCTTGCGGCGGCGCAGAAGACCGACGAGGCCGACGAGGCCCACACCGACGGAGGCGACGCCGAGGAGTTCGGGCACAGCCAAGGTCGGGGTAAAGATGTCACCAAGGCGGATGCCGCCGCGGCCATCAGCGTAATCATACACAGGGATGACCAACGAGGTGTTGAACAGCGAGTCGTCATCGCTATTAGGAACGATGATCGGCAGTTCCACTTCCGTATCACCGTTGCGGGATCCGCCGGCACCGATCGACGAATTTGCTACATTGGCCCCGGTAATCGAGAACGTCTCGATCGACGACGCCGTCGGCGTCGTGCTGATTCCAGGCAGATCGAGCATGGTGTTGCTGGTATCGAGATTCAGCACGTCCGACTTCCGAAAGCCCACGGTGCCGAAGCGACCGGGTACGCCAGTCGAGCCGTTGGCCGCCGGCGTCGTCGAAAATGCGTTGCCCCAACCGTCAGGCGTGGAAGCGTTGACCGGTCCCATCGCCTGATAGCTGAGCGCGGTGGGATCCGTTTGGGCGATTGTGTCGCTGGTGTTATCGCCGTCGGAGAGGGGCGGCGAGGCTGTGGAACCGGATGAACCGTTGGTGCGTGCCGTAAGGCTGTCAGTGTAGGATTGAGGGGATGAAGTCGCCCTGGCCGTCTTGGGTGTCGCGTCCGCACGGCTGGAGGATACGTTGTTGTTGCCGCCGGGGATCATCGCTGCGCCCCGGTTTGAAGACACCGGGCCGTCCTGGCTGGTTCCCGATTGTTGGGGGACGGCGGCGAAGTTGCTGTTGCCGATATGACCGGCCGTCAGGGTCGAGACGATCGCGGCTCCACCGGCGCGCGTATATTGAGTCTCGGCCGTCGATGCTGCCGGCTGGAGGGATCCGATCGGTGTGCCGACCAAGGTCGTTGTGACGGCACCAGCGCCATGGGAAACACCCATGCCGTTACCGGGAAATGTATTCACCGAGGTCGTCGCGGAATCGCTGTTTGTGCCGGTCTGCGCATAAGGGTAACTGCTCGGCGATGACGTCGCTGCACCCAAGCTGGACAAGTCGCGCGGATTGAGCGTCGTTCCCAATTCGACAAAGACAGAGGCACTCCCTCCACCGGTCGTGCCGGACATCTTGCCGATGCCCAGAATTTTGCGCACCAGGTCGCTATAACCTGTGTTGGATGCGGTCAACGGGGGCGACATGTTCCATGGCCCGGTCAGCGCGAAGCCGCCGGCTGACGTTGAGACCGATGCCACCGGCGCCGTACCCGTGCTGGACAGCGCCGTGGCAACGGTATTGCCAGAGCCAAATCCCACGGACGATGTGCTGCTGCCACTCCTCAACAACACCCACGGCGAAACGGTGGGCGTCGTGCCTGAATTTCCGATGCCGTTGATTGTCTGGTTCGATGTGCCGCCACCGGAATAAGAGACGATGTCCGACGTGGTCAGCTCGCCGGGCACCATCCCCACCAAAGTGTCGCCGACGATCGATGTGGAATGAGGAGCCGGCGTGTAAGACACGGTCGCGTTGGCGCTACCTTCATTCGCGATGAGGAGGGCGATCAGAGACGTTGCTGATATAAGGGAAGCTCTCACGCTTCGTTCCTAACCATTAGCCAGCCATCGATAAACCCAATTTTGATATTTACGGATTTTTAAGACATCACTGTCAGCGGAGGGCGTCACGGAGGAGCAGATTTTATAGGAGCAGATTTTATATAAGTCGTAAAAATGCTTTGTCATCAAACGACTGGATGACGCGTCCGCGAAATTTTCAAGGCTGGCATCGGCTTTTCAGCCAATCCAACGCCCAACCGCCTGTCACGGCATGCGTCCAGAATGGACCTGCCTCAACCCAGAACAATTGTCGGGACGCATCGGACAGACTCTGCTTGTAGCGATCGTCGCCTGCGAGAAAGTCATATATTTCTATATTGTGTAAAGTCGCCTGACGGATCGCCGCCGTGTGTGCCAGCAGGCCGGGCCTCGCGGCGGAAACTGCGTCCCGGTAACGAAGACCACTCTGATAGGCGAGGATTTGATTCCGAAACCGGAAATTGTATAAAAAACCGATAATTATGTCGCCAATCGCGATTTTTTGCAGCGCGATGGTGCCTGCGGGCAGGCCGGCCTCGATCAGCGCCTCGTGGAAGCGCCGGAAGAAGGGCCGAGCGAAGGCGCCTGGTTTGTTGCGGGCGTTCCAGATGGCTTCGTGCAAGGCGGCCAGTGACCCCAGCATTGCCTGGGCTTCCTCCACGGAGGCGGCCTCCGTGACCGTTACGGCTCCGCCGCCGGCCAGGTCGGCAAAATAGCGTTCTGAGCGACGGATCTGCTGACGGGTGTTGGCGCTCCGGGTGGCCAGGTAGTCTTGGCCCGACTGCCTCAGCGTTGTCAGATCGGCGAAATGCGCTGGTTGGGATCGGCGCAGTGTTACGAATCCGGCTACCGCGCGGATTGCTGTCAGGTGACGGTCGTCTATGCCTGACATGGCGACCCGGTAGCGCCTTGCGACGGCGTCCAGGCAGACGGGGGCGAGTTCTGCCGCCCTCCCCGCTTCGGTAAGGACCCCGTTATGTTCGATGTAGGGGCAGTCCAGGTCCGGGTCGCCGCTTTCGTGCAGATACAGGACCGGCAGGCCCCAGCGTCGCACGCGGTTGAACAGGGCCAGGGCGACGGTGCGTCCTTCCTCGGTCGCCTCCACCAGGACCGGGTCGGGGAAGCGTTCGGCGGCCAGGCAGCCGATCCAGGTCCAGCTCAGGAAGAAGGAGGCGTCGGATCTGGCCTCTAGCGCTCGCCATCGGTCCGCCAGGGCGGCGAGGTCGACGTCATCCCGGACTGAGACTTGGATCACGGTGGCGGGGCTTCACCGCGCCATAGGGCGCCGTAGGTGGCGAACATAGTCGCCTGGTCGAAATCCCGTTGAGCCTTGGCCAGGTTGCCGGTGCCTAGCGTGGCTCGCAGCTCGGGGTTCGTGGTCAGGTCGCGCAAGGCTGCGCCAAACGCGTCCATGGGCGTGACGAAGCGAGCATTGGCGTCGGAGACCATGGTTTTGACGTCGCCGACGTCGGTGGAAACGACGGGGAGGCCGGCAGCCATTGCCTCGATCACGGAGAGCGGCATTTGTTCGGTGTCGGAGGAGAGGGCGAAGATGTCGAAGCTGGCGTAGAAATCGGGCGTGTCCTGGCGGTGGCCGGCGAAGGTGACCCGGTTGGCGATGCCCAGGGTGGCGGCCAGGAGGGTCAGGGCTGGACGTTCCGGGCCGTCGCCTACGATGACGAGGCGGCCGGTGGGTAACGTGGCGAAGGCGCGGATCAGGCGGCTCAGGTTCTTTTCCTCACGTAAGGCTGCGATCGTGCCGATGACCGGCTCTGGGGCGCCTCGGCGGCTGCCGTCTGTTGCGAAACGGGCAAGGTCGATACCGTTGGGGACGTAGCGGATCCGGCTTGGGGGAAGTTTCCAGATGTCCCGGGCGATCCGGACCAGGTTGCGGGAGGGGAACACAGACGGCGAGAAGGACAAAGCGAGGCGTCGGATCAGGACGCGGCGAGGAAGTTGCGTGTTGCGTTCCTCGGGGCCGAAGCCGTCGGTGACGTGAAGGTGGCGGGTGACCGGCAGGAGGTTCGCCAGAGCGAACTCGATGGCACCCCAGTTGCACGTGACCAGGGTGTCGGGGCGCCATTGTTTCAGCAGGGAGCGGTAGCGCCGGACGTTCGACAGCATGGCGTTCTTTTGGGCGGGGATCGTGGGGAATTCGGCGTCGAGGTCGGGGTTCAGACGTTCCCGGCAGGCCAGGTTACCGTCGAGGGAGACAATGATGTGCCGGAATTCCCTGCCGAAATGGTTGGCTATGGCGGCGAAGCGGACCTGTGCGCCACCGACCGCGAAGGTCGGGAAGATGTGCACGATCAGGGGAGGCTCGTCGGCTGTCACTTGACTTTCCTTGCGGCATCAGCCGAGACGGCCGACGATGAGCAGCCTCCCATGAGCATGCTTCGGCATACCCTACTCGCTTTCGTTGCCGCAATGCTTTGCACGCTTCTAAGCAGCGCCCCGGTTCAGGCGCGGGAGCTGAATGTCGGGGCCGGCCATCTGTTGAAGGTGCCGAGTCAGGCGGCGACTGTGGCGATGGCGGGAGATGTGGTGCGGATCGAGGCGGGGGCGTACGCTGATTGCGCAGTCTGGCGGGCGCCGGGTTTGACGATCGAGGCGGTGGGTGGGTCGGTGCGGATTACCGGGCCGGTCTGCGACAACAAGGGGCTGTTCGTGGTCACGGCCAACGACGTGACGGTGCGCGGCATCACCTTTGTCGGTGCTGTCGATTCGTGGAACAACGGGGCTGGCATCCGCGGGCTGGGCAATAACCTGACCGTGCAGGACAGTCAGTTCATCAACAATCAGGATGGGATATTGACGGCCGGCGGTCCTGATAGCGTGGTGCGCGTCAGTAATAGTGTGTTCTTTGGCAATGGTGCCTGCATGGGTGAGTGTGCCCATGGCATCTATGCGGGGACCGCGAACCGGTTGCTGGATATTGAGCACTGTGTGTTCGCCAATACCCGGACCGGGCATCATATCAAGTCTCGCGCCCGCAATACCGTGGTGGAAGATAGTACGATCGAGGACGGCTCCGCTGGCACCGCCAGCTATCTGATCGACGTGCCCAATGGCGGCAACGTGCTGATCGATGGCAATGAGATGGAGAAGGGGCCGAAGTCAGAAAATCCGGCGGTTGCGATCTCCATCGGCGTCGAGGGGGTCACCAACCCGACTCAGGTGTTGATCATCCGGGGCAATCGGTTCCGCAACGATGTCGGGGAGCCGACCATCTTCGTTCGCAACAGCACGAATATACCGGCTCAGGTGCTGGACAACCAAATGACCGGCCCCGTGACGCTGCTGCGTGGGGCCGGTGGGCTGCCATTCTCGCCTTAGGTCTTGTCGTGTGATTCACGTCTCCGGCGATTCCGCCTGCGACGATCACACTCTAATGAGTCGCAGGGGTTGCCGACCAGGGCTGGCCGCCTGGAGCCAGGCGGCAGTCCTCGGGTGGGACCGGGCTGTAGCGGTGCCAGTAGTCCGTTCGGCCCAGCAGGGCGAGGCCGAGGAAGCCACGCAGTTCCAGAAAACCTCGGTTGTCCACGTGCAGTTCGACGCCGTAGATGTGGCCGTTCCTGGGGTCGGTGATCTTGCCACGCCACATGTCGACGCTGACGCGCCGAGCGCCTGGGATCAGCGTCAGGCCGCATTGCGATACGCCTCGCCAGTCAGTGGGCATTGGGTCGTTGGGATGGTCCAACACGATGCCCGCCAGGCGGGCGCATAGCAGCTCGCCGCAGAGTTTGACCTGGATGACGCCACCGTTGTTGGCGGTCTGCCAGTAGCCGATGACTGGGTACTGCGCCCTTGCTGGGGCCACTGCAGCGCATAGGATCAGCAGGAGAAGGAGAAGCCGTTTCACGTGATCTCCATGGTTGCGGAATTGATGAAGCGCACGCCGAGTGTGGTCAGGCGGTGCCGAGCTTGGTCGATGGTGGTTTGCCCTTCCGTGGTTTGACCATTGGCAGGTAGACCGATTCCCCGGCAGGCATCCTCGATCACTGTTACCTCGAAACCAAGGCGTCTTGCATCCTCGGCGGACCAGGCGACGCAGAAGTCCGTTGCCAGGCCGCATAGATACAGTTGCGTAAAGCCTCGCTGTTGCAACCATCCTTGCAGGCCGGTCGGTGTGGTGTGATCGTTCTCGAAAAATGCGGAATAGCTGTCGATGTCGCGGTTGCAGCCTTTGCGGATGATCACTTCGATGCGGGTTTGATCGATGCCGGGGTGGATGGCGGCGTTGGCTGAGCCGGCGATGCCATGGTCCGGCCATAAGACCTGTGGGCCATAGGGCAAGGTTACGGATTCGTAGGATTGCCGGCCGGGATGGGTGCTGGCGAAGGATGCATGGCCGAGCGGGTGCCAGTCCTGGGTGGCGAAGGCGTGGCCGAATTGCTTCAGCAAGTTATTGACTACTGGGACAATTGCGTCGCCATCAGGTACCGGCAATTCGCCGCCGGGCATGAAGGTTGGCTGAATGTCAATTAAGCCGAGGATGGCGCCAGCCATGTATCACTCCCTGTTCAAACTGTAACCATCGGGTTAGGTTTCACCCGCTTGGCATGAAGCCAAAAAATAACCAGAGGTCCGACGGATGAGCCTATCCCGATTCACCCTCCCCGCCATGCTGCTGTGTGCCGCTGTTGCAGCCCTGCCGGCTCGGGGCGCCACGTTCAAATGGGCCAATGACGGCGACGTCAACGCGATGGACCCTGCGACAAGGCAGGAGACGGTGCAACTATCGTTCCTGTCCAACATCTATGAACCTCTGGTCCGCCGCAACCGGGATCTGGGGCTGGAGCCGGCGTTGGCCCAGTCGTGGGAGAAGATATCGCCCACCGTGTGGCGGTTCCACCTGCGGCCTGGGGTGAAGTGGCAGGATGGATCGCCTTTTACCGCCGATGACGTGGTTTTTACCCTGAAACGGACGCTGGCGAAGGATTCGTCGATGCGCGCGCCGATGTCGGTGGTGAAGGAGGCCAGGAAGATCGATGATCTGACCGTTGATTTTGAAACCAATGATCCCGATCCGATCTTCCTGCAAGAGCAGACCAACCTGATGATCATGTCGAAGGCGTGGTGTGAGGCCCATAACGCCACCGAACCGGTCACCATCGGGAAGGAAGATAATTACGCTCTGCATTATGCCATGGGGACCGGTCCCTATAAGCTGGTTTCACGTGAGCCGGATCGTAAGACCGTGGTGGAGAAGAATCCGCTGTGGTGGGACAAGCCGCAGGGCAATGCGGATCGGGTGGAATTCAATGTCATCTCCTCCGCCCCCACGCGGGTGGCGGCGCTGCTGTCTGGCGAGATGGATATGATCTATTCCGTGCCGCCGCAGGATATGGCGCGGATCAAGGCCTCGCCGAACCTGCAGATCCTGCAGACGCCGGAACTTCGGACGATCTATCTGGGGTTCAACTTTATCCGGGATGAGCTGAAGAGTTCGGATGTGAAGGGGAAGAACCCCTGGCGTGATGAGCGGGCGCGGCAGGCTGTGGGGCTGTCGATCGACGAGAATGCCATTGCCAGCCGGGTGATGTTGGGGCTGGGGCATCCGACCTGGGAGATGTGGGGCAAGGGGATCAGCGGGTATGATGCTTCCCTGGATGTTCGGCCGGCGGTGGATGTTGCGAAGGCGAAGTCCTTGCTGGCGGCGGCCGGGTACCCGAATGGGTTTCAGGTTGCCATGGACTGCCCGAACGATCGATATGTGATGGACGAGCAGATTTGCACGGCGATCGTTTCGATGCTGGCGCGCGTCGGGATCAAGGTGGATTTGCTGGCGCAGACGAAGACGAAGTATTTTACCAAGATTCTGTCGCCAAACTACGATACCGATTTCTTCCTGCTGGGGTGGACGCCAGCGACCTATGATGCTCACAACGCGCTTTATACGCTTTTGGGGACACGGAATGGGAAGCGTGGGGAGGTCAATCCCGGCGGGTATTCCAACCCGACGCTGGATGGGTTGATCGATCAGATCGGTGTTGAAACGGACCAGGCGAAGCGGGATGGGATGATCAAGCAGACGATCGGGATCCTGCAGCAGGACCTGCCGACCATTCCGTTGCATCAACAGGTGATTGTCTGGGCAGCGAAGAAGAATATCGAAATGGCGCAGCCGGCTGACAACTATCTGCCGTTCCGGTTTGTCACCGTTAAGTAGTCGTGGTTGCCGTTCCGTCCCTGACGCATCTGGCGGACGCCTCCATCCGTGTGAGGGAATCCATCGTGATTGATGAGACGCCGGGTAGGTTGCCCGACCCGTGTTCCTGGGATCGGGCGCAGGTTATCCGGACCGGGTGGCGATGCGATGCTTCCAGGTGGGTTAGTCGCTTTCAGGGGGGATGACGTTCTGAGCCTTGGGGCCAGCCAGGGCGGCCCGCATGGTTTCCGCGGATTTGCTGCGGATATCGTCCCAGGCTTGCGGTGTATAGAAGGCCGAATGTGGGGTGATGATCAGGCGTCCTAGCGTCCAGTCTTCTCGCGCGCGATAGGCTCGCATCAACTCCGGGACAGGGTCTACCGGGGGTTCCACGGGCACGACGTCGATGCCCACGCCGGCCAGATGGCCGCTTTTCAGCAGCGTTGCCAGGGCGTCGATGTCCACGATCGGGCCTCGGGCGGTGTTCACCACAATGGCGCCCTTCGGGAGCAGGGAAAGTTCCTTCAAGCCGAGCATGCCGCGAGTCTCGCGGGTATGAGGGGTGTGGATCGAGAGGACATCGGACTGGCTCAGCAGATCCTGCAGCGTGGAGGCCCGCAGGACGCCCAGGCCGAGCTCGGTGCCGTTTGGCAGATGTGGGTCGTAGAAGATGACGCGGAAGCCGAAGGCCTTGGCTCGCAACGCTACGGCGGTGGCGATGCGGCCCATGCCGACGATGCCGAAGGTCTGGACGCTCGACCGGCGCACCAGCGGATCATCGATGTAGCGCCAGGCGGCGGGGGGATTGGCGCGCTGGCGTTCGTGGTGGAGCAGCAGGCCTCGGCGCAGGGACAGGGTTAGCGCCATGGCGTGGTCCGCGACCTCGGTGGTGCCGTAGTCGGGGACGTTCAGGATCATGATCTGACGTTCGGCGGCCGCGACGCGATCCAGGTTGTCGTAGCCGACACCCATGCGGCAGATGGCGCGGAGTTTGGGGAAGCGTTCCAGGTCCTTGGCGAAGACCTTGTAGCGGAGGATCATCAGGCCCTCGGCCTCGGCGCAGACGGCGTCCGGCAAGTCGGCGAGGCCGGCGGTGGGTTCGGCGGGGAAGATCACGCGGAAGTCCGGGCCATAGATGCGCTGCTCCACGCTGTCATCCGGGTAGGATTTTTCCGAGTAGAGGACGGTGGGCATGGGCGGACGGCTCCTTGGTTTGTTTGGGGTGTGGTAGATCGAAATCTCTTTCAAAGCCAGAAGCGGTCAGGCCTTCAACAGCTTGATGAAGTTTCTCCTGGCCTTGAACCTGACCATCAGTTCGGCGACGTATGACACCTGTTCCTGGCGCGCGCGCAGGTGGCCCATTTTGATGATCAACCGGTGGGCTTCCTCATAGTTTCCGTTACCACCCGTCGAAACCAGCTTATCGATCGTTGCAGTATAGACGGCCAGCGCCTCCTTCGGGTGGCGAGGTCCGCTGGTTTCAGCCAATGCCATAACGACAGAGTCACTGCCCTTATGCGCTCGGACCATGTCCCAGGCTTCCTCGAACATCGTCTCGGCCGTCAGCACCCGGATCAGCAAGTCGGCTGGGTTGGACCAGGCTGTCCTTGCCAGCGCCTGAGGCAGGCGTACCCGCAGCGAGGCGATGGCGCGATCCCGCGCCTCCTCCCCACCGATGGCCTTCAACCGCCCGAATAGAGTCAGGCTTGGAAACAGGTCGAACGCATGCCACAACACCGTCAACGCTTTGTCGGTGTTTCCCATGGCCACATGACGTTCGACCACGAATTCAACCAATTGCTCCGGCGGGCGACCGTCCCCGTCAACCTTCAGTCCATCCTCGGCATAGCGTAGCGCCTCGTCCGCCCGATTATGTTCCAGGCAGAACCGGGCGAGTTGCAGATGTTGCCAGGACGATTGCAAATGATACGTCCGCAGCGCGATCCGCTTGTCGACATCCCCATCGCGCGCGGCAAATCCGTCCAGAATCTGGATCAACTGTCCTGGCGAATACTGATCCGCGACGGCATCGGAGCGTCCGCGTTGCGCGGTTACTTTCTCCCAGGCCGCTTCGGCCAGGCGCCGGTATTCCGCCTGTCCCGCGTCGCCCAGCAGGTCGGCATACCGCTCCATCGAATGGTCGAACGTGCCCCATTCGTCATCCATCTCGCGCGCGAACAAATCCTTCGCCAAATCCTTCGCATCAGGAGGCGATGCTTGGCACGCCGCCAAATGAATTTCTTCTGCGAGATCCAGCAGGCCGCCGGCATGGCCGTCCGAATCGTCCACATGCTCGATCGCTGCGCCAATCCGGTCCAGCGCGTGCTGCGCTAACTGCCGAGCGATGCGCGCGCGACCGGTGGAAACCAGGGCAGCGACCTGATTCAGGGCTTCTGCCACGCCGCTGGCCCAGCTTCGAGCTTCTTGATACTCAACAAACCCGTCGACGCGTGTCGTATCCGTAATGACTTTGCGTAGCCGCGCCAATACCGTCTTGTCGTTCCCGCCGGCCGAGGCGGCCAATAGCTCCAGACGGCGCAGCAGCCCATCATCCTGCATCGCATGTTCAAGCAGCAGATCGGCCAGCGCCGGGGCGTCCTTCGTCAGCAGAAACTTGCGGATACGGTCCAAAACCCCTCCACTCGCCGGCGAGTTGGTGTCGTTGGCCGCCAACGCCGTCGCCACCATGTGTTTGCAGAAGCCATAATCGATGAAGGCGGGGCAGGAACACTCACCGCCGATCGCGGAGCCACTCAAGGTCACCGAGGTCCGGTAAACCTCGCTGCCCGTCACCCGAGCGCGGACTGATTTCGGTCCGCGCTCCAGAATCTCCACCCGGCCATCGGCGGCATAGGCTTGCCCCCGAGCGAAGGCCGTCTTGCCGGCCAATGCCATCAGGGCGTCTTCGTCGAATCGTATCGTCATAGCGGTTGCACGAGCCCGTCGGTCCGCATCACGTCCAGCGCTTCGTCCAGGGTCAGATCGGGCCGATAGCACAGCCATTGCCCGGTGTGCCGATGCCACATCAGATCGAAACGATTGCCATTGACATGGTCGAGCCGCGCGTAGGCCGCATCGAATTCTTTCCCGGCATTTTCGGGAAACCCGGAACGATAGCGCTGAATGAAACTATAGCGGTCTCCGCGCCACCTGCCGGTCAGGGCAACCGGAAAATTATGCGTTGTTGGACGGATTTCGGGCAGGAACCTGGGCAACAGGAACTCAGTCATGAAGGCCTCGCATATCGTGGCAATCCGCACCTTGTCTTCCTTCGTCAGTGCCAGGCCCCATACGCCGTATCGGGCGCTCGCCGCATCCGGCCTGGCCGATCCTGCATGCACGCGTTTTGGCTTCGACCGCATCGATCCGCCCGCCTATCGCACTCGTTCGTCCGGTGCGGCGATCACCGTTGCCAAGTCACGTAGCAGCGGTTTGTGCGGCAGGGGGGTCAGACTGATCTGCCTTGGCTCCAAGCGGGTCTTGCAGGCATAGCTCGCTTTCCCGTCCACCAGCATCATGCGCTCCTTGCAGGCATTCGCGTTCAGGCAGGGATAGCGAAATGCCAGCCCTGGATCGATATGGGATCGTACCCAGCGAAGCCCGTCCAGTATGGCACTTCGTATCGCGCCGTTTCGCCGCCACGGTCCACCGCCAGTATCGCTTTCATGACGGCACCGCGCAGCGGCGGCGGTCGTGGCCGGGGGCTTGGACAGATCGGAGGTGGTCTCCGTCTCGGGCCCAGCCCACATGCCAGCGGTCCATTTCCTGGATGACCTCTACGCCGTCCTCACATAGTAGTGGTTTCTGGCGGCCTCGATCGCCGCGTACATGCCTGCGCCACCACTGCCAATGACCAGCACGTCGGTGGTAAGGTGAGGCATAAGTTGTTCTCTCCAGGTCTGGCGGCCGCCACGATGCGATAGCCGCCCTGTCCTGTCATCCTCCCGGGGGCCGCATGACGCATCGCCGTTCGATTCTGATCACAGGCGCTGCCAGTGGCATTGGGGCCGCGACCGCGCGCTGCCTGGCCGGCCCTGGCAGTGCGATTCTTCTGCATACGCGCCGTAATCAGGCAGGTGTCGAGGCAGTTGCGGGGGAAATCCGAGCGGCGGGTGGTGAGGTCGATGTGGCGCTTGGGGATCTGGCGGAGCCGTCCGTGGCTGGCGCGCTGGTGGCTCGGGCGGTGGATCGATTCGGCGGGCTGGATGTGCTGGTCAGCAACGCTGGCTTTGCGGATCGGACCGCTTTCGCCAGTTTGACCGATGATGCCTTGCGGGCTTCGACCGAGGCGATCCAGGGGGCTTTCTTTCGGTTATGCCAGGCTGCCATTCCGGCGCTGAAGGCTGCTCCAGCGGGACGGGTTATTGGCGTATCCAGCTTTGTTGCCCATACATTTCGTCCGGACGTCACGATTTTTCCTGCCTCTGCCGCGGCCAAGGCGGGGTTGGAGGCTTTGGTTCGCGCGCTTGCCGTTGAACTCGGGCCCGATGGAGTGACGGTGAATGCGGTCATTCCGGGGTTTATCCAGAAGGATGCGGGCGCGCATCGCGCGATCGATCCGTCCGTGCTGGCGGCGCAGACGGCGCGCATTCCGCTTCGGCGCATTGGGCTGCCGGATGATGTGGCTCAGGCGATTGCCTTTTTGGCGTCGGCGCAGGCTGGGTACATCACCGGGCAGACACTTCATGTCGACGGTGGGCTGGTGATCTGACAGCCGGCCCTCGTCCGTGTATAATCGTTCGCAACCACTTACCAAGCGGCAGACATGCACCAGCGATACCAGGATCTGACTGCGCTCGCGGACCTTTACCGGACCGACAAGGGTTCGGTGGATGGTGACCGGCATCTTTATACCGAGCTTTATGCGGCTTGTTTCGAGTCATTTCGGTTCAAGTCGTTCAACCTGCTGGAAATGGGACTGCTACGCTCGCCCAACCGGACCGAGGAAGCCGATCCGGCCAGCCGCAATCCTGAACGGATCCCTTCTGTCGATATGTGGCTGGACTATTTCCCTCGGGCGCATATCTATGGCTTCGACCTTGCGGATTTTTCCGCGTTCAATAAGCCGCGCTTTACGTTTATTCGCGGCGATTTATCGAACAACGTCCATCTCGACCTTCTGGCGAACGCGATCCCTGCCCCGCGCATTATCATCGACGATGCCTCGCATGCGTCGTTTCACCAGCAACGGGCGCTTCTGCGGCTGTTTCCTCTGTTGGAACCCGGCGGCTTCTACGTCATCGAGGACCTGCACTATTCCCCACCGTTTGAGGATGAGTTGCCGCCCTGCCGCCGGATGGCCGATATTGTGCACGAGTTCCTAGATACCGGGATGCTGCGGTTGGATTTCGGCACCGGTGACCAGCAGGAAGCGATCGCCGCGGGCATTCAACATAGCTTCGTGCATGGCAGCAGTCGGGGCCAGTTGGGGTTCGGGCCAAAATTTGTGATCTTTCAGAAGACCGGAAATGCGGACCGGAGCCAGGACGCCTGGTTGACGCCGAGCTGGCTCACCAGCCGCAGCTTCACCTTCCGGGGCAGCCATCCCGATCGCATCATCACCAATTCGCTGCGGTTCAATCCGGATGGTCGTCTTGCCGATTATCATAATCCGAACGAGGCTGGCTGGCGCATTCAGAATGGCTGCCTGCTGATCCTGCGGGAAAATGGCCAACCCAGTTGCATCGCTACGCCTCAGCATAACCCTGACGGCACTGTTTCCTTTAGCGGCGCCTTCCTGCTGGATCCGCGCGTCGTGCACCGCTTTGACGAAATTCCGCGCAATGCTGAGCGGCCCGCGGTGAACAGTTTTGATTTGTTCGATACGCTGGTTGCGCGACGCTGCCACGATCCGATTGCCATCTTCCGCAATGTGGAGGCGCAAACCTGCATCAAGGATTTTGCTCGAATTCGCCAGAGCCTGGAGAGCCGGCTGTGGCATGCCGGAGATTATGGATTTGACGATATTTATGATCTGATTGGGAAGGAGACGAATTGGGACAAGGCCACGCTCGATCGTCTGAAGATGATGGAACTGGCCGAGGAGTGGGACAATCTTTTTCCTATTGCATCGATGGCTGCTAAAGTCGGGCCGAACGACCTGATCGTGTCCGACATGTATCTTCCAGCCGCCTTTATCCGCCGGCTGGTGGAGGAGAAATGCGGCCTGCGCGGGCGCCCCATCTTCCTGTCCAGCCATGGCAAAAGCCGTGGGGAGATCTGGCCCAGGCTGCTGGCCACCTATGACATCGGCCGCCACTACGGGGACAATCACCGCAGTGACGTCGAAGGCGCTCAGAAGGCGGGCATCGAGGCCGAACACGTCACCGTCTCGTTCTGGACCCGCGGCGAGCAGACCCTGCGTCAACTCGGCTTGGATCCCTTTGCCAGGGCGATCCGGGAGGCTCGACTGTCATTCCTTGAACCAAATGAGAATCTTCAGGCGCTCGTCAGGGCACAATTCGAGTTCAATCTGCCACTGATGGTACTGGCCAGCATCGATGTGCTGCGCCACGCCGCTGATCGCCATATCGATACGCTGTTGATGTGTGCTCGCGACTGCAATCTTTGGTTTCCGCTGATGCAGATTCTTGCTCAGCGATCCCAGCCCAACCCCACCGTGCGCTACATCTATGGCTCACGCGTGCTCATGGTGTCCGGCAGTCCTGAATACCGCGCTTATATCGAACAGATGTCAGGGTGCCGGACGCTGCTGGTCGATGTGTCCGGGACGGGCCGGTCTCCGTCGCACTTCATCGGGGCCAGTGGCAGAGCCGATAGTACCAGCCTTTACCTTCTGGCGGCCACACAGGGCGTCGTTGCCCCGACGATGGACGAACTGGCACCGCAACGAACGGATGTTGAGATGACGGTGCTGGAATGGCTGCCCACCTCGATCCGCCTGGCGGTCGAAAGCCTGAACGTGAGCCTGGAGGGTAAGAATGTCCGCATGGCATTCAACGGGCACAGCTTCGAATCGGTCTCGGAAGAAAACGAATTCGGTCCTGCGTCCAGAGCAATGATTGCTGCCATGCGCCGAGCGTTTTTGGCTGGTGTCGCGGTGATCGAGCGTGAGGCGCTCCGGCCACCTGAAAATATCTCTCGGGAGGCGTTGGTCAATGCGGTGCGTACGTTGATGTTGATGGCGCCGGATTATCGTGGGTCGACACATCCGATTTACCACGATATCGAACGGTCCGAGGGTGCGCTGATGGCAACAGCCCGGTTGGAACGGGATCGCCATCGCCGTATTTCAGATGAAACTTCCGGGATTGCGTGAGGTGGGAAATGGCCCGCACACGTGTGCGGGCCATCACAGTTGTCGTTCGTTACGCGGCCAGGCGGCGGAAGGCGTCCAGGCTGCCGGCGTGGATCAGTTCGCTGGGTAGCTGGTGGCCGACGATTTCCTCGGCCAGACGGCCGACTTCGATCAGATTATCCAGATCGATGCCGGTCTCGATGCCCATTTCCTGGCAGAGCAGGACCAGTTCCTCGGTGCAGATGTTGCCCGCGGCCTTTGGCTGGCCGGCGAAGGGGCAGCCGCCCAAGCCTCCGACTGTCGAGTCGAACTGTGCAACGCCCATTTTAATCGCGGCGTGGGCGTTGGCGACCGCCATGCCTCTTGTGTCGTGCAGGTGCAGCGCGATCGGCATATCGGGCCACTGGGAGCGGACCGCTGCCAGAGTGCGCTCAATGCGCGGCGGGATGGCCCAGCCCATCGTGTCGGCCAGGGAGAAGATTTCGATCTCGGCGCCGGTTTCCTCGGCGATCGCCATGCCGTCCTTCAACGTGCGCACGACGTCATCCGCGGTGATGTCACCCTGATAGTTACAGCCGAAGGCTGCCATGACACCGATGCGGTTGACCGGGATACCCTTCGACAGTTGCACGGCCGAGTGCTTCCGCATCGCGTCCAGGTTTTCCTGATGCGTGCGGTGCAGGTTCTTCTTGGTGAACCCTTCCGATGCGGTCAGGGAAATCGATCCCGTCACCGTCAGCTTCCCCTTGAACGCCAGCGCTCGGTCCAGGCCGTTGCCGTTGAAGAACAGGCCGGTGTAGGTGACGCCGTCCTTGGCTTTGAAACCGTCTACGACGGCCTCGGCGTCGGCCCAGCCGGGAACCAGCCTGGTGTTGACGAAACTGCAGGCCTGGATGTGGTGCAGGCCGGTGCCGGACAGAGCCTCGATCAGCTTGATCTTGTTGGCCGTCGGGATGGGGCCCGGCTCAATTTGAAAGCCCTCGCGCGGGCCTTCCTCGTGCACATCAACGAATTTCGGCATATCGGACATCGGTTTTCCTCCGGCTATGGCCCTCAGTTTGGTAGCGCCTTGGCATCGTGACAAGGCCAGGGGCGCTGCCCCTGGACCCCGCCAAGGGCGGCGGCCCTTGGAACCCGTTTATGGTCTGTGTTGAGGAGGGGGCAACCGCGCGCGTTGGCAGGTCCGGGTTGCCCCCTCCTCAACACAGACCAAAATTCATGGGATCAAGGGGGGCCAGCCCCCCTTTGCGGGTCCAGGGCAGAGCCCTGGAGATGGTGGGCGCGACAGGGATTGAACCTGTGACCTCTCGCGTGTGAAGCGAATGCTCTACCGCTGAGCTACGCGCCCATCCGTCGGCGGGAAGGGCGCCTTCCTAGTCACACTGCGTTCCCTGCGCAAGCCCTTTCCTTGCTGCCAAGGTGTGCCGAACGGCTGTTAGAGTTAACTTGGGCTTAACAGTCAGGTGTCAGGGTGGATGATGTGTCCAGCCAGTGCCCTGCCATCCGCGCCGTTACCGTCATTGCTGACATCTTCCGGCCTTGCGGCGATGGCAGCCCGGGGGAGGTTGACCGAATGACGCGCTGGGTGGCCGATGCTGTCCGGCCTGCCGTCCAGCTTGCCGCCGGCCTTCCGGTCGAAACCGTTACCACGGGTGAGATACCGGAACTCCAGGCTTGGGTCGCGGCGCAGCGCCCACCGTCCCAGGCCGATGCGTGGTGGGCGCGGCATCACGGGTCTCGGCCACCGTCGAGGCTGTTGGACGCTATGATCCTGGAGCGGCTGAAGCACCGTTTCTGCGTTGGCTATGAAATGCCGCCTTGGCTGGTTGCCATGCTTGACGAGGCTGGCATTCCTTATGTCGATATTCGGCTGCATCCAATCCGGTTCCTGGACGATCTGATTTTCGCGGTTCGGGCCGCCAATCCGGGGATCCAGGCGCATTTGGCGCCGCTCGCGCTGCCTCAAGCGGTGCCGCATGTGGCTGCGGGGCTGCTGGTGGCGATGGGGCGGTATATTTCGCAGGCGCGCATTCCGCATGGCACGTTGCTAATTGCCGGGCAGCGCCGGTTCGACAGCACGCAGATTGCCGATGGCAGGTTTTTCGATGCCGAACCGCAGGCCGAAGCCATTCATACGATCTGCCGGAACTATAGGGCCGTGGTGCTGAAGCCGCATCCGCATGACCCGCAGCATACGTTGCTGCATGTGGCCGCAGGCGCCCCGAGCCAGATCCTGGGGATTCTGGGGGATAATGCTTATCGGCTGCTGGCCCTGCCTGAGATCGAGGCTGTGCTGACAGTCAACTCGGGGCTGGGGCTGGAGGCGCCTTATTTCGGCAAGCGGGTTCATACGTTGCTGCCGTATGCGATCTCCCTGGCGTGGCAGGATGCGCCGGATGCGGGGTCGCATCTTGGGATTGGCGATACTGTGCTGGTGCCGGATTTCTGGCGGCTTGTTCTTGGGCCTCATGCGCCGGTTTCCGCGCCGGACGGTTATCGGTTGCCGGCCAAACCGAACCGGCTGCGCATTGCGTTGGACAGTTTCTGGAATTTTCACCAGGTCGACACCGACCGGATCCCTCGCACCGCCTGACGGGTGGCCTGTGCTTCCGCTATAGTCCGGCTGTCACTGCTTGGAGCACCGGATGCATCCGTCCGACCCCGTCGCATGTCACGATCGAGGTCCAACGCCAGTGAGCGGCGACGCGACCGCTCGGCTGCGCGTCTTTGCCGAACTGTTGCTGCGTTGGAATGGGACACTCAATCTGATTGCGCCCAAGGATGCGCCGGTGGTTTGGGAGCGGCATGTCGAGGACTCGCTGCAGCTTGCGCCGTTGATACCGGCGGGGGTTGAGCGTGCTGTCGACCTTGGGTCGGGGGGTGGGTTTCCTGGGCTGGTGCTGGCTATTGCGACCGGGGTCCGGTTTGATCTGATTGAGTCTGATCGGCGGAAGTCCTCGTTCCTGCGTACGGCGATCCTGGAGACAGATGCGCCGGCCACCGTTCATGCCTGCCGTATCGAGCACGCTCGGCTGCCGCCGGCGCCGCTGGTGACAGCCAGAGCGTTGGCACCTTTGGGGCGGTTGTTGCCGTTGGCGGCGCCGCTGCTTGCCTCGGGGGGAACCTGCCTGCTGTTGAAGGGCGCCAAGGCGGCTGAAGAGGTTGCTGACGCGCGTGCCGGCTGGAGGATGACGGTGGATGCCATCCCCAGCCGGATACATGACGACGGTGTAATCCTGCGGATAACTGATTTGGAATCGATCTAAAACCGCTCGACCCAGGGGCGCAGTTCAACCTCCCAGGTCCAGGCGCTGCGATTTTGGGTGGCGACGTGCCAGTAGGTTTCGGCGATCGCGTCCGGGTCCAGCAGGCTGTCCGGGCTGTCGGCCGGGTCCTGGCGTTGGGCGCTGCGGATGCCTCCGTCTATGACGAAGTGGGCGACGTGGACGTTTTTGGGCTGCAGTTCCCGGGCCATGCTCTGGGCCAGGCCGCGCAGGGCGAATTTGCCCATGGCGAAGGCCGAGGAGTTTGGGTAGCCCTTTACGCTGGCTGAGGCTCCAGTCAGCAGGATTGCGCCGGAGCCGCGGGCGACCATCAGACGTGCGGCCTGCTGCGCGACGAGGAAGCCGCCGTAGGCGCTGACTGCGATGGCATGAGCGACCTCGGTCGGCACGAGGTCTGTGACTGGGCCTCGGGCGCGGGCGGAGGCGTTGTAGACGACAATGTCTGGTTCACCCTGGGTGGCGACGACGGCGTCGAACAGGCCGGCGACTTCCTCGGGTTCTGTTGCTTCACAGGCGAAGGTGTTGCTGGCGGTTTCCTCGGCCAGCTTGGCTAGTCGGTCCGGAGTGCGGGAGGCCAGCGCGACCTGCAGGCCGTGTCGGGTGAACAAGCGTGCCAGGGAGGCGCTCAATCCTGAGCCGACTCCGACGATCAAAGCGGATTTTAGGTCCATGAATCAACGTCCTCCGGATATGGGTAATATGACGCCCGTAATATAGGACGAAGCGGGGGATAACAGATAGAGCACGGCGTCGGCGACCTCATCAGCGGTGCCGATACGTGCCATTGGGACGCCGCCGACCATGCGTGTCAGCCGATCCGGGGCGCCGGCACGAGCGTGCAGGTCGGTCTGGATCAGGCCGGGGCTGACGGCGTTGACGCGGATGCCTCGGGACGCGAGTTCCTTGGCGGCGCCGATGGTCAGGCTGTCGAGGGCGCCTTTGCTGGCGGCGTAATGAATCCATTCTCCGGCTCCGCCCAGTTCGGCTGCTCTGGAGGAGATGTTGACGATGGATCCACCGAGGCCGCCTTGGTCGGTGGCCATGCGTTTGGCAGCTTCCCGGATGGTCAGGAACGGGGCGCGGACGTTGACGGCCAGGACGGTGTCGATGATGTCGGTTGTGACCGCGTCGATCTTGCAGACGGAGCCGGGCGTGCCGGCGTTGTTGACCAGCGCGGTCAGACGGCCGAGCTTTTCGTCGACGGTGCGGAAGAGGGAGAGGATGGAGGCTTCGTCGGCCATCTCGGCCTTAATAGCGAGCGCGCCGTTGCCGATTTCGGCGGCGACTGCCTCGGCCATCGCTTGGTTGGATTGGTAGGTCAGGGCGACTTTATACCCCGTTGCGCCTGCAGCCTTGGCGATTGCCGCGCCGATGCCCTGGCTGCCTCCGGTTACGATTACAACATCTTGCATTTGGTTTTCCCCCCGTTAGCGCTTACGGCCTGTATTCGACAGCTATACGTCCGGTGACGCCTCCCGCGACCGGTCGTGCGAAGCAAGCCGCCCGTTGATGAAATAGCCGAGAACCCCCAGGACCGGAACGCCCAGCAAGGCAAGGGCAACCGTGGTGTCGTGTTGCAGGCCCAGATAGGCAGAGGCCGCAACACATCCAAACAAGCCAACAAATCCGGCAATCATGCCGCAATACGGATAGATGATTTCAGCGATCTGCATTTTGTGCCGATGTGCCTGTTCTCTCGTTGCCATCTGAATGATGGTGTGGACGGTGCCCGGCGCAATTCGCTCGAATTCGGCAAGATGTCTGGGGTGGGGCAAAGGCCCGCTGTAGAACTCCTGCTTCAGGGCCAGGAGAACCTTCGGCGCCTCGTTGGGGTTCTTCAGGAACGGCTTCAGGACCTCCGCAGCCTTGGCAGCAGGCTCTGCCTCCGCGGCGTCATCCTCCGGCGGTTGCGATGGCTCTATGGTGCTGTCTGATAGTCCGGCTAACTCTTTGGGTTTAATGGCCATGCCTGTTCAACGCATGGCCCAAATCGGCGCCAACAGCCTTCCAATCCGATGCAATGCCCTCTTGGGGCGCACTGACCCGCGGCAACGCCCCGACCAAGGCCATTCCAGCCGCGCTGAGGCCGTAGAGAAAGCCTGCCGCAAACGTCGTTGGCCTGCCGGGTTGCGACACTGACCCGCCGGCGCGCGGGTATGGTCGCTTGTCGCTAATGACTGCCATCTCACCTTCTCCGGTCGCTTCATATTGTGTTGGCATCGCTGGATAGTCACGCAAATTGTCGCTGCCATCGATACCGGACCCGGGATGGGCTGTACTTCCGCAGCGCCACCAAAAAGTCAAACAAGATCGCATCGTCGGAACAAGCTACGCATAAATCCTTGAGAATGCGTTAATTTGCTTCGGTGATACCTCCGGACAGGCAGGAGACGTAAGCCATGACCGTTCCCGTACGCATCACTCTGATCGTCGGTAGCACCGTCATCTGGTTCGGCGTCACACTCTGGGCGGCCGGTGGCCCTGCCGTGTTCTTCAGTCATCCTCCATTGGTCGGCTTCGCCGTCGTCATGGCGGCCATGGGCATCGCCGCCCTGTTTGTCGGCGGCAATCTCAGTTCAGGGGTCAAGGAAGACCGGGGCAACCGCTGGGTTGTGGTTGCCTTCACGGTTCTCAGCCTCCTTCTGACCGTCGTTCCCCCCTGGTCCGACCACCACGACGTCCTGACCCTGGGCGGAGACACGCTGCGCTGGATGGGAGTCGTCCTGTTTGCCGTTGGCGCCGCCCTTCGCCTTCTGCCGGTTTACCTACTCGGCGACCGCTTCAGCGGGCTTGTTGCTATCCAGCCTGGCCACCGGTTGCTGACCACTGGACTCTATAGCGTCATCCGCCATCCCAGCTATCTTGGGCTGCTGACTGCCTCGCTGGGCTGGTCGCTGGCCTTCCGGTCCGTCCTCGGCCTGTTGATCACCGTGGGCTTCCTGCTCGTTCTCATGGCCCGTATCGACGCCGAGGAACGGCTGCTGCACGACACCTTCGGCGCGGAATACGACGCGTGGCGCGCCCGGACCGCCCGCCTTATTCCTGGGGTCTGGTAGCGCCTGCGCCCGCCATCTTACCCCGCCATCTCACGATGACAGCGGCGCCTTGCCACCGTAACATCCCTTCCAAAAGATGGAGGGAACGTAGCCATGCTCGGCCTGATGCAATCGCAGGGGTTGATGATCTCATCCCTGCTCAAACACGCCGCCAGGCATCATGGGCCGGCCGAGGTCGTCTCCCGGACGCATGAAAACACGATCCACCGGTATACGTGGAAGGATGTGGAGGCCCGGGCGCGGCGGCTGGTGCGGGTGATGCAGCGACTGGGTGTCGGCGTTCAGGATCGCGTCGGCACGCTGGCCTGGAATGGGTATCGGCATCTGGAGGTCTACTATGCCGCGCCCGGGATGCAGGCGATCTGCCACACCATCAACCCTCGGCTGCATCCGGATGATATTGCCTACATCATCAATCACGCGGGCGATAAGGTCCTGTTCGTCGATGTCAGTTTTGCCGGGTTGGTCTGTTCCATAGCGCCCCGGATCGCCGATACCGTCGCCACTGTCGTCGTGCTGTGCGACCCGGCGAACATGCCGGATCTTCCCCTTGTCCCCGGCATGCGGCTGGAGAGTTATGACGCGCTGATGGATGCCGCGGATGACGACTATGTCTGGCCGGTTTTTGAGGAAACGACTGCCTCGGCGCTTTGCTATACCTCCGGCACCACGGGGCGGCCCAAGGGGGTGCTTTATAGCCACCGCTCGACCGTGCTGCATTCCTATGCCGTTGCGTTGCCCGATGTGATGAACCTGCGGGCCACCACGCGCATGCTGCCGGTGGTGCCGATGTTTCATGTCAATGCCTGGGGCATTCCTTATGCCACTGCCATGACCGGCGCCTCGCTGATCCTGCCTGGGCGCCACCTGGACGGTCCCAGCATGGCCACGCTGCTGAACGAGGAACGGGTCACGTTCACCGCCGGCGTCCCCACTGTCTGGATGGGGCTGCTGCAGCATCTGCGCACCAGTGGCGAGCGGCTGGAGACCGTAAAGGTCATCATGACCGGCGGATCCGCTGCCCCGCCTTTGTTGATCGACGCGTTCCGCGACGAGTTCAACGTTCGGGTCGAGCATGGCTGGGGCATGACGGAGCTCAGCCCGGTCGGCACGTATAATGCGCCCAAGCCGGCGCAGCTCAGGTTGGCCGATGGGGACGCCACGAGCCATATGCTGAAACAGGGTCGCATCCTTGCTGGCATCGACATGAAGATCGTCGACGGTGACGGCAAGGAATTGCCCTGGGATGGTGCCGCCTTTGGCGATCTGAAGGTGAAGGGTCCCTGGATCGCCAGCGCTTATTATGGCGACGAGGCGGGCAGCGCGCTCGACGAGGAAGGCTGGTTTGCCACCGGCGATGTCGCGACCATCGACCCTGAAGGGTTCATGGAGATCACCGACCGGTCCAAGGACGTCATCAAGTCGGGGGGTGAGTGGATCAGTTCCATCGCCCTGGAGAACATTGCCGTCTCCCACCCCGACGTCATAGAGGCCGCCGTCATCGCCGCCACGCATAAGAAGTGGGATGAGCGGCCCTTGCTGCTGGTTGTTCCTCGGCCAGGCCATACCGTGGATCCAACTTCGGTCCTGGCGTTGTATGAGGGCAAGGTCGCCAAATGGTGGCTACCGGACGAAGTCCTGGTGGTCGACGAACTGCCCCACACCGCCACCGGCAAACTGCTGAAAACCAGCCTGCGGGCACTCTATAAGGATCATTACTTGAAGTAATCGTTACGGGCGCGGCCGGCGCATCGCTTTCTCCGCGTCGGCCAGCGTCATAAGCGCTACCTGCAGCGCCCGGCGTTCAGCCTCGAGTTCACGCCCTGACACGACAGAAAGCGCCCGCAGGAGCGCCCGGCGATCCGCCTCAACGTAAAAGGCCGCCTGGGATGCCTCGAACACAATGCGCCGAGCCGCGGTGTCCCCGGGCCGCATCACAGTGCTGGCCAGTCCCGTCGTATCCCGTGTGTTGGGATACGGGAAGCGCAACGCGGTGATGAAGGGGAATATACAACCGACACGGATGGTCCCCTCTGCCACCAGGCGGGCGACATACACATCGACGGGTAGCGAGATGCCGCGTTCCACCTCCTGGCGGAGCAACGTAGTGAGACGGCCGACCGAAGTTGCGTTGACAATATAAGAGGACATGCAACCCCAATACGTGCCGGCAATGAGCGTGTACGCGTTGGTGCTCATAAACGCGGTCATCTGCCGCAGGAACGGCTCGAGCGCCGGCGGGGTCGGCGGGATCAGCATATCGGTGAACACAATGTCGAACGGCGCGATGACCTCGGCGGCAATGCGGCCGAGGTGACGGGCGAAGTGCCGTGACAGGATTGCGTCGTCCTCCAGGACATGAATGTGCTTGCCGGACGCGGCCCCGCCTTCGAGGGCGCGCAAGTGGGAGAGGAAGCAGCCAAGCTCGCCGGCGCTGACACCATGATGGCCCGCTGAAAGCGACATCCCGTCTATGCCCGGTACCCGGCTATAGATGCCGCCCAGGCCAGCGCGCGCAAGTTCAGCCTGCATGGCCTTCCGGCGTTCGGGACTGCGGTCAAGGTTGACGAAGCAACCCGTGATCAGGTCCTTGATCGCGGCACCAGTTGTGGGGCTCTGCTTCGCCATTTGCCTCGTAAATGTTACGAATCCTATCCTGCAAATTACTCCTATATGATTACGGTAGCAAGATAAGAATCCTACGCTGCCCAACCGGCATGGCCTGGCGAATCTCCGTCCCCTATGGCGAGGCATGGATCGAAACAAGATCGCTTCATGATCCAGGACGTGGATGTGCTTGCCGGACACAGCCCCCCGTTGCAGTGCCGCCAGATGTGAGAGGAGACAGCCGACCTCGCCGGCGCTGACACCATGGTGGCTCGGCAAAAGCGCCATCCCCTCGACGCCCGGGATCCGACTGTAGGGGCCCGCCCAGGCCAACACGTCGGCTTGTATGGCCTTCAGGTGTTCGGGACTGCGGGCAAGGTTGATGAAGTAACCCTTGATCAGGTGGATCGTGGCATTCACCGTGCCATGCTGAATACAGCGTATGGTTCTTAACTTGTGCCTAGACGCATCGTACGTTACATATTAAGCACTAACGGTAGTGTAACAAGCTCGATACGGTAACAAACACGATACACTGTGGGACGCATGAGCCCAAAGCAGGTTTGCGATGCCATCCCGAAACAAGGTTTCTGTTGCGGTTCCGCTCCAGTTTGAAAAGGCTCTGGCCCTATATCAGGGTGGCAAGTATTCCGCCGCTCAACATGCCTGCAAATCGATTCTCCGGCAAATTCCGCGGCATCCGGAGACACTTCATCTCCTGGGCGTGCTCGCCTGTCTGAACGCAGAGTTCGACGAGGCGAATGAAATCTTCGGCTTGGCGCTCTCAATCAACCCCAACCACGGGCAACTTCACGCGATCCGCGGTGACACGCTTCAGCAGCTCGGCCGCCATCGGGAGGCTATCACAAGCTACGATCGAACTATTGCTCTACAACCGGACTCCGTCGAAGCCTATTCGGCTCGCGCTGAATCGCTCATGGCCATTGGCCATTACGATCAGGCACTCGACAGTTGTGATCAGGCGATAGCCTTGCGGCCTACATTCGCGGAAGCACACGCCAATCGGGGCAATGCGCTGAAAGCTCTGAGCCGATTCGATGAGGCGGTCAAATCCTATGACAGAGCAATCAACCTCAAACCTGATTTTGCCGAGGCATTTTCCAATCGTGGATTGGCATTGCACGAACTGCATCGATATCGTGACGCGCTCAGCAGCTATGAGGCGGCAATACGCCTCAATCCGCAACTACCGCAAGCATATTATAATCGAGGCAACGCTCTGTTGGAACTCAAACAATATGAAGACGCAATAGAAAGCTATAATCGAGCAATATCAATAAAGCCTGACTATCCAGAAGCATATTCCAATCGCGGCAACGCCCTCGCGGTGCTCGACCGATTTACCGATGCTCTCACCAGCTACGATCAGGCAATCGAGCTGGCTGACGGTTACGCCGAAGCTTTTTTCAATCGTGGCAACGTGTTCAGAGAACTCGACAAATACGTCGATGCGCTGTCAGACTATGATCGGGCAATTGCAATCAATCCCCAATATGCAGAATCTCACTGCAATCGTGGTTTGGTCTTTCTGGCGCTTAAACGTTACGCCGATGCCCTGTCTGATTTCAGGACGGCCATCTCACTGAAGCCAGATTTTGCTGACGTATTTTGGAACCAAGGCACGACTCTATTAACAACCGGGGCTTTGGAGGAAGGATGGGCGTTCTACGAATGGCGAAAGAGATTGGACAAGCCCTACGGCACCAGTACTTTTTGGCAACCAGTCTGGTCCGGCGCCGAGGACATCTCCCAAAAAACACTGCTAGTTTATCACGAACAGGGACTGGGGGACGTGATCCAGTTCTGCCGCTACGTCAAGCTCTGTGGCGCCCGAGCAGCGCGCGTCATCCTTTCAGTACCGGGGCGCCTCGTATCGCTGCTTAAACGCCTTGCCTCCAACATCGAAATTGTGGACGCTGCTGAGCAGCCACCGAACTTCGATTATCAGTGCGCTCTCATGAGCCTGCCCTTGGTGTTTGGAACAACACTCGACACGATACCCGTTGATCCCGCTTACCTGACCCCGGATCCCGAGTGCGTAACAGCCTGGACGGAACGGCTAGGTGATCGCGACAAGCCTCGCCTCGGGCTCGCCTGGAGCGGCAACCCCCGGCAACAAAACGATCGCTACAGGTCCATTCCGTTCGGCAACATGGAGCCGCTGCTGAATCTCGACGTCGATTGGCATGCCTTGCAGACCGAGGTTCGAGACAGCGACCTTGGACTGCTGCGGCGCTCATCCCGACTGCGGCTTTGGAACGACGAAATAACCGGCTTCGCCAACACCGCGGGCCTCGTCCAGCACCTGGACCTGATCGTCACGGTGGACACCAGCATCGCGCATCTAGCGGGTGCGATGGGGAAGCCGACATGGATTCTCCTTCCGTACGCAGCCGATTGGCGTTGGTTGACGGAACGGTCAGACAGCCCCTGGTATCCCAGCGTGCGGCTCTGGCGCCAGAAGACGCCGGGGGATTGGGAATCGTTGGTCGGCCTGATCAAAACTGAATTGGAGCTCTATTTCGGCGTGGGTGTACAGAAACCTACAGATACTTCCACCGAAGCCTGTGCGTGACACAGGTTTACGCTATCAGTCGCCTCAACGGGCTGATCGGCTGAGGCGTGAAGAAGCCCACTGCCCCAGCGAAGTCGCATCATCAATAGAGCACTGCTTCCCGTGCCTCTAAAACTTACGGGATCACACCCACGGATTACGACGATATAATTAGAGTAATAAGATTGAGTGTTGCAGACTACCAACCCGGCATGGCCTGCCGAATCACGGTCCCCTATGGTGAGGCATGGATCGAAAGCTGCTCGCCTGGGGGTTGCGCCAGCGTGGCCGTTGCCCGGCTCTCTGGCTGTTCACCGATTCCGTCCGGCAGCCGGATCCGCTGCCGTCCATCGCCAGGTTGCCCCCGGGCCGCGCCGGAGTCGTCTTCCGCCATGATCTGCATCCCAGCCGAACAGATCTAGGCGCTCGGATCGCTCGGCTTTGCCGGGCACGCAGGCTGAGCCTGGTTGTCGCGGGCGATACGCGCCTCGCCGCGAAACTGGGGGCGGGTGTGCATCTGCGTGGCGGGCGCTGGCCTTCCGCGCTGCGTATCAAGGGATTCGCGACCAGTTCCGCGCACAGCGTGCCCGACCTGCGCCGCGCCGCTCGAGCGGGGGTCGCCCTGGCCTTCCTGTCCCCCGCCTTCCCCACCGAAAGCCATCGCGGCGCCCCGGGTCTCGGCTCTGTCCGCTGGTCGCGATGGGCATGCCAAGCCCCCTGCGCGCTGGTCGTTGCCGCATTGGGGGGGATTGAC
>Ga0206836_10036_pt1 | contig 41536 bp, 37 predicted proteins | sample Alteio_BWOrgCont_28_FD_152871 | JGI IMG/M metagenome (GOLD analysis project Ga0206836, IMG submission 152871) | Enriched cells from forest soil in Barre Woods Harvard Forest LTER site, Petersham, Massachusetts, United States -... | ecosystem: Environmental > Terrestrial > Soil > Temperate forest >...
TCAGCCTGGCATAAAAAGCGCGTGCAACTTGTTGCGCCTGGGTCCGCTTCGGCGCGTTGGTGGGGACCGATGCCTCGAACGTTCCAAGATCATTTGGATCGGGGATACGCTCCCTGGTTGCGGATTCGGCAAAGGCAGCGAATTCGGCAAATTCGCGGCGCCGGCCCTCTCGTACCATCTCGGCGAGTTCCCCATGGTGATCGGTAAAGAACAGGAATGGTTTCGTCTCGCCACATTCCTCGCCCATGAACAGAAGAGGGATCTGCGGCGATAGCAGCAGCAGTAGTGTGGCGGCCGCGAGTGCCGCGGGGTTGGCGAGGACCGTCAGCCGTTCGCCGAAGGCGCGATTGCCTACCTGGTCATGGTTCTGCAAGAACAGGACGAAGGCCGTGGGGGGCAGATCACCACTGAGGCTGCCGCGCTGCTCTCCCCCTCGATGCCCGGATGCCTCGCCCTGATAGGCGAACCCCTCCTTGAGCACGCTCGCAAGTGCCGCGGCGGGGTCGGGATAATCAGCGTAATACCCGACCCGTTCATTGGTCAGCAGGATGTGCAACGCGTGGTGGCCGTCGTCCGACCATTGCGCATCGAATCCCTGGCGTAATGCTTCGGCATCGTTGTCATCATTCTCGAGCACCAGGTGCACATGGCGGCCAGATTCGATCGCGCTGCGCACTGACTGGCCCATTTCCACCAGGAAGTCGCGGTCGTGATATGCATGTACCGCATCGAAACGTAGCCCGTCGAAGCGATATTCCTGCAGCCAGAGCAACGCGTTATCTATGAAGAAGAGGCGCACTTCGGGCCGCCGGAAATCGATCGCCTCGCCCCAGGGCGTCATTATGTCCTTACGAAAGAAAGGACTACAATAGGTATGAAGATAGTTCCCGTCCGGTCCGAAATGATTATAGACGACATCCAGCAGCACCATCAGCCCCAATCCATGAGCCGTATCGATCAAATGCTTGAGCTGGTCAGGAGTGCCGTAAGACGCGTCCGGCGCGTAGGGCAGCGCGCCGTCATAACCCCAATTCCGACGGCCCGGAAAATCATTGATCGGCATCAGTTCCACCGCGGTGATGCCCAGGGCGGCCAGTTCGGGTAGCATCTGTGTGACCGCCGCGAAGCCGCCGATAGCACCCACATGGAGTTCGTAAATGATGGCCTCGTGCCACGGTCTGCCCGTCCATTCAGGATGCCGCCATTCATAGGTGTTTGGATCAACGACCAGACTGGCGTCGTGCACGTCGCCGGCCTGCGCACGCGAGGCCGGATCCGGGACCGCTAAATCGGGTCGGACGCGAAACCGATAATGTGCACCGGCGCCGCATGGTGCTTCCACCTCGAAGCGCCCATTTTTTTCACGCATGGGAACCGGCGCCGCTCCCTCTACTTCAAGCATCACACCGTCGGCGTCCGGCGCCCAAAATGTAAAGCGGGTAAGGTCAGAAGCCACGAGGTTGGCGCCGAAATGTGTTCTTGTCGCAAAGCGGTTGGTCATGCCGGGGTCCTCCTTGCTACGGTTGCCAACAGTATGAGTGCGTGCGCCGGCGCCATGACTTTGTCTTCAACGACGACTTCATCCGGCCGATCCGGTTCCGCGGTATCCAGCACAATGCGCCATGAAAGCGGAGGTTGTGGCAACAAAAACTCCCTGTCCTCATTTGTCGCGTTCAGCATAACCAAGGTCACATCGACCAAGCCATTTACTTCGCTAAAGACCGCCGCCCGGCGTACCGCCAGAAGTTGTGCAACCGGATCCTCCCACGCCGCCTGTGTCAGCACCTCGCCACTCTCATCAAACCACGCGGTATCAAATATGCTCGGAACGACTTCGTGACGACCGTGTAGGAAGTGATTGCTGGATAGGGTGGGATGGGTACGGCGCAACGCTGTAAGGCGAGCGATAAACCGGGTCAGGTCTCTCGTCCTGTCTTCGTCGTTGAGAACGGGCGTCCAATCAAGCCAGGAAATTTCGTTGTCCTGGCAATAAGCGTTGTTGTTACCAAGCTGTGTGCGGCCCATCTCATCGCCCCCCAGTAGCATAGGCGTGCCATGTGAGATGAAGAGCGTGGCAAGCATGGCCCGAGTGGTTCGTGCGCGCAGGTCGTTGATGGATGCATCATCGGTCTCGCCTTCTACCCCCCAGTTGGCGGACAGGTTATCGGATATGCCATCTCGTCCTCCTTCTCCGTTTGCTTCGTTATGTCGTGTATCGTACGTAACGAGATCGCGCAGCGTAACCCCATCATGAGACGTGATAAAGTTGATCGAAGCCCAGGGGGCTCGGCGCCGTCGGTCAAACAACTCGCCGGAGCCCATTAGTCGCGCTGAAATCTCCGGGCGTAACATGCCGTCACCGCGCCAGTAGCGACGTACGCCGTCGCGGAATTTGTCGTTCCATTCGGCGAAACCTGGTGGATGATTTCCAAGTTGATAGCCACCAGGCCCGAGATCCCATGGTTCAGATATCAGCTTGAGTGACGAAAGTACGGGATCTTGCCGAAGGATATCGAAGAATCCGGAATGGGGATCGAAACCATAATCCTCCCGCCCCAGTGAGCAGCCGAGATCAAAGCGGAACCCATCCACACAATAGGTCGTTGCCCAGAAGCGTAGGCTATCTATGACCATCTGCAGTACACGTGGATGACTTAGGTTTAATGTGTTTCCAGTGCCCGTGTCGTTGACGAAATAACGCTTTTGGTTCGGAATTAGCCGATAATAGCTTGCGTTGTCCAAGCCTCGCCAGGACAATGTCGGTCCCAGCTCGCTTCCTTCGCATGTGTGGTTGTAGACGACATCGAGGATAACCTCGATGCCGGCGCCGTGAAGGCGTCGGATGGCCGCCCGCAATTCCTGCGCTGTACGGGTCTGATCAGCGAAATAGCGTGGTTCTGGTGCGAAAAAGCAAAGTGTAGAGTAACCCCAGTAATTGGCAAGTTTACGTTCCAGCAGAAAGCGATCCTGGAGAAAGGCATGCACTGGCATAAGCTCGATCGCGGTGATCCCAAGTGATACCAGATGGTCGATGATCCGAGGATCAGAAAGGGCGGCAAACGTGCCGCGCAGAGGATGCTCCAGATCGTTACGTTGCATCGAAAACCCGCGAACATGTGTCTCGTAGATGACAGTCTCTCGCCAGGTCCGATTCGGACGGCGATGGTCGCCCCACATTGGATTTTCATCGCTCACAACGACAGATTTTGGCATCGCCGTCGCACTGTCCCGTCGATCAAACGACACGTCGGTTCGCGGAGATCCTATGCGATAGCCGAATAGCGTATCGTTCCACCTCAGTCGCCCAGAAAATGCGCGCGCGTAAGGGTCCAGCAGCAATTTATTCGGGTTGAAGCGATGCCCGGCCTCGGGTTGGTATGGCCCGTGTGCGCGATAGCCATAAAGCAAGCCTGGGCCGACATCAGGCAGGTAGCCGTGAAATACCTCGTCGGTGCAATCCGGTAGGTCATACCGAGCGATCTCGCGCCGGCCTGATCGATCGAACACGCATAGCTCTATGCGGGTTGCATGTGCGGAGAAAACCGCGAAATTGACTCCAAGACCATCCCAGGAGGCTCCCAGCGGGGTTGGTTGACCGGCCGTAAGGCGTGGCGGCAGGGGCGCCATTACGCCGCCTCTTTTGGCAACGTAACCAAGCCCAGCGGAATGGGGCCGCTGTAGCGTCCCCCGATCGATGCTGTGGGTGAGACTTCGTCTATGGTCGGGTTATCACGAATCACTTTCGTTTCAGACCGTTTCCAGAAGACGAGCGGAAAGGTCCGACAGACCTTGCAGTGGAATGCCGATCCATCCTGGACGATTTGCCGCCTCATAACTGACTTCATAGGCGGCCTTCTGCACGAGAAAAAGATCAATGAGCGCATCGGCTGTTTTGTCGTCGGTAAACCACCGGTGCTCTGCTGTTCGCGCCGTCTCTTTGTAACTCTCCAAGAAGCGTGCCGATGCTAGCGTAACGAACTGATGGAGAAGATCGTCGCGCCGTTCGGCGCTCTGTTCGGATGCTGGCGCAGGTTCCCGGATCAGTGTGGCTGCCGCATAGTCGAAGGAACGCAGAAGGCCGGCGACGTCGCGTAGGGGGCAACCTTTGGCCCGCCGTTCATCCAGCGGTTTGCTAGGCTCGCCTTCGAAGTCAATCAGCACCGCGTCGCCGGAAGTGACCAGCACCTGACCAAGATGGAAATCGCCATGAATACGGGTCAGCAACGTACCAGATGCCGATGAAGCTAATTCGTGAAGCCGCCTGGCGATTTGATCATGCTGATCCATTAACGCCTGCCCCCGGGTTCGCAGATCATCCTCTGGCCACGTGGTAAAGCTGGCAAGTGCCCGGCAGGAAAGCGATAATTCCGCCACCGCGGCCGCGGCCATGCTGTCCACCTCGACGTGGCTAGCTGGTACTGGTGCGAATGCCGGATTGTCGGTTGGCCCGGCCAGCACACTGTGCAATTCAGCAAGGCGCTTTCCGATAGCGTCTGCAAGCGCCAGACAAGGTGAGAGCGCGTCTTCCGTTGCCCCTTTGTCCGCGCCGGAAACTGACATGGAATCTATAGCCCGCTTGAGCGTATCAAGAGTCCACTGCCAAGCGTCCCCCTGGTTGCGCACAAAACGTTCTACGATCACCGACGTGTGCGGTGTTCCTGTTGAATCGACGCGGACAAGCTCCCCTAACAGTGCTGGAATGTTCTTAAAACCCTGCTCAGTCAGATAGCCGGCCATTTCCGTCTGCGGATGAATGCCAGGCGACACCCGGCGAATGATCTTCAGTACCGCAATGTCACCGACAATGAGCGAAGTGTTTGACTGTTCAGCCGACAGACGGAGGATCTCCAAATCCTCCGGCAGCGTTGGGCTGGGTTCGCTTGTTTTGATCCATCGGAATTCCCCATCTTTGAGAGGGATGGCACGTTCGAGTGCGAGACCTTCAAGCGCCGCGCGTGGTAGCGTGTCGATCGCAAACGCGTCGGTTAAATATCCCGTCCGCCGGCGCTGCCTGACGCGGGCAAGGGCAAGTTGCTGAACAATAGCGGAGGAACTTTCACCTTCCCAGACGATACCCACGGGTAGAAAGTACTTATCGGTACGATCCCCTAGTGTTGCGGTCACCTCAAACGCAACAAAATCCCCTGTTCTACCGTGGATTAAATCGGCCCGGGTTATAGACAGGCTCATGGCTTTCTCGTTCTTGGCCGCAAACCATCGCCGCCGCAGAAGGTATTGACGTAAAATCTCCCCCTCAATCATCTGCCGTGGTTCGGGTTCGAGAAGCTCAGCAACGTCGTTACGAAATACGAGTGTTATCATCTCGGGCAATGGTGTCGGGGGCGCCACGCGCCAGGCGGGTGTGGCTGTCTCGTTCTCGAGACTGAACCAGTAGAAGGCATAAGGCGGCAACGTAAGCAGATAGGTCAGTTCGCCGATCGGAGGAAAGGATGAACCACCCAGCAGGTCCACGGGGACGCGACCATTGAATGCCGAGAGATCGAGTTCGACAGCTTCCGCAGTACGCGCAAGATTACAAACGCAAAGAACTATTTCTCCATCATCCCCATCATATTCACGGAGATATGCAAGGATCTTACGGTTGCCGGGATACAGCAGTCGCAGTTTGCCTCGCCCGAAAACGCGATGGCGACGCCGTACCGCTAGCATCCGCCGATACCAGTTAAGCAGTGAATGAGGATCGCGCGCCTGCGCTTCAACGTTCACTGCGCCGTAGCCATAAACCGGATCCATGATCGTTGGCAGAACAAGAGACGCCGGATCCGCACGCGAGAAGCCACCGTTCCGATCCGATGACCATTGCATCGGTGTCCGAACCCCGTCTCGATCGCCGAGATAGATATTATCTCCCATCCCTATCTCGTCACCGTAATAGATGATGGGGGTCCCCGGCATGGAGAATAGAAGGGCCGTCATCAGCTCAATCCGGCGCCGATCATGCTCGAGCAGAGGTGCGAGGCGCCGGCGGATACCGAGATTAAGCCGGGCTCTGCGATCAGCGGCATAGGTATTCCACAGATAGTCGCGCTCCGCATCCGTTACCATTTCGAGTGTTAATTCGTCATGATTGCGGAGAAAGATCGCCCATTGGCATGGCTCCGGTATTTCCGGTGTCTGACGAAGAATATCCGTGATCGGAAATCGATCCTCTCGGGCGATCGCCATATACATCCGAGGCATCAGTGGGAAATGGAATGCCATATGGCATTCGTCCCCGGTATTGAAATATTCCTTGACGTCTTCAGGCCACTGATTCGCTTCCGCAAGAAGTACGGTACCCGGCGCCGCTTCGTCCAGTGCCGCTCGGATTTTTCGAATAATCGCATGTGTCTCGGGCAGATTTTCGCAGTCTGTGCCATCCCGTTCAACCAGATACGGAACCGCGTCGAGCCGGAACCCGTCTACACCAGCATCAATCCAAAACCGCATCACGCTCAGAACCGCATTCAAAACCTGTGGATTATCGAAGTTGAGATCGGGTTGGTGCGAATAAAACCGGTGCCAGTAATATGCATCGGCTACCGGATCGAAACTCCAATTCGATTTCTCGGTGTCAACGAAAATAATACGTGCATCTTTGTACCGTCGGTCATCCTTGGACCAGACGTAGAAATTGCGCGCCGACGAACCAGGCTTCGCCTGCCGTGCCCGCTGGAACCAGGGATGTGTGTCCGAAGTGTGATTAATCACGAGCTCAATCACAACGCGAAGGTCTCGCTCATGTGCCGCGGCTATGAAGCGCCGCATGTCTTGTAGCGAACCGTATTCGGGATGGACAGCACGATAATCTGAAATATCGTAACCGTCGTCACGTCTCGGTGACGGGAAAAAGGGCTGAATCCAAATAGCACTTGCTCCGAGCTCGACGATATAGTCAAGCTTCTGGGTCAGGCCTGCGATATCTCCCACACCGTCGTTATTGCTGTCGAAAAACGACTTGACGTGCACCTGATAAATGATGCCGTCCTTGAACCATAATGGGTCCTCCGCAATGGTGCGCATTCGTGGCTGCGGTCGGCGATTGCTCATGACGATATCCTTGCCGCCGGATCGAGACGCCAGATGGCGAATGGTAAACCAGTTGGATCGAGCCAAATTCTTTGGCGTTTCCCATGCCATACGAATGGTTGCGAGTGCACCAGATCTTCGACACCTATGGACGCGTCATCCGGCAGACCAAAACGCCAAAGAGGAATTTCTATCTCGGCGTCGAATGCGTGACTCGGATCCAGGTTGACGGCCACCAATACCGTGTTGCGCCCGTCGGGTGAGGTCTTGGAATAATAGATGATGGCGTCGCTGGAACAGTTCAGGAATTGAAGACCACGGTGGCTGTGCAAAGCCGGATTGGCCTTCCGAATCTCATTGAGACGCGTGATCTCTGCGATGATATTGCCTGGTTGGTCCCAATCCCACGAGCGTATTTGATACTTTTCGGAATCAAGATACTCCTCACGCCCAGGCAGTGCGCGGGCTTCGCAGAGCTCGAAGCCACTATACATCCCCCATAACCCGGACAGCGTCGTTGCCAGCGCGGCACGGATCAGGAATGCGGGACGACCTCCCTGCTGGAGGAAAAAGGGATTGATGTCCGGTGTGTTCACGAACAGATGCGGGCGAAAGAAATCGGCGACGGGTGCCTGAGAAACCTCCGTAAAATACGAAATGAGTTCCTGCTTCGTGTTGCGCCATGTAAAATACGTGTAAGATTGCGAAAATCCTATCTTTGCCAAGCGGTACATCATGGTTGGGCGGGTAAAGGCCTCTGCGAGGAATATGACATCCGGTGTGCGTGTGTGGATATCGTCGATCAGCCATTCCCAGAACGGGAGGGGCTTGGTGTGCGGGTTATCGACTCGGAAGATGCGTACACCTTGTTTAACCCAGAACAGGACGACGTCGCGTAGTGCGTTCCATAGCGACGGCACGGCTTTGGGTGCATAGAAAGCGACGTTCACAATATCTTCGTATCGTTTCGGCGGGTTCTCTGCGTAACGAATCGTACCGTCGGGCCGCCATTCAAACCATTCCGGATGCTCACGGACCCAGGGATGATCGGGGGCGCATTGGATTGCGAAGTCAAGTGCGATTTCCATCCCCTCCTTCGCGGCTGCCGAGCAAAGGAGTTGAAACTCCTCGAAATTGCCGAGTGCGGGATGTATCGCGTCGTGCCCGCCTTCATCGGAGCCGATTGCGTAGGGGCTGCCGGGGTCAGCGGGACCGCTGGTCAACGTATTGTTACGGCCTTTACGATGAATGCGGCCTATCGGGTGGATCGGTGGAAAATAAAGCGTGTCGAAACCCATCGCTCGGATTGCAGGCAGCCTCGCTATCACGTCACGAAATGTGCCATGCCGAGCGGGGTCGCCACTTTGGCTGCGGGGAAACAATTCATACCAACTCGCGAATCCTGCCGCCATTCTTTCTGCTTCGACGGGTCTCGCGGGATCCAACCGCACAAGGTGGTCCTGGCGTGCGTATCGCATCGCCGCGGCTATTTCAGGTTTTGCCAAACGCTCAAGCTGATCCTCGGGAGTGGCAGTATCGAGCGCCTGTATCAATGTCGTGAACTTGGCGTTACCCGTCGTGCGGATCAACTTGACGGCTTCCTCTATCTCCACCGTCACCGCAAGCTCAGCCCCTCGCTTTTTAGCGATATCCTCTAACAGCGTCGCGAAAGGATCGTGCCAGGCCTCGATCGTGAAGAGGTGACGGCCAACGCGCGTTAGCGGAAAGGAGGCCACGTATTGATCATTGACGAGCGCCTCCATTGGCACGCGGTCCCACGCCTCTTTGTCGGCGGCGCGCCAAAGCAGGTCTGCTTGCAGCCGGCCATGACCATCGCCGACAATGTTCGCTTCCACCCGGAACATTCCGCCGGCGATGCATCTGGCGGGGAAGTGTCCGCCATCAACCGTCGGACTTACCGATTCGATCGCTATTCTATCCCCGACGGCACGGAGCCGGTCGGGTGGGGGTGTCTTCCGCGAACCTCGACGAATGAAGGGCGCGGGCAGGAAGCGGAAAACCTTCGCTTCACCTGGAGAGAGCCGAATCATGTCTCCAGCTTCGATTCTCTCGCTGGCGTTGGAAAGCGCGCCAGTGCGATTGATTTCAGGCAACACCGTATGGGCGGGCATGGTGGCGGGACGCTGGGGATCTGGATTGATTGCCAGCACGAATTCGGGTGCCTGAGAGGCACCTCGGGTGAGTATCGCAATGTCCGCGCCTGGCGCCGAGATGACCTGTGCCGGTGGCCCCGCAAACAGATTGGGTTTTAAACGCCGCTCCGCGTTGACTGTTGCGATGTAGGGATGACAGACCTCGGCGAGGTCCATGTCAACCATCCAGAGTGCCGCATAAAAGCCGGAAAAGGTGATAGCTCGCCGTTGCTCCTCTGCGGTCCTATCCACCTGATCATTGGGTGGAAACGGCAACGCCATGACGGCGCCCAACGTTGCCACGTGAGCAGCGTCCACATTGAGCCAGTCAGCCTGGAAGTCCCACCAGCAAGATGATGAAACCGCTGCGTCAAAGCCACAGGAAGTTAGCCCTGCAATGGCCTCTGGGCTAGCGCCATGGGTAAACGCCACAAAGTTGACGCCCTGTAGGCGGCTTCGGACCTCGGAGATCAGCCAGGCCCATGTCGAAGGCGGAACGTGGTGAGCGGCTCTGCAGCAAAACCCTGCGATGCCGGGCCTACACCATTTCGTGAGCATCTGCTCAGCATTTTCGGGTGATATATCGAGAAAAACACCCAGGCGGTTTGATGCTGCGGACTCGATAACGGTTTCGAGAGACTCTGCAGCTACAACTTCGGGTGTTGGCTCGAGCAGGATAGCATCAAACCCCAGAGCGGCTGCGCGCGTTATCTGGGGCTGCCACCGGTTAGCCGATAGACGGCAAAGCGCGGATGCGGCGCCGGTCAATGATGAAAATGTCGTATCTTGCACCTTAGACTCACATCAATTTAGCGATAGACGGTACAAGGCGAAGCGCAACGATATATCGGAGCTCCGTTTTTCCACCTGCGGCCGGCTTGCTGCTAACGTTGGCTAGAAAGGGAACTTGGAAAAGTAATATGTTTATGACTCGGTCATCGATTGCGAGTATCCCGAATGACTTCCTCCGCTGGTCGGGTCCCATTTGCCGGGCCACATCTTTGTTGAGGTTCAGCCTGTTCGAGGCCGGACATGACAGGCAGCACCGGCGTATTGATGCACCTCGCTACGAATTCAAATTGCCGAGATGTGCTGCGGTGCGGATGCTGGGGAGCCAAATTCCTATCAAAGGACCGTGTTGGAGCGTGGCCCGGATGCCTATGCAGCGACAGCGGGGATTCGCCTGGGCTGTCATGGTTCGTCACATCCTCGGGATATATAGAACGATTTCCGTGATTTGTGGAACTCGGCACTCAATAACCTCTTATCGCTACGTATCGATCGTAAGAAGGCAACTCGCTGATGGTTCGGCTGCCCTGAGCTGGAGATGACCGATCCGTCAGCGTTCTTAAGCGGGACAATGAGTATGCCAACAATTCTGCTGATTGTTCTCCTTATTCTCCTCATCGGTGCGCTGCCGAGATGGCCTTATAGCATGGCTTGGGGATACTACCCGAGCAGCGGGCTTGGCCTTGTCGTGGTTATCATTGTCGTGCTGTTGTTGCTCGGGCGCATATAGCGCCGCGAATGATGCCGTTGCAGGGGCTTAGTGGATACGACGACCGGGATACCGGCGTTCGGGTCTGCGGCGTCGAGCACCACCTCTCGTGATTGTGACCTCGTGCGCACGTTTTGATTTGCGCAGGCGACATCTACCCGAGCGGTATCTGATCACCAGTTGGTGACTGGTGACGGATGTCTCGTTGCTGGCAACTGGAAGGGCTGGCGATCCTGCGGGTCATCACATTGATGATTTCGTCGGGAGCGCCAGCCGTCACCGTTACTGAGACTTCATCCAGTCATCCACCTCACGCTGCGCCTGCTCTTTGGAGTAGCCGTAACGTTGTTGGACCCGTCCCACGAATTGCTTCCGATCGCCCTCGATGACATCCAGGTCATCAGACGTCAGCTTTCCCCATTTCTCCTGTATTCTGCCTTTGAAGACCATCCAGGTGCCTTTGATTTCGTCGGCGTTCATTTTTATCTCCCTATGTGTAAGCCTAGTGAGACGGCATATTGCGGTCTGCACTATTCGTAATTGCGTGTCCGGTGGACGAAATATCCTGTCCCGCGCCGGCGGTGGTGTGACAAGCACCAAGGGCGAGCGGAAGGACAATCGACATCAAAACGAAACCTATTCGTACCATAGTTCTGCTCCTTATCGAGGGATACGCACTCCGATCTGTACATGGCCCCGCGGCGTGTTGGGTCCCACACCCGTCGTCTTCAATGTTACGTTTGCTGTTATCCTCATGCTGCCGACTATGTACACATCCACCAAAACCAGTCCCAGGTGGTAACGACCAGCAGGGATCACAGCCTCCTGATATGTCCGATTACCCCGCCAGCATTTGAAGGTTCATTGAAATAGGTGGCCTGTCCTCAATGAGGGGGACGTCGGTGCTTATCTGTCTCCCCAATTCCTCGCCAGCCTGATCGATCAAATATTCAACATCTCGTAGCGGCCGTTGCAGAATATAGGCGACCTGTTCCTTCTGGAATTCTTCCATGGATTGCAGAAGGAAGGCCGCGCGCGGAAGCGGGGAAACAGCCATCAGGTTGCCGTCGATGGGCGACTTCTTTGCGTTGGACACCAATTCAGATTCGGACTCCCGGACCTCGGTGCGGCTCCATATCGCCAGTAGCGCCCGATAAAGCCAAAGACGTGCTTCGGCCTCGTTGTTGAAGGGCGGCGTTGTGTTAGCCGCCTCCAAAGCGGCTAGCGCGTAGCTGTCAGCAACTGTCTGTGAACCGGTTAACACTCGGGCAAACCGGCGAAGCTGCGGCATTTGCGTGGCGACAAACGTGGTACTGTTGGTCATTTTTGATTTCCCTCTGTGTCTCCAAATGCAGGCCGCGTGTGCTGGGAAGGATGCAACCCATCCAAACCTGGTCGGGAACTTGTGTGATGCTTCCTCGTTTTAATTTCTCATCTACCCACAGAGCACTGAGCGAGAGGTGGGTGAATGGGATTTCGGCACAAGCCGATATCCGGAATCGTGATCCTGTTTAGGTGGGTGGACGTTATGACCAGAAACGCGCGACTAACGTCAGACATTCCATTACCGCGAAGGTCCGCGGTTCCGAAGTCATCGATCGACGATCACGGGCTTGACGCCGACCAGCGTGGACGTCTGGGGGCGCGGCTGCGAGCCATGTTTCAGGAGATTGCGACAGAGCCTTTACCAGATCGCTTCCAGCGGCTGCTCGATGAGCTGGCCCGAAAGGAACGCATCGAAAATGACCAACGATAATTTGCCGATCGTTCGGCAAGCATTACTGGATGCTATTCCGCGTTTGCGCGCTCTTGCGATCGGTCTTTGTGGACAAAGCGCGCAGGCCGAGGACCTTGTGCAGGAGGCGTTGATGCGTGCCTGGGCAAACCTGTCCAGCTTTCAGCCCGGCACCAACATGGAAGCGTGGTTATATACGATCCTTCGAAACGAATTTTACACGTATCTTCGGAAGCATCGTCACGAAATCCCCGATCCTGAAGGCGCGTTCGCTGCCACTTTGGTCAGTGCGCCCGCGCAGGAAGCGCGCGTTGATTTCCAGGACCTGCGGGTCGCATTGGGGAAGTTGCCGCCGTTGCTGCGCGAGGCTGTTTTATTGGTGGGCGCGTCGGGGCTTTCGTATGAACATGCGGCGGCGCTATGCCGTTGCGCGGTCGGCACGATGAAGAGCCGTGTCCATCGTGCTCGCGTGCGTCTTATGGAGATGCTTAGCGTCGAGGCGCCGGTCCAGGGCCGTTCTTCCCGCGACCCACCGGCGGATCTCGGAAGTGTGGAGCCAGAGGTGGCAGGCCAATAAGGATGGGAACCTGTTCGCACCGTATCGAATATATGAACGGGTTCGAAGACCGGTGGCAGGAGAACCATCTTGCTATCCTGCTTCGTGATACTCACATCCGGAATGCCGGCAAGAATTTGCCGCGGCCAGATCCTGCCAACTTCCTCAGGAGGCCAATGATGACCAAGCATACATCACACACGAAACATTTGGACGACGAGCGGCTTGACCAAACGGTGGCTGACAGCTTCCCCGCCAGTGATCCACCGTCTCACTCGGGCGTAACCGGGGTTCGCAGCCATCACGGGCACGCGGCGCATGCGGGTCGCCGTCCACGCAAGGCGTCGCACACGCGCGACGATGCGGAGCGGCCCACGGGCCATCCCAACTCGGATCGCCATGCGATGGAGACCGCGCATAGCTGGGAAGACGAAGGCGAGTGACCACGCGTCCTGACGCACGAACAAAAAAGGGGAGTGACCCCAAATGCTTCTAACGACCCGCCGTCTGTATGTGGCAGCCGCGTTCGCCGTGTCACCGTTTCTGGGCTTCCCCTGGGCAGTCCGGGCGGCAGTCCAGGCGGCGGACAGCGCGCCTCCACAATCGAACCAGGCTCCGCCACAGCAGCCACAGGGCACCGCTCGCCAGGGTGTGATGGCGCCACCGTCGACCGGTGATTCCGCCATCAACAAGGGCACGCCGTCAGCACAGCATTTCCCGACTCCCGTGATACATCCGTCCCCGACGTCCAAACCTCAGTCGACCGCCCCGCAAAAGGAATGATCGGCTGCCACGGTCAGGCGCGGAACGTTTCACGGGAGCCGGGCGCATAGCAAAAATCGGAGCGTCATGCTTCGGCCCCAATCCCGGTCTCGCCATCCAGCGCGTTGCCTGTCGCGTGGTCCCAGAGGTCACGGAACTATCACGTTTTTGTCGGATTCCCGGCTGGTCGGGACCAGTCCGGCTATGATACAAATCAAACAATGAGTGAAACAGCTGTTATCCCCTATGCGCCCGCTGCAGGACATTCGCGCGGCCGTAAAGCGCGTCCGTCCGTCGGGCCGACCGAACTGACGGGGCTGTTTGAAGCCATCCTCAGTCGCGGCGACAATGAAAAGATATCGGTTCGCGAACTTCTGGGCGGACTGGAAACCTCGGCATTCGGCATCCCGTTGGCCGCCCTGGCGGTGCCTGAGTTGATCCCCATCCCGATCCCCGGTTTTCCGCTTCTCATCTCGCTGCCGATGGCGATCCTGGGTGCGCAAATGGTGACGGCGCGCGGCCGCATCTGGCTGCCGGACGCCCTGCTGAACCGCCGGATTCCCGCCAAACCGCTCAAGCGCGCGGCCAAAGCCATACTCCCCGCCCTGCGCAAGCTGGAGGGGTGGACCGAACCGCGCGGCACCTGGATGACCGGCAAAGCCGGCCAGCGGATCATTGGCCTTTGCGTCATCCTTCTTGCCTTCCTGATCGCGCTGCCGATACCGGGCACCAACGCGCCTCTGGCGCTGATTGTCTTCGTCCTGGCGGTCGGCCTGATCCGCCGCGACGGGCTGCTGATTGCAGCCGGACTGCTGCTGACGGTCGCGGCGTTCGCGCTCATGGCCGGCGCCACGTTGCTTTTGTTTGAATTCTTCTTTGGTGCCGCATGAGCGGCGCCTCAATCCCTCAATCAACGATGACAAAGAAAGCTACAACTTTATGAGCGCGTCGGACCATACCGCCGAGGACCCGTTCGCCATCCTGGGCGAAACGCTGGAGACCGCGGCCGATTCCATGAATGACACCAAAGCCCGCGCACGCGGCTCGGCTCGGCGTGCCGCCGCCGCCACCAAGCGGGTGGTCGGCTCCGGCACTTACTCGGCGAGCTATGGTCTCGCATACGGCGTCGTCTGGGTCGGCACCTACCTGCACGACCTGCTGCCGACCGGCAGTTCCATCCAGCGCGGCTTCGACGATGGCAGCCACGACGCGATCGCCGCGCGCGACCGTCGCCGTGCTCTGCGGGAGGAAGAGGCTGAAATCGAAGACGCTGATCAGGAAGCGCCGCCGGCCGCCCCCGCGCCACGGAAGGCGGCAGCCCGCAAGGCCGCCTCAGCGAAGACGGCCGCCTCGGCGAAGCGGGAACGGGTGTCGCCCAAGACCCGTGCGGCGGTCGACAAACGGGCCGACGATTTCGAGGAAAAATCCTGACCTCCTAACGATCGGGAAGCCATGCGCGCCGCCGGCCTGATGATCCAACAAAAAGGACCCGGCCGACTGGCCGTTCGCAACCCGGATTGGTTTGGCCCGGGCGGTCCCGTAAAGGCGTTTGTCTGCCGGACATTCGCGGTCGACGGCGTCCGTTGCGTCACGCTCAACCCCGATCAGTTTGAAGCGGAGGTCGCGTTCGATCCCGACAGTCTGCCCGCGCTGGCGAACGTCTATCGCACCCCGCCGGCGCATCTGCCGGAGTTGGCGCCAGGCGTGCTGGAAGAAATGCCGCCGGCCGGCACCAAACAGCGCCTGTTCCGCTACGGCCGCCTGATCAGCGACTGGGGCCGCCAGGACGAGCGGCTCGGAATGCTTCGGCTCCGTCACACCGGCTTGCGCGGCCGCCCCGGCGTCTGGGACTCGGTGGCGGACCATCTGGATCAATTGATGGGCATCCGAGCGTTTCGGCTGGATGGGGTTGGGGGCGGCGTGCTGATCCGGTTCGACCCGGCACTGATCCATCCGCAACAGATCGTCCACGCACTGCATCATGCCGTCGGCGAATCGCGCGACGATCTGCAGCCTTTGCTTCACCGCATCGACCTGCCGGTCGCCACGTCCTCGCTGGGTCTGTCCGCGGTCGCCACGTTTTTCAGCCCGGCCCTGGTGCCGGCCAGTCTGGCGATCATGCTGGCAACGGCCGTGCCCAGTTACCGCCAGGCGACCGAGGTGATCGTTCGGGAACGCCGTCTCGCCGTCGACGTGCTCGACAGCATCATCTTCACCACCTGCCTGTTCACGGGCGCCGTCTTCGCCGGTGCCATGACCGCCTTCTTCCTCAGCGTCGGCCGCACCCTGCTGCGCCGGACGCGCGCCCAGTCGGAGCGGCTGCTGGTCGACGCCTTCGGCCGTCAGCCCAGCATCGTCCGCATGGAACGTCCCGACGGTTCGGTTGAAGAAGTACCGATTGAAAGCATCGAAGCCGGCGACATTATCCTTGTCCATACAGGCGAGGCCGTGCCGGTCGACGGCATCGTCCAATCCGGCGAAGGCATGCTCGACCAGCAGGCGCTGACCGGAGAGGCCGTTCCCGTCGAACGCGGCGAGGGCGACCCCGTGCTCGCCGCGACGCTGCTGGTTGCTGGCCAACTCCGCGTGCGGGTCGAGCGTGCCGGCAAGGAAACCACCGCCGGGCGCATTGCCGATATCCTGCGCGAGACGGTCAACCATAAGCTTGAGCTGCAGTCGCGCGGCGAGGCTCTGGCCGACACCATCGTTGTCCCCGTCCTCGGCCTTTCGGTGGTGGCGGGTGGGCTGCTTGGGTCCAGCGCCGCATTGGCGGTGGTTAATTCCGATCTGGGCACCGGCATTCGTATGGCGGCGCCGTTGGCCGTCATCACCTCGCTGTCCGCCTCGATCCGGGCGGGCATCCTGATCAAGCAGGGGCGGGCGCTGGAGATGCTGCCGAAGGTGGATACGGTGGTGTTCGATAAGACCGGTACCCTGACCCGGTCGGTGCCGGAGGTCGGTGAGGTCGTTTCGTGCCACGGGCATGATCCAGTCGCTCTGCTGCGCCTTGCTGCCGCCGCCGAACAGAATTTCTCCCACCCGATCGCGAAGGCGATCGTTGACCATTACCGCGCCACCACCGACGGCAAGCTGCCGGTGATCGATGCCTCGCAATACGCGCTGGGCTTCGGCCTGACGGTCACGATCGAGGGCAAGCGGATCCGCTTGGGCAGCCGCCGGTTCATGGACCGGGAAGGCGTTGTCTTCCCTGGATCGCTTGACGACACCCTGTCCGGGTTGCGCGACGCGGGCCATACACTGATCCATATGGCGGTGGACGACGACGCGGCCGGTGTCATCGACCTGCGCCCGTCCAGCCGGCCCGAGGCGATGGACCTCATCGAAGGCCTGCGGGCGCGCGGCATCAGTCAGCTTGCCATCCTGTCCGGCGATCACGAGTTGCCGACGCGGCAACTGGCTGAACAGCTTAGTATGGATCGTTACTTTGCCGAGGTCCTGCCGCAGGACAAGGCAGCCGTCATCGCCAATCTGCAAGCCGAGGGCCGTACGGTCTGTTTCGTTGGCGATGGCATCAACGACGCTTTGGCCTTACGGCAGGCCGATGTCTCGGTATCGCTGCACGGGGCGGCGGGGATTGCGACGGACACCGCCCAGGTCGTCTTCCTGGAGGGCAACCTCGCCCGCATGAACGAACTGTTCGACATCGCCCGCGACCTGCACGGCAATGTCGGCCAGAGCTGGACGTTGATCCGCGCCGCTAACGGCATCTGCATCGGCGGCGTCTTCTTCGCCGGGTTCAACATCTGGCATTCCGTGTTCTTCAACAATGCGTCGGCACTCGGGGCGCTCGGCAATTCGCTGCGCCCCCTGCAGCGCAGATCTGGCCTGGCTGGCATACGAAAGTTGCTGGCATAACTAACGGGAGCGTTGCGCTGTGATCCTGACCTTGGCCCGCGGGGAAACCTATCTGCGCAACCTGGAAGACGTTCCGGAGCCAGACCGAGAGGAAAGACTGAAATCGGCGCTGTGGGTTGATGTGCTTCAGGCGACGCATGAAGAAGTCGCGCTGATTCAATCCACCTTGAAGGTCGAACTGTTCGACACCGAGGAATTGCACGAGATCGAAGAATCCAGCAGGGTTTTCATCGAAAAAGATGACCTGAACCTGGTTGCCTGGCTGCCGGTCTTCGACTCCGCGGTGCCGACCAACCTGCCGGTCGGCTTCATCGTCGACAACGAGCGGCTGATCAGCACGCGCAACGGCGATTTCCACGCCTTTCGCGTTTACGCCGAACCGCGGCGGCGCAGTGCTCTGCCTCGGGTGCTGACCCCGGCCGTCCTGTTGGTTGAAGTGCTGGACACGATCGTTGGCCAGCTTGCCAGCACGCTGCGCAGTGTCGAGCAGGATCTGAACGGGCTTTCCCTCGAACTCTTCGCGGATCACGAGCCGGAGGGCATCACCAACTGGGGTCAGAAGAACTTCCGCCGACTCAAATCCGTTGTCCACCGGCTCGGACGCCGGAATGCGCTGGTGGCGAATCTGCGAGAGTCTGCCGTGACTCTTTCGACGCTTATTCCCTTCATCATGAAGAACGGCAAAACATGGATTGGCGAGGAAGCGATTGCCGACCTTCAGATCCTGGAACAGGATCTCACCTCGTTGCGCGATTATAATGCTCAGTTGGCGTCGGAAATTTCCTTCCTGCTCGACTCCACGTTGGGACTGATCAGCCTCGATGAGAACCAGGCGATGAAATTCCTGGGCGTCGCGGCGCTGATCGTGGCATTCGTCTGACCATGGACAAGGAAGCGATCGTGCCAGCGCCCGCATCAATCAGTCCTGTCTCTGTCAATCTGGATGGGCCGCGCCTGATCCTGCGGGGGCCTTTGACCGGAAAGCTGGCCCAGGCCCCCAATCTGGCGGACTTCCTGGCGCGCTGCCTGCGGCTAGGGCACCTGAAGCATCTGCGGTTCGAGCTGCCAAACGCGCGTATTGAGCTGCGTTTCGCTACCGCCCATGACGCGGAAGCGGCAGCGCGGCGCGATCTGCCTGCGCTGATGAAACGAGCGACCCCACGCAGCCAGCCTTGGGGCAAGGCGTTTCTGGAGCACATTGGCCATCAGGTCTGGGACTCTCCGGTCACGCTGTATCGGTCGGGAGCGGTGCTCTCCACCTGGCGGCTTCGCAATCTGGGCGAGGGCCGGGTGCGGCTGAGCCATCCGCTGCTGCGCGCCCGGCCGACCGCGGCTCTGGTCGCTGCCCGCTTGAAGCAGCTTGGTGGTGCGGTGGTGCCGGGAAGCTGGCGTCGCCAGGGCAGGATCGACCTGCAATGCGATGGCGCTGGGCCGGACACTGTCCTCAACCTGGTTGCCGAGGCGGAGGCCATCGAGGCCGCGCTTGCCATGTCCAGCGCCGATCCGATCGTCAGCCCGGTTGGCAGTGCGCTGCTGCTCAATGTGAACCTGCTGCTTGCCGCCGGGGCGATAGCGGCCCCGGTGTTGGCCTGGCCGAGTGCCCTGGTGTTGGCCGGGGCCTCAATTCCGGTTTTCCGTCAGTCCTGGCAGCACCTGCGCAACACGCGCCTGGACATGACCACGGTGCTGGCCTGTCTTTCGATCCTGGCGCTGGTGAGCGGGGATCGGCTGCCGGCCGCGCTGATGCTGTGGATGTTCCGGCTTTGGGACGTGCTGACGCGGCGTTCGCTGCGCCGTGCCGAGATCGCCCTGTTCGAGCGGCTGGCGGTGACGGCACCGCCCGATCCTCAGACGCTGCGCTGTGCCGCCGAAGCGACCACGCGCATCTTTGCCGATGCGCCGCGCGCCCGAGCGGCGAAGGCGTTCGCGGATTCGAGTGCGCCGTGGATGCTGTGCGTTGGTGCTGCCGCGGTCTTCTCCGGCGGCCCGCCGCTGGCCCAGGCGGTCATGCGCCCGGACTTCTTCAGTCCGGTGCTGGTCCATCGCCGGATGGCAGCCGCCGAGGTCGCGGTGCGCCTGGCCGGACTAGGCTGCGTCGTGCGCAGCTTCCAGACTCTGCTGGAACTGCGCGACACCGATCAGCTGATCCTGGACGATAGCGTCGACTGGGAAGCCGATGTCGATTTCGGCGACGCTATCGCTGAGTTTGGGCTGCGGGAGATCCTCTATTTTCATCGGCCTGGGCACAAACCCTCGGCGGAGCTGGTCGCTGCCCTGGGCCGGCCGAACTTGATCGAGCGCAGCCTGGTGCAGACACCGGCCGCCTATCTGTCTCATCAGCGTTTCCTCGGCCATAAGCTGATTTACGCAAGAGCGGTCGATAGCCGGGACCGTGAGGCGTCGGCTGATGTAACGATTGCGGTCGGAGAGAACTGTCTGGTGGACGAGCGGGACGCCCCGGTCGGTCTGATACAGCCCAGCCTGCAGCGGTTGCTGGAGGTAATGCAGTTGGTGCGCACCGCGGATGCCGAGGAGCGGACGGTCAAGATCGGCACGGCGGCGGTGAACACGGTGATGGTGGTGGGGGCTGCCTATGCGGGGCTGTCGGCCTTGGGCATCGTGGCGACCAGTTCCGTTGCCACCGCCGGGCTCTGGGGTGGGCTCCGCCGCCGCGTCCGCAAAACCGCTCGGGCTGCCTTGGTCGACGGATGAGGGGACAGCTACTAGGCCGCGTCCCTGTCACATGGCCGGCCGGCGTCGATCGGCGTCAGATGGTCGACGCCATGGTCGATCACTGGCTGGCGCAATGGACTGCCGGGAAGACCAATCCACCCACGCCGCGGCGTGCCTGGCTTTCCGACAAGGTGCTGGAGGTCCGCGTCGATAGCGTTACGTTCTGGACGGTTTTGACGGAGCAGGAAATCTCCCTGTTCTGGGAAGCGCCGATGGCGACGAGGCTGTTGTTGAGCAATACGAAGCGCAACGCACTGATCCAGACGGTTCGGGACTATATCGAAGGCGAAATGCGCGGCCATTGATCAGAGGACGATCAAGTCATGGCCCGGCGCGTTGTCCGGGCCGTCTCGTGCCGATTAGCCTCGTGGGCGATTTCAGTGTCTTGCATGAGGTGCTTCCCGGTAGGGGATAGCCCGATCCAGTTCGGTCTGGATCAATTGCTACCAGGCCAGTGATCCCGCCGTGCCCTTCGGCGGCTACAGAATGTCCGGCTACGGCCGCGAACGCGGCAAGCAGCATGTCGACGAGCATCTGAATGTGAAAGCCGTCTGGATCAAGACGGACTGAGCAAATTTGAAAATGTGTCCGTTGGCCTCAGCGCCAACGGACCGCCTCAAACTTGACCTGAGGCGCAGAGCAATATTGCATCACCCTTTAGTTGTGGAAGGTCCGTAAGGACCTTCGTCATTATGTCTGGCTAGATTGGAATAAAATGTCTGAAGCGCTGCGTCCCTCTGGCATCCAGGGACTCTTGATCGATGGTGCACGCGTTCCCGCAATCTCAGGCCGAGTATTCAAGACAATCGACCCGGCGACAGAACAGGTGATCGCCGAGGTCGCCGAAGCCGGCACCGAAGACATCGATGCAGCCGTAGCCTCGTCCCGCCGAGCGTTCGAGGGGCCATGGAGCATGATGAGAGGCTCCGACCGAGCCAAGTTGCTTTTGAAACTGGCTGATCTGATCCAGCATAATCGCGAGGAACTGATCGAGCTGGAAAGCCGGGACAGCGGCAAGCCGGTTTCTGCCATCCGCCGCCAGGATTTGCCCGCCGTTCTGGACACCTTGTCCTTTTACGCCGGCCTCGCTGACCGCATCACCGGACAGGTGATCCCGACCCGCCCCGACGCCCTGACCTACACGGTCCGTGAGCCGCTGGGCGTCGTTGGCGTGATCGTGCCGTGGAACTTCCCGATGATGATCGGCATGTGGAAGATCGCCCCAGCCTTGGCCTGCGGCTGCACCGTCGTGCTGAAACCCGCCGAACTCACGCCTCTGACCGCCCTTCGCTTCGGCGAGCTGGCGATCGAAGCCGGTTTTCCCAAAGGCGTGCTGAACGTCGTTCCAGGCTTCGGCAAGATTGCCGGCGCCGCGCTGGTCGATCACCCGGACGTCGACAAGATCACCTTCACCGGCTCCCCCGCGGTCGGCCGGGAAATCCTGAGGGGCGCCGCCGGCAACCTGAAGCGCGTCACGTTGGAGCTGGGTGGCAAGTCAGCTAACATCATCTTCCCTGATGCTGATCTGGACGCCGCAGTCAGAGCCGCTGGGTCCGGCATTTTCTTCAATAGCGGCCAGGTCTGTTCGGCCGGCTCCCGGATCCTGGCCCACGCCTCCATCTACGACGACGTCGTCGCGCGCCTCTCCGCCCGAGCGAATTCCGTCCGCATCGGCAACCCGATGGAAACCGGGACCAGCATGGGTCCCTTGGTGTCCGAAACCCAGATGAACCGCGTGTTGAACTACATCGATATCGGCCGCAAGGAAGGCGCATCCGTCGTGACCGGCGGGGGCAGGGCAGGGGAGCACGGCTATTTCGTCAGCCCCACGGTCTTCGCCGGTGTCCAACACGACATGCGCATCTCGCAGGAGGAAATTTTCGGCCCGGTCGCCGCCGTGGTGAAGTTCGAGGACGAAGCCGACGCACTGCGGATCGCCAACGGCACGAAATACAGCCTGGCCGCCGGCGTCTGGAGCGCCGATATCGGCCGCGTCCACCACTTCGCGCAAAAGCTGAAGGCCGGTACCGTGTGGGTGAACACCTTTGGCCCGACTGATATCCGCCTGCCTTGGGGCGGCGCGCGAGACTCCGGCTTCGGCCGCGAACACGGCGACATCGCCATCGAGAACTTCACCGAACCCAAGGTGGTCTGGATCGCCACGGGCCGGTAGGGGGGATACCTCACCAAAAGGCAATATTCTGCCCAATTGCAAATGACTCGCAATAACGCGTAAAAGCGGCACCTCACAGTCCAAGGATGAGGCATGCCGCAACGGACGGGGCACGCGGCGGCCAGGCAGAGCCTCGCCAAGGTGCCGATATGCTAGCGACACTGGTCATCGGCCTGAGAGAGGGCCTGGAAGCCGCGCTGATCGTCGGGATCATCGCCGCGTTCCTGCGCAAGAACGGCAAAAGCCTCGTCGCCGTCTGGATCGGCGTGGGCTTGGCCGTCGCCCTGTCCATCGCCGTCGGTGTCGCGTTGGACCTGGTCGAGCAGTCGCTCCCCCAGGCCCGCCAGGAAGGTATGGAGGCCGCCATCGGCAGCCTCGCGGTGGTCTTCGTCACCGGCATGATCCTGTGGATGAACCAGCACGCCGCCGGCATGAAGCGCAGCCTGGAACACGACGCCGCGCAGGCGCTGCACCAGGGCAGTGCCTACGCCCTGGCCGGCATGGCTTTCCTTGCCGTGCTGCGCGAGGGGTTCGAGACCAGCGTCTTCCTGCTGGCCACCTTCTCAGCAGCCCAATCCGCCACCTTGGCCGCGACAGGCGCCGTCGTCGGTCTGCTGCTCGCGGTCGCCATCGGCTGGGGCATCTACGCCGGCGGAATCCGGATCAACCTCGGCCGCTTCTTCCGCGTCACCGGTCTCTTCCTGATCCTCGTCGCCGCCGGCCTGGTAATCACCTCGCTGCGTGCCGCGCATGAGGCTGGCTGGCTTAACGCCGGCCAACAGCCCACCATCGACCTGTCCTGGCTCGTCGCCCCCGGCACCGTCCAATCCGCCCTGATCACCGGCGTTCTGGGCATCCCCGCCGATCCTCGCCGGATCGAAGTCATCGGCTGGCTAGCCTATCTCATTCCCGTAACCCTGAGCGTCCTACGCCCGGCGACCCCCCTCACAATCGCTCGGCGACGCCTGACCGCCGCCGTAGCCCTGGCGATCGCCGCACTAGGCTTGGCCACCCTTTATCCCAGCCCCCAGCTGCGGTTCCCTCCGCAAGTGCCACTCGTCGGTGGCACCGCCGAACTGAGCACCTCACCCGCGGCCCTGACCGTGTCCCTCGACGGCCGTCCCCAGGAGACCCTGCCGCTACCAGAAAAGGCAGGTCAGACCGCGGACTACAACGGCGTCGACGCCCTGCTATGGCGCTTCAGCCACGAGGCCACCCCATCTGACGCCCCGGCCACGCTCACGCTCGACCAGGTTCAGACCCTGAACGGCGGCCGGCTCCCCATCGGCTTCAATCCCGCCCGAAACCCCGGCCCATTCACCGCCACCTGGTCGGTCACCCAGTCTACGCAAGTCTGGACCGCGAATGGCTTGCTGCTGGACGCGGCTACTAACAGCACCGCCCTCGTCACTCTGTCCGGTGGCGGCCTCCAGACACCACGCACCCTCACGATCGAGAACCCCAGCGTCATCCCCGCCCAGGTCTGGCACGTATTGCCCGCCTATAGGGACAAGGCCGTTGCCGCCCTGAACACGCTCGCCGCCGCCCGCACCGAACGCCAGTTCTGGGCGGCCCAGCTACCGGTGGTGCTGCTGATAAGTGCCATTCTCCTGGCCGCCCTCGGCGGCCGCACCTTGATCCTAAGGCGCCGTGATGCCAAAGCGCCCGTCCTCTCTGGAGCAACCCATGCCCCGCGCTAGCCTGATCGCCTTGCTTATGGCGGCCCCTTTGGCCGCTCACGCCCAAACCTCTGCCCCGGTGACGAACGGTGCCTCCCAGGTCAACATCACGCTCACCGGCGATAACGGCGGAGCCTGCGTCATCGACCATCCCGTCGCCAAGGCCGGCCCTGTCACCTTCGCTGTCACCAACAAGACAGCGACCGCCATCACCGAGATCGAACTGCAGAGCAACAACCGCATCCTCGGCGAGAAGGAAAACCTCGCCCCCGGCCTGCCCACCGTCACCTTCACGGTGACCCTCGGTGGCGGCACCTACCAAATCTATTGCCCCGGCGCGAAGCAGGAGACGCAGGCCTTCACCGTAACGGGCCAGGCCGCCGCCACGCCGTCCGGCAGCATCGGCACGATCCTGGCGGACGGCACCAAGGGTTACGCGAGATATGTCGACGACGTCGTTGCTGGCATGGTCACCGCCGTTGCCCGCCTGAAAGCCGCAATCGACGCCGGAGACCTCACCAAGGCCCGCAACGAATACCCGCAAGCCCACGCCTTCTACGAACGCATTGAATCCGATGTGGACGGCTTCGTGCTGCCTGGCTTCAAGGCCACCGACAATGCCGGCAACCTCGACTACCTGATCGACATGCGCGCCTCCAACCTGGACCCGAAAGTCGGCTGGCATGGCTTTCACGCCATCGAGCGCGACCTGTTCCAGACCAACCAGATCACCGACGGCACCAGGCAACTGGCGGCGGAACTGCAGAAAAATGTCGATGTTCTGGATAAGCAGGTGAAAACCTTGGATTACAAACCCGAGGATCTCGCCAACGGCGCCGCCGATCTGCTCGAAGAGGTCCAATCGACCAAAATCTCCGGCGAAGAAGAATCTTTCAGCCATTACGACCTCGTGGACTTCGCCGGCAACGTCGAGGGCGCGCAGCAGGCCTTCGCCTTCCTGGAACCCGGCCTGGAGAAGATCGATCTGGACTTCACCAGACGCATCCAGACCCAGTTCGCCATGGTCATGAAGATGCTGGATAGCTACCGAGACCCCAAAGTCCCCGGCGGCTACAAACTCTATACATCTGAAATCAAAACCGCGGATGCCACCAAGCTCAGCAAGGCTATCCAGGCCCTGCAGGAACCCCTCTCCAAGATCGCCGAGAAAGTGGCCACCGCCCAATGACAGTCAAAGAGTGACAGTGGAAAACCATGCCAACCGATAACAAATTTTCAAACGTCCACCGCCGAGGCTTCCTCCTCAGCGCGGCCCTCGGCGGCATCGGGGCCGCTGCCCCCCACGCGGCCACCGCGGCCGACAACGAGGACAGCGTCGACCTCACGCAGCAATACCCGTTCTACGGCAATGCGGAGCAGGCCGGCATCCGCACGCCGCCGCAGCGCCACATCTTCTTCATGACCTTCGACCTCACCTCGACGCAGCGCCGCGATTTGCAGGTGCTGCTGGCCCGCTGGTCCGCTGCCATCGCCCAGTTGGTGAAAGGTGAAACCATCGGCCAGGTCGAACCAGACAGAGCCGAAGCGTCCGGTTTCGACACGGGCGAGGCCTTGAACCTCGGCCCTGCCTCGTTGACCGTCACCGTCGGTCTTGGTCCCAGGGTCTTCACCGACACCTACGGCCTGGCCGCCCAAAAACCGGCCCTGCTGCGGGAACTCCGCCAACTGCCAAGCGACGCCTTCAGGCCTGAACTCACCGGAGGCGACCTATCCCTGCAGGCCTGCGCTGACGATCCCCAGGTTGCCTACCATGCCATCCGAGACCTCGCCCGCATCGCGAAAGTCACCGGCACCGCTGCCACAAAATGGGCGGTGCTGGGGTTCGGACGGGCCTCCGCCGGCAAGGGGCAGGCGACGCCGCGCAATCTGCTGGGCTTCCGGGATGGCACTCGCAACATCAAGGAAGATGCCGATTTCGAGAAATTCGTGTGGCTCAAGGATGCCCCCGACTGGCAGCGCAATGGCAGCTATCAGATCGCGCGCAAGATCCAGATGCGGATCGAAAACTGGGACACCAACCGCGTCAGTCACCAGAACGACGTGTTCGGCCGCCATAAAATGTCCGGCGCACCGCTGACCGGCACCGCCGAATTCGACACCCCAGACTTCCAGAAGACAAAAGCGGACGGCACTCTGCTGATTCCCGATACGGCCCACATCCGCCTGGCTGCCTTTGAGAACAACGACGGTCTCAGGATCCTGCGCCGGTCCTACAATTACACCGAGGGCATCAACCAGTACGGCTTCCTGGATGCCGGCCTGCTGTTCATCTCCTACCAGAACGATCCCGCTGCCTTCGAAACGCTGCAAACCAAACTCGGCTCTGCCGACGCCCTCAACGAGTACATCACCCACCTGGGTTCGGCGGTCTTCTTCGTCCCGCCGGCGCCCCCCGAGGGCTCCTACCTAGCCGAGGGCATGTTCGCCACGGCATGATGCCGACTGCATAAAAACGGGAGACGTCATGACCGACACCGCTGCTTTGGCGGACGAAAATTCCGATTTCGTCCGCAACCTGCTGTGGCGAGTTGGCTTGCGCTGCATCCCTGTCCTCGTCATCAGCTACACCGTCGCCTATATCGACCGCGTGAATGTCGGCTTTGCCGCCATCACCGCGTCCAAGGACCTGGGCATGTCGCCCTCGGTCTTCGGCTTCGGCGCCGGCCTGTTCTTCCTGGCCTATCTGATTTTCGAAACCCCCAGCAATTACCTCATGGAGCGCATTGGCGCCCGCATCTGGCTCAGCCGCATCATGATCTGCTGCGGCCTGGTCGCCGCCGCGATGTTCTTCGTCAGTTCGACGACCGAGTTCTACATCGCCCGCTTCGTCCTTGGCGTCGTCGAGGCCGGGCTCTTCCCCGGCGTCATGCTCTATCTCACCCACTGGTTCCCCCGTCGCTACAGGGCGCGCTACGTCAGCCTGTTCGCTGCCGGCATCCCGCTCTCCAGCGTTATCGGTGCGCCGATCTCCGGCTTGCTGCTGCAACTGGACGGCGTGCTGGGCTTCAAGGGTTGGCAGTGGCTGTATATCCTGGAAGCCGCGCCGGCACTGCTGCTGGGCGTCATCATCTGGTTCACCCTGACTGACTCGCCAGCCGAAGCTACCTGGCTCACGCCGCAGGAACGCGACTGGATCCAGCGCACCCTGGTTCGGGAACGTGCTGAACACCCCGAAAAAGCCCCAAGAATGACGCTGCTGCAATCGCTTCGGTTATTAGCCGACCCGCGGGTGATCGTCCTGTCCCTGGTCTTCTTCGGCACCGGCATCCCAAGCTACGGCCTGGCAATCTGGTTGCCGCAGATCGTCAAGAACTTCGGCCTGAGCAACATCGAAACCGGCTTCGTCTCCGCTATTCCCTTCCTGTGCGGCACCATCGCCATGGTCTGGTGGGCCAGGCATTCCGATCAGACGCGGGAACGCACCTGGCACACCGCCAGCGCGGGCATCCTCGCCGCGATCGGCATGGTGGCCTGCTTCTGGACCACCTCACCGATCATCACCCTGATCGCTTTGTCGATCTCAGCCACGGGCACCTTTGCGGTAAAGGGACCATTCCTGTCCGCGATCAGTGAGAGCTTCTCGGAGACCACCGCCGCTGTCGGGATCGCCATGGTGGTGTCGATCGGCAACTTGTCCGGCTTTGCCGCCCCATGGATGATCGGGGTGATCAAGCAGGCCACCGGAACCTTCCCGCCCGCCTTGCTGGCCGTCGGCGTCTGCGCCTTCATCGGCGGTGTCGCCATGTTCCTGCAACCCGCCCCCAAACCCCAGCCCGTGTGATCCGCCCATGACCGACGCACCCTTAGTCGATTGTCACTTCCACCTGTTCGACAAGGCCATCCCCTTCGTCGACAGGCCCCGTCATATCCCTGATTACGATTTTACCGTGGAACAGGTCCTCGCGACCTTCGACCAATACGGCATCCGATACGGTGTCATCGCCGGCGCCAGTCTCTACGGCACTTATAACGACCATGTGATCCGCGCGGTGCGCCAGCATAAACGACTGCGAGCCTCCATCATCGCCGACCCGGACCTTGATCTCTACACCATGGAGAAAATGAAGGCCGACGGCATCAACGGCGTCCGCCTTGTCTGGATCTCCCTATCCGACGACCGGCTACCGAACATTGACACCTACGAGTGGAAACGCCTGCTGCGCCGCATCCGAGACCTCGACTGGCACATTCATCTGCATGTCGGTCCCGGCCGGCTGCCGTCCATCATGCCGACGATCGAGGCCAGCGGCGTAAAAGCCGTCCTGGATCACTTCGGCTATCCGGACATCCGCCTCGGCATGGACTGCCCAACCTTCCAGACCGTTCTGCGCACCGTCCAGAACGGTCGCACCTGGGTGAAACTGTCCGCCGGCTACCGCATGGGCAGCGAGGCCCTGATCCCCCACGCCCAGAAACTGCTGCAAGAGGCCGGTCCCGAACGTCTGGTCTGGGGCAGCGACGCACCCTTCGCCTCATTCGAGGGCAAGGTGACCTATCAACAGACCCTGGACGACCTGAAACGGTGGGTCCCGGACGAGGCACAACGCCGGATCATCGGCAGCGACACGCCGCTGAAGCTCTACTTCAGCTAACTCAGCGCGTGTCAACAAACCGTTGCAGCTTCGCCCGTCCAGCTGGGTCATGGATATCGGTCGGGCGAACCAACTCCACCTTCGGCCTGACCCCAACGGTCCTGGCCGTTACCGTTGCAACCTGATCCGCCAGGGTAGCCGTATCGCCCATCTCCGGCGCGATGCGCACCACCAGTTCGTCCATCGACAATGCATCGTTCGGATCCTGCCGGCGAACGACAACCTGAAACTCCTCGATCCCCTCGATCGCCGGTAAAGTCTCCAGCAGCAGGGCCGGATTGATCAGCATGCCTTTGACCTTGATCAGGTCCTTGGTGCGCACCACCGGCCCCACGACACGCTCCCCCGTCCGCCCACAATGAGGGCAGGGATCGCGCGAGACGCTGACCATATCCCCCACCAAGAACCGCAGCAGCACCGTGCCTCGCCGATCCAGATGCGTGATCGCCAGCGCGCCTCGTTCGCCCGCAGGCACGGGCCGGCCGGTCTCCGTATCCACCGCTTCAAGATACAGGATCTCCGGCGCTGGATTATGCCAATCCCCGTCCTCCTGGCATTGCGCCAGGCCGCCCATCTCGGTCGAGCCATACCGGTCGAACACTGTTGCACCCGCTGTGTTCAATGCCCGCATCCGCCGCCTGATATCCTCCCGCATCGCCGGAGACGACGCCTCGCCCGTCACCGCGCACATCCGCACATGCGTGAAATCCGCCTGCAATTCTGCCGCGCGTACCAGCAACCGCCGGACGAAACTGGTCACCCCCCAAAGCAGCGTCGCCCGATGCCGCTCCACAATCCGTACCGCGTCGTCCAGGGGCCGCTGGATCCCAAACCGCCCAAATTGCGCCCCGGGCAGAGCCGCCACAACGGCCGCACCCACCGCGAACGCATTGGCCGAACTACGTAGAAAAGCCCCCATCGGCGCGGGTGTCAGAGGAAACAGATTGGCAATCACATCCCGATCCGTAATCCCGGAAATCTCCGCTACCCGTTTCGCCTGGAACAAATACGCATGGTAATCATGCGTCGTCGTATAGATCGGTGCCGGATCGGCGGTGCTGCCCGCGGTATGGATCACTTCCCACAACGCCCGCTCTTCCAGGGGAAGATCGGCCACAAGCAGCCGGAACGCCTCCGGCTGCTGCATCAAATCCTGCTTCGATGTCAGTGGCAGCAAGGCAATGTCGTCAACAGATCGCACCCGTGCCGTATCCACACCTGTCGTGGACCAAAGACGCTGATAAAATCCATGCCCGCGCCCGCATAGATCCAGCATCTCCCGCAACCGCTCGCTCTGCACAGCCTTGATCGCCGCGTCAGGCTGGCGCAGCAGGTCAATCATGAGGCCGGCGCTTCAGTAACACGATCTTGTCGATCTGATAGACAAGTTCATCATGCTGATTCAGCAAATGGTCGCGAAACGTGACGATCCCGCGGTCAGGGTTCTTGGTCGTCTTCTTCGAAACCACCTCGACTTCGGTCCGCACCGTATCCCCTGGCCGCACCGGTGCCAGAAATCGTCCGCGTTCCACCGCCAACAGACCAATCATGGTATAACGGAACAGGCTCTCCGTCATGCCGGTAGAAATCGACATGATCAGCGAACTCGGCAGGATCCGCCCGCCGTACTGCGTCTTCTTCGCATACTCTTCATCGATGAAGAGCGGCACGTGATACCCAACGAATGCGCAGAACAGCGACAAATCGCCTTCGGTGATTGTCCGTCCATAGGTTGGAATCCGAGCGCCTATGTCGAAATCTTCCCAGTATCCATTCATGCCGACGGATTCCGCAGGATCGCAATAGCCGAGATCTCAATCAATGCATGCTTGCGCAACAAACCCGAAACCTGCACGCCGGTCGAGGTCGGCAGGTCGGTGGTGAAGAATTCCCGCCGCACCTTCGCCGTGCCGGTATAATTGTCCTCCGTCAGGTAGAAATCCGTTGTTGCAACGATATCGTTGCAGGTGCCTCCGGCTTCATTCAACAGTCGCTCAGACTTGCGAAAAATCTGCCTTGTCTGCTCAACGATATCCCCTGGCGCCGTGATATTCCCATCATCATCCGTCCCAGTCGTGCCAGACAGAAACACCATAGGACCAACCCGCAGCGCGGGCACATAGGTATAGCGCTCAGACCACGGCGTCACGGTGATCTTCTGTCGGTCGTCGGACATCAACCCTTCTCCTTATTGCTTCACGACGTAGAGCTGAAATCCTTCCAACAGCGTCTCGCCATTCTGGTTCGTGATGGCGGTTGCAAAACGAATATACGTCCGTCCATCTTCTCCCCACACCCGGTCCACAGTCAGGGTCGGCGTGATCGTATCGCCGATAAACGCCGGTTTCCTGAAGCGGCTGCCCTGCTCGATAAACATGAAACCATCCATCCGAGGCGAAAACGGCGACGCCCCGGCGGCTGTCATCGACGCCATCAACAACCCATGTGCCAGCGGGCGGCCGAACGTCTTCGTCTTGGCATATTCCACATCGTAATGGATCGGGTGACTATCTCCGGTCAGCCCGGCAAAGAACAGGAAATGTGCATCCGTCAGCGTCTTCGACGGGCTACAAACTGTTTCGCCGGGTTTCAGATCGACCGTCATGCCAGCAGCGACTGCACAAAGTAGTCGGAGAATTTCTTGGCGATCTCGCGCGCCGACCAGGTGCCTTCCGGCTGGTACCATTTCGGCATCCAGTTGATCGCCCCCAGGATCGAAAACGTCGCGACCTTGGGATCGGTCTTGCGAAACAATCCCGCGCCGATTCCCTCTCGCACCAGGGACCGCACCCCACGCTCGAACCGATCCCGCAGAGTCACATATTGCCGCCGGTGCTCAGGCGCCAGATCCTCCAGATCGGTCAGCAGCACCGCACCATACGCCTCTTCCAGAATGCCGGAGATGTGCTGGCTCAGCAGCCATCGCAACTTCTGCGCCGCATCGCGCCTATCGTGCTCCACGGCCGCCAGCGCCACCATGCTGACATCCATGCATTTCATGTGGCAGTGGAACAACAGCTCCTGCTTGCTGGAAAAGTAATAATAGAGATTACCTTTGGTCATGTTGAGGTGGTCGGCTATGTCCTGCATCCGCAGCGACCCGAACCCTCGTTCACGCAAAACCATGCCTAGAGACCGCAGAATTTCGTTCCTGCGGTCATCGACTGTCGCATGTTCGCCCCAACGCTCTTCCCGTTCGACGTGAGCCATGCAGTCCTCGGCGTTCCAGTTGCTATGCTAGCCTGTATTCAACGTTTTGACGCGTCCAGGTCAACCAGGATCGCGCCATGTTTCAAACGCGAAGTCGCTTGATCGGTCATATCGCATACCATTGTCTTCGCCGAGCGGATGGCGTGCAACATACCGGCGATTTGACCGGCGGGATTGCTGACGATGTCTAACCGCCCCGCGCTGCGTGCCGCATCCAGCAGCACCTTGAAGATTGGTAGCAGAGTGCCCGCGCCGCGGCATAATCGGGCGAATCATAAAATACCCGCGGCGTTTCAATAGACGAGAATTCCATGACCCCACCCGCCCGGGTGCCCATTCTTCTTCAGGCGTTGCATACTGTGTGCCCTGCAGCACACTCCGTCCGCCATACCCCGCAACCACGGGCAAGGCAGCCGCTCGGCATTGCTCGAACACCTTGGAATCGTGTTCGTTGATCACTGCGACTATATAGGCGGACACTTCGGACGTTCCCATCTGCCGCTTGCCCATCTGCCGCTTGACGGATTGCCAGCGTGGCGTATTTTGACCCGTTGGTCAACAATGGGAATGCGATGGAGCTGCACCAGATCCTCGATTTCTACGCGCAACGCGGCTACGCCCATTCCGTTGGCTTCGGCGTTCGGCCGGCTTTGATTGTCATCGACTTCAGCAAGGCCTTCACCTCCGGCCGCACGGAATTTCCCGGCGGACAGTTCGCGGCCGAAATGGTGGCGACACGCCAACTGATCCGGGCGATGCGTCCCCGCCATCCGGTGATCTATACAACCATCGCCTATGAACCTGATCTCAAGGACGCCGGATACTGGGCGCACAAAGTGCCCTGGCTGGCCGCCTGCCGGCAGGACAGCCCCCTGGTCGAGATCGACCCGACCCTGGAGCCTCAGCCAACGGAGCCGGTCATCGTCAAGAAATACCCCTCAGCCTTCTTCGGCACCGACCTGCATCAGATGTTGCAGCGGGACGGAATCGACACCCTGCTGATCGCCGGCTGCACCACCAGCGTCTGTGTCCGCGCCACGGCCGTCGACGCCATGCAACACGGCTACAGACCCATCCTGGTGAGGGAAGCCGTCGGCGACTTCCACCCCGCCATCCACGCCCTGCACCTGGCCGATGTCGGCGCCCGCTATGCCGACGTGATGGCCCTGGACGACGTCCTGGCCCATCTTCGCCAGGGAGTCCCCTCATGCCCCGCGTAGCCTTGGCGCAACTGGCGGCGTCTCCAGATCGGGAAGCCAACCTGGCCGTCGCAATCGAGGCGATCCACCAAGCCGCGTCATCCGGGGCGGCGCTGATCTGTTTCCCTGAAATGGGTTTCAACCCGTTCTTCCCGCAAGTCCGAGCGGACCCGTCATTCTTCGATTGGGCCGAACCCATCCCCGGCCCGACGACCGAACGGCTGGCCGAAGCCGCCAGGCAATCCGGCATCGTCGTCGTGGCCAACATCTTCGAACGCGCGTCTCCGGGAGAATATTACGACTGTTCCCCCGTCATCGACGCCGACGGCTCACTCTTGGGCCGCACCCGCATGGTGCACATCGCCGAGGCGCCGCTCTTCAACGAAAAATTCTACTATCGCCCAGGCCCTGGAGACTTCAGTGTCTTCCCGTCCAAAGCCGGCCCGCTGGGCGTCGCCATCTGTTACGACCGCCATTATCCGGAACAGCTCCGCATCCTCGCCTTACGAGGCTGCCAGATCCTTCTTGTCCCCCTCGCCGCCATTTCTCGCGAGCAATGGCCGATGTTCGAAATGGAGCTGCAAGTCGCATCGTTCCAGAACCAGTATTTCAGCGTCGTGGTCAACCGCGTCGGCCAGGAGGGCGGAATGGAATTCATCGGTCGCAGTTTCGTCACCGATCCCTATGGCAACGTGATCGCCCGCGCTGCCGACGGCACCCCGGATCTGCTCCTGGTCGACCTGGATCTCGACGAAATCGAGCGCGCGCGTCGCGTCATTCCCCACTTCCGCGACCGCCGTTCAGAGCTATACGGTGCGGTGACCGAGTTGCAAGGACCCTACCGAGGATGAAACCAGCCGCGGCAGGGAGGGGGCACCATATGTATCGTCGTTGCATTAGGGGACTGACCGCCGCGGCGGCGCTGCTCGCCATCAGCCTGGCACCGTTCGGCGCCAAGGCCGAGGACAAGCCGACCCTGGTCCGCCTGGGCATCATCAACGCCGCGTCCTCCGCGACGCTGTGGGCCTTTCCCGACCTCGCGGCGAAATACAATCTGCAATTCCAGGAAGTGACGTTCCAACGTTACGCCGATGCTCGCACGGCGCTTGCCGCAGGCGATATCGACATTTCCAATATCGGCCCGCAGGACATCGCCCTGGCCCTGAACCAGGGAGTCAAAAGCATCGTCGCCCTGGCCGGCACCGCCAGCGGCGGGAACTGCCTCGCGGTACGCAAGGATGAAACCATCACCGATTGGCAGCAGCTTAGGGGCAAGACGATCGGTATCGGCGCCGGGTCGATCTCCTGGCTGATGTTCGCCGCCTCGGTCGCCGATCACGACATCGACTATAATTCATTGAAGATCATCAACATTTTCGGCGCAGGCACGACCTTCACCAAGGCGATGCAGGACAAGCAGATCGATCTGATGGTCGCCTGGCAACCCTTCTGCGCCCAGGCCGTTATCGGCGGCTACGGAGCCTATCCGGGCATCGACCATACCAAGTCGAAGGAAGTCGACGGCCTCGACGGCATCTTCGTCTCCACCCGTTCGTTCATGACCGCGCACCCGGACGCGGTCGACCGCGTGGTCAAGGCCTATGTCGAACTGGTCAATCGCTTCCAGACCCATCACGACGAGTGGACGAAGGTCTATGCCGAAAAGACCGGTATCGAGCCGCAACTCGCCGCTGAATCGGTCAAGGACGCCACGCTGCACTACACATTCTCGGCCGATCAGATGGTGAAGATGGCGAAATTCCTGTTCGACTCGGGCATCATCCAGCGCGACGTGTCAGGTGAAATCCGCCAGAACATCGACTATCGCCCGCTGATGGCCGCCACCGGCCAGACGGAAGCCGAGCTTGGCGGTGGGACGCATTGACGGCACCGCATGCCGGCCCGGAAAACCCCACGCTTCCTGCTTCTGCCCGTTCTGCTGTTCATCATCTGGCAAGGCGGGACATGGCTGGGTTGGATGCCGCAAGGCATCGTCCCGTCACCGGAAGCCGTGGCCAGAGCGTGGTATGTCTGGATCGTCGGGGCATCGACCCACAGCCTGTCGCCTTACTCAGGCACATGGGTCGTCGCTACGCTGAACTCCACGGAGCGAGTCCTGGAAGGCTTCCTGGTTGCCAGCGCCATCGCCGTGCCATTGGGCTTGATGATCGGCTGGAACCGCCGCACCGCTGAGTACATCGACCCAACGATCCAACTGTTCCGCCCGGTTCCCATCACCGCCTGGATTCCCTTCGCACTCGCCTTCTTCGGCATTTACAACGCCAGCGCCATCTTTCTGGTTGCCCTCGGCGCTTTCTTCCCCATCGTCATCAATGCCACCCACGGCGCGAGAAACACCGATATCCTGCTGCTGCGCGCCGCCCGCATGCTGGGCGCTAAACCCGCCGTCGTCCTGCGCAGTATCGTTCTCCCCTCAGCCCTCCCCGCCATCTTCACCGGTCTTCGCCTGGGCATCGGCGTGTCCTGGACCGCTGTGATCATTTCTGAAATGGTCGCGGTCAAGTCAGGCCTCGGCTATGCGCTGTGGGATGCCTACTACGTCGGCCGGATGGATATCTGCGTCGCCACCATGATCTCCTTCGGCCTGTTCGGTTTCCTGTCTGATCGCCTGGTGCTGCTGATCTGGCGCTTCGCCGAACCCTGGCGCCGGCATGGAGCACAGCATTGACCAGTGCCATCCAAGTGCATGACGTCTGGAAGCGCTTCACCCGAGCGGGGCGTACCATCGACGCCCTGCAGTCCATTTCGCTGACAGTCGAACCACAGCGGTTCGCGGCTGTTCTCGGCCCGTCAGGCTGCGGCAAATCCACCTTGCTGAACATGGTTGCCGGGTTCGACCAGCCCACCAGCGGCCAGGTCCTGGTGAACGGCGCCGTCATCGCCGGCCCATCCCCCACAAGAGGTGTCGTCTTCCAGGAACCGGCCCTCTTCCCCTGGTACACGGTGCTGGACAACGTGACCTTCGGTCCGAAGCAGCAGAACCGCCGCGCCGCCGAATACATTCCCCTCGCCGAACACTATATCGAACAGGTCGGCCTGAAAGGTTTCGCCAAACACTATCCCGCCGAACTGTCGGGCGGCATGAAGCAGCGCGTCGGCCTGGCCCGAGTCCTGATCATGCAACCCGAGATCCTGCTGATGGATGAACCCTTCGGCGCCCTGGACGCCCAAACCCGCGGCCTGATGCAGGAATTGCTGCTGACAGTCTGGGAACGACTCCGCCAGACCGTCCTGTTCGTCACCCACGATATCGAGGAAGCCCTTCTCCTTGCCGACACCATCCATGTCATGACCGCCAGACCTGGCCGGGTCAAACGATCCCTGATCGTCGACTTCCCCCGCCCCCGCTCCCTGGATCTTACGGCCTCGCCGGAATTCAACCAGATAAAACGACAGATTCGAGACCTGATCCGCGACGAAGCTATCCGTGCCGAACACGCGGCGCCGGATTAGAACGCTGCCTGCGAAACCACCCGGCGCTGTGCCCGACCGCAACCGGCGCCGCCGCCTGCCACCACCCGTCGAACGTTCCAGCACAGGAGGCCGTCCCCGCATGACCAACCTGAACGACCTGACCGCGTGCGACGCACTGGAATTGCTGCGGGCACGCAAGGTTTCCGCCACCGAACTGGTGCGTGCCTGCCTGGACCGCATTGCCGTGCAGGAGTCCGTGATCGGCGCCTGGACCTACCTGAACCCGGACCAGGCCTTGGCCGCGGCCAAGGCATGCGACACTGACGTCCCCACAAGGCCTCTGCATGGCCTGCCCTTGGCGGTGAAGGACATCCTGGAAACCGCGGACATGCCCACGGCCTATGGCAGCCCGATCTACAAGGACTGGCGCCCCCGCGCGGATTGTGCCGCTGTCACCATCGCCCGCAAGGCCGGCGCCATCGTCATGGGCAAGACCGTCACGACCGAGTTCGCCTGCGGCTCGTTCGTGCGCACCGCCAACGGCCTCAACCCCGATCACACATCGGGCGGTTCCTCAGCCGGATCCTGCGCGGCCGTCGCCAGCCACATGGTGTCCTTCGCGTTGGGCACGCAGTCCGCCGGTTGCACCATCCGCCCGGCCTCCTACAACGGGCTGATCGGCATGCGTCCGTCCATGGGCCTGATCAGTGTCGCCGGCTTGAAGTATTTGAACGGTTCATTCGATACGATCGGCCTGATCGCCCGAGACGTCGACGACGTCGAACTCCTCTGGAGCACCCAATTGGGTGTCCCCTTCATCCGGGGCCGCTTGCCGGTGAGCAAGCTGAAGATCGCCGTCTGCCGCCCATCCTGGCTCGATCGTGCCGACGCCGTGGCATCCGCCGCCATCAATGCCGCGGTGCGCAGCCTGGCGGATGCCGGAGTCGAAATCGTCCGCCTTGACCTGCCAGCCTACTACGACGACCTTGTCCCGCTGCATCAGGATATCCAGGCCTTCGAAGCCGCGCGTTCCTATGCCTGGGAATACGAAACCTACCCCGACATGATCGACCACCGCGTCCGCGGCATCGTCGAGCACGGTTTCAGCATCCCGTTCGATCGTTACCTGGCGATGATGCGGCAGGCCCGCGCCGCCCGCGAAACGTTTGGCGACCTGATCGGTGACGCCGATGCGATCCTGACCGCCGCGGCGCCGGGCGAGGCCCCCTTCGGCCACAACAAGCTGGGCGCCGCCTTCGACGACATGGGCGATACGACGCAAAGCCGAGCGTGGACGCTGCTTCATGTTCCGGCGGTGACGGTGCCGGCGATCTGTGGTCCCAACAACATGCCGGTCGGCGTCCAGCTGATCGGACGTTTCGGCGACGACCAGAAAATTCTGCACATATCCCGCCTGGCCAGGGATGCGATCGGTGACCCGGTCGGCGCGGCCAAGGTTGTTGCATAAGACGACTGTTCTGCCTGTTGCTTGCCAGGTTGGCAACGTCTGGTTCGCCACCCACCAGGACATCGCAGCGTTCCCCGCGAGAGTGACACAACGGCAGATCGCCATTTCGGTCGAACACCTGGGAGACGATACCCGTCAATCGGACAAATCTGTCCTATCTCTAGCTTGATAATCGGACGTCTATGTCCGATATAACACCATGAATGCCGCTGCGCTCCTCCGAATTCTCCGTCGCCGGGCCACTAAGTTGGGCCTTCGCCACGAGGAAATCGAGGCAAAGGGAAGTCATCTGAAGGTGCGGCACGGCGCAGGCCAGACGGTGGTGCCGCTTCACCGCGGCGACATGCCCAATGGTACCTATCGCGCCATTCTACGGCAGTTGGGCCTGACTGAGGCGGATTTGGGGGACTGAACCATGCGTTACGCCTATCCCGTTGAGATCGAGGAAGCGCCAGATGGCGTTACGATCACCTGCCCGGATGTACCTGAGATGGTGACGTTTGGAGAAACGCGTGCGCAATCCTTGGAACGGGCAGCCGATGCGCTGATCAGCGCTCTGTCGTTCTATGCCGACGAGGGCAAGCCGTTACCCCATCCGTCCGCGGCACGCGGCCGGCTCGTGGTTTCGGTGACGGCATTGGAGGCGGCAAAGCTGGCCCTACACGATGCGATGCTGGCCGAGAAGATCTCGAATGTCGAACTGGGCCGCCGCCTCAATCTGGATGAACGAGCTGTGCGGCGGCTCCGCGATCCACTGTATCGCAGCCATATCGGTGCGGTTGAGGCAGCGCTGAGAAACCTTGGCCGGCAGATTTACATTGATGTGCGGGAGACGGTCACGTGACTGCGGACGTCTGCCCCCCTCACAACCGCACTGAAGCCGCCGACCACCCGCAATCAGAGGCCACCCGAGCGACGCCGTAAAGACCCACGATTGGCGCCACCCGCATGCCTTGTTACCATCGGCGCACCCCACTACGCCCGAACGGTTCCCATGCGCCTGCTGACGTTCCTGCTGCTGCTCGTCCTCGCGGCCTTCCCAGCCCGCGCCGAGGAGCGCGTCGTGAATTTCTACAACTGGACCGATTATATCGATCCCGCCGTGCTGGAACGGTTCGAGCATGAAACCGGCATCCATGTCCGCTATGACGTCTATGACAGCCTGGAAACGTTGGAAGCGAAACTTCTTGCCGGCCACTCCGGTTACGACCTGGTTGTCCCGACCAGTGAGCCCACCTTTTCCCGCCTCGTCCGCGCCAGGGCCCTCGAACTGTTGGACCGGGACTCTATCCCCAACCTGGCCAACCTCGACCCAACGATGATGAAACAGGTCGCCAGCTCCGACCCCGGCAACCGCTTTGGCGCCATCTACCTCTGGGGCACCACCGGCCTCGGCTACAACCCCGACCGCGTGAAAGCTCTTATCCCCGACGCGCCGCTCGATTCCTTGGACCTGCTGCTGAAGCCGGAATATGCCAAGCGCCTGCAACCTTGCGGCATCACTCTTCTCGACTCTGCCATCGACGTTTTCCCCCCCGTCCTCCGCTGGCTTGGACGCGATCCCAATAGCACCGATCCCAAGGACCTGGCCGCTGTGGAGACCGCCTTGCGCGCCATCCGCCCCTATATCCGCGGCTTCGTCGGCGGCGGCGCGGTCGAGCAGATGGCCAGCGGCGAAACCTGCCTCGCCCTCGACTATTCCGGGGACGTTATCCAGGCCTCGGTCCGAGCAGATGGGGCCGGGAAGGGGGTGCATGTCCGCTACGTTGCGCCGAAAGAGGGCGCGCCGCTCGCCTTCGACATGCTGGCGGTCCCCGCTGACGCGCCCCACAAGGCCGAGGCGATGAAGCTGATCAACTTTCTATTGCAACCGGACGTGATGGCCGCCATCACCAACAAGGTCAGCTACCCGAACGCCGTTCCCGCCAGCAAACCCATGATCAAGCCGGAGATCCTGAACAATCCCTCGATCTACCCGCCAGCCTCCGTTGCCGCCAATTTCTTCACCGTCGGCCCGGTTCCTCCCGACATCGCCAGGGCGCGGTCGCGCATGTGGTTGCGATTGAAAGCAGGCGATTGAGCTTCGCGGATTTCAGCGGCATCACGCTGCGCTATGGCAACACCCCGGCGCTGTCGGACCTTCATCTGTCCATCGCGCGAGGCGAAATCTTCTGCCTGTTGGGCGCCAGCGGCTCCGGCAAGACCACGCTGCTGAAAATCGCCGGAGGCTTCCTGACCCCAGACCAAGGCCGCATCGAACTCGATGGGGACGACATCACCACCCTGCCACCCTGGCGGAGGCCGGTGAACACCATGTTCCAGTCCTACGCCCTGTTCCCCCACATGACCGTCGCCGACAATATCGGCTTCGGCCTCCGCCGCATGGGCCTTAAAGGCGCTGCCCTCACCGTCCGCGTCGAGGAACTCCTGACCCTCGTCCGCCTGCAAGGCTTCGGCGCTCGCCGCGTCACCACCATCTCCGGCGGCCAGCAGCAGCGTGTCGCGCTCGCCCGCAGCCTGGCCCGTCAACCCAAACTCCTGCTGCTGGACGAACCTTTTTCCGCGCTCGATCGCAACTTGCGCGAGGAAACCCGCACCGATCTCCTGCGCCTGCTGCGAGGCCTGGGTATCACCTCCATCATCGTCACCCACGACCAGGAGGAAGCCCTGTCGAGCGCCGATCGCATCGGCGTCCTGCGGGCGGGCCGCCTGGAACAGGTCGGCCCTCCGGCACAGGTTTATGATCACCCCGTCAACCGCTACGTCGCCGAATTCCTGGGGGCCGCCAGCCTGCTTCCCGGCGAGGTCCAGGCGGCCACCGGCGACACCGTGCTCCTGGCGCTGGACTGCGGCACTCAGGTGGCGGTCCGAGGCCAGGCCACGCCTGGCGAGCGCCTGAACCTGGGCCTGCGCCCGGAAAACCTGACCCCCGCAGCAGACGATCATCCCAACACCCTGCGCGGTATTGTCGAGGCCTGCCAATACCGAGGCGCCACCCAGGATATCCAACTGCGCCTGCAAGACGGCTCTATCCTGCGCGTCTCCGGTCCCGCCCGATCCGGCCCACCCGGCGAGACGCTTGGGGTCAGCTTCGACCCCGATGCCGCCATGCTGCTGCGGGACTGACCATGCGCCGAATCCTGACCGTCCTGCCCGTCTGGTGCTGGCTGCTGATCTTCGTCGCGCTGCCCGCCCTGCTGATCGCGGTCATGGCCCTGGCGACCGCCGCGGATTCCGTGCCGCCCTTCCGCATCGGCCTGTCCTTTACCGCGCTGGCGGCAGTGTTCACCGACCCTTATTACCGCGACGGCTTTCTGTTCAGCCTCAAGGTTGCCGCCATCTCTTCCGCCTTGTGCCTGATCCTGGGCTACCCTATTGCCCTGGCAATCGCCCGGGTGAAACCGGCGCATCGGCAAA
>Ga0206836_10026_pt4 | contig 39465 bp, 35 predicted proteins | sample Alteio_BWOrgCont_28_FD_152871 | JGI IMG/M metagenome (GOLD analysis project Ga0206836, IMG submission 152871) | Enriched cells from forest soil in Barre Woods Harvard Forest LTER site, Petersham, Massachusetts, United States -... | ecosystem: Environmental > Terrestrial > Soil > Temperate forest >...
GTATGGATAGTGAGCGCGTCGTCGAGCGGAAAGCGCGCGGCAAGGTCTTGCGCCTGCTGATCGGTCATCGCGATTACGAGGTCGGCTTCTTCGAGCAACTCCGGATGGCGCTTGAGATCGGTCGAGGTCGCTTCGTCGCCAATATCGATACCGATATCGCGCAAGGTCATCCGGGTGTCGAGCGAGACCAGTGCGCCGTCACGGGCGTAGGGTGCGATACCCGCGGAGCGCACGCGCACGTCATGCCGCGCGCCACGGGCGCCAAGCTCTCGCAGCATCAGATGTTCGGCCATGATGCTGCGCGCGGTGTTGGCGGCGCAGATCAGCAGGACGGATCGAAAACGCGGCCCGGGATGGGCCGCGTTTCCATTTGAACTATCGGCACTCACGCGTTTCAGACCTTGCCGGTTAGCACCTCGGCCAGGCCTTCCTTGCTGGTGATGCCCTTGGACAGATGCTCTTTGATGTGCTTGCCGAGGTCGGCCGGATCCCAGTATTTGAGCGGGCCCGACTGGGTAACCTTGGCCGCCGAATGCCATCCCTTCATCAGCCAGACGTTGCCGAGGCCGACGCGGAAGACTTCACCGTGAACGTCTTTGGCGTCGTCGCTGGCGAGCCATGCGACGAGCGGCGCGACGTGGGCGGGGCTGAAACGATCGACCTCGCCGGTCTTGGGCGTGGGCATCGTTGCCGCAGTCTGCGGGGTCGCGTCGATGGTCAGGCGGGTGCGCGCGACCGGCGCGATCGCGTTGGCGGTAACGCCATAACGCGCCATTTCGCGATCGACGATGATCGCGAAGGTCGCGACGGCGGCCTTGGCGGTGCCGTAGTTGCTTTGGCCGGCGTTGCCGAGCAAGCCGGAATCGGAACTGGTGTTGATCAGGCGGCCATTTAGCTGATTGCCGTTCTTGTGCTGCTCACGCCAGTAGGAGGACGCATGGCGGGCAAGGTTGAAGGTTCCCTTCAGATGGACCGCGAGCACCGCGGCGAAGTCTTCTTCGCTCATGTTAAAGATCATGCGATCGCGCAAAATGCCGGCGTTATTGACGACGATATTGATCTTGCCGAAATTGTCGGTGGCGCACTCGATGATGCGCTTGGCCGACTTGAAGTCGGAGACGCTCTCGAAGTTAGCGACGGCCTCGCCGCCTGCCGAGCGAATCTCCTTGACCACGTCTTCCGCGGGAGAACGGGACTGGCCGGTGCCGTCAAAGTGGCCGCCGAGATCGTTAACCACAACTTTAGCGCCCTGTTTCGCGAGCAATAACGCTTCTTCGCGGCCGATTCCGCGGCCCGCGCCGGTAACGACCGCGACTTTGCCTTCTAGTAATGCCATCTTCTATGGTTCCTCACGACGGAATTAACGTATCAACCGTCTTGGATAGACTGGCGCGCTATCCAATGTCAAGGCAAGGCAATATCCGCGTAACCCTGTCGCGATTGCTTCGGCGATGACCGCCGGAGAGGCATCCGTACAACATGCAAGCCGTCGAATGAGATCGGACTGGCGCGACTTTCGAAGCTTGAAGGGAAATCTCAAAAACATGGTCGCAAACCGCACGTAAGTGGATTATAGCTAGTCCGCGCACACTCATTTGGGTCTACAGTTACGGTAATCCGTAAATAACCGCCTCAAAGGCAAGATCGGGAGGATGTCTTGAAGAAACAGGCTTTAATTGGTTTGGTCGCAAGCGGAATGGTTCTACTTGCGCATCATGGAGCGTACGCACAGCTAAGAAATCCGTTTGGGGACGGCCTCGAAGGGACGTACTCTTTCCAGACTAACGGGACGGCAATGATCACCGCCCCCACCGAAGGCACCTGCACGGCGACCAACGGCGTCGGCATCGATGCCGGGCTGACCAACGGGGAGATACGCCTCGATGGACACGGCAACATCGTGGGCTCGAACGTGGGAATCAGTATCGGCGCGACGAGCTGCACGTCTCCCAACTATGGTCTTTCCGGCACCTACACGATCCAAAAGACGGGTGACGGGACGATCGAAGCGACCGGGTTCCTGACCACGAAGTTCCAGGGACGACCTGCAGGGTGCGCCGTCACGACCCTGACCAGCCAACCATTCACACTGATTGCGACTACGAGCGTACCGATGCGCACCTCGTTTAAGATTGAAACGTCCGGAGCAGGCGACGGGTCCACATACGGTGAGGGAAACAGTAACGGTAGCGCGACGGTCTGCGCGGGAGCGACGATCGTGAACTTCGTCACCAGCGGAACCGGCGACAAGATAGGTAATTAGAGCTTGCAAGCACCCGCGCCGTGCGTCGGAGACCACGATTGCACTGGAGCGGGTGAGCGCTCGGGACTACTGCAGGGGCATATCCTTGGCGTTCGATTTCATGCCCTCGGTACCCGGAGGCGGAATGTTGAAGTGATTCACCGTCCCCTCCGGGGCCGTCGAAATCGAGGGAGACGCGCTACTACTTGCGACGTTGTTTGGATCGAGCGGGCCGGCAGACGGCGTTGGAGCACCGGCCGAGGACGGGATCGCCGCTGGTCCTGGGAGGAGTGGGCCGGAGATTGGCCCGCCTGAATTGTTGCCGATGGCTGAACTCGGATAGGTGGTGCGCGGGCCTGCCGGTAGCGAAGGTCCGGGGGTCTGGCCGAATGCGACCGACGCGTACGCGCAGAGGCCCAACGAGATCGATCCGGCAAGCATCAGCGCGGGAAACTTCTTTATTTTCATTTTCGCCTACATATTGATGTTGCTCCTTATCGGCATGAGTGCATAGACAAATCCGGCGACAAAATGTCGTGCCCTAACACCGCGGCTCTGACACAATGATCCGGCGGAGCGTGAATAAGCGCCTGTACCGGGCCGTCATCTGAAATGGCCTTGACAGGAGCCCGCTTTTTAGAGCACTTGGGCTGGCTTGGGGCGGACGTCGCCAAGACATCCGGAAAATCTCATCGATCGCGGGGACTTTTGGAATGCAGAGTAACTTCAGCATCATCACGATGATCATGCAGGGTTGGTATGCGACCTACCCGTTGCTGCTGATCTCGGTCGTATGCGTGACGATTATTATCGAGCGGATCTGGTCGCTATGGGGAGTCAGCGGGCGCGCGACGAGCAAGGCCGAGGCGCTGATCGTGCCGTTGCGCCAGGGCAACTTCAACGAGGCGTTGAAGCAGGTCGAAAGCCCGCGAAATCCAGGCGAGCGGGTGTTCCGCGACCTGATCGTGGAGGCATCTTCATCGCAACGCGACCGGCTGCAGGATGTCGATGAGGAACGGCGCTTCGCCGAGCTGCTGCAACTTCGCGGACTGATCTGGGTATTAGCGACCTCGGGGGCATCGGCGCCGTTTATCGGACTCTTCGGAACCGTCGTCGGAATTCTGGCGGCGTTTCAATCGATGGCGGTGATGGGAACCGGCGGATTTTCCGTGGTCGCGGCAGGTATCTCGGAAGCGCTCATCTCGACCGCGCTGGGCCTGGCGGTAGCGATTATCGCGGTCATTTTCTACAACTATTTCTCGCAGAAGGTGGAACGAATCAACGCCACGATCCATATCTGTGCGGCACGCCTGATCGACGCGGCTATCCAGGGACAGCAGACTAATGGCCATTAACGCCCCTTCGGGGGGCGGCGGGATGTTTTGGGAAATCAACATCACGCCGCTGACGGATATTTTCCTGGTTCTGCTGATTATCTTCATGGTGACGGCGTCGGTGATGGTCGAATCGGCGACGCACGTCGAATTGCCGCAAGCGCAAAACACGTCACCCGAGAACAAGGGCGTCATCGTAACCTACACGGCGAATCACGAGCTCTTCGTCAACTCCAAGGACGTTCCGGAGCGCGAACTCGAGCCGGCCTTGAGCGAAGCGCTGCAGCGGGTTGACGCGAAAATTGTGATCTTCCAGGGCGACCGCACGGTGTTGCTGGGCGACATGGTCAAAATCCTGGACATCGCGAAGGCGGCAGGCGCGGACCAGATCGCGATCGCGGCGAGACGCACGGCCGAAGCGCCAACCGTAGCACCGGCCGCTGGAGGCTGATCGGCGTTTAGAGGGCGAGAGCGAGCCAGCGGCAACGAGCGAGGCGCACGGAGCGAATCAGACTAGAAGGGCGGGACGGAGCAAGTTTCAGATGGCGATGTCGGGCGGAAATGAGACGGGAAGCATCTTCGCGGCAATCAATATTACGCCGCTGACGGATATCTTCCTCGTTCTCCTGATCATCTTCATGGTGGCGACGGCGGTCACGATCGAATCGGCCGCGCACGTCGAACTGCCCAAGCTGCAGGCGCCAACGACCAACCAGCCGCCTAAAGGCATCACGGTTACGTACACCGCGACGCACCAGGTTTTCCTCAATTCGAAGCAGGTCAGCGAGGCGGATCTCGGCCCGGCGCTGAGGGACGCGCTCGCGCATCAGTCGGATAAATCGGTGGTGTTTGACGGCGATCCGCGAGTAATCCTTGGCGACATGGTGCGGATTCTCGACATCGCGAAAGGGGCGGGAGCGCAGCAGGTGGCGTTGGCGGTCGGGAGCTCCGGTGGTGGATCAGCGTCATCGGAGGAACCGCAGGGGGCGCCCGAAGAACCTGCGCCGGAGACCGTCGCGCCGGCCGAAGGTGGCATCCCGTGAAATCGGAAAAGTTGAATTTTTCAAGAGGATTTCCAGTCTCCTTTAAGTAGGATTACGCGATATCAAGGCAAGCTGGCGTGATAAGCGAAACCACCATACTCGTAGCGAGCGGCATCTCGGTCTTCGCGGTTGCGGCGGTAATCTACTTCCTGACCGCGCGCAATCGCAACGCGATTGCCGATGCGACCGGCCAACCGGCAGAACGCTGGCGCGCGATCAAGAACGCCTTGCGCTTTATGGAGGGGCCGCTACCGATCTCGATCGCGCTGCATGCCTTGCTGCTGCTCTTCCTGCTCTGGGGAGTTCATATGGAGACGGCGCGAAACCTGATCGCGGTGAATTTCCAATCGGGTGGGGGCGGCGGCAACAAGAGCGCGGGCGACGAGATGAAGCAGCTCAATCTGCCGGAACTGCCGATGCCTGAGATGGCGGCGCCGATGCCGATCGAGCGGCCCGTGGTGGCGACCCATGGGACCGAAGCCGTGACCGTCGCGAGTCATTACCTGCGCGAGGTCAGCGGCGGCGAAGGAATCGGAAGCGGACGTGGCGGCGGAATGGGTTCGGGCTACGGCCAGGGAGTCGGTTCGGGCTTCGGCGGGTTTATCGGAGGATTACGCAAAAGCGGTCTCGACGTCGTGCTGGTGATCGACGGCACCGGATCGATGAAACTGATCATCGATCAGGTCAAAGACAAGATGAAGCAACTGGTACTCGCGCTCCATCGGATGGTGCCGGGCGCGCGTATCGGGATTGTCGTGTTTGGTGGCCGCGGCGAACGTATCGAGACCGTGCCGTTGACGATCTCACCGCAGACCCTGATCGCGTTTCTCGGTAGCATCGTCGCGCAAGACGGAGGCGAATGGCAGGAGGATACGCTCGGCGCGGTGCGCACCGCGGTCGATAAGATGAGTTGGCGGCCCGCCGCGCATAAGGTCATCATCCTGGTCGGCGACACCCCGCCGTTCGATGAGGACGTCGATCCGGTGTTGCAGGAAATTCGTCAGTTCCATGAGCAAAACGGCTCCTTCAATACCGTTGACGTGACGGTCGAGGAGCATCAGGAGTTCGTCGAGGAGTGGGCGCGTGAGCATGGCGGCTCGCTGCCACCCAACGCGCACGAATTGCCTTCGTTCTACTTGCAGACGCAGCACGCTTACCAAACCATGGCCACCGACGGCGGGGGGGCATGGCGCAGTCTCACCAAGGACCAGCAAATCAATCAGCAGGTGCTCATCCTCGCGTTTGGCCCTGAGTGGCAGACGGAAGTGACGGCCTTTGGCCGCGGCATTTCCACTACCAGCGACCGTTGAGCAGGCGGTGCATGCGTGGAAGCTGGCGTGAGTTCGGGAAGAGCGCTCGGCTTGAATCTGCGCGCGACAATATGCGCGATCGTTTCAACCTGCTTGATCGCAATTCTGATCGGCGTCAGTCGCGCCAACGCACAGAAGACCTATCAGTTTGCGCCCGCCGCGCCGCGACAGCCTACCGGCGATCTGGTTGACTCGCGCTTTGCCGCGACCGCGACACTTCTGCCGAACGGGCAGGTACTGATCGCCGGAGGCGTGGCGAGCGAGAACTCGTACACCGCGTCGGCAGAACTATACGATCCGAACACCGGGGCCTTCATGCGTACGGGAAGTCTTTCGAGCGGACGGGCTTATCACACCGCGACCTTACTCAAGGACGGCCGCGTGTTGATCGCGGGCGGCATCGGTGTTGATGGGCAGCCGGTCGCCTCCGCGGAGATCTACGATCCGTCGAGCGGAAAGTTCAGCGTGACCGGAACGATGTTACAGGCACGGTACAACCTCGCTGCAACGCTCTTGCCGAACGGCAAGGTATTGATGACGGGAGGCGATACCACAGCGTTGACGACGACCAATACTGCCACCGCCGAGCTGTACGATCCTGCCACCGGCAGCTTCACTGGCGGCGGCAACGTGACCAGGTTCTATGATCCCAGCACCGACAAATTCTATTACAGAGGCAAAATGCTGGCGGTCCATGGCAAACATACGGCGACGCTGCTGCAGGACGGGAACGTATTAATCGCGGGCGGTGGCGATGCGACCGGAACCGCGCAAGCGGCGACTGAAGTGTACGACTCTGCCAGCGGTAAATTTGTTCCGGCCGGACCGATGAATTTCGCCCGTCAGCAGCATCGCGCAACACTGCTTGCGAACGGCAGCGTGCTGATTACAGGGGGGGTTGACGATCACGGGCAAGTGCTCGCGACCGCAGAATTGTTCAATCCGGCGACGCGCAAATTTACTCTTACGACGGTTGCATTTCCCGCAAACGGAACGAACATGAGCCAGGGTCGCTATGAGCATACGGCGGCGCTCCTCCCCAACGGGCAAGTCCTAATCGCGGGAGGAGGTGGCGGCAACGGCACCAGCAATACTGCCGAGCTGTACGATCCGTCGCGCGGCACGTTCACCTGTATCGGTGGCAAAAATTCGATCGGGACGCAGTGCGCCGGCTCGATGAATGACTATCGCAGCGACGCGGTGGATACGTTGCTACCCAACAGCGAGGTATTGATTGCGGGGGGCTACAATTTCCATCTGGGAACGGCTCACAATCTGGCTGCGGCGCAAGAGATAACTGGTGGCGCGAGTGTTCCGTTCAACGTGCTGTGGACCGCGGAAGTATATAACCCGACGGCGGGCCGCTTTGTTTCCACGGTCTCGATCGCGCACGCCCATTTTGGCGCCGCGACACACTAGGTTGGTCCGCTGCGACGGGAGAAGTTCGGCTCGCTGGATCGAGGGTTCGGCCGCTTAATCCGATCTCCTAAGACGCGAAACGCTAACGACGATCGTTACGGTTATACGTGATCGGCAGGAACGGAAGACGTCAGTCGCGGGCAGTTACTAGAGATCGCGGCGGCCACTGAGGGCGCTGCTGAGCGTCGCGGAATCGCTGTACTCGAGATCGCCGCCGGCCGGTAGTCCACGAGCGAGGCGGCTCGCCCTGACTCCGAGCGGCTTCAATATCTTCGCCAGGTAAAGTGCCGTCGCTTCGCCCTCGACGGTGGCGTTAGTTGCGATGATTACTTCGCGAACTGGGCCTGAATCGCGTAAACGCGCCAGTAATTCGCCTATTTTGATGTCGTCGGGGCCGATACCGTCGAGCGGTGCGATCGCGCCGTGCAAGACATGATATAGCCCGCCAAATGTTCGTGCGCGTTCGATCGCCATCAGGTCGGCGGGGCCCTCGACCACGCAGATCAGCTCGTGATCGCGATCGGAGTCATCGCAGATACGGCAACGGACCGCATCCGAAAGGCCAAAACATTCGGCGCACAAACCGACCCGCTCCTTCATCTCGAGCAGCGATTCGGCCAATGCGATAACCTCATCGCGCGGACGATTTAGCAGGTTGAAGGCGAGGCGCGAGGCCGTCTTCTCGCCGATTCCGGGCAGGCGCGAGAGTTCCTTGACCAACCGCGTCATAGCAGGCGGCAGGCCGTCATTGCGCTTGAGATTCTCCGTCATCGCCGATGATTGATTCGATCGAGCCTTTGCGTCCGGCCTACTGATTGCCGCCGAAGATAGTGGAAAGGTCGATGCCGCCCATCGGCGAGAGCTTGCGCATCTCCTCGGCGACCATCTCCTGCACCCGGCGCAGCCCGTCGTTAACAGCGACGACGATCAGATCTTCGATCATCGCCTTGTCATTGGCGGCCAGCAGCGATTGATCGATTTCGATGCGGCGCACGCGGCCCGAGCCGTCAACCACAGCGCGCACCATCCCGCCGCCCGAATTGGCTTCCACGGTTTTCTCAGCCGCCTGTTCCTGCACCTGCTTCAAACGATCTTGCAGGGCTTGCGCCTGCTGCATCATCTTACCGATATCGAATTCTGGCACAGAATTAAGCTCCTTCAGGCAATGATAGCATCATCGACGGCTCTAGGGCTTACGCGACCCCGAATCCACGGCGGGAGGTGCGACCGGCTGCACGCGAACTTCGACCAGGCGGGCCTCGAACTCGTCGAAAATGCGCCGCACGACCGGATCGGCGTAAACCGTCTGGCGAAGGTCGGCTTGCGACATCGCGGGCACGTCGGCTGCGGCCACGGATGGGGCCGCGTCGGCGCCATCCGTGGCCGCGGCCGACTGCGGCTCCGTAACGGAGGCAGCGGCGCCGCCGGTATCGGCGGTGCCGCTGCCTCCGTTACGCGATGCGGCTGAGGGCGTTGGCGCCGCAGCCGCCGGGCCGCCAGCAGGAGCCGCCTCCGCATCGGAGGCGGCTCCTGCTGGCGGGAATGGGGTTCCGATCGGCGCGAGCTCGACACGAATGCGGCGGGCGTAGAGCTCGCTGGCGAGGTCGCCAATGACGCCGCGGTTATCGCTCAGATATCGAATATAAATGTCGTTGCGCGGAATGATGGTGAGGACGTCGCCGTTGAGGGCGAGCGCTGCGCCTTGCTCCATGAAGCCAAAGAGTGCGGCGCGACGGCCGCGGATGAATTCGCGAAGATCGGGCAACCCAGCCGGCACGCCGGCAGATGCGCCCGACAACGAGGCGCCGCTCACAGCCTTGGGCTGCGGGACGACGGCTCGCGGAGGAGCCTCCGCTTTGACTTCGCCTTCAACGCGTATGCGTCGCGCGGGCGTTGGCGCGAGAATGGCATCAACGGCTGCCGCTGGCGGCGCCGCCTTGGTTGCGGTAGGAGCTGTGGACCCCGCAGTCGGCGAATGCGGCGATTGACCGGAAGAGTTACCTGAGGCACTGCCACCGCCAACCGAGCGCCCAGTTGGAATGCTCGCGCCGATCGCCTGCAACAGTTCGTCGGCATCGATGACTGGCGCCAACGTGGCCATGCGAATCACCACCATCTCCAGCAGCAGATCGGGATAGGGCGAACGAATTAGCTGCTCTTGCGCATCGGCCATCAATCGAAACAGCCGCATCAGATCGCGATTGCTGGCGACGGCGGACAATCGCGTCAATTCAGCCGCCTCCTGATCGGGAAGGTCAGCCAAGGGGCTCTGCGGACTATTCGCCGCGGGCAATTTTGCGACGGCCAGATTGCGCAGGAGTTCGAGGATATCGCGGCCAAGCGACTCGAGGTTAGCGCCGCTGCGATGAAGCTCGCGGACCGTCCCCAACGCCACCGCCGCATCCTTATTGAGAATCGCTTCAACGATGGCGAAGACCCGGCTACGGCCGGCGACGCCGAGGATTGAGGCTACTTCGCGCTCGGTGACCTGACCTTCAAGTGACGCAATCGCGGTCTCGAGCATGCGTTCGGCGTCGCGCATGCTGCCTCCGGCTTCGCGCGCGAGCATCCGCAGCGCCGCCTCGTCGGCTCCGGCACTCTCTCGCCCAGCCAACTCTTTCAACCGATCGAAGATTATGGCGAACGGAATACGGCGGAAATCGTAGCGCTGGAGCCGCGACAGGATCGTCTCGGGCATCTTTTGCGGCTCAGTGGTCGCGAGGATGAACTTGACGTGCGCGGGCGGCTCCTCGAGCGTTTTAAGCAACGCGTTGAAGGCCTGATCAGTGAGCTGATGCGCTTCATCGATGATGTAGATCTTGAAACGGTCGCGCGCCGGACGATAGCTGAGATTCTCGATAATGGCGCGCGCATCATCGATCTTTCGATAGGTCGCGCCGTCGATTTCGACCACATCGAGCGCCGATCCAGTGCGTATCTCCACGCACGCGGCACAAGTCCCGCACGGATCAGGCGTCGGCCCCTGTTCGCAATTAAGGCATCGCGCCATGATGCGCGCGGCAGTCGTCTTACCGACTCCGCGGATGCCGGTAAAGAGGAAAGCGTGCGCGATACGGCCGCTCTTGAGCGCCTGCGCCAGGGTGCGCGTAACGTGCTCTTGTCCGACCAGTTCGCTGAACCGTTCGGGGCGCCATTTGCGCGCAAGCACGAGGTGGGATGACGGTGAGGCTGCCATGTGTATGTGTCAGGAATTCTGCCCGTCGAATGATAGCCAGGCACCCCTGCGGCACAGGGTTGGAGCCGGTACCGTTGCTTCCTTCCGGACCTGGCGGGGTTCGCGGCCTTCCCTTGCGCAGGACCCGGCTATCAGCGACGGGCAGTTTTTCACGGTCTGCAAATCGTCGCGGGCACCTCGATCGCGAGGGCCGGCGGCAGGGGCATTCTCTACCATCAGTCCATGCGCCTGAACTTCAGAAGCTCCCATTAAATTATCACAGTGCCCGGGTTGCAACCGTATAGCGAGGAAACTTTATTCCTAACGTCGAGCGGAGGCCGATTGACGGTTCATGGCGGCTGTGGAATGTTTCGCCTCTCGATGCGGCGATAAAACGCTGGCATCGCGACCGAAAACCGACAGGATTTCATTGCACAATTTTTGAACGGAGAATCGATCATGGAATTTGGCATCTGTTTCGACACGCACATCGACAAATGGGACCTCATCCGATACGTCGAGGAACTCGGTTACGACCGCGCGTGGGTGCCGGATTCGCAAATGATCTGGTCGGACTGTTACGCGGTGATGGCGCTGGCGGCGCAGGCCACGAAGCGAATAAAGATTGGCACCGGAGTCGCGATTCCCGGTACGCGACTGGCGCCTGTGACGGCTCATTCGATCGCGACGATCAACGAAATCGCTCCTGGACGCACCTTCCTCGGCATCGGAACCGGGCACACTGCGATGCGCGTGATGGGGCAGCATCCGATGCGCATCAAGGAATTCCGCGAGTACCTGCGCGTCGTGCGTACGCTGCTAAAGGGCGAGGCGGTCGAGTACACCTATGCCGGACGGACGCGCGAGATCCAGTTCCTCCATCAGGATCTGCACTACCTCGACCTCGAACATCCCATTCCGATTTACGTTGCGGCGAACGGACCCAAGGCCTGCGAGATAGCCGGCGAATTTGGCGATGGGTGGGTCACCGCGGTCGGCAGCCCGGCGGAGGTCAAGGCGCAGCGTACAATGATCGATCAGGGTGCGCGCAAGGCCGGCCGCGAATTGCCCAATCCATTCGATACCACGGCGCTGATCGGAGGCTGCGTGCTCCGGCCGGGCGAGAAGCTGACCGACGATCGGGTAATCGATGAGACCGGTTCATTCGTGTCCGCGATACTGCATTTCGCCTACGAAATCTGGAAAGACATGGGCAAGAAGGACGAATTGATACCGCCCTACTTCGCCAACGTATGGGATCAGTATCTCGCGCGGGTCGAGGACATGAGCCTGCCGGAGCAGGCGCGCTTTCGGCAGATACACGACGGCCATTGCACCTATCTGCAACCGGGCGAGCGCAAGTTTATGACGCCCGAGGCGATTAAGGGCTCTTGCCTGGTGGGCACGCCCGAAGAGATCGTTCATCAACTGAGCGAGCTGGAAAAACTCGGCATTCATGGCATTAGCCTGCTGCCGCCGGCAGAGTTCCAGCGCAAGGTTTTTCGCGATTTTTCGGAACTGGTGATGCCGTTGGTGCGTTAGAAGCGTTGCCCGGTTGCGATTTAATCGTGCGGTAACGCGCGCACAGTCGAAATCGGCATTGCGCGTCGCGGGTGCGGTAGCGTGAACGGCGCGCGGCTGCTATCACGATCACGATGGAAGCGGGAAACGTTCGCGTCGGACTTATCCAGATGAGTTGCGGGGCCGATCCGGCGCCGAATCTCGACAAGTCCGCGCGCCTGATCGAAGAGGCGGCGGGACGCGGGGCGACAGTGGTCTGCCTGCAGGAGCTTTTTCGTTCGCAATACTTCTGTCAGTCGGAACGCAATGAGATGTTTGACCTCGCCGAGCCGATTCCGGGACCGACGACGATACGCCTGGGACAAGTGGCGGCGGCGCACAAGGTTGTCGTGATCGCTCCCATCTTCGAGCGCCGCGCGGAGGGCGTTTATCACAATTCCGCGGTGGTGCTGGACGAGACCGGAAACGTCGCCGGGCTGTATCGCAAGATGCATATTCCCGACGACCCCGGCTACTACGAGAAATTCTACTTCACGCCGGGCGACCTCGATTTCATTGCACATCGCACCAAGCGCGGATCGCTTGGCGTGCTCATTTGCTGGGACCAATGGTTTCCGGAGGCGGCGCGGCTGACGGCGCTTTCCGGCGCGCAGATTTTGTTTTATCCGACGGCGATCGGATGGAGTCCGGAGATGTCGCCCAGCGTCCGCACCCGTATTCAGAACGCATGGGAAACCGTGCAGCGCGGCCACGCGATAGCCAATGGCGTGTTCGTCGCGGCGGTGAATCGCACCGGCGTCGAAGGCGAAATACAGTTTTGGGGCAATTCGTTTGTCGCGGATCCGTTTGGCGAGGTGATCGCTCGCGCCGACGCTTCAAAAGAAGAGATCCTCGTGGTCGATTGCGACTTGAGCCTAATCGAGGAGACCCGCCGCAACTGGCCCTTTCTGCGCGATCGACGCATCGACGCCTATCACGATTTGACCCGCCGTTTCCGCAACTGAAGTGAACGCGCCCTCGCCGGAACATCAGCGGCTGCTGTCGTCGTATCGGATGCCGGCCGAATGGGAGCCGCATCTCGCGACCTACCTCGTGTGGCCGCACAATCTCGACACCTGGCCGGGGAAGTTCGAGCCGATTCCACCGCTGTTCGCGCAAATGGCTGCGGCCATCGCTCATTTCGAGCCACTGCGCATTCTGGTTAACGACGCGAGCGTCATCGACAGCGTGCGTGCGATGATCGCGAACGCTGCCACTCCGGATGAGTCGCGGGTGCGAATGGATCGCATCGACCTCGTCGCAATTCCAACCAACGATTCGTGGCTGCGCGATCATGGTCCGATCTTCGTCAATCGTCGCGTGAATGCGCACGGCGATTCGCCCGTTCAGATCGCGCTCGACTGGCGCTTTAACTCGTGGGGCGAAAAGTACGGGCGCTATGATTTGGACGATGTCGTGCCGCAACGCCTTGGCGAGCATTACGGCTTCGATGTAATCGAACCCGGGATCGTGCTCGAAGGCGGTTCGATCGATGTCAACGGGGCGGGCTCGCTGATGACGACCGAAGCTTGCCTGCTGAACCGAAACCGCAATCCCGCGCTAAGCCGCGCCGAAATTGAAGAGTACCTCAAGGTGTATCTCGGCGTGATGAAGATCTTGTGGCTGGGTGACGGTATCGCGGGCGATGACACCGACGGGCATATCGACGACCTCGCGCGCTTCGTCAACGAGCGCACGATTGTAACGGTTATCGAGAACGATCCCGCGGACGCGAATTATCAGGTACTCGCGGATAATCTGAAGCGGCTGCAGACGCTGCGCGATGAGAGCAATCGCGCATTCACAATCGTCACGCTTCCAATGCCGCCGGCGCTCTTTTACGACGGGACGCGGTTGCCGGCGTCGTATGCGAACTTCTATCTGGTGAACGGTGGCGTGATCGTTCCGACTTTCGACTGTGCGACCGATGCTATCGCGATCGCGACGCTCGAAAGCTTGTTTACGGATCGCCGCGTTGTCGCGCTGCCGGCGACCGATCTCGTGTGGGGACTCGGCGCGGTGCATTGCCTGACGCAGCAGCACCCGGCGCCGTAACACCTAAACTCTACCAGTGCGGTCCTAGCTCGGATGGGTCTCGGTAACGACGCCCTCGCGCAGCAATGTTTCGATTTTGCTTTGCGAGTAGCCGCAAACGGTACGGAGCATCTCACTGGTGTGCTCGCCTAACGCGGCCGCCGGTATCGGGTCGGTGGGTGGCGTTTTCGAAAACTTGTGCGGCGACTTAAGCAAGAGCATTTCGCTGCCGTCAGCCATTGGCACTTTCGCGACCATCCGACGGCTGAGAACCGGATCCTGTGCAAACTGTCCGACTGACAGAACCCGAGCCGCGGGCAGGCGCAATTCGTCGGCGAGAATGCGCACAGCCGCGTCGTCGTTGGGCAGCGTCGCGAACCATTCCTCGATAATCAGCTTGAGGGCAGCCTGGTTCTCGAAGCGCCCGCCAGGAGTTTTGAATTCCGCTACTTCAAGCAGATCCTCACGTCCCATGCGCCGCACCAGTGCTTCCCACTGCGGCTCGGTGAAGATGCCGATGCCGATGTAGCCGTCCTTGGATTTGAAGACGCCGTAGGGAAATGCGCCGGTCCGCTGAGTACCGCCGCGCTGCGGATCGAGTTCTCCGCCGGACGTGCTGAACGCGGCGAGCTGCCAGTCGTGCGAGTTGTAAGTGCAGTCCACCAATGCGAGATCGATGTGCTGGCCCTCGCCAGTGCGAGCACGATGGAACAGCGCCGCCGAGATCGCCCCGAAAGCATTTACCGCCGTCATGTGGTCGGCGATCGCGGAGGCTGGATACACCGGATGGCCATCGGGTTCGCCCACCATGTGCAGAAAACCGCCCGCCGCGAGTGCGACCAGGTCGTTGCCAATCCGCTGCGCGTGAGGACTGTCCTGGCCGTAGGTCGAGACCGAGCACATGACGATGTTCGGATTCACTGCGGCGACGTCGGCGTAGCCGAGTCCATAACGCGCGAGCACGCCGGGGGTATAGTTTTCGATGAGGACGTCGGCGCTCTTCGCGAGGTCCTTGACGATGGCGGCGCCCGCAGGCCTTTTGAAGTCAACGCAAACGCATTTCTTGCCGCGATTGTGCATCGCGAAGTAAGTCGGCGCCGCACCCTTGGGGCCGTCGCCGGCGCTGAAACGCAGCCGTCGCGAACCCTCGCCGCCGGGCGGCAATTCGACCTTGATCACCTCCGCCCCGAGATCGACAAAGAGTCGTGTTGCGACGGGGCCGGCCAGGTATTGCGTCACGTCGATAATGCGAACGCCCTCGAAGATGCGTCTATGCGAAGCCATCGTCAGAAATCCTTTAGTGCCTGCGTTGTTGTCGCACCGGCAACTTGTCGCGCATAGTCATCGCGACTGCTCATTGATTGACTCGCACCATGGTCAAACTGAATCTGAACCGCATTCGTCGGCGGCGCGTGTCGTTGCGCCCACGGTTAACACAAAATCGAATTATCCAGTTAGCGCATCGTCCGTGTTTCCTTTCTCAATGCAGCCGCGATGATGCTAAGTAGTAGCGTTACAACTGCACCACAGGAGGCCGCATTGTGCGCCGCGTTAAACCTATCCGTTCAGCACTGTTCGTCCCCGGTAACCGCGAAGACCGGATCCAGAAAGCGCCACGGTTCGGCGCCGACGCATTGATTCTCGACCTCGAGGACGCCGTCGCGTTACCCGACAAGGAGCGCGCGCGGGGCACCGTCCGCCGGATGGTGGAGGAACTGGGCAGCGCAGGACATACCATTTTCGTCCGCGTCAATGACTTCGAGACCGGCCTTACCTGGGCGGATCTCGACGCGGTCATATGCAAGGAACTGTACTGCGTGATGCTGCCAAAGGTCACTGGCCCGGAAGACGTCAGGCGCTGCGACACGATTATCGAATTCCTCGAGCGCAAGCATGGCGTCGAGCCGGGCACCGTCCTGATCGACCCGGTGCTCGAGACCGCGCAGGGTATGCGGCAGGCGTATGACGTCGCGATTGCTTCAGCGCGGGTGGCTCATCTGGGCGGCATCACGGGCAAGGACGGTGATATCGCGCGCGCGATCGGCTTCGAATGGACGCCGGAGGGGCACGAAGCGTTCTACTACATTTCGAAGGTTCTCCTCGACGCGCGAGCGGCGAATATCGCCTACCCGATTGGCGGACGCGGATGGTGGGATATTCAGGATCTTGTCGGGCTGCGCGCCGAGGCGATCCGTACACGCCAATTCGGCTACAACGGGATGCTGCTGATTCATCCGTCGCACGTCGCCATCGTCAATGAAGTCTTTACGCCCACCAACGAGCAAATTGCGGGTTGGAAGGAACTAATCGCGGCCGTCGAGAAATGTGAGAGCGAAGGCAGCTCGGTGGTGATTCACAACGGCATGATGGTCGATACGGCGCATCTTAAGGTGGCGCGCGACATGCTCAAATGGGCATCCGAATTGGGCGTCGCATAGCGCGCCAATTCGGATGCCCGAAACGGGGGCGCAGCGACGGAACTACGCGCGGAGATTCCGCGCGAATCCCGTCGCCGCGCCCCAAGCGTTCACGCCGGCTTGCGGCGCATCATCGCGATCCGGCGCGACTTCACCACGATCTCGCCACGCTGATTTACTCCGCGATGCTCGAACTGCACGATGCCCCATTGCGGGCGCGATTTCGACTCGCGCACTTCGATAACCTCGGTCTCCGCGGTTATCGTGTCGCCGATAAACACCGGCTTGGGAAACTCGGTTTTTTCAAAACCGAGATTTCCCACCGTAGTGCCGAGCGTCAGCTCGCCGACCGACAGGCCGACCACCAGCCCGAGCGTGAAGATGGAATTCACCAACCGTTGGCCGAACTCGGTGTTCTTTGAAAATTCGGCGTCCAGATGCAGCGGCTGCACGTTCATCGTGAGCGTCGTGAAGAGTAAGTTGTCGGTCTCCGTAACGGTGCGGCTCGGCTGATGCTTGAAAACCTCGCCGACGCGAAATTCTTCGAAATATTTTCCTGCCATGTTCGCCTCGCGCTTGCTTGAATGCTGTAACTGATTACCAAAATGGACCGGCGATGCGCGAGTCCGGCGCTCCTTTCGTCGCGGCGCGAAGTGCGGCAGGCTCGAAGCTCACATCTCGCGCGTGGCTCGTCCGGCGGACTCCGGCGATAGTTCCTCCAGCGTTTTGCCGCGGGTCTCTGGAACGAGCGTCAACAGCAGGACGATGCCGATCACCGGTCCGACCGCAAAGAGCGATGCCGCCTGGCCCAGTCCGCCGAGTTTGAGTGAAAGCTCGCCCACTGCGAGCGGCGCCAGCATCCAGCCCAATTGTCCGAAGACCTGCACGGTCAGGCAGTAACCGGTTGCGCGCGCGCCGGTCGGAAACAGCTCGGATGACAGCGCCGAGGTGGCGGTGCGCGCGCCCTGGTACGCGAACATCGTCGCCATCATCGCGACCAGAATCGCCTGGTGGTTATTGGCACGGAAGAGCGTAAACATGGCGCAGGCCGAGCCCAGAAAAAACAATGCGGCAGTCAGCCGGCGCCCGATTACGTCGAGCAGATATCCACACAATAGCGTGCCAATCGAGCCGGTCAGATAGGCGAGCACAATCGCGATGCCGATCTGGCTGGACGTCCAATGATGGTCGCGCTTGGCGTAGAGGCTGAAAAACGAGATGGTCGGGCCGCCGACCAGTCCCAGGCAATTGCACAGCGACGCGATCAGCAACAGCCGTCCACGATACGATTCCTCGCCCGACTGAAAGCATCGGCGCATCGGGCCGAAGATGCCTTCGTCAGCGTCCGCACTCTCGCGCCGATTCTGCTCGGCGACGCCGAAACGGACGGTCTCGCGCATACCGCGCCGCAGCCACGCGACCACCAGCAGCGGCGCGATTCCGAGGAAGTACATGCCGCGCCAGCCCCAGCTCGATTCGGCGACGTAGCCGTACAACACTCCCGCTGCGGCAACGCCGACAAAGGCGACCATGTGCATGATCGAGATCGCGCGCCCGCGTAATTCGTCGGGAAACTCTTCGCAAATAATTGTGACGGCGATACCGAACTCGGCGGCGAGAAACACCTGGGACGCGCTCTGGAATAGCGTGAATGTAACCATCCCGGACGACAGCGCCGTCATCAGCGTAAAAAATGCGTAACACAATACGGTATTCGCGATGATCGTTTTGCGGCCGTAGCGATCGGCGAGCGTCACTACGAAAATCGAAAGAATGCCTCCAAAGCGCACTGCCGTCGCAATCGCTCCGATTGCGCGATCATTGAGATGAAAGGTGCGCGCGATATCCGGGGTGCACAGGTGAAAGATGGTGATGTCGTAGCCTTCGAAGATCGTGGCCGACATCAGCATCGCGAGCAACGCCCACAGGTAACGGCGCTCGGGCACCATCGGAATGGTCACTTTCGGATCCGGTGGCGACAAACTTACCGTTGCTGTGTCCATCTTGTCGGATGCTGCGGTTTCCAAATCGCCAGCTAACCTTTCAGATCAGCGGTGCACGGGCAAGTCATTTTCTGCGCTGCCGCCGGCCGGTGCGCAAAGCGGTGTTGCAGATCTTTGGCACACCTTCACGAGCCCCCGGCCCGGCGAATCGACGCGCGCCCGGCTTCGCTAAAGACACCGCCATGAGAACTCGATTTGAGCGCATCGAAGGTCGCCTGGTAGTTGTTGTCGCCGATCGCGAAGTCCAGTGGCTGCGACCGGGTCGAGATATGCAGGGGCTGACCTTGATAGTAATTCGTGATTGTTGCCGCCAGCGCCTTGCTTGAGCCATATAGCGCCACACTCTGGCCCTGGCATTGCAGACGCGCCATCAGGTCCTCCTGATTGCAGTTCGTGCCCGGCGCGTCCAGTGTAACCTGATTAACGGCCAAATCCTGACCTTGGCAAAGCACCGACGCGTCGTAGCCGATAGTTTGATACTCCAGTTTGCCAGCCACCGTCATTACGTTATCGCCGCCATTAACGGTTATATTTTTCGCGGTCATTTTTTCGGTCGTCCCTTCGATCGGAACCGGAATATCGAAGGTCGAGCCGTACAGGCGCAGCACTTCGTTAATGAAAGTATATTGCGCATCGGCGATCACATTGCTCGATGCGGGTGCATTCGCGATTTCAGTTCCAATGGTGGGATCGTTCAGGTACGAGGCTGGATTACTCACCCGGCCGCTCGGAAACGCGACCATCGTGATCGCCGATCCCGCGAAACCTATCGCGACATCAAAGGAGGCGTTGCTTCCGGGTCCGGTCAGGACATGGAGGCCGGCTGTGTTAAAGCTTTCGATTTGCCCAAGGTTACCGAGCGGCGGAGCACTGAATCCGGGCTTGGCCGCTCCCGCTGCGCTGACGATCGAGAGGGCCAAGCGCCACGGCGTCCAGCTAACGTGCAACTTGATCGCTTCGAGCCAATCGAAATTTCCACCCGCATTCATCAGCCGCGCGGCCGTCTCACCGAGCGGGGCGGTGCAATCGCTCCTTGAAATCCCCGGCTCCGGCAATGCGCGCGCCTGACCCGGCACTGCCACCCCAACGGCGTTGGCGCCACCGTCGGCATTGGATCCGCAATAGACCATGGCTACGACCGTTATCTGCTGTGGCTCGATCGCTGAAGTGTCGGGGGAATCGAACGTAATCGGCAGCATCTGCGCGATCGCCTGGGGAATCAGCGACGGCAAGAGAATCACGCGAAGTGGCGGTGGATTCTGGGCGAAAGCGCATCGTGGTGCGAGCGCAAGAAACAATACGAGACGTGCGATCGAAGCCAACCAACACCGCCTCGCGCGGAGACCAATGCTGAACATTGCGAATGCTCACCGATCGAACAATAAATTTCCCCGCCCCGGTCCGCCGCTGTCCTCCACCGGTTCACATCGCGACTTGATTAGTGTGACATGGGCATGGGGCAAAAAGAACCGGGCTTCTCGCGCCGGCGCGCACCGCCTGGTGCAATCGCGGTGCGATGCCCCCGAAGTCATCGCGAACACCGCGGATGTCAGAGGAGCGCGCGACGAAGGTCGTTGATCACCGAGCCGAAATGCGTGATGAAGCGTGCGGCGGCCGCGCCGTCGATCACGCGATGGTCATACGAGAGCGAGAGCGGCAGTATCAGGCGCGGCACAAACCCGCCATCGCGATAGACCGGTTTATGCGTCAGCTTCGAAACGCCCAGGATAGCGACTTCGGGCGCGTTAATTATCGGCGTGAAGGCAGTCCCGCCGATACCGCCCAGGCTCGAGACCGTGAAGCATCCGCCCTGGATGTCGGTGGGCTTGAGCTTCCCTTCGCGCGCCGCCGCGGCCAACTCGCTAGTCTCGCGCGCGATCTGAAGCACGCCCTTTTGATCGACGTTCTTTAGGACCGGAACGATCAATCCATTAGGGGTGTCGGCGGCGAAGCCAAGATTGAAGTATTTCTTGAGGATCAGATTGTCGCCATCCAGCGACGAATTAAACTCCGGGTACTCGGTCAACGACGCCACCAGCGCCTTCAGGATGAAAGCGAGCATCGTCACCTTGATTCCCGATTTGGCCTGAGCCTCATTGACGTGATTGCGGAACGCCTCGAGCTCGGTGACGTCGGCCTCATCAAACTGTGTAACATGGGGAATCATTACCCAGTTTCGCGCGAGGTTCGACTTTGCGAGCTTTCTGATGCGCGAAAGCGGCCGCGTCTCGACCTCACCGAATTTGGTGAAGTCCACCTTGGGCCACGGGATCAGGTCGAGCCCCGCCCCGGATCCCCTGGGCTTTGTCAACTCGGCGCTGACAAACTTCTGCACGTCGATTCTGAAGATCCGTCCGCTGCGGCCGCTGCCCTTTATCAGGTTAAGGTTGACGCCCAGCTCGCGCGCGAACTTGCGTACCGAGGGACTCGCATGCGGCTTGAACCGATGCTCGCCTGCGCCGTCATCACTCGATTCAGCTACGGCTGCCCGAGAACTCGCGTCGGCGGATCGCGAGCTTGACGCGGGCGCCGAATCAACTCCTGCCGCCCCGTCAGCCGCCGTGACGAGTCGCAACCCGGGCGCTGACTGCGTTCCTTTTGTCTCTTTGACGGCCGCGCTCGTTTCGGGTTTCGTAGCCGCAACCGTTTCCGTCCGCGCCGCTCCGTTCGCATCTGCTGCAGGAGTCGCGCTCGCCTGGGATGCGATCGCCGCGTCCGCTTCCATTACGAGGATCAACGAACCTTCCGAAACCTTGTCGCCCAGCTTTACCTTGATTTCCTTGACCACGCCGGCCTGGGGCGCTGGCACTTCCATCGTCGCCTTTTCCGATTCGATCGCGATTAAGGGATCGTCAACGCCGACGGTATCGCCCGGCTTGACCATCACCTCGATCACGTCAACGTCGGTAAATTCACCGATATCAGGGACCTTGACTTCGACACTGTCCATCTTGATCAAATCTCGACTTAGACTGTTACCGGGCTGGGCTTTTCGGGATCGATGCCGTACTTCTTAATCGCTGCCGCGACCGTCGAAGCGGGAATCGATTCTTCATCGGCGAGTGACTTCAGTGCTGCGATCGCGACGTAGTAACGATCGACCTCGAAGAAATTGCGCAAGCGGACCCGATAGTCACTCCGGCCAAATCCGTCGGTGCCAAGTACGCGATAGCGCTTCGGCACGCACGAGCGAATCTGATCCGCGAACGCCTTGATATAGTCGCTTGCCGCGATCGCCGGTCCGGGCCGATCGGCGAGACACGTCTCGACGTGACTGCGCCGTTGCGCGCTGGTCGGATGGAGCATGTTCCACCGTTCGACTTCCAGTCCCTCGCGCCGCAGCTCGGTGAAGCTCGGCACGCTCCAAACGTCAGAGATCACGCCGTAGTCGTTCAGCAACAAGTCCGCCGCTGCAACCACTTCGCGCAGGATGGTGCCGGATCCGAGCAGTTGCACGCGCGCGCCTTTCGCTTTGCCGCCATCGCGCAGCAGGTACATACCCTTGAGAATACCCTCCTCGACGCCCTCTGGCATCGCCGGATGCTGGTAGTTCTCGTTCATTAGCGTTATGTAGTAAAAGACGTCTTCCTGATTCTTGAGCATGCGGCGCAAGCCATCATGGATGATCACCGCAAGCTCGTAGGAATACGTCGGATCGTAGGAGACACAGTTGGGAATGGTCGAGGCGAGGATATGGCTTTGGCCGTCGGCGTGCTGCAGTCCCTCGCCATTGAGCGTCGTCCGCCCCGAGGTGCCGCCGAGCAGAAAGCCGCGGCAGCGCGAATCCCCCGCCGCCCACGCCAGGTCGCCGACCCGCTGAAAGCCGAACATCGAGTAGAAGATGTAAAACGGAATCATCGGCAGGTTGTGCGTGCTGTACGAGGTGGCCGCAGCGATCCACGACGACATCGCGCCGGGCTCGTTGATCCCTTCCTGTAGAATCTGGCCCTTCTGATGTTCCCGATAGAACATCAACTGGCCGGAGTCTTCGGGCTTATAGAGTTGCCCGACCTGCGAGAAGATGCCGAGCTGCCGAAACATGCCTTCCATGCCGAAGGTTCGCGACTCGTCCGGCACTATCGGCACGACGCGACTGCCGATATTCTTGTCGCGCACCAGCGTCGAAAGAATCCGCACGAACGCCATCGTGGTCGAGATCTCGCGATCGTCGGTGCTCCTGAGCTGCGCGTCGAAGGCGGTGAGCGGCGGCACCTCGAGCTCCGCCGATTTCCGGCGCCGTTGCGGCAGGCTCCCGCCCAGCGCCGCACGCTGCTGCTTCAGATATTGCACCTCGACACTGTCGTCGGGCGGCCGATAGAACGGCACCTCTTCGATCTTGTCGTCCGGCACCGGAATATTGAAGCGGTCGCGAAACTTCTTGAGCGACGTGACATCCATCTTCTTCTGCTGATGGGTGATGTTCATGCCTTCGCCCGCCGCACCCATCCCGTACCCTTTGACGGTCTTGGCCAGAATCACCGTCGGCTGTCCGCGATGCGCGATCGCCGCCGCATATGCCGCATAAATCTTGACCACGTCATGGCCGCCGCGGCGCAACTCCCAGACCTCGTCATCCGTCATCGCGGAGACCATGTTCAGCAGTTCCGGATATTTGCCGAAGAATTCGGCGCGCACGTAAGCACCGTCCCGCGCCTTGAAGGCCTGATACTCGCCGTCCACGCATTCTTCCATGCGCTTGCGCAACAACCCGCCCTTGTCGCGCGCGAGCAGGGCATCCCAGTTGCTGCCCCAGATTACCTTGATCACGTTCCAGCCGGTCCCCCGGAAATCCGCTTCCAGCTCCTGGATGATTTTGCCGTTGCCGCGGACCGGACCGTCGAGACGTTGCAGGTTGCAGTTTACGACGAAGATCAGGTTGTCCAGATGTTCCCGCGTGGCGAGCGCAATCGCACCCAACGATTCGGGCTCGTCCATTTCGCCGTCACCCATGAAAGCCCAGACCTTGCTGTCTCCCATGTCGGCGAGGCCGCGCCCCTGCAGGTACTTCATGAAGCGCGCCTGGTAGATCGCCATCAGCGGCCCGAGTCCCATCGAGACCGTCGGAAACTGCCAGAAATCCGGCATCAGCCACGGATGCGGATAAGATGACAGCCCCTTGCCGTCAACCTCGCGGCGGAAATTGACGAGTTGTTCTTCGGTGAGACGGCCTTCGAGAAACGCGCGCGAGTAAATTCCCGGAGACGAATGGCCCTGGATATAGATGATATCGCCGTGTTGATTGTCGGACGGCGCGCGCCAGAAATGCCCAAAACCGACGTCATAGAGCGTCGCCGCGGATTGAAAGCTCGCGATATGTCCGCCCAGCTCCGAGGACTTCTTGTTCGCGCGCAGGATCATCGCCACCGCATTCCAGCGAATGATCGATCGGATTTTACGCTCGATTGCGCGATCGCCGGTGGAACGTATCTCCTGCTCCACCGGAATCGTGTTGAGGTACGGGGTATTGGCGTTGTAAGGCAAAAAGGCGCCGCCTTCGCGCGCCTTGACGATCAGATTCTCTAGTAGAAAATGGGCTCGATCGACGCCTTCGGCATCGATTACCGCCTCGAGTGCGTCGAGCCATTCGTCGGTTTCAACGGGATCAATATCTTGAGGGATTTCCATAGAGCTAGAACATCGTCTCCTCGTCGAAATTCCTGCCGCCTGCGCGCGCTACGCATATGTCCCGATCGGTTATCGAATCTCGCGCATATCGCGCGTTTCCAACCCCACCGTATTGCGATCCGCGAAAGGACGACAGCACGATCAAAGTATGGACCAGATTCATTTTTTGTTCGAGGGCGTCCCGCTCCTGGTAGCCAACAAATCGCTATCTCAAGAGCAGTTGCGCACAGGCTGGAGGCGGCGAAGCGCCCGATGCTACATCATCACCGAAGCGCACGGTCCCCTGATAGCTAAGTCTGAGGCGGCGTGTTATCTGGAGCCTGATGGCTATGCCCGGCAATTCAGTTATTCAGGAGGGCTTGAAATGACCGCCGAAGAGCAACGAAATCTCGACCTCGCCCAGCGCTATGAGAACCTTTACAACAGTGACATCATCAAGTTCATTCATGAATGTTATACGGCCGACTGTGTCGTCAATGACGGCCTGATTCGCGGCTACGAACAATTCATCAAGGTCGAGGAAAGCGTGCTGCGCGCCGCGCCCAAGCGTAAAATGCGCGTGGACCACAAATATACCGCCGGTAACGTGGTGGTCGTCCAGGCCGTCTTGCTCGATCCAGATCGAGGACCTACGTGGCAGCTACCCTTCTGCGCCGTCCTGACCTGCCGCGACGGCAAGATTGCGAACGACTACACCTACGCTGAATTCAAGAAATGGCCGGGCAGCGAGTCCTGGTAATTCCGCTCGTCATGATGGCTGTGCGGAGCCCTCGCGTCTCCTGAGCGGTAAATTCGCGTCAGGGAAAATAGCCGGGGATCAATCCGCTGAGCCGTCGCAATGGCACTTCTTCGGCTTCGTTGGGCGGCAACGGCCCGAGCTCGAACGGACCATAGCCGGTTCGAATCAAGCGCGTTACGCGCAAGCCAAGGTGTTCCAGGATTATCTTGATTTCGCGATTCTTGCCCTCGGTCAAGGTCATCGTCAGCCAGCAGTTGCTGGTATCGCGGCGGTCAATAATGGTTCGCACTGGACGATAGGTGATGCCATCGATCGTAACGCCATTGGCCAGTTTGCCGATAGCAGCTTCGTTCACGTTGCCGTACGCGCGAATCCGATAGGTGCGCGAGACCGCTTGCGCCGGATGTTCCAGGTAGCGAGCTAGTCCGCCATCGTTGGTCAACAGCAACAACCCTTCCGTATTGATATCGAGGCGTCCGACTGAGAGCACGCGCGGCAGGACCTTCGGCAAGGACGCAAACACCGTCGGGCGTCCTTCAGGGTCGCGCGCAGTGGTAACCAGCCCAGCCGGCTTATGATAACGCCAAAGCCGCGTCGGCTCGCGCAAGGCGATCACCTTGCCATCAACCGCGAGCACGTCGCGGGCATTCACCAGCGTCGCGGGAGTAGTGACGACGGCGTCGTTCAGCATCACGCGGCCGGCCGCGATTAGCCGCTCGCATTCGCGACGCGAGGCTACTCCGGCGCGCGCCAGAAACTTGGCGATCCGTTCTTTGGCCGCGACCGGCGCGACGGCCTGCTTGCGTAACTGGATCAAACTAGCCGGCAAGTCAGCCGCCGCTCATTTTCAAGGTGCTGCACGTGGGGCCGGTTAGCGTTTTTCAAACTGCTTGTTGCCGTAAAGGATGGACCGTTCTTCCTCGGTCAACGGCTGTACCGGCGTATCGGCCATCACCGCCATCCCCCGCTTCACCGCCGGACGATCGCCAATCGCGTCGATCCAGCGCTTGAGATTGGGACGGCTCGCCAATTGTTCAGGATCCCGCTTCAATGCCGCTACCACCCATGGGTAAGTTGCGATGTCGGCAATCGAGTAGTCGCCGCCAAGGTATGGCGCCTCGCCCAGACGTTTGTTCATGACATCGCACAGGCGATGAGTTTCATTGGTATAGCGGTCGATCGCATACGCGATCTTTTCGGGCGCGGCGTTGCGAAAATGTCCCGCCTGGCCGAACATCGGGCCAACGCCAGCCTTCTGGAACATCAGCCACTCGATCACTTTGTAACGCGCACGCGGCTCGGCAGGCAGCAGCTTTCCAGTCTTCTCGGCGAGATAGAGCAGGATCGCGCCCGATTCAAAAATCGAAATAGGCTTACCGTCCGGTCCCTCGCTATCGACAATCGCGGGCATCCGGTTGTTGGGACTGATCTTGAGAAAATCCGGCGCGAACTGCTCGCCCTTGCGGATATTCACCGGCACCACCCGATAGGATGTCCCGGTTTCTTCCAGAAAGATCGAAATCTTGTGTCCGTTCGGCGTTGGCCAATAGTAAAGATCGATCATCGCAACCCTCGCTTCGGTTTCTTTCACCTTCTCCGAGCGTGGCTGCGCCGTCAAGCCGCCTAGCCATGAAGCGAGAGATGGAAGTCAAACGGCCATGCCGATCGCGCGCGGATACCTCTCGCGCTTGACGACGACCCGCGACTGATTCATCAAGGGGAGGACGCAGTTGAGGAGAAGTCGATGAAACGTAGCACCGAACGGATTCTGACCACGCACACCGGCAGCCTGCCGCGCCCGAGCGACCTGCTGCCGCTGATCACTGCCGCTGAAGCTGGCGACAGCGGCAACGTGAATCGTTTGCAGACGCGAGTGCGCGCGGCAGTTGCCGAAGTCGTCCGCAAGCAGATCGAGGCCGGCGTCGATATCGTCAACGATGGCGAAGCGAGCAAGCCCTCGTATTCCACGTATGTCAAAGATCGGCTCACCGGATTTCATGGCGAAGCGGATGTGATGGCGATCGCGGACCTCGCCGACTATCCCGAATTCGGTGAGCGCTTCGCGCGACAAGGCGTCCTCGAAACGCTGAAGCGGCCGGCCTGTACCGCGCCGATTACCTACAAGGATCTGAACGCGGTCAATCGCGATATCGCGGATCTAAAAGCCGCCATCGCGGAGACGAAACCGACCGAAGCGTTTCTGACCGCGGCCTCGCCCGGCGTCATTTCGATCTTTCTCGGCAATCACTACTACAAGACTCACGAGGCTTACCTGGCGGCGCTCGCCGACGCGATGAAGGCCGAGTACAACACCATCCATCAGGCCGGCCTGCTGCTACAGGTCGATTGTCCGGACTTCGCGATGGGCCGTCATATTCAGTTTCCCGACGCGACTGTGGCAGAGTTCCGCAAGTACCTCACGATGCACGTCGAAGCGCTCAATCATGCGCTCGCCGGAATTCCCGAGGACAGCGTGCGGATTCATCTGTGCTGGGGGAACTACGAGGGCCCGCATCATCGCGACATACCCATCCGCGATATCATTGATATAGTTCTCAAGGTGCGCGCGAGCGGCATTTCCTACGAGGGCGCCAACCCGCGTCACGAACACGAATGGGCCGTGTTCAAGGACGTCAAGCTGCCCGCCGGCAAGGTCCTGCTGCCCGGCGTGATCGATTCGACCAATAACTATATCGAGCACCCCGAACTGATCGCCCAACGCATCACCAATATCGCCGGCGTGGTCGGACGCGAAAACGTCATCGCCGGCAGCGACTGCGGTTTCGCAACCGTCGCCGGCTACACGCCGGTCGATCCTAAAATCACCTGGGCCAAGTTAGCCGCGATGTCCGAGGGCGCCAGGATCGCGTCCGGACGTTTATGGTAGTCGGCACTCAGAACATTCACGCTTTCGCAGATTAGCTACTGGCTATTGCCGCTTGTCAGGAGAAATACCATGTCAATTCGAACCGGCAACGACGTCCACACCTACGAAGTAGTGGAAGGCTGGGGCATGTCGGCCGCCAGCGGCATCGATGGGAGTTTTGACGTCGCCGGCGTCGGTGTGGATTCAATGGGCCAGGTTTACCTCTTCAATCGCGGTGAACGTCCGGTAATCGTGCTCAACGAGCAGGGCGAGTTTATCCGCGCCTGGGGCGACAAGAAGATGTTCCCCAACGCGCACGCGGTGACGATTGGCCCTGACGACAGCGTCTGGTTGACTGACACCTTCGATCACACTGTCAGAAAATGCACCGGCGAGGGCAAGGTGCTGTTGACGCTTGGCACCAGCGGCAAGCCGGCGAAAAGCATGAGCGGACAGCCCTTCTGCCGCTGCACTCACGTCGCCATCCATCCCGCGAACGGCGATCTGTTTGTCTCCGACGGCTATGGGAACGCGAGCGTGCACAAGTATTCTCCGGACGGCCGCCTGCTGTATTCGTGGGGCGAGCCGGGTAATCGGCCCGGGCAATTCAACCTGCCTCACAATATAGCTACTGACCGCGATGGTTATGTGTACGTGGCCGACCGCGAGAACTCCCGCGTGCAGGTCTTCACCGCCAACGGCAAGCTCGAAGATATTTGGACCGGAATGGCGCGACCCTGCGGAATGTACATCGACACCCGTGGTTCACAGACCTGCTATATCGGCGAGCTGTCATCGGCGTGGTGGTGTCAGAACGCAAAAGACCTTTGGGAGATTTGCAATCAGCCGGGCTGTGGTCCGCGGATCAGCCTCTACTCGCTCGACGGTGAACTGCAAGCGACGCTACTCGACAACGCTCAGGGCGAATCCCCGGATCAGATGATTGCCCCGCATGGAATCGCGGTGGATGCCGCGGGCGCTATTTACGTCGGCGAAGTATCGATCACGGCGGGACTGTGGTTCCCACGCAAAGATAAGTCGAAGAAACTGCGAATCGTGACCAAACTAGCCAAGGTCAAGCGACCCGCGGCGGTGAACTAGCGCAGGACGACACCTACCATACCTCGCGATCATACCGTAATGTCGGGCGTAGCCGGGTTACGCGCGAGCAGATAGAGAGCGAGGGCGATTGCGAGTATGGCGCCCGCGTTCGCCGACAGGTCTATCATGAATTCGCGAAATTTATCCGGCGATAGAGTCCCGGCCGCCACATTCATCTGCGCGCCAATCGCGAGAATGCGCCGGGTGGCAGAAATTGCCGCGACGAACAGGAACGGCTGCAACGAGGTGCCGTGCTCTTGAAGATAGGAGATGACGGTTCGCAGCACCTCCATGATGATCATCACCAGCAGCAGGTCGTTCACCAGAGTGACTACCGCCAGGGCGAACCCGACGCTGTGCAAATTGGCCGGAAAGGAGACCAGGCTAAAGCCCAGCATTCCCAGTGCCGCCACCAGAAAGACGACCCCAACGGCGGCGTAAACTACCGCATCAACCGATTCCAGAATAGGTACGATCGTCTCATGTACTTGGTGGGCACCGGGGCTCAGTTCCTGTCTCTCTTCGGGTTCCATTCCCTCGTTATCACCTATCATCGCGCAGACGTAGCTCGCACCTGGCGCGACCTCGCGACCGGCGGCTGTCGTGCAAACGTAGTACCGCGATGGCTATTGCGCACTAGTCACTTTCCGACGAAGCGCCCGGGCCGGCGCTCGGACACCGCCTTGATGCCCTCGCGATGATCTTCGGTCCGCATCAGCCAATCCTGCTCGACGAACTCAAGGTCCGTCTGCGCCTGTACTGCCTCGGCCAGCCCGCGCCGGACAGTTGCGCGAGTTGAATTCACCGCCAACGGCGCGTTCTCCGCGATCTCCGCAGCTAGTTCCGCCGCGGCTACGCGCAGGCGATCGGGTTCAACCAGCAGGTCCGCGAGTCCCCACGCAAACGCTTCCTGGCCGGTTATGCGGCGACCCGTCAGAAACATCAGGTTGGCCTTTTGCACCCCGACCAAACGCGGCAACGTATGGGTAAGTCCAAACCCGGGATGAAATCCGATTTTGACAAAGTTGGCCGCAAACCGTGCTTCCGGCGAAACCACCCGAAAGTCCGGGACGAGCGCCAGTCCGAGTCCGCCGCCAATTGCCGCTCCCTGGATCACTCCGATCATCGGTTTTTTGCAACTGAAGAGCCGCACCGCCTCCGAGTACAGCGGATTGCGCTTCTCCGCACCGGGTTCGACGCCGGTCGCATTGCGATTGGCGAAATTGGCTCCAGCGCAAAACGACTTACCCTCCGCGCACAGTACCGAGACGCGGCACGCGGGATCTTCATCGAGCGTATTGAAGGCGTTGGCCAGATCGCGAATTAGCTGAACGTCAAAAAAATTGTGCGGCGGCCGATGGATCTCGACGGTCGCTATGTAGTCCTTCACCTCGACCGATACATCGCCATATCTTGGTGCTGTCATCTTTGCTCACCATCCTTGAAATCGTATCGCAGACCAACCTTGTATCTAATGCAAGGCGCCGCGTCACGTCCGACGCCATCCTTTATGGTACCCGGCCCGCGAGTACGCAAGCGGCTCGATCGCGCACTGGTCAAGGTCCGAACAACGTTACCCGGAAGCTTCGTCTGGGCGGTCGGCGCGTTTGCAGTCGGTCACGTGAGGGCGGTAAGTTGCGCAGTGGCCATCAGGGGTTCCTTTCGATCGAGCAGTACTTCGCAGGCCGCCCTTCGAGACGACCGCACAACGGGATAGAGGATCTGGATGATGCAATTCGAAACTTTGGCAACGGGCTATGGCCTCCTCGAGGGGCCGCGGACCGACGAGCAAAACCGTCTGTACTATAGCGACATACGTGGCGGCGGCGTCTTCCGGCGCAGTCCTGACGGCAAGATTGAAACCCTCATTCCCGAGCGCAAATCGGTCGGCGGAATCGCCCTTAATCGCGGTGGCGGCTTAATCGTTACCGGTGCAACCCTGGCCCACTGGGACGAGAAAACCGGCAGCCTGCGCGATCTCTTTGCGCAGTGGGAAGGGCAGCCGCTCTTTGGACTTAACGATCTCACGATCGACGATCAGGGAAGTATCTGGAGCGGAACTTTCGGCTGCGACATAAGCAAGTTCGATTTCAAGAGCACGCCGCCACCCGGTTCTCTGTTTCGCATCGATCCACCTGGCACCGTCACGAAATTGTGGGAAGGAATCGAAGTAACCAACGGCCTCGGCTTCAGCAAGGATCGCAAACTTCTTTACCATAGCGATTCGACGACTCGCGCAGTGTGGGCCTACGACGTTCGCGCCGATCGGACGGTCGGCGATCGGCGGCTTTTCGCGCGGCTGCCGGAGGGGATGCCCGATGGGCTGACGGTCGATGTCGAAGGCGGCGTCTGGGTTGCAGTCGTTGCCGGGCCGGGCGAAGTGGTGCGCTTCAAGAGCGACGGCACTCTCGACCAACGCATTAAGGTACCGGCCAAAACCGTTACCAGCTTGGCGTTTGGCGGACCTGATATGCGCGACCTCTATGTCGTGACCTCTAACAACAGCGACAACCGCGATCTCAAAGGAACGGTATTCCGTACGCGATCGGAGATTGCGGGCTTGCCCGTTCCGCATGCTCGCTTCTAGACCGAGCCTTTGTAGGATCCTGCTGCGATGACCATGACGGCGCGGGCGAGCGCATGACAGGTCGCTAATCCTACAGTAGTACAACGACCCTTCCGGCCTCCGATGCGACAGAGCAGTGGAGGCCGGTTGCTTTAGTCTAAGATTCTGCGCGCCTATCGACGCAGTCTGAAGCTTTTACTCGTCCCGCCGAATTGACGCGATCCTCTTATAGACTCATTGCGTCGCAGATCGCATCAAATAGTCAGTCAAGGTTCAAAGATTTTCGCTCATCATCTCGATCTTCAAGAACTGATGATCGGCGGGAAGCCGTAGAATCGCGCGCGCATCTTCGAGCGCGGTCTCGCGGCTGATATCCATAGTCCTGTAGCCACACCATAACCAAATGTGATTGTCGTCGGCGTCGTATATGCAGATTGGCCACGTATGCACATCGGCGGTCCATCCATGCATGAAGGCTGCCGCCTTTTCGTACTCTCCGAAGGCTTCGAGATGGGCTACGTGATGCGATTCGTACGCAGCGACATAGCTCCGCTTGGCATTGCTCATGACCTAGCTCTAATGCCTCAATTCGCAGATGTCGAGACCTTGGCATAGTCTATTGTGACCGCAACGGAGTTGGTCATCTGAATCTCACTCGCGCGATGGACGTTATCGCACAGTTTGGATATGGTCGGACACACGCCATATCGGTTCGCGCATTTAACTCTATCGGAGGCAACGATGCTCCCAGTCGGATATTTGCCTTGTACGCAGGACCCACCTGCCGGCAAGAACATGGCCCGCGTCATCGATGAGATGATCGCCGAAGCTCAAGCCGCGGAGGCCAGCGGCTGGGACGGATGCTATATCACCGAACATCATCAGCAGGAGGATGGCTATCTCCCAAACCCATTGCTGATGGCGGGTCTCATCGGGATGAAAACCCAACGCATCAAGGTGGGCACGTGCGTGTTGTTGCTGCCGCTGTACCATCCGGTGCGCGTGGCCGAAGATTGCGCAGTCGTCGATCAAGCGACCAAAGGCCGCCTCGTACTTAGTATCGGGGTGGGCTACCAGCAGCACGACTTCGACGCCTTCGAGGTTCCGATCGAATCGCGCACGCGTCGCACTGAAGAGGCGCTGGAAATTTTACGTCGAAGCTGGAAAGGCGAGCGATTCTCATACGCTGGCGATCATTTCAAGCTCAAGGACACGCTCGTCACACCGCCGCCTTTTCAGCCGTCGGGACCGCCGGTCTGGATGGCTTCATGGACACCGCCCGGACTCCGTCGCGCGGCCCGTATCGCGGACGGATGGATCGCTGATCCGGTGCAGTCGCTGCCCGTCATCAAGGGCTTCGCCGATCGCTATCGCAACGAATGCGCGAAGCTCGGACGTAAACCTTACATCTGCTTGATGCGCGACGCGGTCATCGGCGACAGCATGGCTGCGGCGGAAGCGGAGAGTGGACCGACCATGGTCACTCATCGCTTTTACTACAAGTATGGCGCGTACGTTCCTGACGATTATCTCAAGGACGTAAAGAGCCCTGAGGAATTTACCTTCAAGATCGCCGCCAAGGATCGATTGATTGTCGGGTCCACCAAAGATTGCCTCGATCAACTTCAGATGTGGAAGGAAGCGATTCGCCCCGACTACCTGATACTCAGAATTCGCCAGCCGGGCGGTCCTTCTCATGCCAAGGCGCTACAGGCTATTCGCGCGTTCGGCGAGTCTGTAATCCCGCGCCTTTGAGTTACTATTCGGTTATTTATGGTCCACCTAAGCAGCTACGTAATGGAGATGCGATCGTGATTGAATCCGTGGAACTCCGCGCTGCGATAGTCAACGAACCATTCGTCCGCACCGGCGCGCATCGCGGTCGCGATTGCTATGCGCTGGCCCGGACCGTACACGCATTGACGGTCACGATTGCCGTCCTGTTTGCACTCGTCGTATCCGGATGCGTCAACGCAGAGATATATGCCGGCCGCGCCGATCTCGCCAGGGGCGATTATGCTGCGGCTCACGAAAAATTCGCCGCGGCCGCCAAAGCTGGCAAGCTATCTTCTTCCGAGCGGCGCGAATTGGCCGATGGCCTCTGCCTGACGGAATTCAAACTCGGGCCGCCTGAGTATCCGCGCGCCGAGCAGCGCCAGACCTGCGTCGCGGCTTCCGCACATCCAGGCAGTTCCAGCGCACCGATAGTCGCGAGCATTGATGCCGCCGAACGGGACGATACTGAGGTTGCGGTCCGCCATGCACTCGCGTCCGACGATCTCGCGGAGGCGGAGGACGCTGTGATTCGGTACCAAACATTCCCCGGTGCGGACCAGGGCGCAATAGGTGGATGGTCAAAGCAGATCTGGGCAAAGCTCGACGGCGACGAAAAACGCGGCAAGAACCATGACCGTCACTTGCAGCCGGCAATTTCCGCCATCAGCCAACGCTATCCCAAAATTCGCGCGATGAATGAGACCGAATTCAAGCAATGGGTAATGACTAATGCGACGGTCTCGGATACACCGCTCGTCGATCGCGTTGACCTGCGAGGACATACGCTCGATCTCCACGTCGCCAGTCGCAATCTACCCGATATTGCCTTCAATCTTGACCACTTCATTCGCATCAACGACGCGATGGTCGCTCGATGCCGGTGCGCCGGCAGGACCAATATCGCGGAGGACGGATCGGGGCTGCCAGTTTACCTCGTACGCATCGATACTGACACGCGCAACTCAGCCGCCCTGGTAATGCCGCAACCGCACTGACTGACTAGTCGAACAATACCCATTGGCGATTCTATTTGCTCCTGGGAGTGCCCTTGCCAAATACTCGATTTATATCGGTCGGGTTGATTAGGTCCGGTACACGCCAGCCGTCGATATCGTATTCCGCCATGAATTGATCGACAAACTGCTTGAGCGCGTTCGCTTCACCGTTCGCAAGCGCCATCAGCAGGTTTTCCAACTTGATCATCTCATAGTTGCCCGCGTAGTTCCGTTCATATAGTTCATGCCGGCCACCGAACTCCGTCCCTACGGCATCCCACAAAATTTTCAGGAGTTTCACCCGCTCGAGCGCATTATAGCCATTGGAGCCGCGCAGATATTTGTCCAGGTACGGGCGCAATTCCGGGGTCTTGAAATCGATTGAATGAGAATTGAGGTAGATGAGACCGCTGGAGATAGTCTGCTCTGCGATTTCCTTGATTCGCGGATATGCGATCGGCGCCAGAAAGCGATATGCCATGCCAAAGGCGGCGTTCGGCTGAACCGCACCGTTCACCCATAGTTCTGGGCTCTTGACCATCGCGTCGGAGAGCGCCCAGAAGATATTGCGCCAAGCCAGAACTTCACCCACCTGGATCTGCGTTGCGCGAGTATCGTGCGATCCGATTGCCTCGGTCGCTTTGATAATCAGGCCGCTGAGAAAGTCCAGTTTAACCGCAAAGCGGGTGCATCCGTGGAGCGTAAAGCGCGGAATGAATCCCGAGGTCGGAAAAAAGCTGTTAGCTTTTTCCAGATCGCGATAAACGAATAAGTTCTCCCACGGTATAAGTACTTTATCGAATACCAGGATCGCGTCGTTTTCATCGAAGCGAGACGAAAGTGGATAGTCAAACGGACTACCCATTGTTGCTGCCGTGAGCTCGTACGACGGGCGGCAAATGAGCTTAACGCCCACGCTATCCATTGGCACGATCGCGAACAGCGCCATCTCCGGTTTACCCAGAGGGGTGGGACCGTAAAAACCGATAAAATTACAATGAGTCAGCGCCGAACCGGTCGCGACCACCTTCGCGCCGCTGACAATCACACCCGCATCCGTTTCTTTCTCGGCATGCACGAATACGTCGATTACTTCGTCGGGCGATTTACTCTTATCGGTCGGCGGATTGATGATCGCGTGATTCAGAAATAGGCATCTCTCTTGAACTTTGCGATACCATTTGAGCGCATTCGCCTGGTACGGTGCGTAAAAATCCGCGTTGGCTCCGAGCGTTCCCGTCAGGCTCGCTTTATAGTCGGGCGATCGGCCCATCCATCCGTAGGAAATTTTCGCCCACTCGGCGATCGCGTCGCGGCCGCCGATGAGTTCCTCCATATTGCGCGGAACTTTGAAGAACTTGTGCGTGAATCCGCCATTGCCGGTATCGGTGCCTGTAGTGATAGTCGGGCTCTTAGCCGGATCGCGCAGCGCATCGTACATGCGCGCGAGGCTCCTCGCGGAATTTCGAAAAGCGGGATGCTCGGTGACATCCTTGACCCGCTCGCCGTAAATCCATACCTCGCGCGAATCGCGCAGGCTTGCGAGAAACTCCGCACCGCTCAACGGACGATCGCCATTCGGTGGTTGTCCGTGGGAAACGTTTGCAGACGTTGGATTCTCCTGACTCATCGTGAGCCTCCGTCATGGATCGTGACGTTCCGGCAGCGCTCGCAGTCTGTACATACGTTCCTGACGGGCGTCAATCAGCGATGTCCGCAACTAGTTAATATGCGGTCGCTTGACATCCGCTCGGAGGATCGCGAAGTAAGACTGTGCTCGCGAGTTCACCTGGTGGAGGCAACACATGGATCTCGGTTTAAAAGGCAAAACGGCGCTCGTCCTTGGTGGCAGCAAGGGACTCGGACGAGGTGTCGCCGAAGCTCTGGCGGGTGAAGGTGTCGCGGTCGCGATATTGGCGCGCGGCAAGGAGGCGATCGATCAGACCGTGGCCGCGATTACCGGCCGCGGCGAACGTGCGATTGGTTTTTCCGCCGATCTCGCCGACTGGTCAACGGTCGAGACTGCTGCCAATCGCGCGCGCGAGGAGTTGGGCCCCATCGACATCCTGCTTAATAATTCCGGCGGACCCCCGCCTTCGCGAGTGATCGGCGTTGCGCCGGAACTCTGGGAATCCCAGTTCCGCGCAATGGTGTTGGTATTCTTTCGCCTGACCGAACTGATGTTGCCCGATATGCGCAAGCGCGGTTGGGGTCGTATCTTGAACGTCGCTTCCGAGTCGGTGATTCAACCGATACCGCAAATCGCGATCTCGAATACACTGCGCGCGGCCGTCGTGGGATGGGCCAAAACGCTCGCCGGAGAGGTTGCTCGCGACGGCATTACTGTCAACACGCTGCTGCCCGGTGCGTTCGAAACCGACCGCGTGATGCAGGTTCAGCGAGCTACGTCCGCATCGCAAGGGCTCTCGCTGGAGGAAGTGCTGCAGCGCGTCGCGCGTGGTATTCCAGTCGGCCGCATGGGCCAGCCGGCGGAGTTCGGGGCGACCGCGGCTTTTCTCGCGAGCCCCTTGGCCGGCTACATCACCGGCTCGACGATTCGCCTCGACGGTGGGTCAATCCGCTCGATCTGATCAATCCACGCTGCCTGATCCGCCCATAATTTTTTGGGCGCCTCAGGCGCTTAGCGACCCGGCCTTATACGCAGAACGATTTCCATCGATGGAGTCGACTTGGTTCCCTCGGCCGCGGGCGATTTGGTCAAGTGCGGATCGGTGTTGGGGACGCAGCGAATGAATGAGCTGGGAGACGTAATGCCAAATTTGTCCCAGCCTCCGCGCGTGTTTGGAGTATGTTTCCGCCACACATTCACGAGGTTTTTGCGCGCCGGCTCGCACTCCTCGCGCGACGAAAATTCACCTTGCGCGGTTAACTGAAGCGGTCCTAAACGCGATCCTTGATAGAGTCTGCTGGCGACGCTCGGATTACTCACAATTTTAAGATCGGCCGCCATCAAATACCAGGTGCCGGCGTGCGCACTGGTACTAAGTGAGATAACCATTCCAATAGCTACAAAGATACGAATCGCATTCGCTGCAATATTAGTTTGAATTCTCATTGCGGCACCGGAACGCGGATTGTCCGCCTGGTTTAAACTTGTTGCCCGCGTTCGACCACGGCTTCGAAGCGTTTGATCAATTCCAACGCCGCTCCATCAGCCATCGCGATCGCCATCTTCTGTGAAAAGATAACTACCCGGCTCGCGCCGGCCTCAGCATATTGCCGCAGATCATCCAGCGAAGGTCCGCTTTCGTGAGGCTCGACCAGCGCCGTGATGTGGATCGTGTCGGGATTGCGGCCGCGCTCGGCCGCAAGTTTCCGCAATGCCGCTACGTCGCGCTTCAACGATTCAGGATTCGGCACCAACGGCATCCAGCCATCATAAGTGCGTGCCACGCGTTCGAGCACCTTGGGCCCGTGACCTCCCAACAGAATCGGCGGATATGGCTTCTGTAGCGGCTTCGGTTCGCATCTGAGCGGCGGAAAATGCACCAGCTCTCCCCCGTAGGACGGCTCCGGTTCGGTCCACGCGACGCGCATCGCTTCGACCGTCTCACGCAACCGTTTCCAGCGCGATCCAAAATGCGCGCCCATCGCCTCGGTCTCTTCCCGCAGCCATCCCGCGCCGACTCCCAGTACCACGCGCCCGCCTGAATAAAGATCGAGGCTCGCGACCGCCTTCGCCGTAATCAAAGGTTCACGCTCAGGCAGCAGACAGGTGCCGGTTGCGAGCTTGATGCGCTTGGTCACGGCCGCTGCGATCGACAGCGCGACGAAAGGATCGACCCAACGCCCATAATGTTCCGGCAGCGTAAATCCACCAGGGACCTGCGTCTTGAAGCCGATCGGAATTACCGGATGTTCGGGAATCCACAGCGACTCGTAGCCACCGCTCTCGACCGCCCGCGCGATCGCATCGATCGCTCCCGTCCGCGCCGTTGCCGCAACTAGAATTCCAATGTCCATCGAAGCTCTCCTAAACCCGCATTGTCGCCGCGATCAATCCTTCGTACGGTTTATATTTGGTACACTATCTGGATGACAAGTTCGCGTGATGTTTTTCGCCGATAGCACAGCCGCCGAATGATGTCGCTTCGAGTTTTTACTTCGGCCGGTTCGGAATCCCTTCCAGTATATTCAGCGTCCCCGCGAAATCTTCCAGATCCACTTCGAGCGTCTCCAGAATGCTCGCCGTTTGCCGCCAGTGACCGATTATTATCAGCAGTTCGATTATCTCTGCGGCGCTCAGATGCCGCTTCAACGCTTCGACTGTCTCCCGCCGCCCCTTCACCTCCGCGTTAACCTCGTCGGTTAATTGCAGCACCGCGCGTTCGATCTCATTGAAGCACTTCGCCTCGCGCCATTTCTCGATCGCTGCTATTTGCTCGTCGCTCACGCCGACATGCTTCGCCGCCGGAACGTGTTGCGTCCATTCGTAGATCGAATGACAATCTTTCGCCGTGCGCAGTATCGCGATCTCTCGCAGCTTCGGATCCAGCTTGATCTGAGTAAACAGCGCATTACTCAGTTTGCTGCGAATTGGGAACACTCCCTGCGCATTGGCGGTCATCCGCTGCACGTTCAGCACGAGTGGGCGCGCCTTGAGTACCTTCAATACCTCGGGTGAGGCATCTTCGTCTTTGAGATACGGCAACAGCGCCATTTCCGTTTCCTCCCTTTAATGCCGGGCGTAACTATCTGCATCGGTGAAACTCATTGGTTATGCAGGTAACCAACCGAGTCGATCGCCCGTATGTGTCCGAGGCGATCCTGATACGCTTAGTCGATGAAGATTTCCAAGCGCTCTGCCTCATTCACCGCCCTCGCCGCCCTCGTTTTGTGGGCCGGCACCATGTCCATTGGATGCAAAGAAACTAGCACTCAGGCGCCCGCCGCCGTCGCGGGACCTGCGGGTCCTGCTGGCGCTACCGGAGCCACTGGCGCTACCGGTGATTCCGCACCGCCGCCGGTCGTCGCAAAGTCCACCGATTCATCCAGCACGACCACCACCAACTCTACCGCACCTGATACTGGCACTACCACGACCACTGAGAAAAGCAGTACCGAAAAAAGCAATAACTAAGTACCTCTATCGGGAGCGGTCCCTGAACGGGATCGCTCCCGGCGCCGATCCCCTTTCAATTTTAATTTAGCAGGCGTCGCGATCCCACTTCGCGATGGCGGCCGCTCCACGGCCATCCGCTTGTCAAGCAAGTGCGCGCGAGACTATGAGTACCTCTTT
>Ga0206836_10040_pt1 | contig 38735 bp, 35 predicted proteins | sample Alteio_BWOrgCont_28_FD_152871 | JGI IMG/M metagenome (GOLD analysis project Ga0206836, IMG submission 152871) | Enriched cells from forest soil in Barre Woods Harvard Forest LTER site, Petersham, Massachusetts, United States -... | ecosystem: Environmental > Terrestrial > Soil > Temperate forest >...
GAAAAATATCAATCGTTTACAGTTGCTCCATTATTTTCTGTAGGCCATTCAACGGATAATGAAAGACGTCACCTTGCTGTCACACCTTTGTTCTGGCATATAAAAAATGGAACCTATACAAGTAATACGCTTATAACATTTTGGTGGAACCGTGAGCTAATAAGTTATCATATTAATGCTAACGGCGTTAAAATTGCCGACACAAATTCAGCTACTTATGTTTTCCCGCTTTTCTGGTCGCATAAAAATGAAAACGGGCAACAGACTATTGTCTTCCCGCTTCTATGGGGTATAAGAGACAGAGAGAAGCAATCGCTTACATTATTTCCTCTCTTTTCAATGGGCCATTATAACGATGGGGCAAAAAATTACGTTGCGGTTACTCCGTTTTTCTGGCACTTCAAAACATCATACGGGCATACCAATGTTTTATTTCCATTATGGTGGAATTCAAAAAAAATGAACTACCACGATACATCCGCAACAAACATAATATTCCCTTTATACTGGTCTCGTCACAGTTGGTATTCCAATTACAACATATTCTTTCCTTTTATATGGGATATTAAAACCAAAAGCTACCATTCATTCACCTTTGAGCCGTTTTTCTCAACAGGCAAATCAACAGATGGTAAGCGGAGGCATATAGCCATTACACCATTATTCTGGCATTATAGCGATAGCAACCAAATTAAGAATAGGCTATTCCCCATTTGGTGGTACAAGAAGGATATTTATAAAAATGATACAAATATTACCAATGTATTATTCCCCATATACTGGGCATACAAAGGGCATAACTACAATAATAAAGTACTATTCCCTATAATTTGGGTATTAAATAATGGAAGGTACAAATCACTAACTATTGAACCATTATTCTCAGTCGGCCATTCAACTGACAACAAGAAAAAGCATATTGCAATTACACCCTTATTCTGGCATGTAAAAGATACACTGGGTTATAAAAACAGGCTGTTCCCCATTTGGTGGAATAATAAGCGGATAGAATACCAATATGCTAATGGTAAAGAAATAGTGTACGATACTAATTGTACAAATGTAATTTTCCCGCTATACTGGTCGTATAGCAACAATCACAGGACAAACAAAGCATTTGCGCCATTCTTTTGGGAGCATAAGGATAGCCTAAGTAAATCGGTAACCGCTATTCCATTATTCGCTTATGGTAATTCAATAAAGGAGAAGAAATCATATTTGGCTATCACACCCTTATTCTGGCATATAAAGGATTCAGATAAATACAGTAATACACTAATCCCTTTCTGGTGGAGTAAATCAAGGGTAATATATAAGTGGAATGGGAAGAGAATTATACCGGTTGATACGGAACATACCACTGAAGTTTTCCCACTCTACTGGTCGTATCATAGCAAATGGGAAAGCAATAAAGTGTTCATTCCTTTTCTATGGAGTCATAAAGATAGCCTCAGCAGGTCATTTACGTTTGCTCCCTTCTTTTCATTCGGCAATTCTGCAAAAGAAAAAAAATCATACCTCGTTGCCACGCCCCTATACTGGCATTTTAAAGATAGTGTTGGTTACAGTAATACCTTTTTCCCTTTGTGGCGAAGGCGGATGCGCGTAAATTATAAATGGAACGGGTTTAAATATGTTCCGTACGATACATCTCATGCTACCGAAGTTACTCCGCTATTTTGGTCGTATCACGATAAAACTCAAAATTACAAAGTGTTGTTCCCACTATTGTGGAGTTTTAAAGACAGCGTTCGTAAGTCATTTACTTTTGCCCCGCTTTTTTCCGCCGGGCATTCACCAGTAAGTAAGAAATCGTATCTGGTGGCAACACCGTTATTCTGGCATTTTAAAGACCGCACTTCGCATACTAATTTATTTTTCCCTTTCTGGTACAATCATCAGCGAATTGAATATGCTATGAAAAACTCAAAAATGGCACTTGTTGACACCATAAGGGCTACTTATGTTTTCCCGTTTTATTGGTCTTATAGGGATATGGATGTGCTCAGGAATATCTTCTTCCCTATACTTTGGAGTAATAAAGATAAATTTCATAGTTCGTTTACATTGTTCCCTTTCTTTTCATCAGGCCGTTCAACCGATAATAAAAGCAGTCATTTAATTATTACTCCCTTGTTCTGGAGTTTGAAATCACATGGTATTATGCGCACAACATTATTCCCTCTTTTTAATACATATAAGGATACAACGGGGGAAAAAAAAATCAATGTGCTGTATGTGGCATATAGATATAGAAAAATAGCGGATAGTGTTTCGGTCAACTTTTTATGGCCTATAGTGGAATATACTCATGCAAAAGCTCTTAGATATTTCAGGATTACCCCTATAGTATGGTATAAAAAATCGCCTAAGGTCAATTACTTCACTGTGCAGCCCTTTTATTACCATGGAAAAGACACGGCTGGTGAAAGCACCCACATTTTATGGGAGCTATTTGTTCACAAAAGGCAGTTTAATAAAATGAAATCTACCCGTTTTTTATGGAGAACAGTTGTGGCTAATAGGTATGATAATGGAGACCATGAATTCAGAATATTACAGTTTGTATATGTAAATGCAAAGAAAGACAGTACCACTGAACATGGTATATTCCCTTTCTACCACAAAGTTGTACAGAAAAACGGGGATATGTCGTTCTCAACAATGATGGGTTTTTATCATCATATCAGGCGTCAGGTACCTGATACTAAGGAGTATTACGAGGAGGTCAAAGTACTGTGGTTCATAAGGTTACTATCGAACGCTAAGGCACTTAAAGCAAAAGGTATTGATATGAAGCAGAAGAAACTTATATAGCAAATGACCATTAAAAGTAGCTGTAGAATAAAGGTATTTTACCTGCTCCCTCAGTTCTTGTAGCGATTCTTTTCAGATGTTTATAGAAATTTCCTGGGGTTTGTTGATAATTTGTTTATAAATTGCGGCCTGAAACTAAACGCAGTAGTAATTTTTAAAACTCTATTTCACTGTTTAATGAACCTTGGTAAGATGATTATGCCTGTATTACAGGATGTTGAAGCGCGGTATGGCTCCGGAACCCAATATTGGCAGACCAAAACAAAATATATTGCCCTGATTTGCTTACAGTTAAAACCTTTTAGACACATTGCCTTAACAAATAGTTAGCTTAATGATAAGTATAGCGTAAGTTTACTCTCGCTTAACTGAAGTAGTTTCGCCCTCGGAAACTAAATCCCCCTTAATCAAATGAAAATAAACAAAACAGAAAACATGAAAGAAAACCTCGGCGCCGTAAATGAAAAATCGGCTGAAATGATAAAATCATTTATCGAAAGTAGCGCAAAACAGTTTGACATTACAATGAATGCTAGCAAAGCAATATTTGAAGCCATTACAAAGCAATATTCCTTTAAAGGAGCAGTAGGCGAAAAGACTGATGAAGCAAAGAATGGTATTCAGGAAACAATTGCTACTGCAAATAAATGGTTCTCAGAGTCTTCGAAGATTATGATGGACCTATACGAAAAACAATCAAAGCATTTATTGGATTCGTACAATAGTTACATGAACCTTGCGTATGAAGGCCTGAATAAAATAAATGAAAACGAACATGGTGGCGCTTTCCGCCCGCAGGTGGAGATGTTTATTAAAAACCTTGAAGATTCAGCTATGATTTCCAAGAAAATGTTCAGCACAGTAATTTCTTCGCTGAATAATGAAGATGACAAAGTATATGTAACTGAGGTACTTGATATGATGCTCAACACATATAATAAGCAGACCGAAGAACTGGTTAAGTTCAGTAAAAACCTGTTTGATACAGCACAGATTGAAAAATCTATAAGCCTGAACAAGGAAATTTCGGAAAAGCTGCAAAAGGACATGGAAAGGAATTTTGAGGCATCAAAAAAACTCATCAGCGCTATTGCCGATACATATAAAGAAACCGATTTATCTGCTAAGGCAGGTAGTAAAATGCTCGATGAAATTTTTGCCGAAATTGACGTGGTAACCAAAAACAATATAAAATTCTGGAACAACTGGTTCGAGCAGGTACGCAACAGCAAAGCATCGGAAAAATCGGAAAAAACTGTCTCTTCTTCAGTAAACGGTCACACATCTTAATCCCCCCTATATAACTTTTCAAATTTTAAAACACAATCATGAAAAACACAACAATCAACAAACAAGCTGAAGCGCTGAAAAAAAGCATAGACAGCGTTTCTGAAAGCTCAAAGGAAAGCATTAAGTCTTTAATCGAGACTAATTCAAAACAATTCGATAAAGCGCTTGATGTAAACAAAAAAACATTCGACTCAATAAGCAAAATGCTTTATGAGAAAGAAATGGATCCTACCATTGTTAGCTCATTTAAAACTACTTTCGGTAAAGGCATCAAATTATCGGAAGATGTAATTGATTCAGTAATTGATTCGCATACCAAACGTATGGACCTCTCTATCGATTTTACAACCAGGTTCATGGAGGCTTTAAGGAGTGAAGACCTTAGTACCAAAGAAGGTATGGACAAACTTATGGAACTTGTAAAGGAAAACCTCGATAAGTCAACCGAACTTTCTATGAATAATATGGAAAAGATTGTAAATGTTTATAACGAGCACCTCAATCTTGCCCTGAATTTCAATAAGAAGTTTGCTGATAATATCAATTCACAGGTAGTATCAATGTTTAAACTTCAGAAGAAGAATATTGATACATTTTTCTCACTCGACATGGTATCGGAGTGGTGGAAAAATGCAAGCGAAGAAAAAACAAAAGCATAGTTTTAGTGTGTCAAAGCTAAATCCCTGTAACCTGTCCCCTTACCGGTTGCAGGGATGGCTTTTTTAATGAACCGGACAAATTGTATAACCCGTCGGTATTTTAAATACGGACGAAATTTTATTTATAATGGACAAGGATAATAAAGAAATTCAGGCTGATTTCAGCAAATTGTACGAGACCTACTCCACCGCCGGAATAGAGATATTTAATAAGGTCATGAAGGAGTCTCCTGATTTTATTAATGATAGCATAGAAACTTCACAGGACTATTCGAGGTTTTTTTCAGAAGTTTCTTCTGATAAGGAAGGTATTGCTAAAATGCAGGCCTATTATATCGATTTTATAAAAAAACAGCAGGACCTTTTTAAAAACCTGGCCGAGCACCAGGTAGGGAAGAAACCCGATGCCGTTATAAACCCTGCACCTGAAGATAAACGCTTCAAAGCCGAAGAATGGAATACACTTCCTTACTTTGATTTTGTAAAGCAAAACTACCTGCTTATATCTGAGCTGCTTACCAATATTGTAAGCTCAACTGACGTTGATGACAAGCTTAAAAGGAAAATTGCCTTTTACACCAAACAATATATTGATGCTGTATCGCCTGCCAATTTTTTTGCTACCAATCCTGAAGCAATGAAGCTGGCCTATGAAACAAAGGGGCAAAGCCTTATAGATGGCTTTAATAACATGATGACCGATTTAAAGGATGGGCGCATTAACCAGACTGATACTTCAGCTTTTGAATTGGGTAAAAACCTGGCCACTACACCGGGCAATGTTATTTTTGAAAATGAACTTATTCAGCTAATACAATATACACCCACCACTAAAAAGATTTATGAAACACCTGTGCTTGTTATTCCTCCGTGGATTAATAAATACTATATACTCGACCTGAAACCTGAGAACTCATTTGTGAAATTTGTTGTTGACAGTGGATTTACCACCTTTCTGATTTCATGGAAGAACCCTACAGCCGAAATGAGGAATGTAGCCTTTGAAGACTATGTTGAGTCAGGAGTACTTAAGGCTACAGAGGTTATGCAGTCTATTACAGGCGCAAAAAAGATAAATACTGTTGGTTACTGCCTGGGTGGAACTTTGCAGGGTATTACACTGGCTATTTCACATTCAAGAAAAAAAGTGCCTTTCGAATCGGCTACCTTCCTGGCTTCTATGATTGATTTTTCTGACCTGGGCCCTATGGGCGATTTAATTGACGAGGCCCTTGTAAGGAAAATAGAAGAAGGGGAATTGAAAGAAAACGGTATGATGCGTGGAAAGGTAATGGGTAACGCCTTTAACGTAATTCGTTCAAATGATCTGATATGGAATTATGTTACTAATAATTACCTGAAAGGTAAAAAACTTACACCATTCGATGTGCTGTATTGGAATGGAGATAATACTAACCTGCCCGCTGCTATGTATGGTTACTACCTGCGCTATATGCTATACGAGAATAAATTGAGCAGGAAAAATGCTTTGCGTATTTGCGATACTCCTATTGATATCGGAAAAATTGAAATACCCACATTTATTGTAGGTACGACTGAAGATCATATATCACCTGCTGTTACTACCTTTACTACAACCGAACTTGTAAGCGGCCCGGTTGAATTTGTACTGGGTGGTTCGGGCCACGTTATGGGAATAGTAAATCACCCTGCTAAAAAGAAATATGGTTATTTTGCAGGCGGAGAATTGCATAAAGGATTTGCAGAGTGGAAAAAAACTGCAGCCCAGCATGAAGGAAGCTGGTGGGATCCGTGGACAAAATGGTTAAAGGGAATGTCGGGTAAACAAATAGACGCCCCTAAGACAGCGGGTAATACAAAATATAAAGTTATTGAACCTGCACCGGGACGATACGTAAAAGAGAAATGCTAACTAAATAAAATTATAAACTACAGAGATAATTAATGTATGAGGGTAAAAAATAATAAGGTCGCTTTGGTTACAGGTGGCACAGGCGGGTTAGGAACTGCAATATGCGAACGCCTTTACAAAGATGGATATTCAGTTGTGGCAAATTACAAAGACTTTACGAAAGCCATAAAATGGCGCGAAGAAGCAAAGAAATGGAGGGAGAGTGAACTGAAAATGGGTATGGATATTAATATAGTGGAAGGCGATGTGGCGAGTTTTAAATCGTCGCAGGATATGATGAAAGAGATTACTGATGAAATAGGTCCGGTTGATGTACTGGTTAACAATGCCGGTATTACCCGCGACGCTCCTTTACATAAAATGACACCCGACCAATGGTTCGAGGTGATGGATACAAACCTTAACAGCGTATTTATATGCTCTCGCCTTGTAATTGAGGGCATGCTTGCAAAAGGATGGGGAAGGATTATAAATATTTCTTCTGTTAACGGACAGAAAGGTGCTTACGGACAGACTAATTATTCCGCAGCCAAATCGGCCATGTATGGTTTTTCTAAATCGCTGGCGCTTGAAGTGGCCAAGAAGGGAATTACAGTAAATTGTATCTCTCCCGGTTATATAGGCACTTCAATGGTTATGGCTATTCGTGAAGATATACGTGAAAAGATTGTAGCCCAGGTTCCTGCGGGGCGTTTCGGTAAGCCTGAAGAAATCGCTGATATGGTTTCTTACCTGGCTTCTGATGATGCAAGCTATATCACCGGTGCCAATATGGCAATAAACGGTGGCCTGCACATGTATTAGTGAGCGGTGATTACCTTCGGTTTTCTCTCCTAACCTAAGTTGCAAACAAAGAAGCTACGCTTCTTTGTTTTGTTACGTCCCTGCTCATAAAAATAAATTTTCACTCCACTTTCTTCACAAAACCTTATTGCACACCTTTTACCGTGGAGCCGGAGGGATTCGAACCCTCGTCCAAACAAGGAAACAACAAGCTTTCTACATGCGTAGCCTTATTTAATTGTGGGGAAGTAACCGCTAAAAGGCAGAGCTATTACAACCTTAGTTCCTTTGTTTTCGACCGGGTGGCGGAACGATACCCAGGCTATCCTGCCATTTTCGATGCTTCTGTCGGGACGCCGGCTGGAAGGGCTTCCCGGGAAACATAGCTAGTTAAATCCTTCTGGATTAAGCAGCTAAGGCGTAATTTGTTTCGCCGTCTGTAATGTGAGAACTGAGATTATCGAGCTACATTCACGACGCTCGGCATGCTTACCTGCTCTTTCTACCTGCTGTCAAAACCTGTCGGCCCCAATCATTTAGCATTTCTGCTACAAATATACTAAAAACCAAGGGGTGGCAGAAGTTATAAGTTTATAAAAACGGACAGGAGCCTTACGGGGCTCCTGCCATCTATAATGTGCCTGCATAAGTGGGTCGTGTTTTAAAGTACGTGTGCACGAAGCATCCACGCCATCTTTTCGTGTTGCTCCATTATGCCGGTAATGAAATCGGCTGTGCCCGCATCTTTGTAAGTATCAGTTACTTTATTAAGTTCCTGGCGGATGCTGCAAATAATAGCTTCATGGTCGCTAAGCAGGGTCTGAATAATCTTCCTTGAATCGGAGAATCTATGAGAATCTTCACTGAGGTGAGTAACAGCTAAAAAATCTTTAAGGCTACCCAGTGAAAAGTGGCCCAATTTGCGCACGCGCTCGGCTACTTCATCAATCATTTCATCCAGTTCTTCATACTGGAGCTCAAAGAATTTGTGAAGGTCATAAAAATGCGGACCTTCAACGTTCCAATGGGCATTACGGGTTTTGGTGCAGAGTACAAACTCATCTGCAAGCAGAGTATTTAAAATATCTGCTACCTTTTCAAGGTTGTTGGCTTTAATGTCAATGTTTGCTTTCATGTTATTTATGGGTTTTTCTATTGGCAAAGGTATATAAGGTAAATATAAGCAATATGACGAATATCAGCTTTGAAGCTGAACATTATCATAAACAGCACGTTTTACCTAACCTAGTTTTGGAGCATAGAATATTGTATATATTTGCAGACCGAACGGTCGGTTTTAAAATAAATTAATATGGCTAAAAGGGCATCGGGTACAAGAAGCACTATATTAAAGGTAGCACTACAGCTTTTCCTGAAAAAAGGGTATAAAGATGTATCGTACGAGGATTTGATAAAGGAAACCGGCTTATCCAAGGGTGCGCTTTATCATCATTTCAGGTCGAAGGAAGACCTGCTGATTTCCACATTTGAGTTTCTCCTTGAGGCCAGCAGACAGCAAATGACAGAAGTACCCTTTAAGAAAGCAAAAGATAGAGAATCTTTTAAGGAATTAATTGTTGGTTCCAAAAAGGAACAAATAAAGGGCATTAAGAAGCTTTTGGGGACCAAAACTATAAAGTTTAATAAACTTTTGTTCTTTTTTGAGGCCATAAATGAAAATGAGAGATTGAAGGCCAGTATAATGGAGTTAATGAAAGAGGAAATGCAATTCCTTGAAAAGTGCTTTCTGAATATGAAAAAGCATGATACGCTTCCAAAAGGTAAGGACCCTTTAATAATGGCGGAAAGCTTATACTGGATGCTCCAGGGGACAGAAATGCTTATGTTCTTCCTGAAGAATAATGACAGCGAAAAGGATTTTATCAAGATATATAATAAAACCATTGATAATTTCTTTAAAATAATTTAAAATGAAAAGAGTATTTCTGTTTTTACTGGTTGGAATTATAGCAATGGCATTTGCAGCCGATGATCAGGCTAAAGATATTGTTACAAAAGCAGAGAACAATATAAAAGGGCATACCTCTCAAACAGATATGACCATTGAGATTATACGCCCTACCTGGAAACGTTCGTTGAGCTTAAAAGGATGGTCGAAGGGTGAAGATTATTCCATGAGTGTAGTAACGGCCCCCGCAAAAGACGCAGGAACGGTTTTCCTGAAACGGTTAAAAGAAATATGGAACTGGGTGCCAAGTATTGAGCGTGTGGTAAAGCTACCTCCTTCTATGATGGCCCAAAGCTGGATGGGAACGGATTTTACCAATGATGATTTGGTAAAGGCATCTTCACGCATTGATGATTATACCCACAAAATTCTTGGCGATACTGTGATTGAAGGCCGCAAGTGCTGGAAAATTGAAATGATACCATTACCGCAGGCTGCGGTGGTATGGGGCAAGCTAATTATGTTCATTGACCAGAAAGATTACCTTGAATTAAGGCTTGAGTTTTACGATGAAGATTTTAAGTTGGTGAATATTCTGCAATGCTCTGATGTGAAGATAATGGGTGGAAGAACCATTCCGGCAAAAATGGAAATGATACCTGCGGGCAAAAAAGGGCAGGAGACAGTTATTATATATAACAGCGCCATTTTCGATAAGCCTATAGAGGATAGTTTCTTTACAACCGATAACATGAAAAAAGTAAGGTAATGTATTTTAAGCTTGCATGGAGAAATATGTGGCGCAGCAGGCGCAGGACGATTATCACAATCTCGTCTATTTTCTTTGCCATGATATTTGCCATACTCATGCGTGTTATTATTATCGGAATGTTCGATAAAATGATCAGCGATACTGTCAGCATGTCATGCGGGTACTTGCAGATTCATCACAATGGATACTGGGAAAATAAATCGGTTGACAGCACATTTGAGGAAACGCCACGCGTTACATTTATTCTTGATAAGGAGAAGGAAATTACGGCATGGACACCACGTTTAGAAACATTTGCGTTAGCATCGTCGGGTGAACGGACCAAAGGCATGCTGGTTATAGGTATTGATCCGAAGAAGGAAAATGCAATATCAAAACTCTCGCAAAAATTAGTTGCCGGAAAATACCTGCAGGATAGTGATAAGTACATATTGCTTGCCCAGGGTTTGGCTGAGTACCTGAAACTAAAGGTGAATGATACGGTTATTTTGCTGGGACAAGGGTACCAGGGTAGTATGGCAGCGGCAAAGTACCCCATTAAAGGAATAGTAAAGCTTGGAATTCCAGAGATGAATAAGGGGATGGCGTGGTTACCCATGGCATGTGCAAGAGATTTCCTGAGCACCGGGGCAAGGTATACTTCCATATCTATAATGGTGAATAACAGGAATAATCTTGCAGCGTTGAAACAAAACATAAAAAGACAAATTGGGGGTAATGAATACGAGGTGATGACCTGGCAGGAAATGGTTCCTGAACTTGACCAATTATTTCAGGCAAAGCTGGGCCAGAATGAAATTATGTCCGGGGTACTATATCTGGTCATTGCGTTTGGAATTTTTGGAACGATATTAATGATGCTTAACGAGCGTATGCATGAATTTGGTATTCTTATTGCAGTGGGAATGAGAAAAGGTATTCTGGCCAGGGTAGTAGTTATGGAAATGATATTAATGTCGATAGTAGGGACTATATTGGGCATGGGCGGAGCTTTCCCTATTGTACTGTATTTTAGGGTACACCCTATTCATATGAGCGGGGTTTGGGGTAAAGAAATGGAGCAATTCAATTTCGAACCCATCCTGCAGCCGTCTATGGACTTTTCAAATTTTATTATTCAGGGATATGCAGTATTGTCAATTGCAGTTCTGTTATCGACTTATGCCATTTATAAAATATATCGAATAAAAGCTATAGCAGCTATAAACAGCTAATTAATTTCAGATTTAGAATTTAAGGAATATGATTTATAGCTCTTAAATAAACTAACAAATATCATAACCATGAACACAGTAAATCTTAAATCCGAAATCTCAAATCTTAAATAATCACATGCTTTTTAAAGTGGCCTGGAGAAATATTTGGAGAAACAAGACACGCAGTATCGTTGTAATTGCATCGGTGGCTGTTGGTTTATTTGCCGGCATGTTTATGATGGCATTTTTTATGGGGCTGGTGAAGCAGGAAATAAGCAGCGCCGTTGAAACACAACTGTCGCATATTCAGATTCATAATCCTGCTTTTGCCGATGATAAGGAAGTAAGCGACACCATAGCGAATGCAGCAGCCATTATAGAAAAACTCAAGAATGATTCAACCGTAAAAGGAGTATCGGGCAGGGTGGTAGCTGCCGGAATGATATCTTCTTCATCGGCCGCAATGGGTGTGGAAATACATGGTATTAACGCGGCTGACGAAAAAAAAGTAAGCAGTATATCGGGAGAAATGAAAGAAGGCATTTATTTTTCAGGAAAAAAGAATGAAATAGTGATAGGGCAAAAACTTGCTGAAAAACTTGGAGTGAAACTACACAGTAAAATAGTGCTTACGTTTCAGTCTGTTACCGGTGATTTAACTGCAGGCTCTTACCGTATTGCGGGGATTTTCCGCTCGCGTAATTCAGCTTTCGATGAAATGACGGTATTCACGAATGATAATGAACTGGGGCAACTTCTGGGCACCAGAAGCGGCATACATGAAATTGCAGTTATTTTAAAAGACGATAAAAATGTTAATAACGCAGCGACCGAATTAAAAAAACAAAACCCGGCATTGCTTGTTCAAACATGGACGGAGCTTTCTCCTGAAATGGCACTTATTACAGGTATTTTCGACCAGATAATGTATATAATTATCGGCATTATTCTTCTCGCCCTTATGTTCAGTATTATAAATACTATGCTTATGGCTGTACTGGAACGCCAACGTGAATTTGGTATGCTAATGGCCATAGGTATGAACAAACCAAGGGTGTTTTTTATGGTTGTTCTTGAATCGGTTATGCTTACGTGCGCCGGTATACCGGTAGGGATATTACTTACCATTGGTGTGGTAGAATATCTGGCTAAACATGGTATTGACATGTCAGCATTTTCTAAGGCATTGTCACAATTCGGATTCAGTAATATTGTGTACCCCGAACTGCAAACTTCAATGTTCCTTCCTATTAGTTTAATGACCGGACTAGCCGCTATTTTATCGGCCATTTATCCAGCCGTAAAAGCATTACAATTTAAACCTGCAGTTGCAATACATAAAATATAATTTATCATGAGCTACGTTATTGAAGCACATAACCTGACAAAAATTTACAACCCTAAAACCATACCGGTGTATGCCGTAAATGGTGTTGACCTGCAGGTAGAGGAGGGAGAATTTACCGCATTGGTTGGCCCGTCGGGTTCGGGTAAAACTACTTTACTCAATCTTATAGGTGGATTGGATTACCCCACAACGGGAGATGTGAAAATAGCAGGAGTTGACATTACAAAAATGAGCGAGAACAAGTTGATTGATTTCCGTCTGCAGAATATAGGTTTCGTTTTCCAGGCTTACAACCTGATACCCGTTCTAACGGCCAGTGAAAATGTGGAGTTTGTAATGCTTATGCAAAAGAAACCTAAGCGTGAAAGAGAACAACATGCAATAGAACTGTTGAAAGAAGTTGGACTTTCCGACAGATTAAACAATCGCCCTACTGAATTATCGGGTGGGCAACAACAGCGCGTAGCAGTTGCAAGGGCACTGGCATCAAAACCACGATTTATTCTTGCTGATGAACCTACTGCTAACCTTGATTCAAAATCGACGGAGAATTTGCTGGATATTATGGCAAAGCTTAATAAGGAAGATAAAATGACATTTATTTTTTCTACGCACGACCAACGTGTAATTGATAAGGCTAGGCGTGTAGTTACGCTGGTAGATGGTAAAATAGTTTCAGATGAGAAGCAAACTCAAAGTTCATAAAGGTGAAAGTTCGTAAAGTTTATAAAGTTTGTAAAGTTGTCAAGGTTTTGACTTTTTGCTTTATGAATTCTCTGCTTTTAACTCGCGTAGCCGCTCAAACCGATAGCACAAAGCACCTGCCAAAATTTACTGTTAAAGGTTACATAAAATATCTCGACGAAGTTAGTTTTGTGGGTAGTGCCACTGATCTTCTTACGAACGAATTAATTCACAATCGTCTTAATTTCCGGTACGAGTTCAGCCAGCATTTTAACCTGAGGCTGGAAGTACGCAACAGGCTTTATTATGGTGAACTGGTGCAGAGTTATCCAAACTATACTTCGTATGTAACCGCTTCATATGGAACATTCGATTTGTCGAAGAACTGGGTTAACCAGGGTGCGGTACTGGCTAACAGTACTATTGACCGTGCATGCGCCGAATATACAGCAGGCAAGTGGGATATAACCATAGGCAGGCAACGTATTAATTGGGGAATAAGCACGATATGGACACCCAACGATATATTCAACACTTTTAACTATTTCGATTTTGATTATGAAGAGCGGCCCGGAAGCGATGCGGCAAGGGTGCAATATGCGCTTACATCTTCTTCTTCGCTTGAATTGGCTGTGAGCCCGGGTAAAACAACTAACCAGAATATTGAAGCATTAATGTACCGCTTTAATAAGTGGAATTATGACTTCCAGGTTTTCTCCGGAGTTTATCAGCAGGATTTTACGGCTGGGGTAGGGTGGGCAGGTAATATTAAATCGGCGGGATTTAAAGGAGAGGTTTCATACTTTACGCCTTACCAGCATTTTTCCGATAGTGGTGCAATTGCTGCATCATTGTCTTTCGATTATGGATTTAAAAATGGAATATACCTGCTTATATCGGGATTATATAATAACCTGGGCAGCGACAGCATACCCAATATTGCACAGCTAACTACTGAAACACTTTCGGCAAAAAATATGTTCCCATTCAAATACACTGCTTTTGTAGAAATATCGTACCCCTTCACACCCATTTTTAAAGCTTCACTTGGTACAATGTTTTCACCAGCTGGTAATTCCTTTATAGTGTTACCCACATTAACTTATTCTATATCCGATAACTGGGTGCTCGATTTAATTGGCCAATCGTTTTTTGCACAAAGTGGTGGAATATATAGGCCACTTGGTAATGGTATTTACCTTCGGCTTAAATGGGGATTTTAATGTCTATTCCCCTTCTTTAAACCAACTGGAATACAAGAGGTAATTATCGGCTATGCGGTGAACCTCTCCCTTAAGTAGCTCAGGATTAATGCTTTTCACTTTTTTGGCCGGTACCCCGGCATAAACACTCCCTTCTTCTACTATAGTGCCTTCTAATACAACCGCTCCTGCTGCTATCAGGCTGTTGCTGTTTATAATGGCATTATCCATTACAATGGCGCCCATGCCTATTAATACATTGTCGTGTACTGTGCACCCATGCACTATTGCATTATGGCCTATAGATACATTATTACCTATGGTAGTGCCTGTTTTCTGGTAGGTACAGTGTATAATGGCCCCATCCTGTATATTTACCTTATTGCCTATTTTAATGAAGTTAACGTCGCCCCGAACCACAGCATTGAACCATACGCTGCAATCGTCGCCCATAACTACATCGCCTACCAGGGTAGCGTTTTCAGCCAGGTAGCAGTTATCGCCAACTTTGGGATGCATACCCTTTACAGCCTTAATAAGAGCCATATTTGTAATATTTTACCCAAAAATACGATATTAGCCGTATACTGATTTAAAAATTATACTACCTTTGCAGCCCTTAAATAAAAAGCATAATAATAAATCAACAGGAATCATGTACGCAATTGTTGAAATAGACGGCCACCAGCATAAGGTGACAAAAGCACAAAAGATATACGTTAACCGCCTTAGCGCTGACGAAGGTACCAATGTCGAATTCGATAAGGTATTGTTAGTAGATAACGAGGGCGATGTAATTGTTGGACTGCCTTTTGTAGATGGCACACGTGTAGCAGCCAAGGTTATGGCCCATTTAAAAGACGATAAAGTATTCATTTTCAAGCATAAAAGAAGGAAAGGATACCGTCGTTTCAATGGCCACAGGCAATATATGACCGAGCTTTTTATTCACGGTATACTTGGTAAAGGCGAAACGTTGAAAGAAGATTTGGCACCTGTAAGAGCACCTAAAAAAGTTGCCCCTGCAAAGGCTGAAGCTAATGTAGCTGAAACAGAAGCTCCAAAGAAAAAAGCTGCTGCTCCTAAAAAGAAAGCCGCTGCCCCTAAGAAAGAAGCCGCTGAGCCTAAAGCAACAAAGAAGCCTGCAGCCAAGAAAGCAGCTCCTAAGAAAAAATCAAAAGAATAATTAACTAACCCAATAATACTTAAGCGTCATGGCACACAAGAAAGGCGTCGGTAGTTCGAAAAACGGTAGAGAGTCGCACAGTAAGCGCCTCGGTGTTAAAATATTTGGCGGTCAACCCGCAAAAGCCGGCAATGTAATCCTTCGTCAGAGGGGTACTGAATACCATCCGGGCAAAGGTGTAGGTATTGGTAAAGACCATACCATTTTCGCACTTGTTGACGGTAAAGTGGTATTTACAGTTAAGAGAGCGGACAGGCGCTACGTATCGGTAGAGCCATCTGCAGAAGCTGTTTCAGCTTAACTGTTAGCAGGAATAATATTAAATCCTGCCTGTGGCTTTTGCCCATAGGCAGGATTTTTCATTTATAGTTTAAATCAAGATTTTATATTTACCCAAATTTTTAAAATATGCTCGAGATAGCCTACATACGACAGAATTCGGAAGATGTTATTACACGCCTTGCGGTAAAGCATTTTGATGCTAAAGCAGTTATAGCCGAAATACTTTCTGTAGATGAAAATAAACGTGCCATTCAAACCAAGCTTGATGATGTTCTGTCACAGCTTAATAAAGCTTCTAAAGAAATAGGCGACCTATATAAAGCAGGAAAGAAGCAGGAAGCCGATGAGTTGAAGAATAAGACTACTGCATGGAAACAGGAGATAACTAGCCTTGAAGGAGATTTAAAAAAGGCAGACCAGGACTTGCAGGATAAAGCCGTATTGCTTCCTAACCTTCCTAATAAAAATGTACCTAAAGGCAAAACACCTGAAGATAATGAAGTGGTATTTAAACATGGCGATATACCACAGTTGCCTGAAAGCGCATTGCCTCACTGGGAGCTGACGAAGAAGTATGACCTTATTGATTTTGAACTGGGCGTTAAAATAGCCGGGGCGGGCTTTCCTGTTTACAAAGGAAAAGGAGCAAAGCTGCAACGTGCGCTTATCAATTATTTTTTAGATAAAGCGGCCGAAGCAGGGTATATGGAAATTGAACCACCTATATTGATTAATAAGGATTCCGGTTTTGGTACCGGGCAGCTACCCGATAAAGAAGGGCAGATGTATCATGTTACTCTTGATGATTTGTATATGATACCTACGGCAGAAGTGCCCATTACCAATATATACAGAGATGTTATAGTTGACGAGGAATCGTTGCCGATAAAAAACTGTGGGTACACTCCTTGTTTCAGGCGCGAGGCCGGTTCGTATGGGAAAGATGTGCGCGGACTTAACCGCCTGCATCAATTCGATAAGGTAGAGATTGTGCAAATACAACATCCTGACAAGTCGTATGCAACCTTGGAAGAAATGCGCGAATACGTTGCAGGTTTATTAAAAAGCCTTGAATTACCATTCCGTACCCTCAGGCTTTGCGGAGGCGATATGAGTTTTGCTTCGGCCCTTACCTACGATATGGAAGTATATTCGGGTGCACAGAAACGCTGGCTTGAGGTAAGTTCGGTTTCTAACTTTGAAACCTTTCAGAGCAACCGTATGAAATTGCGTTTTAAAGGCGGGAAAGATAAGCCCCGTTTGGCACACACGCTTAACGGAAGCGCGCTTGCTTTGCCCAGAATTGTTGCCGCTATCCTGGAAAATAATCAGACTGAAAAGGGTATACGAATGCCAAAGGCTATAGTTCCTTATACAGGGTTTGAAATGATAAGCTAGCACGAATAATAAGATTAACTTGGTTTTATCGTAGATAAAACTATTTTTGTGCTACTCAATTAATCTCAATTGAAAAAAATACTTTCCACTGCAGTAGCTTTTTGTTGCCTATTGATTATTTTTTCAGGGTGCAAGGACAGCATATTCCATCATCGCCTTAAAGAAGGTTCTATACAATACAAGATAGCTGTGCTGGATACCGTAAACCCGATGGCTAAAATGGCCCCGGATGAAATGACCATTAAGTTTAAAGATAACAGATCGCGCGCTGAACTACTGGCAGGTATGGGTATGTTTCAAATATCATTTATTAATGATGAACCCGGTAAAAAAATAATGCAACTGGTTCGCGAAGCCAGCAAGAAAATGGCTTGTGTAATGGATACCTTAGCCGTTAATAAAGATCTGGAGCACGATGTGCAGTTTAAAATAACCGAGACCAGCGACACCCTTACTATTGCCGGATATAAATGTCACAAAGCGCTGGCAAAATCGGTTGATGGTAAGGCACCCGATTGCGAACTCTTTTACACAGACGATATAAAACTCGATAATCCGAATTGGGCAACGCCTTTTAAAGCTGTAAAAGGTGTACTGTTAAAATACCGCCTTAATAAATATGGGGTGTATATGGAATTTACCGCTGAAAAAGTGGCATCTGAAAAAGTTGACGACGAAATGTTCAGGATGCCTGCCGATTATAAAATTGTTCCCAAGCAGCAAATTGACGAGCTGTTCTAAGAAAAATTTGGCTTTATCGCAGATAAAATTACTTTTGTACTGCTTAAATCATAATTACTTGAAGAAATTACTTACTGCAGGGGTAACTTTTTGTATCATTTTACTTGTCTTTTCCGGGTGTAAGGATAGCATATTTCACAGCCGCGTTAAAGAGGGTTCTATAGAGTATAAAATTGTTGTACTCGATTCGTCTAATTCAATGGCTAAAATGGCTCCTGATAAAATGACGGTTAAATTCAAAGATAATAAGTCGTATGCGGAACTTATAGCCGGTATGGGCCTTTTTGAAACATCATTTATTAATGATGAACCCGGGAAGAAAATTACGCAAATGGTTCGGCTTCTGAATAAGAAAATGGCATATGTTGCCGATACTGCAGCTATTACTAAGGAACTGCAGCATGATGTGAAGTTTAATATTACTGAAACCACTGAAACAAAAATGATAGCAGGGTATAAATGCAAAAAAGCTATTGCAAAATCGGTTGACGGCAAAGCACCCGATGTAGACTTATATTATACCGATGATATAAGGCTGGAAGACCCTAACTGGGCAACTCCGTTTAAAACAATAAGTGGAGTATTGATGCAGTACAGGATAAGCAAGTATGGTTTCTATATGGAATTTACCGCCCAGAAAGTTACAGATGAAAAAGTTGATGATGCACTTTTTACGCTGCCTGCCGACTACAAAATTATTTCCAAGCAGCAGATAGATGACCTGTATAAAGGATTTCAGTAGGAGAATACCTTTATAATTCCTAACTTTGTAATTAAATAAAAAATCATTTTATGAAAAAATTTGTTCGTATAGCATGTATTGGCTTAGCAGGCATTGCGCTTTTTGCATTCTCAGCGGCCGATGACAGTTCATTTGAGGGTGTTATAACATATAGCATGAGTTTTGGTTCAGGTAGTTCTTCACCCCAGGCAGCGGCCATGATGCAGGGAAGCAATACAAAAATTTATATTAAAGGCGATAAAACACGAATAGAGGTAAATACCGGCATGTATAAGCAGGTGGTTATCGGCGACAGGAAAACCAAAGAAGAAATTACCCTAGTGGAAATGATGGGGAATAAATATGAAATTAAATCGAATGCTGATACAAAGAAGGATGACGCTAACTTAGACATTAAATATATTGACAGTACAAAAACAATAGCCGGTTATACATGTAAAGCGGCGGTTGTTACTACAAAAAACCCTAAGACAGGGGAAACTTATAATACAACCGTTTTCTATACCGATCAGTTACCTTATTCTACCGATATGGGAAGATTTAAAGGGTTGAAAGGTTTCCCTTTACAATATGGTGTAAAGCAGCAAGGTATGGATATTAGTATTGCAGCCCAAAGTGTTGAAAAGAAGCCACTTTCTGATACCCTTTTTGTTGTTCCGGCCAAAGGCTATAAACTGGAAAACTCCCGCGAAGATATGATGAAGGATATTCAGAAGGATATGAGTGGTGGCGGCGGTCAATAGCATTTAAATACTGGCTTTAAAGAGAAAAACGGTTTTTTAACCGTTTTTTTCGTTTTAGCTTGGATTTGAAAAACTTATTTATTATATTTGTAGAAGGAATTTAACAGTAAATTAAGCTTGGCTTAGTATTATTGATTAAAGGCAATGGTAAAAATATAGTTGTAAAATATTAACATGAAGAAATCTACTCGTATTTTTATAAATCTGGTTTCAGGCTTGTTCATGGTTTTGATTTGCTTGCCTGCCCTCGGACAAAACAACGTCGGTATAGGAACCAATGTTCCCGATCCTTCCTCAATAGTTGAAATGAAATCTACTACGCAGGGTATGCTAATACCGCGTATGACTGAATTGCAGATGTTGGCTATTGTGGCGCCTGCACCCAGTCTTATAATTTATAATACCGATACAAATTGTTACTTCTTTTATAATCCTGCTACAACCTTATGGCAATCGTTATGCCGTGCTGCTGCTGTTGGCCCTACCGGCCCTACAGGAGCTAACGGAGTTGGTTCTGCCGGCCCGACAGGCCCTACCGGCCCTGCTGATACTACTGCCGGCCCTCCTGGTCCTACAGGCGCTGCTGGCGCACCCGGTGCTACCGGCCCTGCGGGTACTGCAGGTGTAACCGGCCCCACCGGCCCTATGGATACTGTTGCAGGCCCTGTTGGTGCTACCGGCCCTACAGGTGCGCAAGGCGCTACCGGTGTAGGTGTTGGTATTCCCGGCCCAACTGGTCCTACTGGAGCAACCGGTGTTGCAGGAACAAATGGTACTAACGGTACAAATGGAACCAACGGTACAAATGGGGTAACCGGCCCAACTGGTCCTACAGGTGTGGCTGGTACGAACGGAACAAACGGTACAAATGGAACCAACGGTACCAATGGTGTAACCGGCCCTACCGGTGCAAATGGTACTAATGGTACGAACGGAACGAATGGTACAAACGGAACGAATGGCGTAACTGGCCCAACCGGCCCGGGTACTATATGCGGTGCAGCTACAACCGATTATGTTACAAAGTTTACTGCACCTACAACCATGTGTAATTCAATTATGTATGATAATGGAACGGCGGTTGGTATTGGTACTACAACACCTTCTACTTCTAAAGTAGGTGGTACTTCTACAGTAGGATTCAATGTATATAACGCTACTGCTGCTGGAGGCGACCAGGAAGAATTTACAAACTTCGGTGGCAATGGGGTTGCCGTTGAAATTAATAACACCCTTACCACATGCGCGTATAATACAATGGAAGGTATTACACCTTATACGGGGAATACAAATATTCCATCTGGTATTTGGGGACTTGCAAGTAGTGGTTCAGGAACACAAACTGCTGTTGGTGCAACAGGTTATAATAATGGTAAAGCAGGTTACGGTGTTTATGGAGTGCTGGTAACTGCCGGGGCAGGATACGGTGGATTGTTTCTTAACGGCTTGGGTTATACAGGCGCTTTAACAGCTGTATCAGATGAACGGACAAAAAAAGATGTCCGTGCTATTCCCAACGCATTGGCAATTATCAATAGGTTAAATGGGGTGAACTATGAATATGATACGCAGAAGTACCCTTATCTCGGATTGGAAAACACTATGCAGTATGGTTTTATTGCACAGGATATTCAGAAAGTGCTTCCCGAATTGGTTCTTGAGAAGCAACTTGATACGTATGCATGTATACCTAGAAAATCAACTGAAGCAGTTCCGGCTCATTTTGAAACCTTCAAAACAGTAAACTACATAGGAGTTATTCCTATTCTGGTTGAAGCCATAAAAGAACAACAGAAAGAAATTGAAACCAAACAACCATCGCAGGATGTTGGTTCAGGACAACTTGTAAATGGCAAGGCACACATTGATATGGATAATTCATTCGCCCAATTGATTTCAGACCCGCAGAATGTTAAAGTATTTATTCAGCTTCAGGGCGACTGCAAAGGTGTATATGTTACTAATATTACATCAACAGGTTTCGATGTAGTTGAACTCAATGGCGGAACATCAGGTGTGAAATTTTTCTGGCAGGCAATTTCGGGTACTACAAATTAATATAATCAATCCTCCTTATAAACTATGAACAACATGACAAGATTAATTAGAAACGCAGCATTAGGCATCATTATGATAGCTGCTTTTTCTGTTAAATCAGAAGCACAGAACAACGTAGGTATTGGAACCAATGTTCCTGACCCTTCGTCTATTGTTGAAATGAAGTCTAATACCCAGGGTATGCTTATTCCACGAATGAATACCATAGGTATGAATGCTATCGCAGCTCCTGCTCCAAGCTTGATAATTTACAATACTGACTCGAACTGCTACTGTTTCTATAATGGAGGAACTTTGAAATGGCAATCGCTTTGCCAGCCTGCCGGCGCTGGTGCAGCTGGCCCTACTGGCCCAACAGGTAATGCGGGTGCTCCCGGTGCAACAGGCCCTGCGGGCTCTCCCGGCGCAACTGGTCCTGCCGGTGCTCCCGGTGCAACGGGCCCTGCCGGAACAGCAGGTGCTACGGGCGCAACAGGTGCTGCCAGTGTTGTTCCAGGCCCTACAGGCCCAACAGGTGCCGGTGTAGGTATACCGGGCCCAACAGGTCCTACAGGTGCAGCTAGTGTTGTTCCAGGTCCTACAGGCCCAACGGGTGCTGCAGGAACAAATGGTACGAATGGAACAAACGGAACAAATGGTACCAACGGAACAAATGGTACGAATGGTGCAACAGGCCCGACAGGCCCTACATGGACACTTTCAAGTGTAACATATAATAATACAGGTACAGTAACAGTTACCGGAACAGCCGGTGGCGGAACAGTAACCAGTGGCGATGCTGCATGGTTAACTACCGGTAATACTGGTATTGTTGCCGGTACTAATTTCATAGGCACGCTTAATGCTGCTGATTTTGTAATGAAAACCGCAGGTGCTGCCGCAACCAATGAACGTATGCGTATTACTTCTGCGGGTTTGGGTGTATATAATAATACAACCCCGATTGCAGGTGACGTATTTTCTGTTTATGGTACTGGTGTAGTAGGCGCAATAAATGGATTAGGTACTAGTTCAATAAATGGTTATAGCAATGGTGGCGATGGTATATTCGGTGAAGATGTGGGACTTGGTATAGGTGTAATAGGTTATGGTAGTGACAACGCTGCAACTTTCGGAAGTGGTGTTGGTGTACTTGGTGAAGCAATGGGTGAAACATTTGCAATAGATGGATACGCACCCAATAAAACAGAGGGCGTTGGTGTTTCCGGTTATGCTCCGGCTGTAGGAATGGGTATAGGTGTGTGGGGAACTGACTCAGATGGTTTTTCAGGCGTGGTTGGTAATGATTCCAAAGCCTATAATGGTGTATCTGTAACCCTTGGAGGCGCTAATGCCGGTGGCTCATTTACAGGTTTTGAGGCAGGTGTTGTTGGATATGCTTACCCTCTAACTACAGCGGTTAACTCAGAGGGTGGTTTTTTCTCAGATAGTATAAGTGCTGCAAAATATATACAAGTTAGTGTAGCCGCGTATAATGGTGGTACTAAATACAAGATATTAGGTAGTTCCTTAGGTGCTGTTTCTACTTCTGTAAAGGATTTAGATGACAAAGCAGTAATAATGTTCGCACCGGAAGCACCTGAAATGGTATTTGAAGACTACGGAGAAGGCCAGTTGGTAAATGGTGAGGCACAAATTTCACTCGACCCTGTTTATGCAAAGAACGTAGCCATTAATGATAAACACCCGTTACGTGTATTCATTCAATTAGAAGATGAATGTAATGGTGTGTATGTAACTGATAAAACTGCAAACGGGTTTACTGTAAAAGAACTGCATGGAGGTAATTCCAATGCCAAATTCTCATACCGCGTTGTGGCCAACGTAAAAGATGAAATAGAGAACGGAGAAGTTGTTTCTAAGAACCAGGATTTAAGGTTCCCGCTCTACCAGAGCCCTGGTGTAACAAAAATTATCAGACGCCCGCATGTTGACTATTCTAAGGCAATATTGGGTAGCAAGAAGAAACTGCAATAACGGTAAATAAAATAATAAAGTAAAAAGGGCCTGATTTTATCAGGCCTTTTTTGTTTTCTTATTCTTCTCCTCGAACTCTTTTCCTATTTCTTCCGGGGTTTTACCAAGCAATTTTATGGCTTGTCTTGCCTGGGTAGAAATACTATCGTTAGGGAACCTGTTTACCAGTTCCGAGTATTTTGCATGGGCCTTTGCTGTATCGTTCAGATTGTTGTCGTAAATAAAACCTTCAACCAGTAAACATTCAGGAATAAGCCTGCTGTTAGGGAATTTAGTGCAAACACTATTATAGAAGCCCAGCGCTTGTGTATACTGACCCATGCTTGAGGCAATACCACCGGCATTAAACAAAAATGCGGCCGATAGGGTATCGTTTGGAAAATGATTGGCGTAATTATTATAAGCCGTAATGGTAATGTTGCCATTAAAGGCATCGATAGTTTGTGTTGTTTTAAGTTTAGCCTCTGCCGCCCTTACAACCTGCAACAGCGCCTGCTTGCTGGTATCGGGTTGTGTACCCTGAACGCCTGTATTGTGCGCAGGCCGTTCGCTGTTACTGCAACCTGTTGAATAGATAAATGCAAATAACGATGCTGCATAAATTAAATACTTCCTCATGGTATTTATTTTTTTAATGGAAATTTCATACGGTAAGTTACCTCTACATCGCCTTTCGATATATCGGTAAGTTTTCTTTTCAATAACCTTTTGCGCAAAGGGTTTATTTTATCTACAAATAGTACTCCTTCAATATGGTCGTATTCATGCTGAATTATGCGGGCCTTTATTCCTTCATAGGTTTCCTCATGTTCCTTAAATTTTTCATCGAGGTAACGTATTTTCAGCACCGGCTTACGCTCTACATCTTCTCTAATAGTAGGTATGCTCAGGCATCCTTCATTAAATTTCCAGGGCTGGCCGTCTTCCTTAAATACCTGCGCATTTATAAATATTTTTTTAAACCCTTCCAGCTCTTTTTGCTTTTTTTCATCTTCCTGGTCCTCGGCATAAGGCGATGCATCTACAATAAACAGGCGTATTGACAGGCCAACCTGCGGCGCTGCTAATCCCACGCCTTTGGCATTATGCATGGTATCGAACATATTTTCTATCACCTTTTCCAGGTTAGGGTAATCAACCGGAATATCCTGTGCTTTCTTTTTCAGAACGGGGTCTCCGTATGCTATTATTGGTAAAATCATAGGTTGTGTCTCTCTATGGGTTCAAAAATAATAAGTTACATTGAAACAGAGGGCGGTAAGTTGCCTTCTTTCTTCATTTCCATAAAAGTCTGCAGTATAAGTGCAGCGCTTACCATGTCTATGGTGGCCTTGTTTTGCCTGTCTTTTTTCTTTAATCCGCCGTCAATCATACTCTGGAACGCCATGCGCGATGTAAGCCGCTCATCAACCCTGTAGACGGGCATCCCGGGTAATTTACTGCATAGTTGTTCAATAAATTTTCCTGTAGATTCAGCACTTTGTGCGGGGGTATTATCCATATGCTTAGGCTCGCCCACCACTATGCCTTCCACCTTTTCTTTGGCCATATAATTGGCCAGGAAGGTGAATATTTCCCTGGTCGGGACGGTAGTAAGCCCTGTGGCAATAATCTGCTGGGGGTCGGTAACCGCTATACCCGTGCGAACGCTTCCGTAATCAATAGCAAGAATCCTCATATATAATGCAAAGTTACGAATTAAAGAGCCTTAGGCTGTTTTACATATATTTGCTACTATAAAATTTATGTATGTCGGAAGAAATTAAACTTATTGAGAGTGCATGGGTAAACCGTGAGTTAACCAAAGACGAAGCAGTGCGTAAAGCCATTAACGATACTGTTGAAAAACTGGACAAAGGATTGTTGCGTGTGGCCCAACCTGAAGGTGATGGCTGGAAGGTGAATGAATGGGTGAAGAAGGCTATTTTAATGTTTTTCCAGATACGCAACATGGAAACAATTAAAGCAGGAGACCTTGAATTTTACGATAAGATACCCTTAAAGAAAAATTTTAAAGAAATAGGGGTGCGCTCCGTTCCTCATGGGCTTGCGCGTTATGGTTCGTTTCTTGCACCGGGGGTTATAATGATGCCATCGTATGTTAATATTGGCGCATATGTAGATACAGGCACTATGATTGATACCTGGGCCACCGTGGGCTCATGCGCGCAAATCGGGAAGAATGTGCACCTTAGCGGAGGAGTGGGTATTGGCGGTGTACTAGAGCCACCACAGGCCGCCCCGGTAATTATTGAAGACAACTGTTTCGTGGGTTCGCGCTGCATAGTTGTTGAGGGCGTAAGGGTACAAAAAGAAGCAGTGCTTGGGGCTAATGTAGTACTTACACAATCGACTAAAATTATTGATGTAAGTGGTGATAAACCAATTGAATATAAAGGTATTGTGCCTCCCCGCTCAGTAGTTATACCCGGAAGCTATGAGAAGAAATTCCCTGCCGGGAATTATTCCGTTTCATGCGCGCTTATTATTGGCAAAAGAAAGGAAAGCACTGATACCAAAACATCGTTAAACGAAACGCTGAGGGAATTTAATGTTCCTGTTTAATAGGATTATCCGTGAGGGTAAATGAATAAAAAAGGCAATAAATACAGATTAAATCAACCTCCTGCAAAGGCAAAGGTTACCAATGTGTCAAAACCTTTGAAGGAAGATACAGGGGCTACCGTAAACCTTAAGTGGGGGTTAATGATTGCCATAGCTGTAATTACCTTCTTATGCTACAATTATACCCTGAAAAACGAGTTCTCAAATTGGGATGACCAGCTTTATGTGCAGGATAACCCCTATGTAAAGGACCTTACCTGGCCGAACATGAAGATGATATTGCTCCACAATATCACCAATAACTATTACCACCCCATTACCATGCTCACCATAGCAATGAATTACCATTTTGCTAAAATGAGCCCGGAATTTTATTACTTCACCAATGTATTTATGCATGTGCTGAATACAGGCCTTGTGTTTCTTCTGCTGTTTATGATTTTGGAAGCCATGGAACAAAAAGGATATCCCTACATAAAAGGTAAATACTGGTTGGCGGCAATAGGGGGGCTGTTATATGGTATTCACCCCATGCATGTGGAATCGGTATCGTGGCTGGCAGAAAGGAAAGATGTGATGTATGGTTTCTTTTATTTCCTTGGTTTAATGGCGTATATAAAATATACTAAGGAAGAGGACTTGAAGTGGCTGCTATATACAGCCGTTTTATTTGGCTGTTCACTTTTATCGAAACCATTGGCAGTTGTATTCCCGCTTTCCTTATTTGCTTTCGATATATTATTGAAAAGGAACAATGTAAAAAGGATATTGATTGAAAAAGCTCCTTTGCTTTTAATATCGCTTGCAGCCGGTATATGGGCAGTGCAGGCGCAGAAAGCGGCTGGTTCCTTGTCGGGTGTTAGCGCTATGAATTTATGGCAACGGACAATGTTCGCGGGATACGGATTCTCAATGTATATAGTTAAAGCATTTTTACCATTCAATCTTTGTAATTATTACCCTTATCCTGAAGATTTTAATAATGCGCTTCCGGGATACTTTTATATTTTGCCATTGGTAGCCATTGCTCTTGTTGCGGTGCCTGTCTATATCTCGTACCGTGCGGGCGAAAATTATTTTCGTGTAACCCTTTTCGGGCTGGGCTTTTTCGTTATTAACCTGATGTTCGTACTCCAGTTTATTTCATCGGGCCCGGCAATTATGGCCGACAGGTACACATATATAGCTTACTTCGGGCTGTTTATGCTGGTAATATATTATGGAAATCTTTTAGTTACAAAGTCACCTTCTTTTAAAATACCCTTGCAGGTGTTATCTGTCGGTTTCTTAGTAATGCTTTCTGTATTGTGTTATGGCCGGACCAAAGTATGGCATAATTCAAAAATATTGTGGGAAGATGCAATAAGGCAGTATCCGCACCGTATCTCTGATGCTTACAATAATCTTGGTTCCTATTACCAGAAGAATAACAATTTAGATTCGGCCCTGGTGGATTTTACTGAAGCCATCAGGCTCAGGCCCGATTTTCCCCAACCGCATATTAACCGGTCGGATATATACAGAGTAAAAGGCCAGTACAACCTGGCTATTACTGATTGTGATTCGGCTATTAATGAAGATAAAAGCTACGTAGAGGCATATATGAACAGGGGAATTGCTGAATGCTTTGTGGGGAAATTTGATAATGCGCTGAAAGACTTTTCCTTTGTAATTTCGCATCAGCCGAATAATTCAACTGTATATTGCAATAGGGGTAATTTATATGATATGAGAGGTAAAACAGATTCAGCATTTGATGATTACAATAAGGCCATAAGCCTTGATGATAGTTATGCTGACGCCTATTTCAGCCGTGGGCGGACCTATTTGAAAATGGGAAAAGACAAAGAAGCAATAAGTGATTTGAACAAAGCAATTGATTTGAAAACAACCTCCAATGGAGTATATCTTTTCCGTTCGCAGGCATATAAAGATTTAGGCGATTATAATGCTGCCTTAAAAGATGCTATAACTGCGGACCAGCTTGGAATGCAGGTGAACAAAGATTATATGAGTGAACTGCAACGACTTGCAAATAGTAAAAAATGAGTAAAAAGAGCCAGAAATACAGGTTACAGCAACCCAAGCCGCAAGCAAAGGGCCAGGTTAAACAAGATAAACCCAAGGCTAAAACTCAACGGTTTGTAAACGAAATTGAAGCCGAAACGGGTACTCCTCCTTGGCTTAAATGGGCTTTGGTTATTGGTGTTGCTGTTATAACTTTCTGGTGTTACCGCTATACACTGCAAAACCAGTTTACTAACTGGGACGATGGGCTGTATGTAGAAGCAAACCCCTATGTAAAGAACCTGACCAAGGAGAATATGAAGATGATACTGTTCCATAATATTACGAACAACTATTATCACCCTATTACAATGCTAACCATTGCATGGAACTATCACGTTGGTAAAATGGCGCCTTTTATATATTACTTCACCAATGTATCTGTTCATGTACTGAATACTATAGTAATGTTCTTTCTTGTACTTCTGCTTTTGGAAGCGATGATGGCGAGGGGGTACGAAAGAATAGAAGGCAAATATTGGCTGGCAGCAGCCGGCGCACTTTTTTACGGGGTGCACCCCATGCATGTTGAGTCTGTTTCATGGCTGGCAGAAAGGAAGGATGTAATGTATGCCCTCTTTTATTTTCTGGGGCTTATAGCGTATATAAAATATGCCAATGATAAGACGTTTAAGTGGGCCGTGTTGGTTATACTTTGTTACGGATGTTCCATGTTATCAAAGCCATTGGCGGTGGTGTTTCCGTTTTCGTTAATAGCATTTGATGTGCTGTTGAAAAGAGACAAGGAAAATCCGGAACTTAAAAAAGATATTATTGCGTTTGTAATACTACTGGCAAGTTCTTTTATTGTAATGATGCTGGTAGTAAAACTGAATTTGATACGGGTACTTTCAGTTGACGTGATTGTACTAGGCGCGTTGCTGGCGGCATGGATTTTCACCATACGGTATTACAGAACAAAAAGTATTTCTACTGCATTGCTCGAGAAATTTCCATTCTTTCTTTTATCACTGGCAGGTGGTATATGGGCATGGCAGGCGCAGAAAGCCAGCGGCGCTGTAGCTTCATTCGGGTCCATCAGTATTTTGCGAAGGGCTATTTACGCCAGTTACGGACTAACAATGTATGTGGTAAAAGCATTTATACCCAGTCACCTCTGTTCCTATTATCCATACCTGTTGCGCGACCCTGCCAAGGCCCCGATTCCTTACATATATTATATGCTTCCGTTAGTTGCAGTTGCCATAATTACTGTGCCGATAGGGCTAGTCTGGTTTTTTGCAAAAAAATATTTGCGGGTGGCGCTTTTTGGTATGGGATTTTTCTTTTTCAATGTAATGTTTGTATTGCAGTTTGTCTCCTCGGGCCCAGCAATTATGGCTGACAGGTATACCTACGTAGCATATTTCGGAATATTTTTTACTGTAGTTTATCTTGCAGGAGTGGTTATAGCTAGAAAGCCATCGGCAAAAGTGACTGTGGCCGGTATATTAGCGGTATACCTTGCTGTGTTTTCTTACCTGTGTTACGAGCGCACCTATGCGTGGCACGATACCCGCACATTGTGGCAAGATGTAATTGAAAAATATCCGGGCAGGGTACAGACCTCTTACAAAAACCTGGGTAATTACTATGCCGACCTTGGCCCCAAGGACCCCAGGAATTATGATAGCGCTTACACAAATTATGCCATAATGGTGAAAGACTCCCTGGCCGATGCTGGCACCTTCAGCAACCTGGCTAATATTTATGGAATAAGAAAGCAATGGGATAAATCGCTGGAGGCGTATGGCCAGGCGTTAAAGCTCGATAGTACAAGTATTGATGCCCACCTTGACAGGGCCATTACATTATCGATGATGAAAAGATACGATGAAGCCATGAAGGATTATAGTTTCGCTTATAGAGCAGATCCTAAATCGGAAAAAGTACTGGAGAATATGGCAAGTACGTATGAAAACACGGGTATGCACGATAAAGCCATAGTGTACTTTAATAAGCTTATAGATATAAATCCAGATGACCCGAGTTTTTATAACCAGCGCGGAGCTTCGGAATTTAATATGGGGAATTATAAAGCAGCCCTTGATGACTTTTTAAAGTCGAACACACTGGGGCCTAACAATGGGCAATGCCTGTATAATCTTGCTGTAACCTATGAACACCTGAAAGATTACCCCAATGCGCTTAAATATGTGCAACTGGCGCAGCAGGTAAAATTCAGTGTGTCGGCCGATTACATTAAGAACCTTCAACAGGAAGCCAACTCCAAAAAGTAAGGCATGAAAGAAGAGTTAAGGAAAAGCCTTCATGAACTGCGAAAAGGCGGGGTTATTCTATATCCAACCGATACAATATGGGGATTAGGATGCGATGCTACCAATGAAGAGGCGGTAAAGAAAATATTCAGTATAAAGCACAGGCCCGGCACTAAAAGCATGATAATACTTGTTGCTGAACCTATGCAGGTGAAGTTTTATGCCGATGCACCTGAAGTTGCTTTAGATTTAATGGAATATGCTGAACAGCCGCTTACACTTATTCTGCCAAAAGCAAAAGGAGTAGCTAAATCGCTTATTTCAGATGATGGCACAATTGGCATTAGAGTGGTGAAAGATGAATTTTGCAGGCAGATTATTCATGCCATGCACAAACCACTTGTATCTACTTCGGCTAATATAAGCGGGGAGCCTGCACCGGCCAATTTCTCTGAAATAAGTGAGGAGATTAAAAACAAAGTTGATTATGTGGTAAATTTGAGGCAGCATGAGACGCACAAAAGCGTTCCATCGCGGATTATGAAGATAGATATGGACGGCAGAATAGAAGTAATACGTTAATGGCTACGGAACAAAATACAAAACAGGTTTTTATGCCCGAGGCGCTTACGCACCCCGTTTTTAAGGTGGTGGCTGAAGTGGCCGATGAAATGGGTGTGAAGGCTTATGCAGTTGGTGGCTTTGTACGCGATTTTATTTTATACAGGCCATGCAAAGACATTGATATAGTGGTTGTCGGCAAGGGTATTGAGGTGGCATTAAACGTTGCAGCCAAACTGGGGGACAGGAAAGTAAATGTTTACAAAACCTTTGGTACTGCCCAGGTTGTTTACGAGGACTATGATATTGAATTTGTGGGCGCCAGGAAGGAATCATATAATCGCGAATCGCGGAAACCTGTTGTGGAAGATGGTACGCTGGAAGACGACCAGAAGCGCAGAGATTTTACGATTAATGCGCTCGCCATTAGTTTGAATAAAGAAAATTATGGCCTGCTGCTCGACCCTTTTGGAGGTATGCAGGATATAGAGGATAAGATTATCCGTACCCCTCTCGACCCTGATATCACCTATAGTGATGACCCTTTACGGATGATGAGAGCTATACGTTTTGCATCGCAATTAGATTTTCAGATTGAGGCTAAGTCATTTGAATCAATAATTCGTAATAAAGAAAGGATAGAAATAATTTCGAAAGAAAGAATAGCGGAGGAACTGAATAAGATAATCCTTTCTGATATCCCTTCTATTGGTTTTAGTTTGCTGTTCGACTGCGGATTACTGCATCTTATTTTTCCGGAAATGGTAAAACTACAGGGTGTCGAGACCATTAATGGTATGAGCCATAAAGATAATTTCTACCATACATTGCAGGTACTCGATAATCTTGCTTTGCGCAGCAAGGACCTTTGGCTGCGATGGGCCGCTGTGTTGCACGATATTGCCAAACCCGCTACAAAACGGTTTGATACTAAAGTGGGATGGACTTTTCACGGACATGAAGATAAAGGTGCGCGAATGGTCCCGAAAATATTTGCGGAGTTGAAGTTACCGTTAAATGAAAAAATGAGGTATGTGCAGAAAATGGTACAACTTCACTTGCGCCCTATTGTGCTTGCACAGGAAACTGTTACCGATTCAGCAATAAGGCGGTTACTGGTAGATGCGGGAGATGATATTGATGACCTGATGTTGCTGTGCCAGGCCGATGTTACTACCAAGGATTGGAATAAACAGAAGAAATACCTGAAAAACTTTGAGTTAGTAAAGCAGAAGCTTAAGGAAGTGGAGGAGAAAGACAGCCTGCGTAATTGGCAACCACCTATTACAGGACAGGATATTATGGAATGTTTTGGAATTGGCCCATCACTTCAGGTAGGTATAATTAAAGATGCCATTCGCGAAGCTATACTGGAAGGAATAATACCCAACCAGCGTGAGGCTGCCTATGGCTTTATGCTTGAAAGAGGCAAAGAAATGGGACTTAACCCCAAGCAAAAATAGCTGTCTCCGTTCACCGACTTTTTCCGCCATTTACCGATATTTTATATGCCGATTACCTATTTGCTATAACCATCCGGTTAGAGTAATATTAGTTTTGAATCGTAATTAATGGTAATATGAAAGAAGTAAGAACAGAAATAAATATTAATGCCCCGGCCGAAAAAGTATGGCGCATACTCACAAGTTTTAAAGATTATCCCAACTGGAACCCGTTTTTAAGATGGCTGGATGGTAATGTGGCTGTAGGTAACAAAATAGCCGTACGTATCGCGCCTCCGGGTTCAAATGCTATGACATTTAAACCAACTGTGCTGGAATATACTGCCAACAAAAAGTTTCGCTGGTTAGGCCATTTGCTTTTTCCCGGATTATTTGACGGGGAACATATTTTCGAGCTTACCAATAATGGCAATGGCACAACTACATTAGTGCAGCGTGAGCAATTTAAAGGTATACTGGTTCCTCTGTTCAATAGTATGCTGGAAGTGAATACAAGAGAGGGGTTTGAAGCTATGAATTTTAAGTTGAAAGAGAGAGCAGAGAAGTAAAAAAGGGAGGCATTTGCCTCCCTTTTTCTTAGCGTTCTTCACGCTTTATTTACCGGCATGGCAATCTTTCGATTGGCATTTTTCATGCGCGCATTTGTCCTTATCGCAGACGCCTTTTGTGCAGCAGCTTTTGTCGCATTTACATTTGGCAGTGCAGGCACTGCAGCATGTGCCGCTTTGTGCACCATTGTCTTTTGAACCGGTTTGTGCAAGGGCAGCCAATGCTATGAGCATGGCTGAACCTGCTATTACAAGTTTACGTTTCATAATATTAAATTTTAAACAAAAATATTTCAATTAGAATCAACCGCGGATTTTTGTCCGCCAACTGGCGGATGAACTCCGTTTAGGATAAAACTTATCCTAAAAGACAAGCAGTATTCTCAGGCGGTTGCCAGCACTCACATACAAATTGCGATGCAAGGGGTTGGTTGTATATATGCTCGACTTCTTTAACCTGGCTTAATGCGGCTGGGCTTGTAATAATTTTTGAAACTACAAATCCGCCACCTCCGCCACAAAAAGGGCAATAAAAAGGTGCAGGGCAATTGCTTTTTGGCTTTGCAGGAGGGGTTTTACATTCTTTATGGCAGCAATTCATTTTACAGGTTGCTTCTGTATGACAGCTGCCCTTCATTTGATACATTGCGGGCTGAAACATAAAGAAAGAAAAACAAGTAAGTAATATCAGTGCAACACTTTTCATGTAACGAAGGTAAGCTACCATTTACCTATTCAGGGAAAGATTAACAGATTTTAACAATATCAAATATATAGCTGTATATAACAATGAAAAGATGGTTTTATGGTGGTATTTTCCATAATTCCACTAAGGACGAAAAATTATTTATATTAGCAGAAACCTTTTAAACCCTTAATACAATGAAAAAGATCAAATTACTAATGGTGGTAGCTATTTCGGCCGTATGCTTAAACTCATGCTCGAAAGGAGACACCGGCCCTGCAGGCCCTACAGGAGCAACAGGTAATGCTAATGTGGCCATTGGAAACTTTATCGTGCCCGCTTCCGACTGGGTAGTTGACGGTTCTGATGCCTACCAGATTGACTGTACTGTAAATATCACTTCAGGGCCCGACCTGACTAGCGGCGCTTGTATGGCTTATGTTAGCGCAGATGATGTGAATTGGACTGCTTTACCTTATTCTTATGAATCAGGAGGGGTGCAATACAGTTGGAATTATACTTTCAACAGTACTTCATTAATAATGTATATTCAGAACACTACGCCTTTCAGTACAACAGTGCCTGGCGCCTATGCAACTACCTACCTGAAATTAGTAGTTATTCCTCCAGCAGTTATGAAACAACATCCTAATGTTGATTGGAAAAATTATAATACCGTTCAGGCTATAATGAAATCTAATAAATAAGGGAGTTTCATTAATTTAATTGAAAAGCCCGGGGTTTACTTCCGGGCTTTTTTGATTAGGTAAATTTCCTCTTTTAATGCGCCTCAAGCCAATTCTTCCCTGTACCAATATTTACATCTACCGGAACATTAAGGGATAGGGCAGTCTTCATTTTGCTTTCTACCATGGGCTTTAATACTTCCAGTTCTTCAGGATAAACATCAAAAACCAATTCGTCATGCACCTGCAAAATCATTTTTGATCGCAGTTTCAGCTTATTTATTTCGTTGTGAATGTTAATCATGGCAATCTTTATCATATCAGCCGCTGAGCCTTGTATGGGTGCATTAATGGCGTTGCGTTCAGCAAAACCTCTCACAGCATAATTCTTGGAATTTATATCGGGCAGGTAACGTTTTCTTCCCATTAATGTTTCTACATAGCCCTTTTGCCTTGCTGAAGCAATGCTTTTATCCATATATTCTTTAACAGCAGAGTATTGGGTGAAATACTGGTTAATCATTTCACCTGCCTCCTTGCGCGGGATGCCTAATCGTTGTGAAAGCCCGAAAGCCGATATGCCATAAATAATACCAAAGTTTACGGTTTTGGCATTGCGGCGCATTTCAGCCGTTACCCCATCTAAAGGCACATTATATATTTTAGCCGCTGTAGCCGAGTGAACATCGTAATTCTGGTGGAAAGCATCAATCATGGCCTTATCTCCGCTGAGTGAGGCAATAATGCGCAGCTCAATTTGAGAATAATCTGCTGAAAGAAGAACCATATTCAAATCACCTGCAATAAACGCTTTACGTATTTCACGGCCTCTTTCAGTACGGATAGGAATATTCTGCAGGTTAGGGTCTTCAGAGCTAAGCCTACCAGTGACAGCTACCACCTGGTTGAAAGTTGTGTGTATTCTGCCATTTTTCGGGTCGATTAATTGGGGTAGGGCATCAACGTATGTATTCTTAAGCTTTTGCAACTCGCGGTAGTCAAGTATTTTGCCAACTATAGGGTGGTCAACTGCTAATTCTGTTAAAACTTCTTCATTGGTAGAATACTGGCCTGTCTTGGTCTTTTTTACTTTATCGGTTATCTTCAATCTCTCAAAAAGAACATCGCCAACTTGCTTGGGAGAGTCAATATTGAAATCTATTCCGGCTATGGTTTGTATTTCTTTTTTCAATCCTTCAATATCACTCTGCAATGTGCCCGATAATTCTTTGAGGGTGTCCTTATTTACCTTTATTCCCAATATTTCCATATCGGAAAGTACTTTTTCTAAGGGTATCTCAACTTCATTAAACAAACGCTTTGCTCCTGTTTCTTCCAACCGTTGGGCAAGCACATCATGAAGCCGGAATAGTACATCGGCACGCTCGCAGCATATATGCATTATCTGCTCATTCGATACCATATCCATGCTTAACTGCTCCTTCAATGGCTTGCGGGTTTCAGCCCCAAATTCTGTTATTGACAGGTTAAGTACCGTGGATGCGATATCGGGAAGCGATTGGTTTCCTTCCGGGCGGATGAGGAAGTGGGCAATCAATGCATCAAAAGGTTTACCTTCTATTGAAATACCTTTTTTATTCAGATAGTTCATGCATTTCTTTATGTCATATCCCGCTTTTTGGGTAGCTTTTTCAAAAAAAGCTTTCACTATTTGCCAATGTTGCTGTTCTAATGAAGGTATGAAAAATGCCTCCCCGGCTGCACCACTGAAAGCCATTCCTAAACATTCATTATTCTGAATAGCTATAAAAAATGCAGTGCGTGGAACATCAATCAATTTAGCGAATACACTTTCAAGCGCTTCTATACTTTCAATTGTCTCATATTTTCCTTCGATTTTTTTCGCACTGTTAGAAGGTTGCTGTTCTTCTTTCAAAAGCGATGTTTCTTCAGCGGCAGCTATTTCTGAATTAGTTGCAGGCGCACCGTTTTCCAAATCAGTTTCAGACAAAGGGTATGCTTTAAGCGCTCTTACAGCAAGGGTTTTAAATTCCAGTTCATTAAATACTTCAAGTAGGGCCTTTCTGTCCGGCGCCTGTATCTGCATCTCATCAAGATTAAAAGGCAAAGGAACGTCGCAAATAATAGTCGCCAGCTTTTTTGATGAAATGGCCTTGTCTTTATTCTGCTCTACTTTTTCTTTCAGCTTTCCTTTCAGCTTGTCAGCGTTCTCCAATACATTTTCAACACTACCATAGTCCTTTATTAATTGCATGGCGGTTTTTTCCCCTACACCCGGTATGCCTGGTATATTATCTACCGCATCGCCCATCAGGCCAAGTATATCAATTACCTGCCTCGGGTTTTGTATACTGAATTTCTCGCACACTTCTTTTATGCCTAGTATTTCGGCAGGCTTACCCTTGTTTGAAGGTTTATAAATAAAAACATGGTCGGTTACCAGCTGGCCGTAATCCTTATCCGATGTCATCATATATACTTTATACCCTTGTTTTTCTGCTTCTACTGAAAGGGTACCAATTATATCATCAGCTTCATAACCATCTTTTAAAAGAACCGGAATTTTCATGGCTTCGGCAATACGGATAATATAAGGCACGGCTTTAATAATGTCTTCAGGTGTTTCTTCCCTGTGTGCTTTATAGTTGCTATCCATTTCATGGCGAACGGTTGGAGCATGGGTATCAAATACAATGGCTATGTGTGTAGGCTTTTCTTTTTCCAGTATTTCAAGCAATGTATTAGTAAAGCCAAGCATAGCCGATGTGTTCAGCCCTTTTGATGTTACGCGTTGATTGTTGCTGAATGCAAAATATGCCCTGAATACAAGCGCCATAGCATCGAGTAAAAAAAGCTTTTTAGGATGGTCGGGTGTCATATTGGAAACTTATGGTTACAAAAGAAAGCAAAATAAACCGATTATTAGATATATAAATATTTCCGGGTGTTTTTTATAAAATTGTCCTGTATATTTCCTTTATAGCATCTAACCAATATTTATAAAGTATGCAGCACTTTAATTTACAAAGTTGATAGAAACATTTATATTTGCAGCATCACTAAACAGCAAGTTTTTATGAAACTCAGCAGGTCTTTGGGGGGTGAATATCTGATATTGATATTTTTTTCTTTATTCGCAATAAGAGGTAAGGCACAATTTAAATTTATGAACCTTATTAAATTAAAGGGCGACACGATAGTGAATACATACTTAGTAACAGAGGACCCTAAAGTTGGGTCAACGTATATTGATATATTGAGCAAATACTGGACTTTTTCAAAAGTCAGGGTTATAACATCGGATAGAATTAGAGAGACAGATACTTCCAGGAGTTGTGTTTTCAGGCTGGTGAAGCGAATTTATAATGTATATAGTAAGGACAAGGGTTATGTAGATTCTTTTTCGGATATTTATCTAAATCTTACATATGGTGAAAACTATATAATGCGATTCGGATTATGTTGCTCTTTGTCATATGAATTAGGCTATCGTTGGGATACAATACATCCCACTTTTCACTCTACGCCCCAATATGATTGGAGCCCTGGTTTATTAAAAAATTACATTCAGGCTGCAGTCAATTATATAAATAATTGGAAATTAATAAAACCATCAAAGAAAATTGCACAAAAAGAACAGCTTAAGAAGCTCAGAGATGATACACTTTATATACCCGATTACCTATTATTTGCTTATAAGCGAGATTTTGGCGCTAAATCTGGTATATTGTATAGTGAGCAAAAAGAAGATATTGCTGCGGTAATGCAGGATTATAAGTATAGGTATCGGTTTATTAAGAGCGATGAATTAAACAAAATGCTTCTTGACAGCAGCAAGCATATATACTATATGATTGGTCATTATAATACTATTCGGGGCGCAATATCAATAATTGATTCACAATCAGGGGATATACTTTATTCTGCACATAAACGACGTTATGGCCTTAGGCAAATGGAAGTAAATAAAATCCAAAAGATAATTGCCGGGAGTTAGAAAGTAGAATTAATCGTATTATGGCCATAACCACTTTATCCAGCTTAACCGGACATTATAAGCGCCGTTGGTTGAAACTCCAACTTTCAGATTAACCTCTCTTAACTTATTCCATTTGTTAAAATGTGTTTTGCTTATTTCGATAACAGGTTCTATCCATCCTGTAGTAAATGTATAGGAGCCTAAATCTCCTTGAGCATCAATTCTGATGCCTTCAACTGGTTGATAAAATAAAGGCGCTTTTGTATATTCTAACCCAATACCCAAAATAAATCCTTCAT